>Ga0179593_1701503_pt1 | contig 11671 bp, 20 predicted proteins | sample CZODoug2_1_08_16_FD_185931 | JGI IMG/M metagenome (GOLD analysis project Ga0179593, IMG submission 185931) | Vadose zone soil fungal communities from Angelo Coast Range Reserve, California, USA - CZODoug2_1_08_16fungal (PacBio error correction) | ecosystem: Environmental > Terrestrial > Soil >...
AACGACAGTGCGTATGCAGTCAAAAAGCTCGAAGAGAAGAGTAAGGAGAAGGGGAGAGACGCCGGTGCTGAGGATCCTTTCAGGGGGAGGGAGGAAGAGGCGGAATCCATGAACGGGGAAAAATGGTCAGCCCGTCTTAATCGCCACTGTAAAGAGGGAGGAAAGGAAAAAAGTTCATGAGAAAGAGGGTCAATTTCCGGGGTAAATCACCGGCAAAATCAGGGGGAGAAAAAAAAAGTCATTTTCGCGACGCTAAAGACAGAGGAAAGGACACCCTCCACTGCTTCTATGAAGAAGGGAAAGGCGGAAGAGACACGACCGAATACACAGGGAGAAAAGGGGGGCGGGGGGCAGGAAAAGAGTCTTCGTGAACGAGGGATCAACTTCAACCGAAAAACCTTTTTCCGAATAGCGCCAAAAGGAAGGAAAAGAAGGGTAAACGCGATGTATGCAACGCAAACTGATGAAGGGGAAGGGGAAACGGGCAGCAGTAACGCTTCCGGGGGCCGGAAGCGATCGAGATGAGGGTAAGAGAGAGGAAACAATAAACACACCTTCTTGATCCGGGGGGGGACATCCCGCCAGCTTCCTTCAAAAAAAAGAAGGGCGCTCTGGCACCCGGGGGCAAAGCAGAGGAAGGACGGGGCGTATTCTTGAACAACGCAAAAAAAAAGGATGTTTAACTGAAAAGAAAGCCTCTTTCTAAGACGTATTCGTGAGGTCAGAAAAAAGGATCGAACACAGTTATCTTCCTCAAGATGGGGGGGGAAAAATGACGATCTTATCTCTCACAAATCGGTGGATCGCTCCTCCCCCTCCATTCTTAAAAGAGGGGGGGAAAGTCCGCGTAAGTACAGTCAGGAGAAGCACAAACATTTTCCCCAACAGAGAAGGCACGGTGTCACGGAAAGTTTATATAAAAAAAAAGAAGAGCCTCCAGAAGAAGAAGAGAGAAAAGGTCTTCCGCTTGAGGACTCTGGTACCAGAAAAAGAAGAAAAAGGAAAAAAGTGGTCAACAATTACCCAGACTCCGAGGAAGGCTTCCTCTGTTTCAAAAGGGGGGATCCCAGCCATAAGAGAGAGAGAAAGACCTACCTAAGGAAGAAAAAGGCCCTCTGCTCTCTACTGTGGAGGTCAGAAAGAGGGGAAAAAAGGAATCGCTGTGTAGGCGTGGGGAGAAGAAGAATTTGAAGTGTACTTCAAAAAAGGGAGAGGCTCGAAGTGCAGTAAAGGAAGCCCACCCATGCTTTTGGGAAAAGCACATATCTTGAGGAAAAAAGAGATAGAAGACACCAGCCAAAGAACAAGGAGGGAAGGTAGAGCTGAGGTCCACCATCACATCCAGTTGAGGAAAGAAAAAGAAAAGTCCTTCGATATTTATAGAAGAAGAGTTAATCAGTTTCTGGTGTAGCCTGAAAAAAAAAAGAGAAGATCCCATATTTGGAGAGGGGGGAGAGAAGTTCGACCGAAATTCAGGGGGGGGGGCGGCCGGAAAAGACTCAAAGGAAAAGAAGGGAAAAAAAAAAAGGAACTTTGCTGGCTCGGAAGTGCCATCCTGTATTAACCGGAGAGGGAAAAAGTTTAAGTCCAACAACAGGGAAGAAGAAATAGGGGAGTGTTGATTCCACCACGCGCAAAAAAAAAAAGGGGGATCTTCGCTTTGGGAAAGGCTCTAGCGCAACAGAAGAAGGAATTCATAGCCGGCAGAAAGAGGGAGGCATTCATGCCCCTCAATATCCAGGAATGCCAATGGGATAGCTTTGAGCACTAGGAAAGAGAAAGGCGAAATCTCCATAAGTCCGATAAAGAAAAAGTCGACGTCTGGTTTCGGTGGGGAAGGAAAAGAAAAAAAAAAGAGGTCTCTCGGACAGTGGAGGGGAAAGAGAAAAGATCGGGGAGTATGAGGGGAATGAAGAGTCAGATGTTCCTCCGGGAAAAGAGGAAAGGGAGACTCGGTTGTGATTCGAGAAGAAAAGAAAAGCTATTGTGGTCACCGGAACGGGTAGGGGAAGGGGGAGGATATCAGCACTTGAAAAAGGAAAGAACCGGGGAGGGACGAGATCAGGGGAAATATACATCGAGGGTAGTCAGGGGGGGGGGGGGAAAACATAAACAGTCAATTCCCTTGACACATTTGAGGGGAAAAAGGACATCATCTAACTCCATGTTTGAGATAAAGGAAAAAAAGGAGAATTTACGCATGCTAATGAGGAAAAAAGGGAGGAGAAGGAAGGGGGAGAACCAAAAGCTCTCTCAACGAAAAGAGGGGAATATCTTTTACGTACGTAAGGCGCCGAGGAGAATGGCGTTACATTCTTACGGCTCTTACCAAAGGGAGGGGGGAAGATACTTATTGCCCGAAGAAGAAAGGGCTGGAGTGGACCAAAAAGCACGGGAGGAAAGGAAGTTATGTCTTCCCCCAATCAGACTACCTAGAGAGGGAGAAAAAAGAAGTTCCCATGCCAGGAAGGGGGAAGGAGGGAGGGGATACAAGTCAAGATAAGGGATGCGAGGCCCCTACCGTTCGTGCCACTAGAAGGAGGGAACTTGATGCGACTCACCACCTGCGTCTCCCTGCAAGGAAGGATGACACATCTAAACTCGGATCGAGATGCCTACTACAATGAGGAATGTGGAGACTCAAGCCAACTGTCAGGGGCCGAATCGACCTCGGGGGCAAAAACCTGACCATCCTGTCCGATTTTCCAGGAGGGAGGGGAGGAGAACTTCTGGAGACCCATCGAGCAGTTTTACTGGAAAAAAAAAAAAAAAAGGGGCATACCTTTGGAGCCGAAGTTGCGGAATGCTTCGGCGGGGAAGAGAAAAGGGGTGTTTTCGCCACGAGCCGTACAGAGAGGAAAGAAAAGAGAAAGGCAGAGGAGGAGGAGTTGGACTAGAGAGACAACGATTGACTCGGTTGCTCAAGAGGGCAACGTGAACTCCGCCAGTTGTAAGAAGGAAAGCTGGCAAGGAGAGAGAAGTTAGAGGGGGTTGTAAGGGCCGAGGGGATTAAGTTATTCTTTTGAGAAGGGGGAGAAAAGAGACCCTGCTTCGAAACATTCTGCAGAAAGCATGATCTCTGGTCCTTCGGAAGGTCAAAGAAAGGGAGCGATGACATACAAAGGGGGATAAAATAGAAAAGAGGGCCGCCGGGGCGCACCGGCTTGAAGGTGGGATGGGGGGGAAAAGAAACGCTCGAATCCGGCATTAAGGTTTACTTTTGGGGAAAGAAGAGAGTCTAAGATATAAAGACTGGGAGAACAACAAACCTCACACAGAAGGAAAAAGGCGACCCTCTTCTAGCGAGGGGGACACTTCAACCTGCTTCTCCGCTAACAAAAAGAATACACATCGATTCCAACGAAAAAGAAAGTGGACCGACCGGTACGTCCTATCTCAGAGGGGAAAGGATCGCATCTCCATTCTGAGAGGGGTCCGATCAGATCATGCTCAGAGGAAATTAGAACGGGCCGAAAAAAGGAAAAAGCCCGCTTCTTTATATTAAAGGGAAAAGTAATTTTTTTACTCAAGGGAAAAGCAGCGTGGATGGGGAAAGTCCGGCAAAAGACAAGGGTCTTTTAACATAGAAAGGGAGAAAAGGGAGGAAACAAAGGATCGCGGCGATATAGGGGAAATATTCTGTCAATACCTTGGAGAGGGAGGGGAAGTTCGTACTGATTCGCAAGGAAGGGAATGAAAAGGGACACGCCTGGGCGGGAGGCGGCAGCATTTCCGGGGAAAGTTTTTGACCGAACAGTCAACTTTTTTTCACTCAAAAAGGGGGAAGGGAAGGGGGGGAGATCCTGAGCCCACGCGGACCAAGCGATTTCAAAAAGAAAGCAAAGGGAGGACGCCGTGAAGAAGAGGTGAGTCCTGAAGAAGAGAAAAAAAAAGGGGGAAATGGTGTCAGGGGGGAATGCGTTTATTTTTTCTGTAAGCTTGCTTGGGAAAAGAAAAAGGAAGGGGGGGGGGTTATTTCTGTGGAAAAAGCATACGAACTGCACAAGTCAAAAATCGACCGAGGGAAGGAGGAGAAAAAAAAGCTTACTTGCTTTTTACCCAGGGTAGAGGAGAAACACTGTTTTTCTTGCTTACATCGCGTCACAGGACAAAAAAGGGAGGAAGGGGGAAAAAGGGGGGGGGGGGGGAGGGAACATAACGGGGTTCTTGGGGGAAAAGGAACTGTCGGGCACGCCGCGCAGAAAAACGCAACTCAGGGAAAAGGGAAGGGGGAAGGAAAAACGGAGTGCGAGGACGGGGAAATTCGGATCGCAGAAGGGGGGGGAGCTGCTCGTGAACTCGTCCTTTATCAGGGGAGTACAGTTTTGAGAAAAAAGGGGGAAATCGCGGCGGAAGAGGAACAAATGACAGATTCGGAGGAGAAAGAAAGAGATCAGTTCACCTTCCGTACGCCTGTCTTCCCAGGAAAGCGGCAGAGGGAAAAAGAGTCCGCCAGTCCGAGCCGGAGACCCTTCGCTTAAAAGGAGAAAGAGAAGGGAAGAAAGGAGAATCCGTGGAGATTTAGGACGAGGGCCTCATATTTCTGGGACTAGGGGGAACTACGAAAGGAAGTGGGGGGCAGGGAGAAAAAAAAAAAAAAGGAGGAGGAGGAAATAAGAGAGAGGGCAATGAACTTCGTTCTAGAGGGAAGGGAAAAAGAAAGAATTCCATCTCGAAGATCAGAGAAAAAGCCGCCGTTGCTTAGCGGCGCCTTGAAAAGGAGGGAGTAATTCCGGAACGGGGACAGAGAAAAAAAAAGAAAAAGGGAACCCGGAGGGAAATCAGCGGTCGTCGGAAGGGGGGGAGCCTGCGTCTCCCTCCTACATGGAACTCCGTCAAAATCCGGGGGGAGAAAAAAAAATCACTTCTTGTAAAGGGAGAGAAAAAAGTGTAAAAGGAGAAGACAAGGGGAACACCGCGGCTAAATCCATGGAAAAGAGGCGCGCACTCCCTTGAATAGAAAGGGGTGCTTTCGTTCGAGCGCGTGCTCTAAATTGGGGGAAAAGGAAAGACTCTGATGGGCACCAGAAAAAAAGGGAAAAGAAGGAGCCAAAAAACGAGTACTTGCAATGAAACCATCGAAGGAGAAGGTAGCCACGCAACGGAAAAAGAAAAGGGGTCCAGCCACTAAGCCGGTCTTCTGGAGGGGGGAAGCTTTTTTCGTTGATGAGAAAAAGAAAACCTTCTGGATCAGGGGGTGAGAAGGAGAAAAGGAACGTACAACTAAACAAAGATCAAGCAGCTTCCCCATTGCAATAGGAAAGAAGGAGGGAGGTCGGACTCACCGCACGAATGTAAACGCAAAGAAAGAAAAGATCTTCTTTCGGGCTCCGTATCGACACAGGGGGGGGGGGGGAACCATTTGACTATGAGGGGGGAGGGAAAAGAAGGGGAAGAAATGGGTGCTCCGAAGAAAAAAAAAAAGAGAGTGCCCGTCGCTTCCGGATCAGTCAAAAAAACGGTTGCCCTCATCTTTCGCGTAATCAAGGGGAGAGAAGAAGGAATTTTTATCCGAAAAAGAAAGGAAAAGGGAGAAGGTAAGAAAGGGGTTCACAGTGAGAAGAAAGGGTACCCAGAAGAGGGGAGGAAGAAAAGGGGGCAACAATTACCCATAAATCCGGGGGGTATTCTTCCTCGGGTGAAAAAAGGGGGGGGAGAAACAGCCATACGAGCGGACGAGGAGAAGGAGGAGGGAACAGGGGCGAGAGTCAAAAAAAAGGAGGAAAAAAGAAAAAGTCCGGTCCACTGGATCTGTGGAAGGGAAAAAAAAATTTTTATTCGTTTTTAAAAGAAGGAAAACGTGGACTTCAAAACCGTGATCGAGATCGGGGGAGAGGACAACACCATGCTTTTGTTTTTGTTGGAAAAGGAGAGGTGAGATCCTTACTCGATAGGGGAGAAAACATAAACGCGGATCGTGAGGCCGTGTCGAGAAAGAGGGGAAGGGAGAAAAAAGACCAGTGTCCTGAGCCATCTCCCGCGGGAAAGAGGAAAAGGTTTTATTTTCCACATCGATTAAGGGGGGGGAGGAAGGAAGAGCACAAGCTCCTTGGAAGCAAAGAGGGGAGAAGGTTTCTAGAAGGGGCTTAAAAGGTTCTTGTGCGGAAGAGAAGGAAAGCCTCTTCCGGGAGAGGAGGATGTCTCTATCCGTGACCAGAAAAAAGATGCCAAAAAGGGGGCCGTGGGTACCACGTGTGTGAAGAAAAGAAAATGTGGATTTGTATTCCAAAACTACTCCGCAGTTATCTTCGGGAAAGAAAAAAAGATTTACGGCCGAGGCGCGAAGGGGGGTAGTGGGGAAGTAAGAGAAGTCGATGCCACAGAGATCACTTCCAGGAGAAATGGAAAGAAAGAATCCAAGTCTTTCCTTCAAAGGACTCTCTAATCCCACAAGAAGAAAAGAAAAAAAAGACCCGCGCCTACATAGAAGGGGGGAAAAGGAGGGGAGGTGGCATGCAGGGAGAAAGACCGAAGTGAAAGAGAAAAAGGGGCTTTGGCATCTGACCATACTAGTTGAATCTATTTCTAGAGTCTTCGATGGGAAAAAGAAGTCGCGGGAGACGAGTGGGGGAGGAAAGAGGAAGGAAAGGTAGCACCACACACTTATGGGGAACCGTAACGTGTCCGGTGGAGGAGGAGAGAAGAAAGAAAAAAGGACCAGACCTTCACATTTCCTTTCATGGAAAAAGGGGTATACATCTAGGGTAGTCTGATTGTGAAAAGAAAAAGGGAAAGGGGGGAAACACATTTGTCGCAAAAAGGGGCACAAGAGGGAAAGCGGGGACAAATCAAGAAGGAACCAAAGTTGAGAAATGCCGTTCACTGGCGACTGAAGGGGGGGGAAAGCGAGCCTCTCTCATTTCAGGGGGAAATGATAGTACCATCTCTCTCACAAAGGGGAAAATAGAGAGATGGGGGGGGGGAAATAAAGGAAAAGGGAAGGAGAAAGGGGCTGATATTCGGAACGACTATCGTCTCGTCATTGTGCGTGACAAGTTAATCTGAGGGGGAAGAAAGGGCCAAGCCTGATCGCGTGAAAGGAGGGGCATTGAGAAAAAAAAAAGGTGGGGGTTCCGGTCGATTGACTTCCGGCGAGGGGAAGGAACCCTCTGATTTATATTTGAAGGAGGAAAAATGCCAGGCCTGGTGCCTGGTCGTGAGAAGAAAAGAAGGGAGAAGCAAACAGGGTGAAAGGGGGAAAAATAAGCGTGGGGTTGGGTGGAGGGAAAAGGTGGACGTGAAAAGAACTAACCACCTCGTCTCCCTTCGGAGAGGAAGAGCCTGCACATCTAGACCTCTCGCATGAAAGGGGAGCTTCAAAGCCAACTGGAAAGAAAAGATAGAGGGAAACCCGCGGATACACAGGGGGACCACCGACCATCAAGGAAGGGGGAAGGAGAGGCTTCTTACTTCTGAGGAGACCCTTTTTGACTTGAAAAGAGGAAAAGTGTTCAGGTAAACGCTTAAAAGAAGGGGCCATAGACTCAAAAGTGCTCTCACGGAAAAGAAAGAGAATGCTATGGAACACTTCCAATACCTTGTTTTGCAAAAGAGAAAGATCCAAAAGCGAGAGAAAGAGGGAGGGATGACTGGGGGATAGAAAAAAAGGATTGCTATCGTTTCGGAGAAATACAACTTTACATCATCGGAGGGGAAAAGGCTTTCACCGCATGGTGGGAAGGGGTCGAGCAAAGAAAAGGAATTGTTAGAGACCGTCTCAGGAAGGTCTTGGAAAGAATCTGTCTTTCGTACCCTAGGAAAAGTAGGGACATCCGAACAGATGGGGGGAAAGGAGAGGGGCGGACGGAGAAAAATAAGGTGTCAGAGAGGGAAGAAGGGAGGTATCCATCCCTCTACTACGTGAAGAAAACTTATTTTGGGGTGGAAAAAAAAAATACTCTCTATACGGAAGGGAAAAAAAGGGAGGGGGAAAAAAAGAAAGATACGAATAGAAAAACTATCCTTTTTTCGAAAAAAAGAAAAAGGAGTCCCGTTCAATCTACTCCCTTCGAAGGAAAGTCCACTTCAACCTCTTCCCAAAAGCTTGCCAAAAGAAAGGAAAAGAGGGTGCCTACCACAAAGTGAACAAACTTCCCACAGGGGGAAAGGGCCCTATCGTACATCTCGAAAAGCTTCGGATAAGTCGGATTAGAAGCAGAGAGTAGGGGGGGAAAAGACCAGGGAAAGAGGAGGGAAACGAGATAAAAATTTACTCTCCCAGAGGAAAGAAGGATTGGTAATTGTTTGAAAAACGCTCTCGCCTGCTTTGGGTACCAAAAAGGAAAGGGAAGACTCTCGATTGACGGAGACGGGAGGGCAGAGAGGTATAAAAGGGGGAGACCTGCAGAGTGCACTTGTTGAAAGGAAAAGGGCAATACCGTGCGTTTTGGGAAAGGTGAGGAAAGGGATTCCTCCTGACGGCCTAAGATCTTCAGGGTGTCAAGCCGGGGATGGGGTGTGAACAAATCTCAGTTCCTGGAAAAGGGGAAGAATCCCTATCTTCACTTGGGAAAGAAACACGTTGTCGAATCCGAAGCCCGCCAAAAAAAAAAGAGAAAACAGACATGCTTTAAGGGGTTGAATGAGGGTGAGGTGAGGCGCCGACGCTTAATCCTGAAGAAAGGAAAGATCTACTCCTGGAGAGGGGGAAGCTTTCTTTAATGCCTTCGTAACCAAGAGGGGGGGGAATGGTTACCGACCAAGAGAAGAAAGAACACAGCAATCTCGGTCTAAAAGGAAAGTCAAGTCCGCAAAGAGCGTACCCCTTATACGTCGGAAAAAGAAAAAGGGGGATATCATGTGGAGGGGGGCTGGGCACCTGCGAGGGAAGGGGAGGAAGGGAGCTCTTTTCTCTCTTAGGGGGGGGAAAAAAACGATTTGCTTTTATCCAGACAACGGGAAAAAACGAAAAAGACCGCAACTCTAGGGGGGAGGGAGACGTTGCGCTAAGTGAAAGGATTCTCCTCCTTTTGGGAAAAAAAGAGAGAAGTGAACTCAGGGGAGGGAGAGACAGACAATGAAGTGATAATGGTAACACGATTTGGCAGGAAAAGAGGGAGACTGACCATGAGATTCTGCGCAGGAAAGGGAAAAAGGAACTTCCGCCTACATTTTCTATTTAAGAAGGAGGACGGAGGAAGGAAAACGTTCCTGATCGTCGCCATGACAGGAAAATCGCGGAAAGGCGGAAGGGGGCGCTGCTCTATCCCAGGAGGAAGGGGGAACTTCGAGGGGAAGAAGAGAGGGGAAGGCTCGCAGTATACGAAGGAGTAAGGGGTCTCACAACAGAGGATTAAAAGATATATATTCAAAAAAGAGTCTTAAGAAAAAGGCGGGGCAGTCCGAAACATATGAGGCCATAGAGGGGAGAGAGAGAACCTAAATCTCCGCCAGAAATTTCTTAGTCTGCGAGGGGAAAGAGAATGTAGAGAGGGAATGGCGAAGGCGATGAACGTGGGAAAGGAGGGAGGCATCCTGTTCTCCAGAGTCGTCTTGAATTTTAAAAAAAAGTTCAATGCGCCTCCTCAGAATGGAACGGAAAAGGAGAGCCGAAAAAATCCTGTTTTTCAAAAAACCCTAATCACGTAAGGGGGGGAAAAGTTCACTGAGCAAAAACATCCACTAGGACGAATCCGAGAGAGGGAAAAAGACCTTACTCTCCTTAGAAACGAAGAGGGACGTCGGTAAGCAGACGCTGCAGGAATTGTCTTGATCGAAAAAGAAAAAAAGAAAAAAAAGGTTCCGAAGAGTCGCCACGATTACTTCTCAGGGGTAGCCACTCTAAATTTATATCCAGGTCGAAGGAAAAAACTTAAGAAGAAAGAAGAGGGAAGGAATCGATCGAGATGCTGTGGAGGGATTCTCTGGGGATCGGGAAAATTACTGGATCCGTTGTTACTATTCTCCAAAAGCTCCGGCGCTCTGGCACCCATAGGAAGGAGGGAAGGAGGGAGGCCTACTCACCGCACGGAAATGAAAAAGGAAAGAAGGTGAGAGCGGTACATCAGTGGGCTGTCTCCGGGAGAAGGGGGGGGAAAATAAGTTGGTGACCCATTTACGATCTGTACGAGGAATTTTCCTTCACTGATTATTGCTAAAAAGAAAAAAGGAAAAAGGAAAAACTCCTCCTGTAATAAGTACGTCGGCAGACAGTTCCTAACTCGCCGTCAAAAAAAGGAAAAAAAAAAGAAAGGAAAGTAATCACGGTGTCACGATCTCTCCGTCGAAGACGGGAAACCATAAGCCGTCACTCGAGAGGAAGAAGAAAAGGAGACGGCACCTGGTACAAAAGAAAAACAAGACCATTGGGAACAAGGACAGACTCCGGAAGAGAAAAAAAGGCGTACCTTCGGTTTCAAAGAGGTACTATCCTTCTCTATGATCCGACCAATGCTTAACAGGGGGAAAGGGAGGAAAGGACAAGCTGGAGCTCGACTGTTGGGGAAGGGTAAAACCTGGATCTGTGGAAGAAAACGAGGGGAAAGGGGCGTTTTTGCCCTCCGTCTCTGAAGGGAGAACCGTGATATCGAGTCTCGAAGGAGAAAACGGAGAAAAAAACTCAGGCGTGTGATGTGGGGAAGAAAAAAGGGAGATAGTTCCGCTCAGTCAGGAACCATCCACTCGCGAGAATGAAAGGGAAAAAGATTTTTCCCCCATCACAGTCCAAGTGGAAAAACTCGTCTAGAGGGATAGGGAAGCTATGAAGGGGGGTGGGAAGAAGCCCTCAAAGAGCTCCTTGGAGAAACTGCAGAATTTTTCTGCGCGGGCCGAAGGGGAGTGTAAAAAGAATAAAACGTAAGCAGAGGGAAGGGAAGAGGGGGGAAAATTGAGTGCTCTGCTACTTAAGCGTTTCCAGAAGGGGGGGAGGCTGCGTTCACGTTTGGAGGAACAACCGAGTCCACGTGGAGGGGGTAAAAAACGTCACCAAAGCCGAGGGGGAAGAGGGAAGTGTGTTGGGGGGAGAAAAGGGAAGACGAGAATACTAGGGGGAGAGCACAGAGGTAGAGGTCAAGTTATAAAGACGGGGTGAGGTAGGGCGGCAGTTGGGAACAGGCGCAGGGGATAGTGTAGCTAGAGGATGTATTAGAGACGAGAAAAGACACTTCTTGGAATGAGCAATCTCCTCCTCATATATCACTGAAAAAAAACCACTTCTTTCTCCATCTTTCCTGCCAATGGAGGGGGAGAGGAAGAGGAAAACAATTCCTTCCCTGGATCAAGAAAGAAAAAAAGGCCGAATGACTATGAATCGACTTCTGGGGGGAAGGAAGAAGAACTACGGCCTTTTCAATCTATTTCCGCGAGAAAGGGGAAGGGGTAAAAGAGGAAAATACGGACATTTTAGGGGAGATGATGCGATAAGAAGGGCAGCCGGGAAAGAGAATCGAGGGAGACGCGGTGTGATTCCAGGAAGAAAAAAGAAAAAAAGAACAAGATGTTTGTCACCTGTAAGCGGAGGGGGAAAAGTCTCACTGCTCTACTCTGCACAGTAGGAAAGAGGGGGGGGAGACGATCGCGGAACAAATATAAAAGGGGGGGGGGGGAAAACGAAAGAGGCAAGGCAGTACCGTTCGCAAGCATGCATGGGGGAAGAGAAAAGCCAGTTTAGATACCGCCGTTCCTTCGCGAAAAAAGATCTCGAGTCCGCTCTTCCAGTGCGGTCGCGAAAAAA
>Ga0179593_1754756_pt1 | contig 11671 bp, 13 predicted proteins | sample CZODoug2_1_08_16_FD_185931 | JGI IMG/M metagenome (GOLD analysis project Ga0179593, IMG submission 185931) | Vadose zone soil fungal communities from Angelo Coast Range Reserve, California, USA - CZODoug2_1_08_16fungal (PacBio error correction) | ecosystem: Environmental > Terrestrial > Soil >...
CAGCGGGGTGACGGGGCGCACGCGGCGCCGTCCTGCAAACAGGAATTCAAGGAGAAGGGGAAAAAATCGAGAGAAAAAAAACCCGCTTCTCGCGTCAAATTTTGAATCGATGCGTGCAAACTCCAAAGTCTCTCTTTCTTTACCCGGACACGCGTAAAGGATGTTGCAAGCCCGCGGAGATGCGGGAGGGCGTAGAGCTCATGCGGCCTGGCTCGGGCTCAGGTCGCGCAGCGCGGGGTAACCAGGTCTGGGATCTCGACCGAGTGCGTCCCTATTTTCGCTCCGGCTGAAGGGGCACGAAAAGGGGGGAGGGCTTTGCGAAGACACGCAGCAGGGGGAGAAAAAATGCAATGGACGATCAGAAAACATTCCTGCTCCTCTAGGCCCTTCCATCGGGCGCGCCTCTCCGTCGGCGCGGCAAGGCAGAAAAGACATAATGACAAATAGAAAATCACGAAGCGCTGTGGGCCGCGTGCCTGGGCGGCTACCGCTACTCGCTTTCTAGGGCGCAGGCCTTCGATTCGAAGGCGCTCAGATGGAGAAAAAAGAGGCGACGAGGGGGGAGCAAAAAAAAGGGGAGCGCGCCGGGCTGCATCGAAAACTCGCCTGAGAGCGTTCTAGGCCCTCGTCTCTTCGCCCTTTCGGTGCAGCAGAAGGACGCCGTAAAAAAAAAGGCAAAAAAGCGTCAAGAAAGACGACCCCGCTCGAAACTAGCCGACATCGTCATAAAAGCGACATCTGCGACTAAGCGCGCCGCTTGGAGCCTCCGGGCAAAGTTTCAGAAATTAAAAAGGGTTTCAAAAGAGCCCAAATTAAGACTGTCACAAAGGAATCACCTATCGCGTGCGGGTGCAGGGGGGAGGAACTTTCAGAAAGGTCTGAAATTGTAAAAGAAAATTATCTTGATGAACCGAGAAAACCGAACACCCGCCGTCTTAAGGTCGATCGCGTAGGTAGTACGATACGGGGCCAATATCGAGAGAGGGGCTATAAAAAGCAAGGATCAAGTGGAAAAGAACAAGGGCTATGGGGGGATCTCCGAGGCTATCTTCCTGAATAGGTGTGTCACACTTGAAGAAAATTGGGAGGGGGAGGAAAAGAGGTCGCCAAAAAAACTCGTCTTACCGGAACTACCAAAATTGAGACCGTTTCCGATACCTGTCGAGGGAGTAGAAAAAAATCCTGGTTCCAGGAGACTCACGGTCACCCCGTGCGGCTTCGAATCGAAAGTCAAATGGTTGAGCCCCTGAAAAAAGGGGAAAAAAGAAGGAACATCTGTCGGGAGAATACGGGGCCGATCTGAAACCGGGGGCGACAAATGTTCTTTTTTCGCGACGGCCCAATGGATGGAAATCGGGAAAATCGAAGGGCAGGTCCCAAAATAGGAACTGACGACCGCCGTAGTCCAGCTGCTGGCATCGTGAAAAGTCGGGAGGTCGTCGCTAATATTGCAGGCGACTTGAGAGATGGGGGGGTGTAAAGAAGGGTGATAGGTGCTGAGCCAGGGTTGATCAGTCAGAGTATTTTCGGCATCGCTCTTATCGCCTTCGGAAGGCCCCGGCTGGCGAGACAGAACGCTAGACAACTCGAATCTGTCACCGTCTTGCGGACAAAAACCGAGGCGCAGGAGAAAGTTCTTTATTTCAAGGACCTCTGGCCGGGGGGCCCGATACCGGGGAGGGACCTCGGGGAAGGGAAACACAGCGGTGAAAACTCAGGCAGAGGCAAAAAGCACGCGGCTCTGTTTTTGCGTCCGCGGAGAGCCTAGCGAGGGAGTAGCGAAAAAGCCGGGGACAAAGTTAGAACGCGCCCGGCAAACGAGATCATCGGCCTGAAGATGGCTACCAGGTCGGCATCCTCCGCAAAAAGGGGAGCAGTCAAAAACTCCGGACGCGTCTGGAAAAGTCAAAGAAAGGCCGACATTTTTTATCTGTCGACCTGAGAAAAAAAGAAACCACTCGGGGAGCGGACGATATAGGGGTGGCAAAAACAGGAAGAAGACGATGCCGAAAACCTCTCAACTCGCCAGCCCGGCTGATCGCCAATTGGCGCTTCCTCTAGGGTCTGATGGGCTGGGCCTGAGGAGGAGGGAAACCTGTTTGAAAGGAAAAAGAAAAGATTCCAATCAGGAATACAGAAACAGTCAAGAAACGGCCTATCTTTGAGGGGATCGGTGATCTTCTGCCCTTTGCGCTCCAGCCCCCAAATGGGATGCGCAGGGATCGTCGGAGTGGGGGGGTAGCCCAGAAGCGATAAAAGCGCGCCTATCTCTGGTTTTCAATCCTCGAAAGGGGGAGGAAAGATCGGGTCAGGTCAAGAACATGCTCTGACCATCCTTCCTGCGGGAGCCGGGAATAAAGTAAAGGCGAGGTGGTCGGTTGTTCGATCAGGAGGCGAGACTCCGAGAAAATGCGCTCCCAACACCAACCTCGAATAGGATTAAGGGCATGTTGGGGGGAATAATGTCCGGCGTCAGAGAAGGTCGTCATACAAAGAGAGACTTGTGGATCGTGCCGACTTCGAAAGGGGGGGACAAGTTATCTGTAGAGGCCTAAAAAACCTAGAAAAAAAACGAGATGCAGTGTGGCAACGAATTAGGAGGACAGCCTCTTAGACGGGGACGGACCCTTTGAAGTTACATAGCGCGTCGAGCATTAATTGAGGAACTCCCTCTAAAACAGAAGAGTCGGGTTCGTACTTGATTGCAGGGAACTCAGTGAACTAATTTTTCCACCCCGCTCAACGGTAACCCGAAGCGGTGTACTTGGACAAAGGGGGTGGTTATCGAAAGAAAAGGAAGGGAAAGGATGTGAAGATCTACACCGAGAACGCTGAAAACACGTAAATCAGGTCGTTCTGCCGAGTATCTCGAAAAAAAAAAAACGGAGGAAGGAGAAGAAAAAACACAAGCTTTAAAGGGATATCATACAGCGGCTCGGTGTGTTAGTAAACAACGACGCAACTTGGAAAACGGGTCGGCAGGGGAACGACCGCCGCGGGGGGGTCCGAGAGAGTTCGGTTGAACTGTCTCGGGGTGGAAAGGTCGCAGCGGCAGGACATGAATCGCCTGAACACGAAAATCCAGGACTTTACTGAAAAAACTCGAGAACGACGTCTTTCTGCAGAGGTAAGGAGCAAAAGAAGGCGCTGCGCCAGCAAGGGACTCTCTCATTGCGCCCATTTTCGGCAATGGCATCAAGGCTTGACGGGGGGGCGTAACCTACTCGTGCAAGAAAGGCAAGAAAAAGACGGGAGGGGGGAACCACTATGCAACTCTAAAAAGGAGGACGAATAAGGTCTACTACTCTTCCGGCGCGTGCCGCACTGCCTAGCCTTAAAAACAGAAGGGAGGAAGGGGGTTTGGGGTAAGAAAAATCTGGTGCGGTCTCGCCGAGCGACGAAAGGGGAAAACCAGCTGAAAATCATCTTCTTCGAGAAGAGGCTGCCCATAAAGACGGAAGACGCCTGATCGCCTTCCTCGTAGGAATTCGACAAGGATCGGCTCTCGGCGCGGAATGTCCCTCGGTGTGCTGTACGCAACCCGTCGCACCTTGAATAGGCAAGATGGGGACGCCACGGGTCCGGCACTGAAGATGCCCGCGAGTCTCTTCTTCTGTCGGCCCGAATACATGGGCAGATTCAGAGATGGAAAGAGAGGCGAAGAAAGAGACAGAGACAAAAGAGCACAGGGTAAGCCGGCTGGAGAACGCGTCAAAGTCATCGTATAAGAGTCTTCTATACCCTTCCTCTCTCGTCAAGTCCAGAAGGCCGGTGGGATCAGGAAAGCATGGACCAAAGAAAGCATTGGAGACGGACCCCGGGGGACGGCGCCCGAACTCACTTTGAAAGGAACAAGATGCACGACCGGTCGCTAGACCTTCAGGCCGATTCGCTAGAGGGGGGAAAGCAAAAAAACATACTTTTCCCGCCTGACGGGATTATCCGCTTCAAAGGCTCTGCTTTTCTCCGCTACGAAACCACCGGGAGCGTGTGAAGACCATGGAGAGGATTTTGGAATACGAAAACGCCTGTGGGTCCGGTAGTCGCCTGAATCGTCCGGGAATCTCCTTCACGAAATCCCTTTTCGAGCTCTCGTTGCGCATAAAACCTCGACCGGTCTAAGTGAAAAACCTGTGACTAAAAAGGGGAGAGATAAGGCGCTAGGAACGGAAAAAGATAAAAAAAAGGCCGAATCGCTAAGAGGGCCTAAACAACCGACATCACACCCTCTCGTCGGGACGCGTTCACAGAAGAAATTCCGACAAGAAGAAAACAGGAAGCGAGGCGACCCGGCGCAGACAGCTGGACCCTCGTCTTCTACTCGGAGGACTTCGGATGCCCTCAAGAAATTAGAAAAAAAACGCCGAAACAAAAAAAGGGTCAATTCAGCTCCACCGTGGGAAAAAGGAGACAGGGTGGACAAAGATGTCGGTTTCCCTCTCCCTTAGGTAATCGAAACCGGAGAGGCTCTTGAACCAAATGGGGGGAAAAAGAGATCTCGAAAAAATTTGAAAAGTGAGATCGCGAGGACACCTTGGAATCGTCCAAACAGGCCTCTTAAACTTTGAAGCTGTCTCGCCGGGAGGAAAAACTATGGGCGCCTGAGGAAGAGGCGAAACCGGCGAGGTGACGTGCATCAGGAAGAGATCTCCCTCTTTCCCTGAGCCTATCCCTTGGCGGGGGGTCGAAGGAAAGGGGAAGACTAAAGGAACTGTCATATCGAATCTAAAAAAGGAAAGTAAAATCTGTAGTCTCATTTCTTATGAGTCCCGAGGGAAGCAATGAGTGAAAAAAGGTCTCGGAAAAGGGGAAATTCCGGGGAACACTAAAAGCAAAGAGAAATTTATTTACCATTTTTCCTGCTCGAACTCCAGAGGGAAGCCCCCGAAACCCCCCGGAAGGACCACCCTGCTGTGGTCTGGGAGGGCATCCGAGACAAGCGGCGCGAAAAGGGTCTCCGATTTCCTCCCGAAATGACTATGGATGGCGGTATGGGGTACGTGGGAAGAAAACCGGTGGGGGATACCTAAACTTGGTCAAGGGGCGGCTGCCGTATGCAAAAGAGAGACTACCTCTTTCTAATAGATCCGGGCGAGGGCTCTCGCGGAAAAATCTCGAAAGAAACGGATTGCCAAGAATATCGGAAATTGATCGGGCTCGCGCAGCGCACTCTTGCGCGAGGAAAAGTTCGAAGAGGGGGGAAAGGAATCCTAAAAGCCGAGAAAAAGAGTAGAAGGGCACATGAATCGCTATTGACGAGGGGGGGAGCCCCTATGAAGGAATCCCTTCCGAGGTCTGCGGGATAGCGGGGGGAATCTCAAGGAAAAAGAACCCAAAAGAAGGCGAGGTGGGAGGGGAAAGGCGGGTTGGAGCCTCGTCGAGGGGCGTCGCTCGCACGGAACGCAAAACTAAGTCGATCGGGGCTGGTAAAAGCGTCAAATCTAAAGAATCGGTCGATAGAACCGAAAGTTGGGTCCAATGCTGCGACGACGCGATAAGACCATTTGATTGGGGGGTGGGGTAAAAAAAAAAAGGGGGGGGGGGGGGGTAACAAAATGGGCAGGTTAAGTTTTGGGAAAAATTTCAACACAATTGGTTGGAACATTGGAAATTGGGGGGGGGTGAAAATGGGGAAGCACTGGGGGGGGGTGCTTTCGGGGAAAGTTGGACCTAGAAAAAAAATCCTCAATCGAGTGTGGGCAAGAACTGCAGCACATAGCCCTCTGAAAAAGACTCCATCGACGCCGATCGGAGTCACGCCTCCGGCAGACCCCCGCAAAAGTTACTTCTAAGTCGGGGGGGGGGAGTTTGGCAGTCCTCGAGAGAACGCTTTGAAAAAAGAATGTCGGAAAAGAAAGAGGAAAGGCGGCGCCGAGGAAAAACTACCCCAAAGAAAAAACAGAAAAGAGAGATATCAGGGGTGAGGAACGTCTTCTGCCGCCTGGTGGCGGGAATTTGTAACGACCTGAAATTCTGACGGTTACCGAAGCGTCCGAGCAGTTCCTCTCGCGGGAAAAAAAAAGGGCTTCTAGCCTCGGGGGTCCAAAGAGGTCGGCGCGAAGTAAGAACGCGCAACGCTGTCTAAGCTGGTAAAGCCCTCCTTCAGTGGCTCCCCACTGACGAGTGAAGTGATCACCAAGAAAAAGAAAAAGTCCTACTGAAGGTGAGAGCGGCGGACTCGATCGGAATAGAGGGTTCTGAGGTATTTCTTCCGTCCCCTTGATTTTATCCCCGCAGAGAAGGGGGACTCTTAAAAAGAATCTAGGAGAGAGAAAAGCCTCCGATGTAGAAGCTGTACGACCCACTAAAATCAAAGTCGTGCCAATTTTCGCTGGAAGGATCGTCGGCTCGGGGAAGCCTCAACGCGTTGAGATCAGAACGACGGGAGGGGGGAGATTCCTGGGGAGAAAAAAAGGGAGTCATCAGTGGAAAGGAACCTACGAAGAACGCAAGCTAAAAAGGGCTGGACAGCCATGCCTTTGTCTAAGACCTTCCTAGAGGGTTCTTGCTTGAGGAGAAAGCGAAGGAAGATGTCGGCAAAACCTGAGGAAGAAAACTCAAGGGGCGGCCCTCGACCAGAGATCCTCTGGAACATTTCTCGTCGAGTCTTGTCTCCCTGGGGGGAAAAAAGTCGAAAAAGCACGTCAGCATATCAAAAGGGTATACCGCTCGACCAACGCCTCATCGCATTCTGGTACATCGGGCAGGCTCTCAATGTGGAGAACCTGCAACCAGGAAATACAAAGAAAAGCAGGCAGATTGAAAATTAGGCTTGGGGATGAAAGAGATTCTCTCCTTTCACAAGGAAGCAATATCGTGCTGTATGCTTAAACCGGCAACCGGCAAAAGTCATCAGGGGGGACACTTGGTAGCGCGGAAGAAAGACGACACTCCTTATCGAAGGAGACGGGTAGGAAGAGTCTGATCCAAAGGGTCAAAGAGTGTCAGTGGAAAAACCTGCCAAGAAAGTCCTTCATCGCACGAGGCTATTCTGCCAAGTCCTGATGCCGTCCATTCGCCTGCGGTGGGAGAACCCGAATCCCACTCGGCGAAGGGCAGTCAAAGGCTTCCAAGGGGGTCCTCTTGTATGTCGATGGACGATACCGGGGGGGGGATCAGGAGACCGACGCAGAGTCACCCCGAAGGGGGCTTAAAATGGCCATATTCAAATGGTTATCCGTGCGCGGGGGGTTTTCGCTTCGATAAAGGAACCGGGGGTTCAAGAGGGGGGTTCAAAAAGGTGTCGTCCTCCTTCGTTCCGAGCTTACCCGGGCTGAACTTCGGAAAGGGGGGAAAAGCCCGGTGGCCTTATGAGAGAACTCGATAGAATGGGACTGCTCTTTCCCGCCGAAACTTATCCGGGACTGTCTGCCAAAGGCTCCTGAAGTTGGGGAAAAAGTAAGGGCAGTGCGGCTGGGATTGGGAAGGGCTATGATAGCTGGGGGGATTCTTCTTCTGCTTGTGTGGAGGGTCCCTAAAAAGGGATCAGGGGAACTGGAAGAGGAAAGAGGCTCGGAGAAAGGGGGAAAAAAAGTCGGGGGAACGCTCGACATCGTCACCGGAAAGTGCTCCCACTGTCGCCACGTCAGGGGAAGGCCAAGTCGGGAAAAGGTTCAAAAAGAGTCAGGGCCGGGACCGCGGGGAGAGCGGGAAGCCGACCAACAGCCCGTTGAGGGGGGGATGAAGAACACCATCTCACGGAGAAAGACATGGGGACAATCAACTGAGAAAAGAATCGTAAATAAACGGGATGTTCCGGAGCAGAGCGGAAGGTTGGAACTTCCTTGAGGTTCCTCTCTCAGGCGGACTGAACGGGGCAATCGAGGGTCTAGACATATTAGGGGACCGAAAGGGAAGGGGCGGGCGCCGGGAAAGGAGCCTGCGCTTCTTCAAGACGCGTTAAAGGCCGCCAGGGGATCAGGTCAAAAGGGGGGTCCAAGAATACGAGAGAAGCGAGTAAGAAGAAGGAAGCAATGGAAGGTCCAAATGACTGGATCGCCCTGCTGGGAGTTTCCGAGGGCTTAATGATTCGGTCCTTCGAGGAAGAGAAGGCCATCGAGGGGATGAAAAGAACATACGAAGAAGATCTGCGAGGGCGAAGGGATAGCGGCAGGGAACCGGGAGAGTCCACCCATTATGGCCTGATCGGCTCGCCAATGCGCCGGGAGGGAGAATAAGGGAAAAGAAGCCTGGAGGACCGGATCCTGGTATGGCCGTCTCAGAACCATGGCTACGATCGGCCGGCGAAAGAGTCTTCAAAAGGGAAGAAGAATGGATGAGGTTCTTCGAGCTGGGGTGGTCAAGGGGCTCGAAGAGCTAGGCGAGAAAAGCGAGTAACCGGATGCTCGCAAAACGCAACCGAGGGGGCGGAATTGAACCGAGCCCAGAAGAGGTCGAAGGTCTGGAGCCGCGATTCGATTTCTTTTATCGGGGCCGAATTCTTTTTCCGATCTGGATAGCAAAGAAATGAAAGAATCCGCAAGCGAGGCCAAAAAGTGGGAAGAAAAAAAAAAGAAGGGCGCAGCCGCTTCGAGGGCTCCATTTACTTTAAAGCTATGCGAAGACAGGAGATCCTTATATGGGAGCACATAAAAAAGAAAAGAATAAAGGAGGAAGTCTTGTTGGGACGGGAGAATGTCCTGCGCCTGCTGACCTGTTCCAACAGGAAAAAGGGTCCAAAAAAAAAAAGGGGGGGGACTTGGCGAAAGGGGGAGACAAAGGGATGGATAATCAAGTTGACTGTATTTGTTTACATGGGATACCCCCGAACGGACATGGTAAAATTAAGTGGATCTAAAAGAGAAAAAAAGCACAAGAACGGAGATCATAATCGAAGGGGGGGGGGGGTTTTATAATAGTAACAAGGAAAAAGCAACTTTCTTTATCAGAGTTCAGAAGGGTACTTGGATAACAACAAGACGGATAAAAAGGAACACCGGGGGGGAAAGCGTGAAAAAAGGTCCTCGACATTAAGACGCAAGGAAAATGAAAATACTAAATGGCCTACTACAATTCGAGGTATATAGGGAAGGGCTCATCTAAGATCGAAAAAGCGAGGACCGTAAGGACCAGCACCGGAGAGATCGGGGAGGTCAAAATTTTTACTTAGGGGATCGGGGCAGGATGCTACCTCCTCGTCTCAATTCTTTCGAGGGTAAGGCACTGAAAAAAGCACAAAGACATCAAAAGTGTAGGGGGGTTGATGTGAGGACTGAATTCTACTGCTCTGAGTCTCTGGTCCGAAAAGGACTCCTGAAGGTCAAAAAAGGGGGGCGAAGCGGGTTAAGGGAAAGGAGGAAGATACAGTCTCGAAGAATTAAACACCATCTCGGGGGGGAATAACGCAGATGAGGCATCTCGAAGAAAGGAGGAGTTCCGTACGGAGGGGGGTCGTCCTGAAAAATCCAGAGACGAGTACAAGGCCAGCTGCTCAGTCAGAATGCTCTGGGCCGGAAACGTACGGCATGAAGAGCGCCGGAAAAAGCGAAAAAGAGAAACCTCAAGGGAAAGTAAATTTAACACTAGATAGAACACTCCGCCCGAGCTTAAAAGGAGTTCATTTCGCCGAATTGTCATCTATTAAGGGAGATGGAACAGAGAAGGTCAAAAAAGAAGAACCTAAAAAAAACATTAGGGAAAATCTGGGAGGGAGAGAAGGGGGAGAGCTGCAGCGGATACTGATCTATGACCCGAGAGCTCGTCACTCCCCACTTTTGGTCAAAATGCAGCAGGGAGTAAACGCTGCAGGAGAACGAAAAATCGAGGTAGGAACCGCCACTATCATTTTCGGACAAAGGGGAAGGGACCTGTGAGGGAAAATTCAAAGAAAAGAAAGGGGAGACACGCCCCAGGACATGATCCGCTCCTACATCCGTCGGGGCCTTTCCCGCGAGCCCACCGAGCCAGGGGGGATAGGGGCAGTAGGGGGGTCAGCAAGAGAAAAGGGGTCCCTGGCTAATATCATGACGCGTTCGGCCCTAATGAAGCGAAGGGAAATAAAGGCCTCGGTTCAAAAAAAAAAAATCAATTCTAAGGGGGGAAGAAGGGTCTAGGGGGAATAAAGACGGGGGACGATCCGCACCTGGTCGACGAATTCTATCATAGCCATTAGAATACTCGAATATCTGCGAAACCAAACTCAGAGCCACCAGAAACAAAGAAACAGGGGTAAGCAATCAAGGGAATATCAGAAAAGGCAAGAGAGAATAGGAGTAAGCGGACCTTATCATGAGAGCGGGACCCGCATTAAGAGGGAGAACGAAAAATTCAGGACTCGAAAATCAAAACTGTGTCGCCCTGTGGAAAACTCTTCCATACGTGTGCCGCAAGGAGACATTTGGACAAAGATGTCCTGGCTAGGGCCAGGAGGCGATTTGAACCATTTGCTAGGGCTAAGAGACCGCCGTGTGTTTACCCTGCAGGCGTCGAGAAGTCTGTGGCGAATTAGGGAAAAGGGAGGGGGCTGAAACATGGAATGATGGGGTCGTGACGGCCGGAGCATCCGAGTGGGCTCCTTCGGGCCGAGGAGTCTGCGGAAGCCGGGAAGAACGAAGAAGGGGCCTTGATGAGGGGGGTGTATGAGTTACCCTCCTACATCTCGAGCTCGAGATGACTTGAGGGGGGTAGTCGAAAAAAGGGAAGGAAAGGGGGGGGGGCGGGGGCATGAGTTGCATTCCCTCTTGCTCCCAGTTTTTCCCCCAGGGGAAATGGAAGGATGTGAGACTGGGGAAGGAAAGCCTCACACGCAATCCTTTTGAAAGGATATATCCGAGTGGCCGACCAAGAAGCTTATGGCAAGCAAAAAGAGAGCAAAGAGGGGGCGTTTCCCGAAAGTCGAGATGTCTGACGACGAGATAAGAGAGGGGGGTGGGGGAAGGGAGGTTTCGGCTAAGGTAGTTAATTATATCTCGCGCCATTCTGTTGGGAAACTCGGCTGTGAAGAGGAGGGCAGGATTCACTAAGAAAACTAGAAGGGGGGAGCTAGGGGAAGAGGTCCGTAGAGTCTGAGTGCCTGGAAGAGGCGCGACTGTCGCCGACTTGAGGGGCGCCTGCAGCACCGCAATCGGGGATGCCGTGGCCAAATCAAGGACGGCGCGTAGAGAGGAATCGTCTAGTTGGCCATAAGAAAAACCAAAACAAAAACAAAACCCCCAAAGCCCACACAACCAAACAAAAAAAAAAAAAAAAAAACCCACAAACGAATCGGGAAGCCCTAAAGAAAGTCGATTTTCTGCGTGAAAGGGTTGGGGCTTTCCCGCTCCTGAAGAGGAGTTCCAGCTCCCTATTGCCCTTGCTCGGCAAAGGCACCCTTGAGAGGGGAGACCACTGAGACTTCGGATGGAGATGCTATGGGACGGGAGGAAAGAGAAGAGGTGTAAGAAATTCCTTTACTCCTGAGTATCTATCCCCTCTTGAGGAAACAGGATCTGCCGAAAAAGCCAGTGGGTTGAGACGTAATAGGGGGAGGTTGTCAACGGGAACCAAAAAAAACCCCGGGCTGGGCTCTTCACATAGACTTCTTGCGCAACCTCAATTCTAGCCTCGTAAGGAACGTCCGGAGGAAACCCCCAGAGTTACGTCTAGGAGGGGCGTTCAAGAGGAGGAGGAAACAATAGAACGTACAAAAAACATTGAAAGAAAGGGGGAGGCGAAAGAGGGAAACTCACCCCGC
>Ga0179593_1428287_pt1 | contig 11670 bp, 23 predicted proteins | sample CZODoug2_1_08_16_FD_185931 | JGI IMG/M metagenome (GOLD analysis project Ga0179593, IMG submission 185931) | Vadose zone soil fungal communities from Angelo Coast Range Reserve, California, USA - CZODoug2_1_08_16fungal (PacBio error correction) | ecosystem: Environmental > Terrestrial > Soil >...
TGCATTCCACAAATGAAATAAATCGACCGAAGTGAAAAGGCAAAAAAAAAGGAAAAAGCAAAACAAAATCTCTGGGGAAGGGGGAAAAACGAGAATTGAAGCTGCGCCTCTGAGCATTGTGGTGTTAGTGAAAAGAAGAAAAAAAAGTTCCACTATACAACTGAGAAAGTGAAAAAAGTAAATTCAGTTGGAGGGGGACGGAGGAACTAGCAGGCTGTTAACCCCTGAAGACCAGTACACAAGGGGAAAGAAAAGATTTGATAAGGGGAACGAAAAACCCGAACAAAAAAAACGGAAGCAGGGAAGGATAATAGGTGCATCCCGCGGTGTGAGGGAACCAAAAAACACGGTGTTGAAAAAAATCGAGAGAAAAGCACGGGCCCAAATGAGGGTAAACGATCACGGACACGCGAAAGAAAAAAGGGCTGTTACCCGGAGAACACATCAAGAGGGAAAAAAACGCCAGAATCCAAACGGGGGGGGCTGCAATGCAAATGGACTAAGGGCACGCTAAAGACCAGGAGGCGGTGGGACGCCTGGGAAAGCAAAAAAAAAAACGTGAGGGCAATTTCAAGGGGGTGGGGTTCGACGAGTTTGAAGGTAGCCATACCGCACAACGTTTGCGAACCGAAAAATCCGAAATTTGACGTGAGGGGGGACCGTTTTCCCGACAAACCACTCCCGTCGCAAGCCAAAAATACGATGAATCTTCAAACAAAAGGGGGGAGGTGGCTATGGGGTACAGAAGCAAGATGGGGGGGCAGACGACGGACAGAGCCAGAAAACGGGGGTTAAAGCAGGCAAGTTAACCGAAGGTACTAACCGAAAACAAAGGGAAAGAGACAGCAGAATGGGCAATGGAAAATAACAAGGGGCTGGCAACCAAAAACACCAAAATGTACTAAATGGGCGGGAAAAACACGGGCAGAGGGAGGAACAACGGGCCAATAGTAATCAAAGAAGAGGAATTAGACCCACACGAAAAACAGGAAACGAATCTAAGTTAGGACCCCAAATTGAGAGAAAACTTAAGCGGACGGAATATGAAAAAAGGGAAGGTGGAAAAAAAACAGCGAAACGCCACATGGGGAAAAAAAGCGACGAAAAAGGAAGGGAATAAAAAAATACCAGCATTCACGGCCTGCCACAATCGGCAAATAAAAAGCACAGGGGTGAACCTAAGGCAAAGGCCGCGGGGACCAGGAAAACCAAGAAAAAACCATACTTTGCCAAATGAGAGGAAGAAAAAAATCGTTCCGGACTGGGGGGGAGAAAAATCCTGCTCCGACGGCGTCGAGGCACAGAAAGACGCCGGCCAGGAATATTTTGGGGGGTTTTGACCTCCCAAAGAGGAACTCGGGGAAAAGGGCACGGGGAACAGCTCGAAGAGATGGGGATGCAACGGGTCAGAAAACAAAATGCAGAGTGAAAGAAACTTGTCAGGTAAATGGAAAAATGGGCACTGGTGACCCGCCTGACGTGCACGAAATCTGAGCGGGGAATGGGGATAGTATGGTCACCAAAGAGGGGAGGCAAAGAAAAAACAAAAAAAACTTCTGAAGGGTGCGGTTCAGTGCCGGGGGGGGACGATAAATTGGGAGCATGATCGCCTCGGGTAATTGGAGGAATAGTGGGGCACCACGGCCCAACCAAGAAACAAAAGGAAGTGTTGGAGAAAGTGAGAACGGGCAAGTTAACGTGTAGAAAAAAATAAAAAAATTGCAGGGTGCATTCATTAAATAAGAAACATAAAGCAATGCAGCGGCCAACCCAGAACCAAAAGGGGAAAGGGGAGAATTTTCCTCTTTCCAAAAAAAAGGGTGCTGCACAAAAAACAAGGGTTTTTGCTGGTTAGCAGCAACCCAGAATAGCACCCAAGGAAAACCTTCGGGCGGAACCCAGCCGACACAACCACCAGGTCCCAAACGCGCGCAACTGGTCGAAAAGCTGGGAAGGGTGAGCGAAGGCGCCCAGAAGAAAGACCGGAAGCCGAGCACATAAAAAATCCATTTCCACCCACAGCTATCTCAAAGAAAAACGGGAACTGGTCCCCTGAGAAAAAACAAACCAGGGGGGGTTACACCTGACGAAAGGAGAGAAGTAAAACGCAAAACGGCACGAAAAAACGAACAAAAGAACCTCACAGGCATAGGGGGACCACGGCCTCAGCCTGTTTCCCAAAGTAGCGGGGTCGAAGCCGAAGAAACAGGAAGCCGTAACAGGAGTCTCTCAACAACAAAATGGGAAAAGAGATAATCGGAAACACCTGGCCTGGAAATTCATGACAAAAAAGGGGGAAGAGTGGCGAACAGGCCAAAGAGGGAGCCGAGACGGCGCGTTGAGGGAAGGAAGTAAAAGATAAGGGTTATAAGAGGATAAGGTAGGGGGGAGGACGAGCGTAGGGAGGGAGAAACGGGGGGAAACGAAACATTATACAGGAGGAGGAGGGGTAGAAGAAGTAAAGGTAAAGAGAATAGTTAGGGGAGAATGGGAGGGAGGAAGATGAGCGGGGGAAAAAGGGTAGACTTGGGGAGCGAATACAAAAAGGAGGTGAGGACCGGAATAAGAACAAGGGAAAGAAAGGGTTGGGGAGGACGTTGGACTCAGCGTAGAGTGAAACCATGGTCTAGAGGTCCATGAGAGTAACATTGTTGCAAACAGTGGGTAGGCATCGCTGCGAGAATTCCAAACTTCCACAATCTGGAGGAGCAATTCCACGCGCGGCCGATTAAGAACGTGACGCCAACCTGTACGCATCAAGCGATGGGTGGGTGGGACCGCAGAAAAGTGCAGGGGATAAATGTGCGCGAAAAGCCAAAACAAAAAAAACATGGGTGCTGCAGCATTGCCTTTAAAGATCTTACACCTGGATTGCTGAACCTAACACGAATTTAAAGAGGGGGGTTTCAACCTAAATGAAAAAGGCCAACCGAAAACAGGATACGGGGGAGGGAGACAGGCTGCAAAAAAAAAACAGTTTCAACGTGCGTGGTAAAAACCACGGAAAAGTACCTGCTCAAGGGAAAGGAAGAGGGAGACAGTCCCCAGTTGGAATCGACGCAAGACTTCCTGCGCCGAAGGCCCAAAAAGATGAAGCCGCCTCAATTCAAGGAAAAATTGAAGCGAGATCATGCGGGTGAGGCAGCGGACCAGAAGAAAATCAAAGGTTTCAGGATCGGTCATCGGGGACATTCACAATGGTATGGGGGTTTACCATGGAATCGCCCGGGGGAAAAATAGCGGTCGAAACAAAAAAGTCCAGTAATCAAAACGAGACACCAAAAAAAAGTGCTGAAAGGAGAAGAGGAAGAAGCATGTGAAAGCGCGGTGAAACGAGATAGAACAGGGCCAGAAGAGATCGAGTGGTTGGGTGAGACTAAATAGCGATGAAAGTGTGAGACTTTTGGTGGGAGGTCGGAGAAGTGAAGAGGGACAAGGAAGGGGGGAAAGGGCCGGAAGACTGATCGGCACCGAGAAGTGCCCGTGAATGACTGCAAGGGGGAATTTCCCCTTCCGGTGAGACCATAAAATATAGCAGGGGGGGGGGGGTCGAGGGGAAAGATCAAGTAAAATCCGCTGGCTGAAAAAGTGTTTTACACCAGGCTCACACCGGGACATACGAAGAGTTGCACGGGGGAGGGGGCAGAGAAAAAAACTTAATGTCACTAGAGAAAATAGGAAAGAATGGGAACTGCCCTCCGAATCTGCAAGGGGAGATTGAGGAAAAAAATAGGACATGGAAATGGTAAGCTCATGCAGACACATGTACATTCAAATTGGAGGCACCAGGAGGTCCGTGGGGTCGAGTTTCCGAGAAAAAGGTAAGAAGGGAATGGTGGAAGAATAGGCGGGGAGAAAAGGACGAAAAACCATACGGGACATAAAGTAAGGAAAAAAAATCCCGGAGAAAGTTCACCCTCGGGGTTTGGAGTACAAAGGGAACATATATAAACGCCCTGCAAGGGAGGGGATGGAGAACGGAAACGTTTTGGGGGGGGGCCAGCACGGGGGGAGAAGGCAACAAAAAAAACCTGAAACACGATTTTTTCAAAGGGGCACAGGGGGGGTGAAAAAAACGCAGCAAAAAGAATCCAGGGGAGCCCGGAGCACCAAAAAAAAAGAATGCAAATCAGAATTTGCAAAAGAAATACCTAACGGGCCCATGTCCTTGGTTGTGTCATAACGAGGCCAAGGGGGGTGTTTCGAAGGAGGAAAAAGGTTACAACAACGGAAAGTGGGGAATAGGAGCGCTTCTATAAACGTGGGGGTGGGAGGACGAAAAGGTCCGGGCCCAAACCGTCGAAACGGGTAAATAGCGTCGTTTTGCTGGAGGGGGACGGACAACACGAGAAATCCTTCAAATAGAAACAATAAAAAAAACCAATAACCATCCTCACGGAGGAGGAAAGCCAGCGCCCAAAATGGACAGGCAGCATCAGGTGGGAGAGCGCCACGTTTCAGAACAAAAAAGGGAAGGGAAGGGCGGGGCAAGCGAAGGGGGCTCAAGGCCGAGCGAAAAAAGTTTCGGTTGCTTGTGGCGTCAAGGGGGAAGCGGATCCGCCCCTTGGACAGAGGACATTGTATCTATCTCCGCAACAACAAACCCCACCCAAAAAACGATCGGAATAAAATAAAAAAGAGTTCCTTAACAATGGCTAAATGAGGATCACGAAAGGGAAAAATTGCTCAAAAAACAATACAAAAATCGCTCAGAGTGACCGAAAACTAGTGAAAAAGTCGCAGAAGCTCGCTGCAATTTGGTTGTCCGAAAAGGGGGGACTCACCTGGCGCAAGAAACGATACACAGAAAAAAAGCATGCAGGATCAGTTGCGGGGATAAAAACAAGAAGGGCCTGGCTGTTTGCCAGAAGTCCATAGGAAAGTTGGCGAGTTGTGGACGCAAACGGAACGAAGAGGAGAGGTAAAAAAGCTGTCTCGTGTCAATTCGTGGGGGGGACTGCCAGTGCAGGGAAAAGACGGACGGGCAAGAAATGTGAGGTCCATCAAAACGGGGGGGGGGGAGAGAGAAAAAGAGGCCACTGGCCCAACATCAAGTTTTGGTCACACCTCCGCCGGTGAAAAAAGATCGGCAAAGTGAAAAGAAAAAGGGGAAAAACACAAGAAGATGGCCTGAGGTCCACAAGAACTGGGTAAAGGGGTGTGCCGAGCCGGTGCTCGATAGGCCGGGGAAAAAAAGCGGGACGTGGTCGGTTCAAAACAAAGACAGATGTGAGCTTGAAAAGGAAACTCGGGCATCATGGGGAGGTGTTTAGGAGGGGGGGACCTGTATCCACGCAGGGAAGAACCTGGGGGGCCAAAAAACATCGAATGTTACGGATCGACCGGAGAAATACGCAGACACTGGAAGAAAAAAGTCAAAAAACAATACAGGGAACCACAGGGAAGAGACACCAAGACCCGTGGGGGGATTTTTCTATGGAACGGGCCGAGAGCTGTTGTGCTAAAAGACTGAATCCCGGGTAAGTGAAAACTCATGAAAAGGGAAATGCTGAAAAAGAGAAGATGCAGCGGGCCCTAATGGAAACTCGAAACAAGACTAAAGGAAAAAAAAAAGCGGTAAGGGGAAAAGGCAGCCCCCCCGGTGAAAAAAAAGAAAGAGACCAACAGAAAACCAGGAAAATTCCGGAAAAAGAAAAAAAAAACATCAAAAGGTGAAAAAATCTAAGTGGGGGAAAAATAGTGGGAAAGGATTGAACCTAAGGAAACGTTGAACGGGGGGTATGGCAACCCGCACGGAACCGGAACCCGTATTCCAAAAAAGGGGGTGTGAAGAAAGGAAAAATAAAAAAACCTTTTGGTTTTAATAGACGGAGGGGAATATGAAGACTGTGGGGGGGAACAGCGAACCACACGTGCTGAAGGGTAAGGCGCGGCGGACAGGGAACAATGAAGGAAAGAAGGAACGGCCACTGGCATCGCGCTGCCAAAAATGCCATTGGGGAAAGAAAAAGCACGTTGAAGGGGATGAAGGGCGCGCCGAAGGCAAGTCCGGGACGAAACTGTTACCAATCGAACGATTTCGCAAGAAAATCGGCGATCGGGAAAACCGGCGGGAAAAGGGGAAGGGGGAAAGAGCACAACTAGCAGAGGAAGCGAAAAGGTGAACCCTCCACCCTAAAAAAAAGAGCTCAATAACAGAGGGCGAGGGGGGAAAAAAGAAATTGGGTGTGGTTTTCCCAGACATAACGTCGAGGAAGTCCCTAGGATAGGAAGTCGAAAGACTATGACAAAGGGGCCGATCCAAAAGTACACACAATAACATGAAGAGTCCACTAACGGGAATAGAAATAAGAAAAGAAGGAGGGGTGAGAGGGGGGGAAAGCCAAGGGGGAATAACTCGCGCAAAACCACATCATTTGCCAAGAAAAACTTACAGAAGTGTAAGGGGGAGATGAAGAGATGTTGGACTAGCCAATGCCGCAGAGTAGACCGCAGAAGGAACAATGGGACCAGCAAAAAAAAATACAAAATTGGGAACAAAAAGGAGGCAAACAGAAAACTTGCCGGGGGGAAAGAACCACGGACCCCGGCAAGTGAAACACCTGGAAAACTGGCGTTTTGCAGCAGGAAAAAAAAAAGTAAAAAACGAACTAAGTATCCTGGTCGAGCAAAAGGGCCTGTGGGACAATGAGCTAAATGAAAAACGCAAGAGAGGAGGTGAGGTACCCAGCAATACGATGAGGGGGAAGCAGTGTGGGGGGACAAATAAAAACCATGCTGCAGCACCCTGTTTTTTCGGAGAAAATAACGCGACACCAGAGACAGAAAAATCTGGGCGGGGAAAACACAAGGCGCTGAGCGGAAACACGACGCCGAAAAGCCAGGAGAGGGGAAATGGGGAGGGGGGGGAAAAAGAGCCGGAAAGGAGAACGGAAAAGGGAAGAAAGCAAAAGAAAAACCGGGCAATCTCGGAAAGCGATGCCTAAGAACCTGAGAAAAAACAAAAGATCCATCGACCTTTTCCCAATCTCAAAAGGGAGAACGGCAAAAAAGGCCTCAAAACGAGGACGAACCGGAGCACTGGAGCCAAACCTAGTACAGTCTGAATAGATTAAAAAAAAAAAACCGGGAGCAGTAATAGAGGAGAGCACGAGAAAAAAACAACAAAAGGAAGGAGAGAAAGAAAAGTATATCTGAACAGAGCTTAAAGAGAAGGGATTCGAAAAAAAATACGGGAAGAGGAAACCGGCTGAGCCGACAAGAGGAAAGGGGGGCCGAAGGGTTGTGAGGCAGGTGGAGAACGGGAATTCTGATTGAAGAGAAAAGGGGGGTGAAATCGGGAAGCATTCCAAAACGGATCGATGCAGGGAAAGACTGAGGGAGGAAAGGAAGAAACTCAGGAAGTTCGACATCGTGGATTGCTGCGGCGCGCCCCAAATTGGGACTCAAAAAACCCCAAACCTTGGGTGCCATGGTGCTGGGGAGGGCGCTCGAAAGGGGTCAAAAGAAAAAGAAAAACAGGGTTGGCACTTCAGCACGGGAAGAAAAGAAAAAAAAAAAACTGACTCCTAATACGGATTGCTGGGACCTCCAAAAAAAAGGAATTGAGGTTTTTCAAAATGAAAAAAAGGCCAGGGCGGGAAAAAAGGACTGAAAGGGGTCGACAGCGGCGGTGGGTTGACAGGGAAGGGCCGGCTGGAAAAGAAGTAACAGAAAGCATGGAGAAAGATCCAATGTTGAAAAGCTCAGTCCCAAGTGGGTATCGGCCGCGGTCCAAGGAGAATCAGGGGAAGAAGGAAGAAAAGAGAGCGCCTCAATGGAACGGGGAATGAGGGAAAAAAAAGGAGGATCATCCCAGGGAATAAAGTGCGGACCGCCGTCGGCCCCCAAAAACATCAAAACCTTCGTCGATACAACGGAAATTCCGAAATGGGAAAGGGGGGGGGACCAGGCATCGCCACGCCATAAAGACTTAGGAAAGTAGGAGAAATGCAAAGGTCGACGAGCGTATGGGACACAAAAATATCATGCGCAGGAGAAGCAGGCCGAAAAACATCTGCCTCGCGAAAAGGCAGACAGAAATAGGAAAAGGAGGAGATGGAGAAATCGAAGAAAATAGGCTGGGGAAGGAGAGGTTCGGAAAAGTCTTCCTTAAAGAAGTGATGGATTGAGGGTAGTAACAAAAAAATAAAACCCTTGATGCATGTCAAGGATTCCACGGGGAGAAGAAAAGGGTTCCAAACATAGAGATTGGGTAATGGGGGAAAAAATTCAGGAAAAAGATCCTCGGCGGAAAAGGGTTTTCGCAAAATCAGTGGGTACATATTTGACGCCCAGAAGCGGTTGAAAAAAAGAGGGGAAGGGAAAAAAGAAGAAAGACTGCAAGATGACGAAGAGGAAGAGAATTGGAGGATACATGGGGAGGTGGGGAGAGTACGTGACCAGAAAAAGCTATTTGACCAAATGAAAAACGCTGCTCTCTTTCCGGGAGAGGTGGAAAAGAGCCCGATCCGCAGCTCTTCTGCAAGGGGGATGAAAAAAGGAAAAAAGAAGTTACGAACGAAGGAAACATCTCAAATCCAAAGACCCCATCAAAAAAGTGGACGTAAAAAGAAAGTATTGTGTGGGAAAGGGGCGAAAGAAGGCCAAAACGACTGAAAGGGAGGGACAGGAAAACGGGGTGGGGGCCAGAGGGGGTACACGAAAAAACATCGTCGAAAAACAAGGATGTACACATGATGCCCGAGGGTTTTCCAGACCAAACGCGTGGGTAAACCACAACGAACGCAACTCCCCCCGTCCAAATCAGCGAAAAACGCAACCCCAATGGCAATCGAACGGTAAGGAGGAACTGAAACATTCCTCTTGGAAAAAAAAATGTGTTTCCACCATCCTCATGAACGGGAAAGAGTTTTCGAAGGCTGGACAACGGCAATAGAAAAAAACAGGGGAGACGGATACGATAAAAACGTTGTTGGAGGAAGAACGGGCAGAAGGCAAGTCAACGAAGTGGGAGCGACGCGTTAAAAGGAAGAAGTAAAGGTGACGGACGTGAAGCAACTAAGCACGCTCACCAAGAAGAAAAAAAACATCAAGTCTCGAAACTGGAAGAAAAAAAGGGATCAAGGGGTAAGACGGGATCTCGCCACAACGCCAACTTCGAAACCAGTACGAGAAAAAAGAGGAAAACAGCGAAAGGGACTTAGCACAAGGCAAGACCACGGATTGGGAGGGAGGGAAAGGTCACGATCCGAAGATGCATGGAGAGAAAAAAACCAACAACTGAGAAAGGAGGAAAAAGAAGAAAGAGAAATTATCATTCCGAAAAAGAAAATGCGTGGAAAAATTGCAGCAAAAAAAAAAGCGAGACGCGGACCACGTGGGAAAACGCAGTGGCATGGGAGAGAAGTCGAAAAGTCGGAATGGGTTTCGGAAGTGCGGCATTGGCAAACGAAGGCTTACTGATCCAGTGGAAGAAGTCCTGTGCAGGGGAGAAGAAGGAAACTGAGGGGGAGAAGATGAAACGCAGAGTGGAATATGATCGGTTGGGACTCAACGCCTTACGAAAAGAAATCGGGCAAAAAAGGCTGGGTGAGCGGGGAGGGGGGGGACCGACCAAAAGGGGGGAAGCAAAGACAAAAACGTTTTATCGGGGGAGAAGGAAAAGAACTGGGACCAAAAATGTTGTACCATGAAAACTTCCGAAAAGACTTCAAGGAAACAGAAAATGGAAAAAAAAAAGAAAAAAAGAAAGGGAAAAAAGGAGGAGCAAGGGAGAGAAAGGGGAAAAAAAGAAAAAACTGCTGAGGTGGGGGACCAGGGTGGGTGGGGAAACACCCGGGCAAAACGGGGCCGCCGGGACTGGGTCACCTTGAAAAAACAGGAACAAGCGTGAACAAAAAGGAAGAGGGGGACATCCTGGGGGGGTCGAAAAGGATGTGGGGGGCAGTCCAAAGGGGGGGCCCCCAAACCCGTTTGTTCAAAAACGACCTAAGAGTTAAATTGAAGGTCCCCTGTGACTCCGCTCCACTGAAAAACGGCAGCAAAACACACAAAACAGGAAGACAAACAGGAAAAGGGGTCTGTGCCTATGGACTTCGGGACCAGAGGGTGGGAAGGAACGCAAGGAAAGAAACAAACTAAGTTTGAAACCAATTTCAAAAAAAAAAAAAAAGGCCAACGAAAGAGGTTGTGCGAAAAGCCCCCAAAGGGAAAAAGAGAAAAAACCACACGGAAAGGCAGATCAGAGATTTTGCAAAAGGGTGAAAAATAGGTCCTGCAACCGGGATCCAGAACAAGAAAACCAGACCCGATGTAAGGGGAAGACAATGCGTCCACGGAAGAAAAGTTCGCGGCAACGTGACATCGTGGAATGGGGATTCTCTCGCAATAAGTATGAACAAGGAAAAGCCGAATCTTCGGGAAGGCCAAAAAGTGGTGGCGGGGGAAAGAAGTTAAGCACGGCGGATTTCGCAGGGGGGAACGCAAAAAAAAGTCGTCTATGTGGTGAAAATGCTAGGACAAGAGGGATCCAATAAAGGATGAAAAAGGGAAGGAATTAAAAGGCACTGGCCGCTCGCATATCACGAATCCCAACTACACGGGAGGGAGGAATGAAGAAAGCCCGAAGATCAAGTCAAAAGAAGAGGGAAGAGACAGAAAATTCTCCAAGAAGTAGAATCTTCACGAAAGGCCGGTCCTCATAAATCTAAAAAGAGAATGGGACCAACCTACGCCCCGTAAAAAGAAAATATATTTTGGGGGTTGTTGGTCAAGAAAAAAGAGCGCGCGGGCAAGGGAAGGATGAATACTTTCTCTAATAAGAGGGCCACAAGTGGGGTTTGGTGGCGAACGAGAAAGGTTGGGACACAAAAACAATTACATGCGAAAAAAAAGGGAGAAGTAGCGATAATGGAACGAAGGGGAATGCTGGGTTCCATCTTAGGACCGAAGCGGAAGAAAGAACAAATGTGGATTAGAGCCTCGGAAAAGGGGAAATTGAGGGGGGGGAGAGAACAAATCAAGGGACTGGAAGGAGGAAAACAGGTACGGACGCGCCGTAACACGGTGGAGCCACTGAAGCACAAAGGCGGAAATTGAGCAGGTATTAACACAGCTTGGACGTGGATCCAATGGAAAACGGACCCATGAAAAACTGGGGAGGGGGGTGGCAAAATGTCGAATTAAAAGGTAACCAGACAAGGACTGGGGTCATGGGACAGATGAAAAAAAAAAACTCAGGCTGCAAGTCGTGGGGTGAAAACCAAACAAAAATGGCCGAATGGAGACAGGGGAACAGATGGAAACCCCCCGAATGGCTTGAGAAAAATGGTGTTGCGTGTTGGCCCTGAAACGAAGCACCCTGCCCGAAAGACCAGAGAGAACAACCTCTTGCAAGTAACCAAAGAAAGAGGGGAAAGGAGGGATCACCTCCCGCCCCCCAGGCCACGGGGTTATAAAAAGAAGGAGTCAGCAGAAAGGGAGAAGAACAAGGAAAGAAGGACCTCCTCGAAGGAATGCACCTCAACAAGTGTTGAAAAAACGTCTCGCTACAAGAGAAACATCATTATCAAGAAAGAAACCGTGAGTAAACTAAGACAACGAGCCCGGCACCATTCAAAAGGGTCCGCTCAGAAAAAAAATACGGACAAAGGAATGGAGAGGACACCTTAAGAAAGGAGGCCCGTGAAAAGAAAAGGGAGATAGAAG
>Ga0179593_1445216_pt1 | contig 11670 bp, 12 predicted proteins | sample CZODoug2_1_08_16_FD_185931 | JGI IMG/M metagenome (GOLD analysis project Ga0179593, IMG submission 185931) | Vadose zone soil fungal communities from Angelo Coast Range Reserve, California, USA - CZODoug2_1_08_16fungal (PacBio error correction) | ecosystem: Environmental > Terrestrial > Soil >...
ACAGACTACGAAAAGAAAAAGACGTAGGAGAGGTTCCGAATTCGGACTACGATCTAAGGACCCCACTGACGAAAGGAAACATGCTTGGGGGGGAGACTCACAACGCGTGATGGGGCCGGTCTACCAAAACGACCCCAGGAAGGGGGTTCTGAAAAGGGGGAGCGGGGAAAATGCCAGAAGTTACGCCCACAGTCAAAGAGGAAAAACAGTGAGGAGGAAAAGAGAAGTGCGGTGGAGGAGGAAGGATTTTCATCAATTCGAGACCAAATAAGCTAAGGGAGAATGGGGCGGGCAGGATTCACTGGGCGATAATCACCGAGGAGAGGGAGGCGAGTGGGGACGCGAGCCGGAAGTTCAATGGAAATTGGACTTAATTCCAAGTGGTATTAAGGGGAAGATTTGCCTTCTTAGGGAAGATATAGGTGAAAGGTCAGAAACGCGACCTGACGATTCTCCCCCGAGAGGGAGAAGGGGGTTCGACCGGTTGGTGAAAGATGGAGAAAAGGGGTAGAAGGGGGTGTAACTTAATTCCTTAATATAGTAAGAGCGATTACCAGGAAGAAGTAGCGGCCGATTGGGAAGGATGGAAAAAAAAACTGGGTGCACCCAAGGAGTTTGGTAAACGGGCGGTGTTATAGCGGGACCACGCAACGAACCACGAAGATCTGTGTACCATTGTATCGGGGGTGAAGGCGGTCATGGAAAAGGGAGACCGTCGCGGGAAACTATCTAGCGGTATCCGATCATTGGGGAAGATTCGTAACCGGAAAGAGGCTCGGACCCGATGGAGGCATTCCGCAGTAAATTAGGAGGTCAAACTTCGACAAAAGTTGGGAACCATATTGGGGGTGTCTCAATCATTGAAAGAAAAAAAGGGAAACATTTGGGAAAAATAAAAGTCACAACAAAAGCGAAATAACTTCACATCTCGGGCAACCGCGAGGGCGTATGCAGGGGGATTCGAAAAAGTGCAGGAGGGTCAAGCGGAGATAATTTCAAGTCGGGGGAAGGCAATGGGTCCGTCAAAAAGGCCCGCACCATTTAACTCAACGGGAGGGAGGACCGCGGGCAGTGAAGAAAAGAGAAAGGGGCCGGAGAATCTTTTCATGTTGGGAGAAAGCTCTGGAAAGGTAGATGTCTCGGGGAAAAGGAGAAAGTATTGTTACGTCTAACACAGACGTTGGACCTAAGCAGAGCTCCTCTCCTAAAAAATGTCAGAAGCATTGTGGCTTCTCAACGGGAACAGAAGAGGGATTTCGATAAGAGTTACTGGGCACGCCAGCTCTAGTAGGAAGAATTTAATCGACGCCGTACAAGGGAGGGAGTCAATTTTAGCAAACGGCCACCCTCTCGGATCATATGCCGGAAGAGGGGTCACTCGGGAAGGAAAAGGAGCCAAGGAAATAATGTTAAAAGGGGGAAGAAATTCAAAGAAAGATCAAGAAAGGGGATCGCGAATCTGAGGGCGGCTAAAGTTGAACTGTTCCAATGAAGAAGGAGAATATTTCCCAGATTTCGGAGGGGGGGACGAATTCGGACGGAAAAAAAGGTTTGGTCGAAGGCGTCTGGGTATTAAAGAGAGTGACCCTCAGCCGACTAGCAGAAGGGGAGATGGGCAGAATGGGTGCTTTTAGGGGAGGGGGCCCCAGAACAGTGTGGGATATAACACCTCTGACGTTTCTGCAAAATTGGGAAATGCATAAAGATATGAATGAGGCAATAGATCTTTGAAGAAAAAATAGAGGATGAGGCACGTTTCTATGGGGGAAAAAAGGTTATGTTGATAACCAAAATGGTCGGTTAAATAACGAGCCATTGAAGAAACATATAATAGGAATGCCGGAGATAAGCGAACGGGTTCGGTGAAAAAGGGATCTCGCTCTGCCGCGGACATCGACGGAAGGCGAAAGATTTTGCGTTTCTAAGCCCGGCAATGGGAGCAATCACGTTTAGAATACCGATAGTGGCGACCGGTCAAGGCGAACGAAGAAGGACTTGAAAGATAGAAAAGGACTCGCTAGGGGGGAACTAGTATTGTTCCATTTGATCAGGGAAAATGAAGTGCAGCGTGACCGTTAGCTGAGTGCGATCTGAAAGGGGAGGGGGCTAGAAGGTCATATGCCACCCTAGCGGGAGGATAGGGGGAAGGTAAAAGGTTTGTGTTAGGAAGAGGAAAGGACTTACTGATGCGAGTCTCGGACACCAAAAAGAGCTCATCCTCGACGACGTCCAAACGTTTTCTGATGGATGGTTGGTAATGCACATGCTCACTAGAAAGTCGTGTACTAAAACCTGTCTCAAAATATTGGTTCATAACCATAATCCTAATCTCGGGAATGAGTTTTCTGGGCACGAAAAACTAACCTCTCTTGAGTTTCAGGGGGGAAGAGCGCATTGAGGGGAGGGCAGCTTGGGGGGCGGCCGTGCTGTAGATCAAGAAGTCTCTCGAGACTCAGAATGGAAATCTTAAGGGGAAAGAAAAGATTGACGAAAGGGCCGTGGAAGGAGGGTGTGGGATGCGATTTCCGCTTAAAAAATGTCATAAGGGGAAGTATTGTAAAAAAACTTTCACGTCACGCGCACCTGAGGAAAGGGGGAGAGCTGGGTGGGGGAACTTTGCGGAAGGCAATTGTAATGACTCGGCTTTGGAAAAAGGTTCATTTAGCATCACAGAATCCTCAACCAGAGTTTCGGCCGGAACAAGGTTTCCAGTTTGTATTGGAACTAAATCAAGGGGAAAACCAGTGAGCTCGGTTCAAAAAAAAAGCTGCTAAGAGGCAATGAAAAAAGGGGTTCGTGGGTCATCAGTGGGGGTGCCCTTTTAGAATTAATGCATAACATTTGCAGGGGGGGAATTATGCAAAACTAATGTCAAAAGGAGGGGCGATGCAAACTTTTTGGGTGTGGGTAAACTGCGGAGGGGAGCTTCGGAACTCGGCGAGTGAGAAAAAAAAGCTTCATTCTTAACCTGCGAAAACCCCAACGAATCAATGCAACACATGTTGTTTTAACGGGGCTGAGATTGGGAGACCTAATCGTAGGGCCAAGGGTGGGGGAAAAAACTGAAAGGAGGGGGGGCGGAATGGTCCAGATCTCGAGGAACCAATGGCAAAGATAGAGATTCCTTTGGAAATCCCAGAGAGAAAGGCGACAGTGAGGGGGGGGGGAAATAAAATCACCAAGCGGTTCCCTGAACCACTTGCTAGAGACAAGACCTACAGAGGGCAAGTTAAAAAAAAGGGTTGAATCACAGGGAAAGGAAGGTCCGATGGAAGTTCAGTTGTTGTATCTTCGTAGCATCGAAGACCAGATATGTCAGAGGAAGACAGAACAAGAACGGTTCAGAGAAGGAGGGTATATTGTACCATTTAATTTAAAGGTGTCCAATATCCATAGGCCTAGGAAACAAAAGGTTCACCACCGGGCGGGATTCCATTTTTGGAGAAGCAAGGAAATCGTTTCAGAAGATGGCTGTTCTTCCATCGTGCCGAGATGAGGTGTTTCTAAATAAACAAATTGGAAACCTATGCTTAAAAGGAAGGGGGAACGCCGAACAGCTTTTACCAGAGAGTTTATACTTGACCCGTTTTATATCGAGGGAAGAAGTTGGAAAAAGCCGAAGTCAAACTTTGGAAAAAAAGGGTTCAAGACAAAACACAAAAGACATGGGGACGGCAAGGACATGTGCAGACCTACAAAGGATGGGAAAAGGGGCGAACAATCTCAAAACAAAAGAAAGGAAAGTCGTCAAGATGGGCGGCGGTTGAGCATCGAGAGGAAGAAGCGGGAGAGAAAGATGGAAAAAACGGGTCGTCATAAAACGGGAAAAAAATCAGAGAAGGAGTATTTAGAAATGAAACAATAAGTCGTGAGAAGGGTTTATTTTGGGTGCTTCCTCGAAACTGGCCGTGCCTTAGGCAATTATCTAAGAACTGAGTGAACAAATATTTTGGGAGAAGGGGGGGGGCAGTCAACTAAGCAGAAAGGAACATCTTTATCGGGGGAACAGAGAAGCCCCATATCCCGCTGAGGGAATATTGCCAGTAGTAGGAGTAAAGGGGGAACCGGGCTGGGTTTGGTCAGAATAACGACGATATCGCACCACCAAAGAATGAGAGTCCTGAAATAAATCCAAAAAGGAGGGGTCTAAACGAAAAGCCAGATAACTTGCGACCTCGCGATGAAATTCCCTAACTATTAAGTGGCTTCCTTCAAAGGGCAAGGCTTACCTAGGGGGAGGGAACCATCCCTAATCGGTGAAGGGGGGCGAGATCAGCTAAGTCAGGATGATTCGGCCTTAAGAGAGGGGAGAAGATAGAGACTTAGTGCGCGGCCACGATTGAAGGTTCATCTAAAAGCCATCTGGGGAAGAGCTTCTTGGGGGCCGCAGCGGGGAGACTGCGTTATCGTTTTGAAGAAAAGTTGCACAACGAAAGGAAAGGGATGGATCATTAATTATAGAGGGGAATGCTGGTCACCCAAAGGGGGGATGAAAATTTTTAAAAAAAAAGAGAAAACAAGACAAAGTCAAGAAATGTTTCAAAAAAGTACGGTTCGTCCCCAGGGAAAAGGGGGGTCCCTCCCGCCTTAGTTATCAAGATGAGGGGGAGGATATATTACCCAGAAAAAAAAAAAAAGGGAAAAACTTGAAGAATGGGAGACGACTTGCCCAACGACTTTACCAACAGGAGGGAAAGGACTCAACTAATATGCGGCTTAGGGTAGAAAACTAAGAGGGTGGAGAGTGCCTTCAAAGGGTAAAATTAACCAGGGAAAGGAAAAAAAAGTCGTACAAATCCGAAAGTAGGGCAATATTTCCAAAAAGGGGAAAAGAGTTCAGAACGTCCGGGAGGACTGGGGCACACTCCGATGACGAGCGGATCTGGAAGAGGAGATTGAGAGAGACCATTCTTCCTCCTTAGGGTTGAGTGGCCGAGCCCCTGGATGGCAGACAGGTTAAAGAGGAGGGTCCAAAAAGCACTATTCGCGATTTCTTGAAAATCCAAAGGAATAGTTAGCCTGGAAAGGGAAGAGAGAGTCTCCGAGGCCTCTGGGGACGGGGAAAGATGAGGTTCGCCACACGCCAAAAAGGGGTGATGGGTTGAGTACGAAAAGAAAAAAGGGGCTACCATAGGAGTAAGGAGTGGGAGTGCCTCCCGAGGAGGCAAAGTAAGGGGGCTGAAAATAGCCTGTCTATGATGAAAGCGAAAGTAAGCCGGGTAAAGATGAGCCCTTACATCTTCTGAAAAGAAGAGGCTTCACCGCAGAGCAACCCGAGAAGACAAGGTTAAAGCGGGTTAAATAAGGAGAAGGAAAACTGCCGGGGAGAAGTAAAGAAAGGTCCAGTCCGTCGCCTCATGGGAGGGGGGGGAACTATCGGACTGAAAAGAAAACCATCGAGGTGTTTGTCAAGAGAGAAGGTATTAAGACGAGGGGGCGTGAGTTTCCCCAAAGGGGGATTGATTCACCCCAAGCGAAGGGGGCTCGTCGACACTTTTTAAGTAAGTTGGAGATTTTATTCCTCAGGGAGACTGGGAATTCCGCAGATTGAGTGCACTATGCTTTTACAAAGGTGAAAGGCTAAGGCGTCGGTGTTCCAAAAAGAGAGGATAGTGGAACGCCGACGTTGGGGAAAAAGGGGGGGCCAAAAGAAACGCCTCACAAGAAAGGAAGGAAAATTACAGATGTAGGAGTCAGGAAGGGACGCTATCCATCACTTTGCAAGTGAGTGAGGTGCCCGAAGGGGGGAAGAAGAGTTACATCACTTCCCCATCGGGTAGAATACTCTATGAAAGGGAGCGGTACTCAGGAAAAGCCAGGGAGTCCACAGGAGATTAAGAGCGGTTCGCGCAGTAAAAAACCGCTAAGCTAAAAGGGGAGGGCGGAGCCCAGCTAATGTCTGTTCGAGATACGTAATTGGGAAAGAAAGGGGGATAAGTACCGTACAAACTAGGAAAGGAAAAGGGGGGGAGTGAACTATTCTGAAGAGAAAGGGATTAGAGTACCCTACTCGAAATCGACTTGAAAAACATGACGCTTTTATTTACATCGGGGGAAGGAAAGTGACGTCTAAGCCAGGCGCTCTGTTGGCCTGAAACTAAAAGATTTTGGTGAACTGCGCGAAGTCCTAGAAAAAGTCCCCTCCGCCTCTCAACCCCACTGATCGTGAAGCGGAAGTTTTAGGGAGGTTCTTCTCTTGGGTTTTGGTGGGGGGGGTGGGGTTCCTGTACCAGTCTTTCTCTAATGAGTCAAGAAACTCCTTTATATCTGAAAGGAGGACGGGGTAGTCAGGTTAATCCAAGGATGAAAAAATTCGAAGTAGGCGAGTGGGGAAAAGTGAGCAGGGGGAGAAAAGGAAGGCGTACTTTAACGACTTCTGCCTGGGGTGGAGGAGAGACTCGGGATTAGGATTCAGGGATACGACAGGTGTGGTGGGGTGGGGTGGTTGGGGGGGATTGCGGGGGGTTGGATTGGAGAAACTTACGCTGGGAAAAGCGAATGTCTCCGTTTCTGAGGGAGGGGGGGGGGGTCACTGGAAGCGATCAAAGAGGGATTGGGGAAGGAGGAAGTTTGTCTGAAGGAAGAGAAGGAAGGAAATTGCACACAGAGGGGAGGGATATTGTTGTATGTGCATTTAAATAGAATTGCGGACCACAGGGTTTTTAACGAGGGGGGGGGAAGATGGTCAGAGAAAGAAAAAACGGATAAATCTGTCGCATGTTAAGGAAAGGTTTAGAATGGATTGGGAAAAACGGTAGGCGGGAGGATGCAGGCAACTAGAGATAGGGGGAAAAGACGACGCCATCGACCTTGGGGAAGAAGGGGCAGTGAGGAACCGGCATCTTAAGAGAAAAGGGGGGTGGCGTCTGGGGCCCGTAAAGGGTGATTACGAAAAAGTGTTACCTTTACTAGAAAAAAGGTTGAGGATAGAATAGAGGATTAACCAGAGAGGGGGGGGGTCGGCTCAGGCCGAAGCAACAGGGGGGTAAAAAAAACATCAACTAAACCCAAAAATCGGGAGACAATAGGGGAAAAATCTTTCCAAAAAGTATGAGGGAAGGGCAAAGAAATTATTCACCAGTCACGTTACGGGGGGTATGGGAGGAAAATCGGTAAGAGAGCAAAGGAAAGGATAATAAAGTAAACAGAACTCGAGAAAGCGGGAGTAAGGCCTTCTCGTAATGGAAGGGAATACTGGAAGTTAGAGAATTTAGGTCTTCTATCTTTCAAAACGGGTATAGAAGGAATCCGAGCTACCAGGAGGCATTTTCCATTGCGCTCGTTATCCTCGGGGAGGATCAAAATAAAAAAAAAGAAGTACAGTCTGCCTCATGGGGAGGGGATTAGACAAAAACCCAGGACCTTGCTCGTTGGAGAGGAGAGAGGCGCACATAAGCTCTCTTATAATTAGGTAAAGGGGAGACCATCGCAAAATTCGATGTAGAAGGGGGGGGGGGAAGAAAACTTCTAGACAAAAAAACAATCTCTCATTGCGGCCAGAGTGACATACCGCCAAGGGGACAGAGAGAAGGAGATAATGGGGAAATGGAATCAATAAACATATCTGGAGAGCAAAGATTATGGCTGACCGTTACCCGGGAAGATGTACACTACCAGGGTAAGAGTCGTACCTTGTAACACCTTTTCTTATTTGGATTGGGAAGTTAATGACTAGTGCAAAATTTTTGTAAGGGGAAAGGTCTATATTCAGGATGCCTTGCTTTTTAAGGGGAATGGATAACCTACTATAAGAAAGCTGAAGTCATGGGGACGATTGATTTTATAGATGTGTCCTCGTCTAAACCCTTTAATGAGGGGGAGGCAGTGGGGGGAGGGATTTGGGATAGGGGAGGAATCTATTTATAATAAAGAGGGGATTATTCACTTTTTCTAGGGGAACCTTATGGGGTGAGTTGGGGAATATGTTAACATTTTCTGTGGTGTTTGTCAAGGGGGGGGATACTATACATTAGATACACTCAAGTGGAATAGCAAAATCTAAAACGTTGGAGGGACACTCTCAAAGTCTTCTACATTCTATGGACTGAAGGTCTCAAGGGGTCGGCCAAGAACTCTTTTTGTCTCCGTCCTGCAAGGGGGGGATCGCTCAGTGTGCAGGGATAGTCGATCTGATCGTCGCCGTTTCGGCGCATGTCAATGAAAGCGCTGGCGGGACAAAAAAATTACTGGCTCAGAAAGGTTAGCAGGGAGGGGGCCAAGTCTTGACACGTGGGGGGGGGGTGGTGGGGGGGGGGGGTGGGGGGGGGGGGGGGGGGGGGGGGGGGGGTTGGGGGGGGGGGGGGGGGGGGGGGGGGGGGGGGGGGGAAAATGGCTTCCGGAGGGGGGTAGTCGTCATCATGGAGGACGCAAGGGAAGTAAGCGCTGTATAGTGGCGGGAAAGCAGCAGTTGGGGGGTAAGGTACGGTAGGTCAAGAGGGTGGGGATGATCTCGCCGAGAAGGAGTAGACTCACACACCTCGAATCTCAGGGCTTGCCTCTAATAAAAGGGGGTCGTCAATACGGGTGAGGGGGAGTGGTGTTTCGAGCTAAAGGAAGTAGAGTACATTGCAAAAAAGAATAAAATTGGTTTTTTAATACAGAAAAGGGATTCGCTACTGTCGGCAGAGGCAAAGGAGTTTTGATGTCTCCACAAAGCACCACCGCGATGCTTTGGATTCTAACTGCAGGGGGAGGACGCGCCTTGGGAGGAGTCCATTTATCGCTACTAACCTGGGAAAAACTGCATCGCGAGGATTATGCGACTCACAGCTTGAACGAAATTCAAAAGCGGTGATTGGGGTTCGTGAGAGGTTCGCCATGAAAAAGAGAATTAGTTTGTCCTTTATGGTCTAAAGCCGGTGTCCTGAAAGAACGGAAGTCAGGAGAATTTTCAGCATGGGGAGGGAATTCCTTTGGATGCCATGAAGGTTTCATTTGAATTTTGTTTTAAAAGTTTCCAAGAGAACACCTCCAGTCCCTAAAACAAAGAAGACTTGGAGAGGCTTAGAGGGCCAGAGGGGCCTTTGACGAGAAAGACAGAAGTTGGTCGCAAGACATCAGACTTGTTCCCGGGAGAGGGGGTTTGAACAAAGGACACATAGGTCTAGAAGTGGAAAAGAAAAAAAAACGTGGTTAGGGAGGCTGGGGTTTTTTCTCCATTTTCAGAAGGATACAACAGTTTGCATTAAATTCAAAAGTCCAAGAGAGATGACGGGTTAGGATGCAAAATTTGTGGGGATGGTTGGAACTGCGGAGGAAGGCTGGAGAAGAGCTCTATTTCCACAAGCGAATAGGGCCTTAAACAGTGGAGAGAGTCCAGGGGGGCTCCGAAAAGGGGGGAAAAACCTTTGTCGATTTCGCAAGAAAAAAGGAAGAGGTAGCAAATACTGTTGGAGTTCCTTAAAAAGGGGCAGATCGTACAAACACAGGATGAGGAGTAAGATAGAGGGACGGGAACACTTAAGAGAGAGCCTAAATTTTCATGGTAAACTAAAAAGTGGGTTTAACTAGATCTTGGAGAAAGAAGACTCGACACGTTAGTGATCATGAAACAATTTGAGTCGGGAAGAATCCAGTTGGAATAAGGGGATGGGGGGGGGAACAAAGAAGGCGAACAGCTTAAAGACGACCCACAACAGGTGTGGGCATAGAACTTCAAAGTTCATCTCATATATTTGAAAAGGGAAAACCATGTATTTATCACACATGGAATATATCGAGGAAAAGGGAAACACCAGTACTCAGGGACGTTGGGGATTTCACTTTGGGGGAAGAGGAAAACCTACCACACAAGGGGCGGAACCCAGAGAGAAAAAAAGTGCCAAAGGAGGTCGTGGGAGACCAAGACAAAAAGGGGAAAAAAAGGCGAAAAGAATTTGGCCGCCTACCAAAAAAGCCTAAAAAAAGCTCTTTGGAGACTGACCCCGTTGTTATGAACGGACCCGGAAAAAAAGGAAGAATACTATGGGACTGCAAGACAAACATGAGAAAAGGGATGAGAAGGTGAAGGACGCAGACGTGAGGGGGGCTAAAAAGTAAAACCTATGAGGAGGTTTAATGGCTAAAATGAGAAAAAAGAAAGACACGGAAATATTGAGCTAAGAAAGTGAGGATCTGGAAATTGAGGAAAGGGGGGACGCTTACTCTTATAAATAAAAACATCTCGAATAAACTTGCTTGGGCAAAAAAGGGAAACATCACAATTCTTGCGGGGGGGGGGATCCTAGAAAGGGATGAATAGTCCGACAGGGGAAATGTCCGAATTCATGTGGAAAGGAAAATAACATTTGTGTTGGAAAAGAATCAAGGCGGGACCTCATCGGGGAATGCTCAAAAAAGCCGGCGGCAAGGGTTAGAGGTCATTCTTCTGGAAGATAGAAAGGTGTGGGTTTCAGAGAGAGAGGAAGAAAAAATCCCATGGGAAAAGGGGAAAAGCCACCACCAAGAAGAAAGAAAATATCATCAAAAGTTCAGCTGGGGAAAAACCAGAAAGACGAGAAGGAAGACTTCCCGCGCGGGGGGGTCCACGTCTTACGCCTTGAAGGGACAATTGGAGACAAAATCCAGGGCCAAAAATCATCCAGGTCAGAAGTTCATCATTTTATATAAAAGGGAAGAGTAGCATGGAGGGAGGGAGAAGTTCGTGATTCAAGGGGGGGGGAAGAGGGCTGCCAAAGAATGCGAGCTACACAGTGTGGAGATTAAAATGGAGCTTCTCCGGAGTATCTTCTTGTCGACGCCGAGAGCTAAAGGAGCTCTGGTTGGAAACTGAAACCTTCGTCAGGGGAGAGAATCCGGAGTAATAGATGATTGTTGGGATCGAGAGGGGGTTAAAACCAGAAAATGAGTCACTGGGGGGACCAACTCAAAAGGGAGGTACCCAATCTAAACCTTCGAGCAGGAAAGAGTTATAGTAGGGGGATAAGATGTACTCATTGTTATACAGAGCTATTAACAAGGAGGGAGAAAACTCCCTTCCATTTTGGGAAGGAAGGATCCGACTTACCAAGAAAATCTTGAGACTGAATAAAACAGGAGAATTCTTCTGAATAATTATCAACGGTCATATTCTTTTGGATAGGAAACAGAAGGAAAGACTTTAACCATTTCCAAAGAAAAAGAGAGGGAGAAAAACAAAGAACTTAGTTCAATAAATTCCACCTCTTCAACAGAGGGAGAAGACTGCGGGCGGCCCTTTTCATCTCATGGAGAGGATAGAGAGAGGAGAGGATATTGAGGGTCAAACAGTCGGTCCTCCCAGAAAGGGGGAAAAAAGAAGGGGGTAATGTGATAATAGACATCTGCAACGAAAGCACGGCGCGCTAAAGGGCCTAGCACTGTGGCTAAAAAAAGGCAGTTGGGAGAAGGGAGTTTTCATAAGAAGAGACTTCCTCCGGTAAATGAAGGCACTCAAAGTTGTAGCTCCAAAGGAAAAGGTAATGGTTAAGCGAAAGGAACCAAGGGCTTACAGTAAGTTTTATTCAGGGACGCCGGGGGGGAAAGGAAGGGAAAAGTGTCCGTCAACCAATGGAAAGACTAGAGACAAAGAGCCTTCATGCTAAAAAAGGAAATTGCCGGCAAAATTAAAAAGCACATCCTCGAAACAAACCGCGGTACTACAAAAGGGGGGAAAAGGGGGTAGTCTTCTTCTATAAGGAAAACGAAGGGACC
>Ga0179593_1511602_pt1 | contig 11670 bp, 12 predicted proteins | sample CZODoug2_1_08_16_FD_185931 | JGI IMG/M metagenome (GOLD analysis project Ga0179593, IMG submission 185931) | Vadose zone soil fungal communities from Angelo Coast Range Reserve, California, USA - CZODoug2_1_08_16fungal (PacBio error correction) | ecosystem: Environmental > Terrestrial > Soil >...
AAGGTACATCGGTGTTTGATCGAGGGGTATCGCACCGCAAGCGGTCCCCGAATCCTGGATAAGCAGATCGAGGGCCGTGGTCAGGAAGAGATAGTTCAATGAATAAGGAAGTGAAGAAAGGAGGAGTCTGGGAAGAGAAGAATCAATGAAGCGGGAATACCTCGGTAGGGGGTGGTTGGCAAGCGGATCCGACGAGGAAAGTGTTGGTCGATAAAGCTTGATCAAAAAAGAAGGTTACCTGATCGAATGCTGATCAGCGTGAGGATCAAGAGGGCTAAGCAGAAAGGGGGGGGCGTCGGACGTGGGGTCGGGAGGCCGGTCCGGGGGATGATGGCATTGTTCCTGGACCAGATTCCATGGCTAGCCAAACCAATACGAGGCTGAGGGAAAAGGGACGGAACAAAAAAGAAGAAAGTAACGCCGCGCGAAGGGGGGGTAACAGGATCTGACGTGATTTGGTCGAAACAAGGGGAAAAAGAAGCGAAACCTTGAAGGAAGGGGGGGGAAGTATGACGATTGACCTGCGGTTGAAGACACAGTGTTTCAGAGAGGACGTTGAGGGGGGGGGGTTTGTCGGTTTGTACCCAAAAGCAGTAAAACTAGGGCATTTTGAAAAAGGGACTTAATTTTGAAACTAACCCGACCGGTTGGACTGAAAAATCCATGAAGGAGTGGGGGGCCCCTTGCTCTCACCCGTAGAATAGGATAGGTAAGGGGAGAATCGGGGCGCGCCGCATAAACCAGGTTGGGGTCAGTCCCACAAGGGATTCTCTGTGCTGACTTTCATCATCTGAAACCTTTGCCTCAAGAAAAAGGGAATCCTACTCGAAAGTAGCAGCAACGGGTTGGTCGGGGGAAGGGGGGATAAAAGACGGTGTGTCAACGGTTTCCATTTACTAAACTATTTGAAGTTCGATCTGCGAGAGTTCATTAGCATTCATGCAAAGTAATGAGGGGAAGCGATGGCAAAAGAAGGGGGATGGATAACCGGGGAAGTTATTTATGGGGAAAAATCATTGCTGGCCCACTATGAGGGACATTTGGGGAACGTTCCTGAGAGGGGGGTAGCATCTGGTTGGAAAAAGTATACAAGCCTCCCGGAAAAAGAGGGGGGGGGGGGGCTTAGTATTGGAACATTGAGGAGTGTCCGCTTTGAACCAGATAATGAATCCTTAAGAAGACCGACAGGGGAAAGGCTAAACTCTTAGATGAGGGAGTGTTGTCCAAAATGGGGGGTTGAGAGGTATCGCTAAAATCAAGCAACGTTAGAATATGTGCATCTTAGGCGCCAGGAGCTCGTTGGGCGGGTAGGGGGGAAGAAAGAACAAAGGATTGGATCAGTTGTTTCAGTAGAAGGCAGGATTTACAAGCCCTGAATCTGGAGGTCGCTCTAGGGGAAGAGCTTATAGCAGAAAGACGTTGAGACTGAATCGCGAAAAAAAACTTTTACTCAACCAGTCAAACAAACATTACCGAAGCGGCTACGACCGGGTGGGAGGATAGCTCCTCAGCCACCCGCGGGTGATGAAAATCCGAGGAGGGAGTTACAGGGTGATGCAATTCTAAACTTACGGAAGTTTCTCCCGTGAGGCAAAGAAGGCTACGGCACGCATGGGAGAGGGAGGTTGGGAAGAGGAGAGTGGGTCCAAACACGGATAGTGGGAATGAAGGGTGTATAAGCCATAACGGGGTCTCTGCAGACAAGAGGGCGCCATGATTGCTATGGTAACGCTGTATGTATTTAAAGCTCTGGAAGGAATAGGGGAGGCTCCAAATTGTGGGAAAAAAACGCAGCTGCATTTCAGTTTTTGCGGAGATTGATGGCTGCATCCCGGAAAGATCATAGCAAGGTTGGTAAATAAACTCTGACCCATCCTATCACCTAAGGAAAAAAAAAGGAGGAGGAGGAAAGACTGGTACACACGGGGCAAGGGCGTCAAAAAACGCCAATCTTGACTAAATCTGCTGCAGAACAGCCTTAGGGTGCTTTCAAATAGATGTGAAAAGGAGTCAAGAATCCACTGAGTGGGACCACAAAAAAGAAAGCCTGCTGTAAGAATCCCTACATCATTCGCAAAGATGTACGCCGGAGATCAATTATGGGGATAGCATAGATTACCGTGTGGGAAAAGATAAATTCCCTTACAGCCCTAATCCTTGAGGGGAAGGGGGAAAGAGGGACCTTTCCAAGAAGAAATAGAAAAAAACATCCTGGGAGGAAGCAAAGATCGGCAGGGGGATATGGGAAATAATCAGCAGGTGACATGCATGTGTAAGCCTGCTCGAAGGTGAAAAGAAGGTAACGTTGGACAGGAAGTGGCAGCTACAAGGGGGTCATGAAGGATAAGAATCCCTCTCCGAGACGAACGCAAGCAGGGGCGGTTGAAATCCTTTTAACGGACAAGAAACAAAGCCAAAGGTGAGGACTGTCCCATGAAAAAATACGAGCAAAGCAATGGATCGTCATGAGCCTACCGTCGGAGGAAAGTGAAAAAGGGAGACGGAGAAATCAACAAATGAAAAACAATGTTGAAAAGAGGCAAGAGAAGAGGATTATCAGAGTCTGTAGAAGTCGTCCTATTTGAAAGTCAAAGACGGAAAACACCACTGTGTCAATAGCAGGAACAAGGACGACAAGTGGGTGGGAAAGGGCGCAAGAAGGTCAACGCATGCAGCCTCTCAGCGGAATGACGATGGAACCATCTCTAAACCAGTTCGCAAAAGAATGGGGTGGTGCACTCGAAAAAAGGGGGGCGAGACGAAAGCAAAAACAGTGATGCAATCGCGTTTGGGGGGGGGAAACCCCCCACAAAGCTGGCACTGCGGGGGCAACAGCGAGCTTTCGTTAGTCCCTGTGGGAAACTATGGGTGGACCAAGAGTGTAGAGGGGGCAAAAAAGAAGATTTGGTTGCTGTCGGGAAGCGGAAGTTAACGAGAAGAATGGAAACCTGTAATGGACAAGCAGGGAGCCGAGGGATCGCCATTCGATCTCCAGGGGGAAACCGGGCGCTGGGCTGCGGGAGTCACAAACCCGGACTTCGGGGAATTTTGAGCAAGTGCATCGACAAAGGTATTTTAAAGTACGGTGAATTAGCAAAAGGGGATAAAAGGGCGGCATCTTGGTTGAAAGTGTGGGTTGCAACGCCAACAAAATCGCAGCCCCAGACTGGGGTTTGCTAAAGAACAAAAATGGGAAAAGCACGCATGCTGGCAAGAAAGCATAAGGAACAAGTAAAGACAAAGGTCCACGAGGGGAGTTCTTGGTAAAAGTTTTCTACCAGGGGTGATCGACGGCGCTACCTCGCGGGCGGAAATGGGAAGGTCATGATCATATGCCGCGTAAGAGAAAGCGGCGGGGGGCGGCTAGAAAAGGAACGGAAACAGTAGGTCCAGAACCACCGCCCGAACAGACAGCCACGTGCATCCCACACGGGTTCACCGAAGAATTAGATGAACGTCAGTTACCATCGGAAAGGAAAAGCGATTGTCCAATACATCGAAAAACAACGAGACATATAAGCAGAGCAACAGGGACCAAGTCAGCATTTATGAACGCGGAAGAATTTCGATGCTGACCTCCGCTCGTCTCGAACGCGCCAATTCCTCTGAGAAAAACAGGGAAAGGTATTCAGGACCACGCCCAAACACGATGAAGAGGGGATGCCGGTAACCGGCGGCGGGTATATAAAAAAGTTCACAAGATGTCGAGAAACAAACAAACGGATGGGGAATGAGATATCATACTTGGGTGAAACAGTCAATAGGTGTATCTACGCAGAGGTACAAACCGGAAGCCTCAGACTTTATCTGGGAAAAAAGGGCCGGGGAGAAAAGGGATTCACGGTCAGGGGTTTTCAAAGGACTTTAAAAGGAAGCTAGAGACTGAGGGACCTTAAGCGAAAACGGGCCTTAAGACAGGACATACGGAGGAGAGGATTTGTTGGGCCGCGTCTCCGCGCTGTAGGATGTCTTGAAATCAATCCTGATAAACTATGTAAAAGGACGTTCAGCGAAAAAGAGAAGAAAACAAAGAAATTCTTGGGGCAAGGGGGAAAAGTGTGGATATCGGGATATCAGGCGAAAGGTGGGCTTCGGCGGGGGTTAGGCGTGCGGAAGGGGCGGATGCTGTTCAGAGGTCATAATTGAGTTAACCTCGGCCGACACAAAAAATTAAAGATCTATGGAAAAGAAGGAGTCAATTGAAGTCCGGAAATGAAGAAGAGTCGGGGGCGAGGAATTCGCAGAGAGCAGGGCGGATTTTCTGTCTTGGGTTGCGACCAAGGACGAAAAAAGGCGAAAAGGAACTTACTTGTGCATGATCGTCTGGACAGGATTCGTCTTCTTCCTGGGGGGGGCGAGAAACCATCGGGACGCGGAATGTTTGTTGGGGGCTGGCCAAATAATAAATCTGGACATCATAGGGAGCTGGGAATTGTTCATTCCAAAGGGAGGGTAAAGGGGGCAAAATACACTGAGATGCCCACTTGGTCGCAAGAGAAGGCAGAAGGTAGGGGGTCGTACCTCGCGGCCGGCACAGAAAAATCAAAGGGTAGCAAACCTTGGGAATAGCAGAGCTAAAAGACTACTGACAGCTTCAACTGTACCATACCATCACGCGGGACGACACTTACCGTCGCCTGGACAAAATCTGTCTGCGATGAATCTGGTGCCAAAGGTCCCAATGGCTGCATCCGCTGTTGTGGCTTAGCCTGAGGAAAAATAAGGGGGGCAAGAGAGGGACAGAAACCTGTTGGAAACCACGAACCGGGTTTTTCTGTGGGGGTCAAGAGCAAGCATTATTGGAAGGGCACCAGTTGGTGCGGGTGAAGGGGATGGCCAAGTTTGGACAAAGTTAGGAGTTGAATACAATCGTTTCACGCGGAGACATTGAGCCTGAATTTTGTCATGAGGAGGAAAAAAAGGGAGGAGGGAAGAGGGGTGACCGGAGTCCAAGAAGAAGAAAGGATGGGCCGTCAGCGTGCAAGGATAGAAACTGCAGTTTTCAATTTTTTGATAGTTGGGATCCCTACAGGCTGCCCGTTGAGGGAAAAAAGACAGGAGGAATTCGGAAGGAAGCCAGCTGGACTCTATTCGGACGTAAAGCTTGGGATCTTTTGGGGGGCTAAAGCTCACCGGAGGGCAGCCGCCCTGTCTGCGGTGAGCTCCTGAGAGATGTGATCGGATGAGACACCTCGTGGGCCGAGATGGAAAAGTCTCCAAGCCGGAACCGTAGAGCTCGTATACTAACGGGGACTGATAGCCATCTAATCGGAGCAGAAAGGCGGTAAGTTTCCATTCAATTTATGCCGTCTAAAGGGAAAGGTGGTGTGGATGCACTTCCTAGAAGAAACGAAAACGCAACTGGAGAAGGTCTTAGGGAAAATAAGGGAGGTTTTCCACCCTGTAAGGAGGATCCTTTTAAAAAAAAATTTAGCTCGCGGGCGGATTTGAGGTGGTCGCAAGGAGGATAGACTTTAGGAAAGAAAAGGGGCTGGGACCCAGGGATATTAGATCGTGATTGTGAAGAACAGTGAATCTGCTGTGCAGTTGGGAGGGAATTCCGGGGGAGCAGTGGGGAGACAGGAGAAAGACGAACGAAACTCAGTAAGAGTAGATCAAGAAAACAGGAAAGAGGAAAGGATATATCTCCGGTGGTTAAATCGCCCAAGGCCTTGCGCCTGGGGCAAATCAAAGCAAAAAGACACGAATGAAAAAAGTTAACAGCTTGCACATTGGGGTCAATAAGCAGAGAGATGGGTCAAAGCAATCGGTCGCCTCGGCGTCAAAGAAGCGCAAAACAAAAAACATAAAACCAACCAAAACAACATGAAAAAAAGAACATTTAGGTTCCGTCATAATATGGTCTGGCAATTCATCCAGCCTGTTACTGGAACTGAAAGGAAACTTCCCTAAACCTATGACAGGTGAATCCTTGGACACAGAATGACTCCAGTCGAAACCTTCCTTCATTTGAAAAAAGGAATAAGAAAGAGGACGTGCAATCTGGCCAAACTAGGGAGTAGAGGATCAGCTTTCAGCATGTGGTCCCTGACGTGGAACCTTGCATGAAGTCGTTGTCCTTTGGCTCAACAGGTCTGCAGATCATATAAATCCTCATAAGACTACCGAGGAGTTGTAAGAAGGTGAATCCGAACAAAAAGAAGAAATCCGTGAGGCTGTTCCGCTGGCCCGCATGAGCGCTTCCTAGAGCCTACCTGTCTTCGAAACGTGAGGTATCCGGAGAAATCAACGGCAAACCCGGTTGGAAAAAGCAGCGAAGAGGATCCGCTTGGAAGAAAAGAGGGAAATTCTTCCGTATTGGAAAGAGGGAAAGGGAAAGAAAACCACTTTTCATATAACAACGTCAGTAGGAAGGGCTCAACCGGTTGAAACGTAAACTTGAAGGAATGGCGAAAAATAATCCAAGAATCGGAAGCCATCAATTCTTGGGGTGCCAGAAAATTCAAGGGGGGTCTATCGTCCGCAACCCAGTGAGTTGACACAGCATGACTGAGAAGCTATCAAAAACTACGAGATAATAGGGGGGGAGGACAGTGGGACGCTTTTGAAAGAATTGGCACGTTCATAGCAGGAGTGGTGCAGGAATGAAAATCGGGATCAGTAATGTGTAAAACGGGGAGTGCAAAAGTTAAGAGGGGAAAGGACTTCCAAAAGGAGGAAAATGAGCAAGGGGGGGATACCCCAAGTCGGTTATGGCGGGCGCTCTGTCACGAAACAGACTTCGCCTGGCCGGGGAAAGTGGCAACAGCACCCGGGGTTTGAACATGAAACAGGGGCGGGAGGAAAATACGTGCCGGGAGGAATGCGCAGAGTTGGAGGATTTGTTCAACCGGGAAACACAATCCGCTCGCCCAGAAGGAGGGGGGAGATACCCCCCAGGGGAAGACATCGGCACAAAGAAAAAAAAAAGTCAGGGTTTCGTCCTACGGGAGAGGCTTGGTCTCCACTTTGGAGAAAAGAAACGCGATAGAGGAGACGACAAAGTGGAGCGTTCTTGCAAATTGAAAAGAAGGAAAGTTCCAGCGTAAGGGAGGGGGGAAGAAAAGGAAATTGAAAAGGAAGAAAAGTAGAAAGAACGGGCCGAAACACACGCCTGCCGCAACGTTCGGTTAGACAGAGATCCACAATGTCCAAGAATTGACAAAGTTCTGCCGAGGAGACAGCGTGTTAAATACATTCAAAAAACGGAAAAAGAGGGGAGGAGTCAAGAGCAACAACTGGAAAAGGAAGAGGTATGGGAACGCTTCAGAACGGCGGTCTCCCGAAACTCGAGTTGAGCTCAAGTGCGTCTCGAATTGCCTCGGGAATTAAACCCGCCTCGTTGCAACATCAAGGCGACGAGGAGAGAAAGAAAGGTCAAATTCTTTGGGGGAGAGAATCACAACGAAAAAACAACGTATGATGTGGAGATAAGTACACAAATCGATTGTGAATCTTGGGAAGAGACGCCGTGTGGAACAGCGGCAACGCCGAAGGGGACGTTTGAGAGGGTGGAAGAAGGAAGGAAAGGAGGGTGGCCTGAGACTTCGGATATAACGGAGATTACGGCGGAGCCGAACGCCGTACGGGGGAGACCTGCTTACTTGGACCTTTGAAGAGACGGGAGAAGAAGAGGGAAGTGTGTTGTCGAATGTATTGAGCTGGAGAATCGACATATAAAGGCATCGAATGAGATTCAATGAGGACAAGTTATCACTCTAAAAGAGAAAGGGGGCTGGGAGAGGGGGGTGGACGCCTGTCTTTGATTAATGGGAATTGATTTCTTTTCGTTCTGAACAAACCTACCGAGCTGCGGGGAAGGGACGCTATGCCAAATAAGTCCGTCAATGGGAAAGGGAGCTATGGGGTCATCCAGACGCTAGCGAGGGGTCTTTGTGAGGTTTGCGACCGGATCGCACAAGCTGCGAAACCCTGGGTCTTGGGGATTGGTGGCTGCTTGAAAGAGTGATACAGACAAAGGTTTTCTGTGGGCAGAGAAAAGACGGGGGGGAGCGCGATTGGATGGTGAAACAGGACAATAAAGCGCATTGGGAAAATCCATGAGAAGGGTAAGACGACGTAACAGGTGGGGACGGGAAAAATACCGTGTGATGTCGCGCGACAATATTCCACGAAGTCCAAAGGGAACCGCAAACCCTCAGGGGGGAGAAAAAGGGATAGAGGACGGAGGGAAAGACTTCAACAGCAAGTTTCCCCTGGCAGGCAATACCAGCCAAGATACTCAGGATCCCTTCTTCGCGAAAAAGTTGGGGGATGAAGGATTAACTATGGTTTGCAAAGTGCCAAATTTTCTAAAACTCTTGCAAGTTTTTCGAGTAGCAGTCCCTTAAAAGACATACTTGATCGAGCATAAAAGGATTTAACCCTGCGTGGGCGGGAACAAAAAGCTAATGGGCTGCCCTGTCTGGGTCCCTTTGGGACAAAGTTTCAGGGGGAAGAGGAAAAGGTTGATGCAGAGGGGAAAAACACTGAGAACTTTGACTCCCGATGGTTCATGGGGGAAAGTGGGCTATTGAAAGGGAACGGGAATTTGGAGCTTTCCCATAGCCGAAGAATAGGGACTGGCGACGAAAAAGGGGGAACCGCTTGCTTTTTTGTTTTTAAATTGGGTTCCGAGTTTGGAGGAGCCAATAAAGCACAAAGTTGCGAAGAAAACTTAGGGCATGCAGGGGACGCCACCTCGTCGCCACTGCGGGCAGTATGGTAAAGAAGCAAGGAGGTGGGACTGTGGTGGTGTCCGAAAGGCCTTTCAAGGAAAAACACGGCTTTTCGGGGGTGGCGGCGTGATGAATCAAAGACCAATCGTTGAGGAGCAATTCAAGTACAGAATGGACGTTCAAAAAAGGAAAGATGCGGCTGAAAATTAGAAACTTGGCTGTAAATTCCCCAAAAAAGCGTGCCGTGAACGATAGTCGGGAATAATGAAAGAAACTGACTGGAATGGGGGGGGGCTTCCCTCCTTTCAGTCAGCAACCTTCCTATCCACACGACTGGGGGGGCGTAGGGTTGGTTGGTCCACAGCAAAAACACGGTACTCTGGAAGGGGGAAGAATCCGATTGAATAGAGAGCAGAACAAAATATTTAAAATTCTCATTACGGTGGGCAAAACAAGAATTCTTGTGCCCAGAGGGAATTCCGGATTCTGGAAAATGGGAAAAAGTACTCTAAAACTGGAAGTGGTTAGTGGCAAGGCTGCCATTAATTTAAGGCGGGGTAACGAAACCTCACACGTGATGATCGCAGAACACAAAAGGAGTAGTAGAAGAGAGAGAGAGACAAGTGGGGCATGGATTGCGCCACGACCGTGCTCTACTACGCAGCCTAGAGGGAAGCAAACGCAGAGAGGGTCAAATGGGTAGAAAGATCAAGAGAAAGACAAAGGGGGGATCAAATCCAGCGCTAGCAAGAAGTCTCAGAGGGGTGACTCAGGATAGTATGGCGTGGAAGAAAGCATCCAGAACTTGGTTACAAAACTAATACACGGCAACGTAAAAAGAGTCCAGTTGGCTTCCGATAAAGGTCACATTAAGACCACTAGAATTCCCTGGAGTTTAAATTCACACGATATCTTCGCGGACACGAGGCGGGAGAATGGATCAGCCCAAGGTCATCGTTTACGCAGGAAAAACAAGGGTAAATTGGCAGATTACCTGACAAAGAGGGGTATGGAAAATAAGATCCTAGTCACATAGACGACCGCAGCACTTTCGTTGGGGAAAGCGGTATGCGACTAAAAAGATCCAAGTAAAAAGGGGGGCCTTTGCCCGATGCCGAAAGAGAGGAAAAGAGGAGGACTTTACAAATAAAGTGGGGAGGAAAGTGTGCGTTGGAGAGTCAAAGATATCAACCCAATGTAGAAGGAATAGTAATCTCTAAGAGGGTTCCGAAAAGGGGTCAGCAAGATTACGGCCGGAAGGGGGACACAAAGCGGGGACCAACTAGAGTGAAAAAGGGACATTCGGGAGTAAATTGGAGGAAGTCAAACGAAGCATCAACCTACTAATTCATCGGGGGTAACCATTACTCGCACACAGCGGGCCTAAGCAGTCGTTTGTTTTCAATCGTAGTATAGCGAAACAAAAAAGCGATTCAGAGGTCTTGCCGAAGAAAAAAAAAAAAAAAGCTGAAGGGAACTGCTAAGCTACTAGTTCATCAAGAGTTTAGAATTTGGGCTCTGGGGATTGGGCATCGGAAGGACATTTTTTCAGGGAGAGGGAAGGGAGTCCAGGGTATGTCCCTGTCTTCAGAAGATGCGCAAGGAGGGTCGAATGCTGCGACGTAACGTTTGTATAACCAGGGGGAGGTTAGCTGACGGCGGGCGGGCAAGAAAACCGGACTGAGGGCAGATGATGGAGTCAATGGCATTGGTTCCATCCCAACATTTTCTCGTAGGTCCAGGGGGGAAAAAATCTTTTAAAGAGTGGGGGAAACCAACAAAAGAAGAGCACCGATCGGAGCACACAAACTTATAACAGAATCTTCAAAACCATAAGACATTCGGAGGTTTGGAAAAGGGATTAGTTACCCTGTGTCGAAAGAAGAAGAGAGGAGAGAGGGCGAACTCAAGAACCGGGAGGGGTTGGGGAAAGGACTTAAATTTGTACAGACCGTATAAGCGTAAAGGGGGGGGGCTGCAAGATGAATTAAGAGTCGGGAAAAAATGGCTTAATCCAAGAGGAAAGGAACCACAATACCCACTTTCGGCTTGTTAGACAAGGAAACATTGGAAGCCAGGACAAGAATGAAAGGTAAAATGAACATCTGCCTAATACGCTCCAACGGCGACATCAGGGGTGAATCCAAAATTTCCAAAGACAGGTAGAAAAAAAAAACTTTCATCAGAAAATCAAAATACTATGGCTCATCCTTATAGATTGAAAACTGTAGGGAAGACGGACAGCCCGAGTTGGGACCGTCACAATTAGGGCTTCGGGAGAACATTACACAACGGGGGAGAAAAGGAAAAAAAAAAAGAAAACAGGAGAGTAAAATCTAGTAGTCGACTCAAATAAAGATGGGGGGGAAAAACTCTTAATGAGGAAAGGGGACAACGGCAGAACCGTTAGATCTGGGGGAACTAGTTAGTGGTATAAATGAACTATACAAAATGGTGCCAAGTAAGGGTGCTTCAAAGAGAGGAGGTTGAAGCCGAAACCGCGCACCCGTCATAAACTGGAGGACGTTGTAAAGTTGTTGCACAGAGAGATCCGTACGATAATTGGAAATTGGACAATCGATGGAAAGTCAGATGTTAAAATGAAGGTTAGATCAGGATCTTGGGTCAAGGTGGGGGAATCACTGTGAACTCGGAAAGGTGCTGACGGCGGGTGTTCGGGTCTCCCTCGTGGGATTTGACTCCAGGTCCATAATTCTCTAATGGCTCTTCTAACCTTAGAAAGGAGAAATTACTCGGGGGAGAAATTGAAGGAAGGAAATTAACCAGGCTCTAGGGGAAAGCCTAAAGCGAGTATTTCGTGGAAAAAGGAAAAGATCGCCATGGGCGAAAACCTCACTGACTTTTGGGGACGGCCATGATGCAGCAGGCTTCTCCAGTTAGAGAAAACAATGAGGGGACGCAGTATTTGTTGGGGGTTTAGGGGGGGGGCAACCAATCCTAAATAAGGGACGAATTTGAAGAAATGTCAGGG
>Ga0179593_1518506_pt1 | contig 11670 bp, 8 predicted proteins | sample CZODoug2_1_08_16_FD_185931 | JGI IMG/M metagenome (GOLD analysis project Ga0179593, IMG submission 185931) | Vadose zone soil fungal communities from Angelo Coast Range Reserve, California, USA - CZODoug2_1_08_16fungal (PacBio error correction) | ecosystem: Environmental > Terrestrial > Soil >...
AAAACCGGGGGACGGTGATAGGCTGCTTTTGGGAATCTGTTGAAATGGGCGACCGATCAACTAAAAAAAAAAAAAAAAAAAAAAAAAAAAAAAAAAAATTTTCGTGCGGAGACTGACTGAGAAAGCTGTGGGGGGGCGGTAGCGGTGTCGAGGGGTCCGCCTTAACCGCTCCTACCTTTGTCTGCTCTGGGGAGGGGGAAAAAGGCGAATAGGGAGCTACGGATGATGGCGGAGCGCGCTTTCATTTCTCAAGACGGATAAAGGCGCTGTGTGGGCAGACCAGAAGGGAGGGGACTCTTTCGAGGTCCCCGGTCGGCAGTCGGGAGACGAGACTGAGGTCAAGATCCGAGGGATTTGCGCCCTATATCGTGGGATCGTTGCGGTCAGGAATTCAGATACAACCCATCTAAAAGGTGGCCGCGCCAGGGGGGAGGGACTCGATCAAAAGAAAAATCTGCCCTCTTACAGAAGCGGCTCGCCGCGCTCACCGTGCAGAAGCTGGAAGTTGCTCAAACGCGAACAACTCTACAGAGTCGAAGGAATTATCGAACAACATCGGGTGGGAGCAAAATCGATGGATTGAGACTAGTCTTCAAAGGGGAAACAGGGCGATCCCGATCGCCGGTCGAGCTACGGGGGGGGAAAAAAGCCGGAGATAAAGATTGGGACGTGGCCGGAAGAAAAGACTCTGAGGTCTGGAAAAATGATGGGGGGGGGAGGGAGTTCTCAAACGCAAAAAAGGGGCGCGTGGGAATCAGAGCCGGGGAACAAGATCATTTCGTTCTAAAGCGTTTATGTTTCCGAGGGGGGGGATACCCGAAAACGAATCGCAGAAGATGACCGCTGCGCCTAAGAAAAGTGCGCAAAAAGAACCGAGCCGAAGAAAAAAAAGACCAACGGCGCCTTTAAAAAAACTGAAAGGGGGCAGCATAGAAAAGTCTGCCGGGCAAAAGAAAAACTATCGAAGAAAAAGAAATGACCCGACGGCACGAGGAAGAAACAAGCTTATTACGCGGTATCTTACATCAAAGGGAAAAAAATGCCACATCGCGGTCGCAATAATACTGAAACAACCCCATCCAGAAAGGTCCACGCGGTGAACCCAGTCGTTGACAAGAAAGGGGCCCAAAGGAAAAAAGGAGGGGAAATAAGAGATGTTCCTCGAAGAAAGGAAACCCCGCGGAACGGCACGGCAACTCGACTAAGGGATGGGAAAAAAAGGAAGCCAGAAGCCAAACTACTGGATCGAGGTAGTGACTAGGCGTTTAAAAGATGGGGACAAAGTTAAATCAGTCGGGGGAAAGCTAATTGAAAAGAGGGGGAAACTACAGAACCTACGAAATAGTGTGAGACAATCCGAGAGCCGCGAATCACGATAGGGTATAAAATTCAAGAAAACTGGGACATAATCTCATAAAGGCCAAGGCAAGCCGCAATTTACATATCGCGGAGAAATCAAAGACGCTCATCATCGTCCGGACCCCTAGACAGGTCAAAATTGTAAGGGATTCTTGAAAAAGGTGAAAAAGACACAAGCTCTACAACCGGAGAGACACCCTTCAAGAATTGAAGAGGGCCGTTCGGATCTCAAAAAAGAAAAGTATCGCCGAGGCCAAAAAAAGAAGTCCTGACAAGAAGATAAAGCATACAGACAAAACCCATCCTGAGGGGAAGGGGACGAGGCATCCGAACCGTTCTGAGAACGAGACAAACTAATAAAACAAAGAAAGGCGTCTCTATAAAAACCGTGAATAGCTCCAAAAAGAGGTATACATTTCGGAGCGCGATAACCATTCTGAGAAGAATCTTGGGGAAATTGAAAAGGACGAGAAAATTTTGGTTTCAGAACATCGCTGAGAGGGCGGATGGGCCTGTTTTCTTTGGCTTAGAGAAGAGAAAGGGTAGAAGAATAAAAAAAAAAACGAAAGAAATAAAAGAGTTTCTAATATCGAACAGCATCTATACGAACGAATTGAACTTGGAAGAGGAAAAAGACGAATAAGGAGGGAAGCAGGATCAGGAGAACGCGAGTCTGAGTTTGAGCGATACTTTTAACGAAGATCTGAGGAAAGTTTGCCCTCTTGCGGTGAGGAGTAGCCGCTCAATAGAGAGCGGAAGTGCAACATTTCAAAAAATGAAAGGGGTGGGGGGGGTGGGGGGGGGGGGGGGGGGGTTTGATCAGTAATGCCTAGAAAAGAACTGAGGTCGCAAACTCGCTTGGGGGCTAAGGGGGGGGAAAAAACAGGACGCCTCAATGCAGTTGATAACGCTTTACATCTGAATACGAAACGGACGGATAGAAACAAGCCTCTCCGTACCGATTCACAACGCCCACCAACCTACCCGCCCCTACAACTCTCGGAGGTGGTTCTCGGCAGGGAAACGATAAAGTTCATCAAGGTCAAGAAATTGTTAGGGAATGCAAAACAGACATCAAAAAGTTCTTAGGGGGAACCCGCGCAGCCTCGTTGTCCGGAAGTGTCAAGGAGAGCTCCCCAGAGGGGACTTGAAAGATAAGGAAAGCGCCAGATTGGAGAACGGCGTCAGAGAAAGTGGAGGAAAGGGGAAGGTACCAGGGGGTTGGAGTTATTGGGGTTGGGAGGGAAGGGGGTCACTGGAGGATGCTAGGAAGAAAGGATATGAGAAGACCCGTACAAAACGCGTGAAAAACCTTTGGTAGTGGAACGCGTACTGGGGGGAGGACGTATTAAAAGGGTTCCAAAACGCTCACGAAAGGGCCGTGAAAGGATCAGGAAAACGACGCAGGGGGGTAATTCGGCGGAAGAGAAATCGCCTGGGGTGCGCTGCCCCGGCAATGCCTCAGGGAGGGTTCATGAGGACTCCTTCCTTTTTTGCTTTCCAAGAAGGTAGGGGGAATGGGAGGTTGCGTAATCCAAAAAGAGACGAGTAAAAACAAAGGAGGGGGGGAGAGTAAAAGAGGAGGGAGGTTGACCCCTCCAACTTCTTGAAATCTTTGTTCCGTTTCCGCAGAAACACCAAAAAAAGGGAAGGAGGAAGGGAGCTCCTTCGAAACTGGACAAGGCGATTCTCCTCAACGAACCTTCACCTTCTGAAAAAAGGGTGAAGGATAGGGATCACCGCCGAGGGGCGAAAGTGGCGTTCGTTCGTAAAGGGGAGGAAGTGGTCACTAAAAGGTTGGGAAAACTCTCTTAGGTTTGGGGACTGGAAAAGGACGTGGCCTCATCTCTTCAAGGAAGCGGGAAAAAAAGTTGGATATACGGTCACTAACCACGATAAGATGCAGGGGGCTCAAGAAGAAAAAAAAGGTTCTCGCATCGGCGCTGAAAGGCAACAAGGCACCGAAGGGGAAAAAGGGAACGAGGGCCATAAACAAGGGAAAATACGGAAAAAGGGGGGAAACTGTTTGCTGTTTTGACTGCCGAAGAGGGGGGGGGGGGCCTTGATGCCTAAAAAAGTGCGGGGGAGCGTGATCCGCGCGAAAATCAGGGAGAGAAAAAACCGCCGGTAGGGTGCGGGGGTGAAAGGTTCTTTCAAATTGGGTGTCCGTCGATTGGTTGCCCAGGTCCGTGCAGAGGGGGGGGCGGGGGAGGCGGAACTAAGTTCACAGTAGGGGGGCCAGACTGGTCGCGCACCACCCCAGCGAGTAACTCTACCACATGCTTCTGCTCCAGGAGAGGGAAAAAGAAAAAAAAAAATCAGGGCAATAAGGTGAACATTAGGAGTACTTTTTTGGCTTGGGTAAAAAAGGGGGGAAAAGTTACGTGCAATAAAACAGAAAGAAGTGACGAGAATCACCGAGTAAAACGAGCTCAGAAGAGCGTGTATCCTTGTGCGGAGAATGACTCTCCAGTTCAATGAGTCTTAGGGGACTTGAGGGGAATTCGGTTCCTGAATTTGGCCTAGGAGAGGCATAAGGCCTGCGAGAGTCAGAAGAATGGGGACAGAACCGCCAAATTAAAAAAGAAAAGGGTAGAAAGGGGGACCGCCTCGCGGGAGGGGGGCAAAAAAGGGGAGCGGCAGGGAGGAGGTGCGACCAGAGTTGGAGGACAAAAATGGTTCTCGAAAAAATGGAGAACCGAACGCTTTTTTTGAAGGATGGGTGGGCGACGGAGGGACGCCTGAGGGAAAAAACCTCCGATTGGATTAAAGGAGCCCACCACCCCCCCGGTTAAAGAATTCTCCTGGGGGGGGGAATATCTCTTTTTCGCTGGGCGCGGTGGAGGGGGCTGAAAGGGATGGGGGGTGGCTTCTCGGATACGTGATTCTGCAGGGGGGCGGGCTTTGAAAAAATCGAAGGTTCTTGGCCGGGGGTTTCGGGGGGGAAGAACGTCGGGGCTACCTCTGGGGAGAGGTCAAGCAGAACAAAAAAGTTAACCCAAGCTAGAGCTTTATTGGTCGTACGAGGCAAAGGGTGGAGGGTAGGCTGCGCTAGTGGCCAGGAGAAGGGGGCGGGAGGGGGATCTCTGCTATTCTGCAAAAGGGTCGGGCACATCGACGAGGTGACTTCGATGTTTCTTGCTGGCGGTTTGACGAAAAAAGATTGGGGGGAGGGCTTTTCTTCATGACAAAAAGGTCGCTGGTCTTTCGCCTGCTCGCCTTGAATGCGTCTGTGTGAAAAAGGGCGGAGAAAGGGAATCGGGGCTTCGAGCAGGCGTCTGGATTAATGTTAGTAGGAGACCGGTTTGCCTTGCAGTCCTAGAAGGGGCTGGAAGGATTTCCACGTTGGCCAACCAGGTCTATGGGGCCAAACTAGGCTCTGGCCATGTCCACGGCGGTCACCGAAGGGCAATTGCCCATTTCTGAGGGGGGAAGGGGAAAAGTTTTAAGGCTAACGATTTCTGGAACAGGGATGCTTTCCGAGACAGGACCGGCACACTACCCATCCGGTCAATAGGGGGAGGCGGGACTTCGGCGGAATTTTCGGAGGAAAAGAAGAGGAGTGTCTGTGCCTCCCGCATGTTGAAGATCAAAGAAGGCGCTACGGCGCAAAGGGTGCCATCCGGCCCTTGTGGTTGATCAAGAAGCTTCTAAAAAAGCGCGCCGCGACGACAGCGAACCATGCACGACGGAATCCCCCGAGGATAAAACGGATCTGAAGTATGACGCGAAGATAAAGAAAAAAATCCCATGGTGGACGCAACTCACCACTCACTTCGGAAAGAACCGAGGACCTCTTGGCCACCGGAAAAATCCAAGGTAAATCCATTCGGCGTGGTTAGCTCGATGCAAGGCATGTGTCGCCGGTCCTAAGGGAGCCTAGCAACCAAAAAAACAAACTTCAAAAACCGATGTCCTGCGAGGGCCGGTTGGGTCAGTATGTCGTACGAGCGTGCTTAGTGGGAAAGCTAGGCCAATCGCTGAAAGGGAAACCGGGGGCACTGTGCAGATGGCGTAGCCAGGACTGGGACCGCGGCACGGGCTTGTTGATCTCCTTACGAAAGGGGGGCGGAGCCACATCGCTCCTGGTGAATCAGGAAGGGGGGCCGTCAAGGGAAACCGCCCGATCAACGGCACATAATGGAAGCAGCGATAGTATTCTCGTCGAACGAAATGACTGGGAAGGCTACGAAAACGCCATTCTTTTAGAGAACTCAGAAGAAAAGCTTCCAGCGCATGATCGTAGGAGAATCCTCGTTAATCAAGACTAAAAAGGCGACCATTTATAAAACCATCTAAACTCAAGGGGGGAGGGCGGGAGGGAAGAATTGGGACCTCATCGGAACTCCGCTCCAACCCCAGAGTGCACCATCTAACCATCAGAAAAAAGTCCCCAAAATTTAGGGGATCTGGAAGGGGGGCCAGGAAAACAAGAGATCCAAGAACTCAAACCACACGTACAAATTTGGCCTATTTCCTCATCAACAACCACGGAGAGAAAGAGATCCATGAAGCGGCAAAAGTTTAAAGGAGATGGGGCTATGGGGATTGGAAGGGGAGGCTACTCGATCAATAAAGTGCGTATCTTATTCTCATCTGGGGGGAAAGGGGGCAATTGACGGAGCTTGCGAGGCTAGCTAATTCTAGATAGCTGTTATAGGTTGGAGACAGTGGAGGGGCGCGACTTGGGGGTTGATTCCATTTCCGATGGCGCATTCGCATGGTTTCAGCTAGACCAGAGGGAAGAGGTTCGAAAGGGTTTTCCCGTGATTTCGCCATAATGGCTGGATACTTACTGCATATCCGAGGGGAGACGACCTTATCCGGGAGGCGGGTCAGGCGGCGAGAAAGAGCCGCCGATTTGTGGCCGCGCTTTAGGGGAAGGCCTACAAAGCGGGCCCTCTTAAAAAATCAACCTGAATCATCTCACAGTTCAGGGGGGAGGAGAGATGGAGAAACTAATGGCTACTGCCAGAACAGAAGCTAAACGAAAAAGACACCCCTGGAGATCAAAAGGAGGGGGGGTTAGCAGAGGTCTTTATGCTAGTCCGGAGGGGGTGAAAAGGCGAGCACTACGACGGAAGAGCTACGGAGCAGGGCAGGATGACGTAGGGGAATGCAGTTCCAATCTAACTTATGCCGGGCACTAAGGGGTGAGGGTGCGGGGAGGTTCTCCCATGCGCACAATTTGGGCGTGCACCATAAGAAGGCACGTCACTCGAAGAGTTGGGTCACGATTTTGTGTGAAAGAAAACCTAAAAAAACTGTCGCGCGGAGGCAAGGTGGAGATGCCCACCCACAAGAAGGAATGGAAAGCAGCGCCGTAGCCGAATAGGAGAGACAAAAGACGGAACGCGCCTAAATGAAGAAAACAAGGTCACCTCTCCCAGAATCGCGGGGAGAGAAAGGGAGGGTCTCGGAAGGAATCATTCAAGTTGAAGACGGACTTAAAAGCCGCAAACGAAAAGGGCCCCGCGGTGGAAAGTCCGACTAAGGAATGCCGAGGCGGCTAAATCAATAACGTGCCTAACTTGGAAAATTCAATGGGAAAGAAAAGGAAAAAAAAAGGAGGGACGGCCCGGAAATTCGACGAGACGCCTCCAGCAAGATAGGCGAGCGCTACCGAAAGTGTTACGACGGGGGGAACAGTGATGGATCAGGGAAGGAACGACATACTTCTATTAGGCCTGAAGAAAGAAAGAAAAAAGGGGGGAAAAACAGAAAATACACCCGCCTAAAGGCAAGATCTTATCGCTGGGGGGGACAACTGCTGCAAAAGAGCCAACACGCTCCATCCGAGGTGGAAGGAAGATCGGAGAGTCGGGGGTCCAAAGACGTCGCCACCGAAAATAAAACCGCAATAAGGGGAACGGCTTGTAATGGGCAAAAAAAAGGTCGACCAATCGGCTAAAAAAGGGTCTAAAAAAACCTTCCAAAATTTACTAAGACTTGGAAGTCAGGCCGCCCCACCATAAGAGTCGCCGATTGCCAAGAAACCTCAAATAAAAAGAATACTCCTAAGAAGCAAAGAGAAAGACAAAACATCTCCAGCAGAGAGAATGCTGCCACAAAATTGACGCAGGCAGCGGAGACCATCCTCAGAAAGGAGGTATGGGAAAACTCGATAACCAGCGTGACACCGGGGGTAAGACAGGCGAAGGTTTGGTGCAGAACGAGGGCGGAGGGAGAACAATGTATGGGCTCCGTTGGGAGATAAAAAGGTGTTGGCTTTTTTATGAGACTCGCAACTTCCATCAGGAATATAGTCAGGAATCTGCGAAGGGGGAAAAAAAAAAAAAAACAAAAACCACCCCACCAAACCAAAAACCACCCACCAAACCCCAAACCAAAAAACCACAACCACACAAAAACAAAAACACTCCCACACAAACAACAAAACCCCAAGAAAAAAAAAACCACAAAAAAAAAAAAAAACAAGAAACCCCCAAACAAAAAAACCCAACCCCCCAACCCAAAACCACACCCCCCCACCAAGACCCACCACCACAACCACAGAAAAAAAACACCAGAAAAAAAAAAAAAAAAAAAACACCCACAAAAAAAAAAAAAAAAAAAAAAAAACCCACCCAACCAAAGCCCACCCCCCACCACACCACACAACCAAAGACTAAAGAGGTGCTGAAGAAAACGATCAAGGAGAGACGCGAGGGCGGGGTAGGCGCGCGGATATAGGACCTGCGGCCGATGTGTCACGCATGACGTTCAACCCCAGCCTATCTATCAAGGGAGGGAGGGAGGGGGGAGACTCTCAGGGAGTCGAGGGAAAGGGACGGCAGTCGATTAGAAAACCGAGGGTCGGGAAGCATAAAGAAATGGAACTTTCGGATTCAAGAAAAGATCATCCTAGGCGCCGCTGGAAACAAAAGCATAGGCAGCACACAAATACCTCAACCACAAAAAGCACCGTCGTGGACAGATCAAATATATCGGGCGGATCAAGAAAGAATCAAGGGGGAGAAGGCAAAAATTTTTTAAGCAAAACAGCAAACCTGTCAACCGGAGGGTCGGGGTTCAAAAGAAAGAACCAGGGGGGAATCAATTTTCTATGAAAAAAAGCGGTGGAAACTCGCCTGCTTTCACTACAAAGGGGGAAAGGAATGCAGCGAGGCGCGTGCCAAGGCAATCGTCGGGACCTTATGGGAAAGGAAAGGAGGACTGAAGGCAGATTCAGCAATGGACAAAGAGCGTCTGCCACCGGTGAAAAAAGCGGGTGCGCCGGAGAATAAAAACATTCTCGGAAAAGGCGGCAAGAAGTGATCAATGAAACACCAAACTGGAAGGGACGAGGCGCCTCTCCTTGTTGCAGACGGCGTGGATTGCATGACTTTATACCTTAAGGGGGGGGGAGGCAATCTACAAGAAGAATAGGGGAAATCATATCATTTGTTCGTTGAGTAGAAAAAGGTCAACCCAAAAGGAGGGGGGAGTAATATAAGGGGTGGACGAACACGCCGGCAACTAGTGCTCACGGGGGTCTGAACAGGCGCCGCCACCCTGTAAGGAGAATAGTCAAGATTGAAAAAAAACCTGGGTACATTGGAGATCCTTTAGCAAGGTCGAGGCGCTAGGGGTAGAATTCACGACGTACGTGTGGATTCCGGTCCAAGGGTAGAAAGGAGGGGGGAGGGGGATAAGACCTCAAGTGGCTCAAAAAGGGGAGACGCTCTTCGGTTTGTGAAAGGGCCGAGGAAAAAAACTTACAAGTGCTATAATCCTCAAGGCTGAAAAAAATGAAGGGAAGCAAAATGGAGATGTCATTACTCGCCCTATCGACTGTCGGAATATGGCTCTGGAGGGGAGCCGAGGAAGAGGACTAAAGGGATACACGGGGAAAAGGGTAAACAACGAAAAAGAAGCGGGGGCTCCTCCTAAGCTATGGAGGGGCAGGATGGGTTTTGCCCCTTCAAAAGGGTGGCAGGGGACTCATGGGAAGACGGAAAGAGACCAAACGAGCGAGTCCTCCGTGGTTCGTAGGGGTGGGGGGTGTGGGAGGGAGGGGGGTAAAAAAGTGACTTGCCTGGAGAGGGTTGGGGGACGACCGCCAAGGATGGGGGCGATGTAAACTATTGGAGTGCAAAAAAAGAAAAAAGGGATGCTGGAATCAAAGGGTACAGGAACACCAAATTCCCCCTAGAACCAGAAAATGGGCCTCGCAAAGTTCAACGCCGCCTGATCGTCTGACGCTGAAAGGTCGACTGGGTCTCATTTATCCCCGGGTAATGCGTGACAAGAGGGAAGTACTGGGACGTATCAGGAGGGCGGCAGAACTCGAAAGGGGAAAATCAAGTGAACTGACGGATCGTGACTCCAGCCAGTTCGGGGACTTAAGAGGGTAACTTCTGGAGGGGAGGGGAGGTTCTGATAGATGGCAAAAATGAGTTAATAGGCAGCATCTAGTCTTCCAGAAATCCTCAAAACAATGACAGATGCCAAAGTAGCCGCCATAATTTGAATCTATGGTGAACCAAAACCCAGAGAAGCGATGTTGCAAAAAAAGTCTGAAATTTTCCCAAAGGTGGGACGCTGGTTCGGAAGAGTTCCTACCAGAGGTTTGTGTCTTGATAGAAGGGGTCCGGAGAGCCTCGATTTTTTGGAGAAGAATGTGGCAGCAAGGTTCAAAAAAAAAATACGCGGCGCATATGGGGGCGCGTGATTTTGAGGGAGTAGGTAGCTTCGGTTGGAAAAAACTCGGGACAGGCTCGGTGCAGTTAGGAGGGTGCGGCTTCGAAGACCCAAAATTGTGAGGAGGAGGAAAGCCGTCTGGAGAGCTTAGCGATCAAAAAGCCCAAGGGGACTTAAAGCGGGAATAGGTGCTGGGGTCAAGAGGAAAAAAAAATTGGGTTGCGCGCGTATGCGGGCCAAAAGGCTGGGGATGATTTCTCTGGAAGGACTGAGTTCGGGGTCTAGAGAGGGAACTGAGGCGGTTTCGGCTGTCGTATTAAAAGTGCGTCGTGCGAAACCTTCGCACGGAGGGATTCGGGCAGGCGGTCAAAACGGGTGGCAAAATAAAAAATACACGAGGGAGGGGGGGCCTATGAAAGAAGGGACTTGGGGACCTCAACGAGTAGCGGGTACCGCACTAAGGTGTGGCAAGGAGAGAGGGGGCCCACGGGAGCCCCGGAGGAAATCAAAGCGGGGGCATGGCTGGCAAAACATCGGCGAAAAGGGTCACGCGGTGGCCTGCTGTATGGAGGGTTTGCTTGGGGCGTTTGGGTGCGAGATTGGACTTTGAGTGGCTGTAAGACCGCCCTCGAAAGCCCGCGGCAGATTATGAGGGGTTACTTCCGGGGCGTCCTGTCGTTCTTTAAGCGCGTTTTCGGCCCAAACAAGGGAACCTGCTGAGCCCCTAAAGAGACCGCCTTCTGTGGAGTAAGGTGTTTTTGGGGGGAAGAAAAAGTGGGCGAGGGGACAGCCCAGGGGAACCAAGGAAAAAGTAAATCGAGTACGGGGATCACCCTCGGGGAACATAACAAGCGGAATAAACTGGGGGGCGAACCTTCGATTGGAAAAGAAGCCACTAGCACCCACAAACGCATACCCTTTTTAAAAAGATGGATAACTGAAAAAAGAAAAAAGCAAAGGCTCAGTGCGATTGGCCTTCATGTCCAATCGGGGGACTGTGAAAAACGGCTGGGAGCTCGATGCCGCGATCGATCTCCGCTTCAGGGAACTTGAGGACAGCACATCAATTAGAAGGTCTGACCAAAAATCTCTGGAGGGGGGGGTTCAGTGTAGGCGACGAGGAAAAAGAGGGTAGCGGTCACGAGCCGCGAGGAAAAGACTCGCAACCCTCCTAGACGGGGAGAAAAAATGAGGTAGCCGTCAATGGGGCAGGGCATCTCTTGGGTGCAGTGTTACAAGAAAGCCTTTGCAATCCACACGCTCCTTTGGGGCTCAGCCTGGAAGTGAAAGTACAGAACGCCGAGCAACGCAAGAAAAGTAGGGTTGCAGCCACACCTCGCTCTGGAGTCCTCTGAAACCAAAAAGGGAAGGGCAGGAGGGGGAAGGGAAAACCTGCCAAAAGGTGAAAAGAACTCCGTGGAAAAGACGAAAAAAAAACCAGCGCATGATCAGTCGTATGACGAACAGCAACGCATCGGAATAAGAGAAAAAATAAACGCAGACTGGATTGACCTCAGATACAAGCGGCAGAGTCGCGGGGAGATTTAACCACTAACAAGAAGCTACCGGGGGGAGGACGGGACCATCGATACCTCATACAGCGAATCGGGTGAATCTTTAAAACGCCATTTGGAAAAAAAAAGCAGAAACGAGCGCAAGTTGGTCCGG
>Ga0179593_1557284_pt1 | contig 11670 bp, 12 predicted proteins | sample CZODoug2_1_08_16_FD_185931 | JGI IMG/M metagenome (GOLD analysis project Ga0179593, IMG submission 185931) | Vadose zone soil fungal communities from Angelo Coast Range Reserve, California, USA - CZODoug2_1_08_16fungal (PacBio error correction) | ecosystem: Environmental > Terrestrial > Soil >...
GGCAGGGGGGGGGATTATTTAAAAAAGTTCCCCCGTCAATGGGGAACGGCAGCCGGGTCACAGGGGCTCCGTTGAATCACAGAACGCTGAAAAAAGAGGGCTTCCTTAAAGGGTTTTTGAGTGAGCGGTGAAGTTTCGGAAAGTAGACTAGGGAACGGTCTTCCATAAAGCTGTGAAGGCCGCTGGACCCAGAGAAATGTTATCTCATTGTATTTCGCAGGGGTGATCGGCGGTCAGGGCTGAGGAACCTGATCTTCCTTCTCAGTGGAAGGGGAAGAAGGGAGCCGCCAATGGAGAGGCATCTTTTTCTTTCAATCTGGATTTAGGGGGGGGAAAAAAGGAGTGTAAGAAAGAGAGGGCTGCTTTTCCTCAGGAAAAAAAAGAGGGAAGGAGAGGGGGGCTGAATAGTTGTCAGGGTACCGTTTAAGGAGGACGGCGAGAGCAATCTGTACGTTTAAGGGGGAGGTAGGGGGGAAGTGAATGCGAAGAGGGGTGACGAGTCGTGGTTGGGGTTGCTACAGAAAGAAAAGACGAGGCGGACCGTTTAGGAGTCCAGTAAATTTGGGGGTAAGGAGATGGGGGGGGGGATTAAGAGCAACTTCAGTCCAAAGGAAAGGCGGGACAGACCCCTCACCTTGTTTAGATGGGAGAGAATTACACCCGTGGGGACCACTCCCCTTGGAGAAATCTGGTAAACAAAAGGCGTGAACCTTATTCAAACATTTGAATGGTGGCGGGGGGACTAAGAAATTAAAACGCCTAAGGGAAGTGGAGGTATAACGTCTCTACGAGGCAGGCCAGAGGAGGAAAACTTCGAGAACAAAAAACGGATCTTTCCGTAAAACGGAGGGGGGGGGACAGAACCGACGCAAGAAAGAGAAGATTTGTATACGGCCGGACCAGACTGACTTTTCAAAAGGGGAGGACCCGCCGACAAGACCACGTGGAGGATCGGAGACAAAGGGAGAGGGAAAAAACTCTTTTCCGAGGTGTATCAGAGAAGGGGGTGGACGAAGCTTCGCACAAAAAACCAGAAGTCTCAAAGGAGAAACATTCCTGGGCAGCGATGCGCATCAGAAACGGCCAGAGGAGTTGTGTCCATCCGCAGTTAGGAACGGTGTCAAGAGAAACGCCCACGCTTCTGCCGAGGGGGGGCCCAGCCGGGGTTGCAAGGGAACTTTCAGCCTACAAACCAGGCACAAGGAGAAGGGAGGTGAGGCCAGCCACATTCTATTGCGCTTCGAAAAGCGCCGCGGAAGAAGAGGGAAGAGAACACAAGGATTAAGGTCAAGGAAAGGCGGAAATCCTACCTAAAAAGTCAATCTAGAAATCCCATGGGATTGCGTCGCAAAACGTCGAAAAAGCGAAAGTAGGGAGGAAGACCAGCTCCAGCTCGCCGACGCCTTGGAAAATGAAGATCCGGCGCTCGAAGGGGGGACCGAAGGGGGCTTTAGGGCCCAGAGAAGACTTAACAAAACGTCAAGGAGAGCCAAAAAGAACCGGGGCATCTTTACCCAATCCGGGCGATGAGTAAAATCGAGTAAGGGATCGATAAGGGGAAAAGCAATACGGGGGAAAAGAAGGCTGCCTTCTGTGAATTCCTGGGCTGGGGAAGGAAGGGGAAGCTGCAAAGGAAGGGCAGGGCGGAGCCGACAAACGGAGAAACTGGCATGCGATTGGACTTGTTGAAGGGGGGAGGGGGAGGGATGGGGGGGGCAGCTACCAGCGCCGGACGTTCGCGACAAAACGGGGCGGCCAAAAGAAAAGGGGGTCTCAACTGGGGGAACGTAAACTTCTGCGATTGAGAACGTCGCGCTTAGGAACTTGAAGATAAGGAATAACCGGATCAAGGGGGCCACCCAGCGTCAAACGGACTTGAAGTAGATATCGGAAAAAAGGGGATCTCGAAATAGCGGGGAGAAACCGACATCTTCAAGCAAGGGTTTGAGAAAGATGAGATGGTTTCGCGGGGAAAGAACGTCTCTCGTGGTGCAGGTTCCCCAAACAAGTGACCAAAAAGAGGGAGGGAAGCTGTCCGAAGGGGGAACAAGGTGACATACGACCAGAAAATAATTGTGGGATTCGGGGGGAATGAAACCATTTGGGGGAAAGGGTCTTTTCTAGTATCACTGAGCACTTCCGGAAAGAAAGCATTATCGGAGGGAAGGGAAGGCCCACATCGCAGGCTGGCTGCGAGGTCTAGGGGAAAATTGCCGCGGGTGGAGACGGCTTTAACTCTCTCCGCGAGCCGCGCGCAGATGCAATGGACTAATTCTCGACCCGAAGTTCGGGAGACCAAAAGAATCTGCGGCTGTAGGCGGGCTGAAAAAAAGGAGAAAGACTGCCATAACGATGTCAAAAGCGTTAGGAAAGGGGGAACTAATCGTCCCGCATTCCGGGAAGATTACGAGAAGGGAGCTGGAACGGGCAAGGGAAAAAAGATCGCGGCGAGATCCCCAGTCGGGGTGACGAAAACTTCAAAAACTATCTCATCAACAAAAATGTGCGAGCATCTCCAGGAGGGGGTTATTAAACCCAGGGAAAATCTATACTTCGATATCATTTGGAGGAGAATGAACTCGAAGGGAAAAAAGTCCTTTTATCGAGAGAGGAAAGGAGATGAATCATTTAGAAGCCGCATCAACGGCGGCATAGCGGGAGAGGTCTCTCTCCCTTTCCCTATGCTATGGGAGGTGTGGGAAGAAATTTTTTGAAAGGCAAAAGGAAAGAATATCTTGTACTAACGAATATTAAGGGGGTAGAGCGAACATCGGAAAAAAGATGAAAAGAGAAAGGGGATAAAGCTGGGGAGAAAGACCCTTCCTTTACTTCTTTCGTCCAGATTTTGAGGATCCGGAAGAGCCCGAAAAAAAGCGCATCACTCAAACGGGGGAAGAAAAGCTCTCCTCACCCATTACTTAAATAGAACTGGATCGCTGGAAAGGGAAGAACGCTAAGCCGGCGGGATCATTAAGCAGACTCCGGGAAAAGATCACGGGGGAAAGACGGACTTCTCTTAGATAACGAGGTAGCCGACAGAATCAAAGGTTATTCACCAGGGGGGGGAAAGGAAAAAAGAAGCCTTGCAGCTCTCTATCATGTTAGGAGGGAGAGGGTCAAGAAAATCGACGGGAAAGAGTCGATTTTCTGTCCTATAGGAGACGCGGAAAAGAAGCTCCCTGTACTCACTGAAGAGTTAATCATGGGAAAGTTCGCGCTTCGGGGAAGGAAAAATCCTACCGCGCTCGACATAAACTTGCGGAGGATTCGAAAAAAAGGTTTCGGGGAGGGGGGGAACCCACGCACCAGCGCCGCATGAAGAAGGGAGGGTGGCATGAAGCTTCCGGGAAAAGCAGAGTCCGTAGCGTATGCGGGAGGGAAGCAAGGGTGCCTGATCTAAAGGGAGGAAAGAAACTTCATTCATCCTCAAAGAGGTCGATGGGGGGCGAAGAAACCAGGATAATGCCGCCGGGAAATAAAAGTGGTTAAGGAAGAGACATAACATCCACGGAGGACGGGGAGAGGGAGACACTAACAATGAGAGGAAGGGGGAATTCTGGGTACGCTCAGGGAGGGGGACGTCGTCCTCAGCCGAGGGGATTTAAAGGGGGGTCCCGACGAGAGAAAAAAAAGAGACTAACCACCTCTCGAAGTAAAAAGCAGCGGGAACAACTGAAGAAGGGAGGGCCGCAATGGAGCATAGGAAGGTAACTATTTCTCTGTGGAATAGAGAAAGGAATTTGTGGACGAGGGGGGGGGGAAAGTTATCCTTTTAATGCACGTTGTCAAGAGAGATCAAGTTTAAGTCGCCTGATCAATCAGAGAAGAAAGCCATTGAAAAACGAAGCGGTGTGTTGAAAGGTTGAAAAAAAGGGGAGGAACTCCATCCCAAAAGGAAAAGTTTCCTCCCACTCACAAGTCCAATCTCCAGGGTGGGGCCACCTCAGAGGGAACCTCCTGCGCGAGAAAAAAAGGTAGCGGCAATCGCCATTAGGAAAAAAGAGGAGATCTGTATGGATTGGGGGAAAAAGGTTTTCTCGAGACCAAGAATCAGAGACCCTGGTGAGCGGGGGGGAACGTATCTGGGGAGGAGCAGGGAGGACGTTCACGGGGGATTGTACCGGTCGCTAAAGAAGGGACTTGTTACGAAAAAGAAGGGGACCAACGAAAAAAAGTAGCAAAAAGAGGAATAATAGAGAAAAAAGGGGGGCGTCTTCTTCTCAGAGAGGAGCTGGGATCATAAAAGAAGGGGTCTGCTCATAAGAAGTTCTCTCCTCAGGTTGTCATCCATGGGGTGGAAGTCGGGGGGAGGGAAGAAGCTCTCTTCTGGGGGGGCAAACTATCATCACTAGGGGGAATTATTAACTCCCCAACCAAAACATATAAAAGATAGGTCCCGGGGGGACCGGAAAAAGGAGTTTCGGGGATAATATGAAAAGACATCTTTCTAATGGTAGTAAGAAAGTAACTAAAATGTTCCCTACAAAATGAGAAGGGGGGAAGGGGTGCGTTCTTTAAGGTGGGAAAAGACTTTGTGAAAAACCAGGGAAAAAACCTCTTGCTTAGGAAAAACTACTGAAATGCGAGAACTGCTGCTCATCTCGGAAGAAAATTGGAAGTACCAAAGGGTCGAGATGGGGAGGGGGGGGGGAAGACGTCATCGTTTCCAACGAGGAAAGCGCGGGTAAAAGCCGGATACAAAGAAAGAGGGTTTTTATTCGCTCCGGCACGGAGCATGCGAAAAAAAACGCTTTTCGGGGCCAGAAAATGGGGGGGAGAAAAAGACCGAACAGGGAAAGGAAGGCACGGCCTCTACGTGTGGGTGTAAAGTAGGGGCAGAAGGGTTGCACACTCGGCGGGCGGAGAAGAGAACTAACGAGAAAAATCGCAGTGGGACGGAAGGAGCTTCGGTAAGTCAACGAAGAAAGCTACGTCCTTCAAAATGGGGTGCAGTCGTTCAAAGGAGGAGTACACCACCAACCATGGAAAAGAAATGTCCGGGGGGGAGGCCGCTTTCTTGAAGGGAAAATGAGGGGAAAGCGGCGTGTTCATGTCTTTATAGAGGGAAGACGACAAAATTTTTGCGTTCGTTGAGGAAGAAAGGGGAACGGAAATGAGCGTTAAGAAACCTTAGAAATTTACTCAACTTACGCAGCACCCGTCTCGAAGAAAGGAAGGAACTCAAACCGGTACTCGTAAAGAAAGGGAGCATTCACGTCTCTTTCAAACGCCTGAGAAAACCCCAGGAGAGGGGGCCAATCTCTTCTCAAAGGGACCTGACCAAGGGACCCTGACAAAAAAAAGAAAAACTCATTCCAGTAGATAAAAAAAGGCAGAAGAAAGGGGAGTGCTTACAATCATTCAATCTGCAAGAAGAAAGACCGGAGGACGCTTGCAAAAAAAAGGGGCGGCTCATATCGGCACAAAAAAAAAAGATCAGGAGGGGGAGGAAAGAGCTTCTACGTCAATGAGGGAAAGAATCATTCGAAATCAATGAAAAAAAGGGAAGAGTGGTCCGCTTTTTTGCTGCCTCGAAGTATTCCCAACGTTGCGTTGGGAGCTACTGGGAATGACAAAAAGGGAAAAAAAGGCACTCAAAAAAAAGGAAAGGGTTAATTTCCGGAGGAGCTGTAAGGTTCGGGGGGAAAGGCTCTCTCAACAAAAGAAGGGAGAAAGGAGAAGGGGTCCATTGAAAAAATCGTGGTAAGAGAAAGCAGCAAATCCTCTCAAGGAGGAGGAGGAAAAGAGAGGGGATTTAAAAAAGGATAGTGGTCCTCTCCTTCAAAGGGAGACGGGAATCACTTAAGGGGTTCTCTAGCGAAGGGGAAAGGGGTAAATCTCGGTCCGCAAGCGTCGGGGGGAAATCCGGTTGATTAGAGGGGAATTTTCCTTTTTGGGGAAGGATAAACCTCACTTAAAGAAATCGAGGAGGAGGGGAGCCTCAAGCCAGGGGACAGAAGCTCATGGGAGGGAGGAATGTTTTATCTTCGAAAAAAGGAGGAGAATAATGGCATGATAGGCCAACTTTCTTCTTTGGCGGGCATCTGAAGCGCAAAAAAATCCCGCGGGCAGAGGGGAGGATCGCGTTCTTGAGTCTTGGAAGGGGAGGGGGCTTGCATGCTTGGAAAAGGGAAAAGCTGCCGGGAAGAGGAGATCGCCGTTTCCGCTTGCGTAGGTTGTAAACGTGGGAAAAGGAACTCTGATTTTCAATCATAGGGCGGGGGGGACTCCGTGGAAAGGAGTAAATGTAGGGGGAGAAGGGAATGGCGAATCGGGTTACTAAATTTCAGGGTGGAGAAGGAAGGTACAAACTAGGAGGGGGGAATCAGGGGAAAGTTTGGGGGGAAAGAGGGAAGGGTGTAAAAGGAAGCCTCAAACTAGTTGAAAACCAAAGAAAGAAACTAACAAAAAAGTTTTCGATTTCGGAGAGGGGAGAGCAATGTAACAAGAAAGGGAAAAAAACCCAGTTGAATCGTCCACTTACGCCAGCGGAAGGAGAAGCATAAGCAGGGGGAAAGGGTTTTTCTTGTGGGGAGCGCCCGCTCCTGGGAAATGACCATGCAGGGAAGAGAGCGGAAACCCTTATAATTCTGCGCGCAATCTAGGGGAAGAAACTGAGGAAAGGGAGAAACATCCGTAGGGCCTCCGATTCAAAGGAAAAATTCTTCAGGAGAAAAGGGGGGCCTTTCTCACACTACAGTAGGCTCTCAAGGTTTGTGGAGGGTTGGGGGACGCTTTAAAAGAAGGAAGGCCTACCACCCACCACCAAAAAACCCAAACCCTCTTGCAAGGGCGGGGAGCAATAAAAAGGCGACAGAACAAAACTCTATTCCGATCTTTCGCCTGGAGAGGGAGGAAGTAGGGGGGACGAGGGGCTCACCCCTTAAAAGCCAGAAAACTTCTCCAATTGGGAGGAAGAAAACCACATGTCTGAGTATGCGATGATCAAAGGTAATCGAAGTTGTCTTATGGGAGCAGCATCTTGAAAAAAGTAACAGGGAAAAGGAAAGGAAAATCTCACCTTCAGTCAGGTGGTGCTTTCCAGAAAAGAAAAAGACCTCAGGGGTAGGAAAGAAGCCTACTACCCATTCACGTCACGAGGGAAATAATCAACGAAAACATGGCTAATGTGGAGGACCGCGAGTCAGAAAGGAAAAAGGATATCTTTTCAAGGATCAGCCAAAAGCATAGAATAACCCGAAGCGATCAAGCTATGCCTCAGCAGGCGCGCAAACAGTTTCGACTCAAAAAAAAACATTATTTAAGGGGACCCAGCTACCCAGAACTCGCCTTTGCGGAAAGAAGATCCTTCTCTCCTCCTGCGGACGTTTAAAAATCCGCATAGGGAAAGAGGAAACACCTGTCAGTGCAGGGCAAAAGAAAATCCGGTAACCAAGAAGTACGACGAAGAATAAGTTACCGAAACAGGGATGAAGAGGGATCTAAAAAAAGAAGGGCATTCAATACTAATCGAAGGAAAGGAGGCCGGAAGGGCGCTAAGGGAGAAAAAAAAGGGAGGGACTTGCGTATCTCTACTATGAACTGGCATGCGATTGGAAACGTAGGGGGGGGGGAAAACATTCTCTTACTTTCATCCGGGCGGTCAAAAGAAAAGTCTCAACTTCATGGAGGAGAAGGAAAGGGGAGATGGATCTGCTCCTCGCCTGGGGACGTAACTTGGGCCTTTCCATTAAAAGGAGGCAAGGGGTTTTCCACCAGCGTCAAAACTTAGAGGAGGAATATGAGGTAACCAAAATCTTTCAGTCCGTTGGGGGAAGAAGCGCCTTTGCTGCCCGCCTTCTGGTTGAGAAGGGGGGTCGGGGGGTCGAAGGTTGGTGGAGGGGGGAAGGTCGTCCGTCGTCGCGGGGGGGGGAGGGGAAAAAAACAAAAAAAAACCCAAAAGGGAAACAACATCGTCCCTGCCGGGACACCGGGGAAAACAGATAGCAAGGGAAAAATAATTGGGGGGAAAAATGTTCTTTGTCTCAGAAAGGGGGAAAGACCGTGGAGGGCACGGGGAAAAAAAAAAAGGAAGCTGCGTTCGTCTGCAGGTATAGGTGGTTTTAGGTCGAAGGCGGGGAAAGGAGGAGGGGACTGGCCTCCGCTTTAAGAAAAAGGGAGCAGATAGAAAGGAATCTCTGAAGGGGATGCCTCGACCATCAGAAGGACGACGTCGGAGAACTACAAGGATGAACTTCTCTTTTTCTGAGGAGAAGAAAGTAGACCTGAAGAGGGCTTAGGGGAGGGCAAGACTCTTTAGTTGGGGTTGGGGAAGCCGCAAAAGCATTATTAAAAGGGAAAAAAAGGGAGACTGGTACCGATCTGATCTATAGAGGGCGGAAGAAACCCAATCGACTACTTGTTTCACAAACGGGAAACAAAGAGCGAGGCCCCGCAAAAGAAAGAAACCCGAAAATTGAGGAAGAAAAACAGGCTTCTTATTTATGAAAAAGGGAGTACAATCGTGATGAACTTTTACGGCGAACCTGTCGAGAGACGCGCAGTCCCTCAAACTTGGAGAACGTCGGGAAAAAAAAAAGGCAGAGGGGGGAGAAAGGACACTCACTCCTTCCTCATCGCTGCATAAGGAAAGATGTAGAGATCCAGTGAAGGTGGAGAGGGGGGGGAAGGAGGGGGCGTTGCTTCTCTTTTAAGCTGAATCGCGGATCCAGAAAGGAGGTATCTCTTCGAAAGACAGGTTTATATAGGAAAAAAAACAACTTATTATTATAAAATAGAGAGATGTAGAAGAGGGGAATCCTGTAAAGGGAGTGGAAGACCGCGGAATATTTCGAAAGGGAAAAAAAGTCAACGCCGCGATAGCCTTCCCCTCTGCAGCAAAAAAGGAACACATCTTTTCACTTATCGAGACAAAGTGAAGGACGAAAAGGGGGGGTCCTTACAGAAGGGGGAAGAGGAATCACAGTATTTTCGAGCACGCGCGGGGGGAACATTAATAAGAGATATGATTTTATTCACCATCGGAAAAGAAGGGGAATGCTCAGGAAAGAGAGTCGCGTGGAAGGATCATTGCGTGCGCGTGTGGAACATCGGGGGGCCGATCTCAGAAATCGCCCTTTAAGAAAAATCTTCCATCTCCATAGGGGGGAAAGGTGCAGGCCTCTTTAGAAAAGAAATACTACGGCAGGAAGATGCCCATCACCAAAACTGCATATCGGAGGAGAAGGTGTGGGGAACGCCATCCGCACCATCTCCGGGGGGAAGGCGGGTGGAAAGGGGAAAAGTCGAGAAGAGGTGTCGAGCCATGCAAAGACGAAGTAGCGTATGATCCGAGGAGAGCGCGTTTTTCCAGGGAAGAAAAAGAGGAGTTTCAACTTAAAGGGAGAAATTCGATGTGTAATTGGGCAGGATCAAACATCCGGAGGGGAGCGTCATCGGAATTGCAGGGAAAAGAATGCTACTATGAAAATGGAGACGAAGAAAAAAGGCAACCACATTCTTTTCTGGCGAAAATGGCGGAAATCGGCAGCGAGGAAGATTTCTGTCCAAGGGGGAACATGAAAAAGACCCGGCGAAAAACAAGGAGGGAAAGGGAAGGCGGTCTACAAACCTTAGCGACGGGAGAAGTCTCTATCGCAAGAGGGAAGGGAATATCTAGGGGGCGATCTCCTGAAAAAGTAAGGGGACTCTGGGTGGGATTTATTTCCAAGGTGGAAAAAGAAAATTTTACTCTCAAATCTCGGAAAGGAGAGACATCGCACAAGTGTATAACGTGGAAAAAAAGCAAGTGTTGCCTCCGACTTTTTTTCAGTTTCGCTAAAAGACGCTGTAGCGGAAAAGAAAAGAAATCATTTCCTCCCCTTCACCAAGTCAAAGAAAAAGGGGGGGGGAAAGAAGTAAAAAGCGCCCGCAGAGAGGAGGGGGGGAAGAAAAAAAGTAGCGTCAATCTCCATGAGACCGAAGGCAGTCCTTGCTATCAAGGGGGGGATGCGATAACGAATTGAAAGGATGGAGGCTCGAGGCTGGGTACGAGAGGGAAAGCTTGAAAGGGCAAGACTTTTCTGGGGGGTGAGGGGAAATAAAAAAATGTGGGACCAGGGGGGGAGGGGGAAAGTCGCTGCCTTGTGGAAAGACGATGGCGCAAAAAAAGGGGAGCATGATCGGGGGAAAAGTGGATCTCGCATCCATCAGAACTGGGAAAAGGAGCCCGAAAGGGGGGGGGAAAACAGGGGATGTTGGCGCTATTGGGTCCCTCGGAAAAAAACTAACAAAGTGAAAAGGAGGGGGATGGGAAGGAGAAGGCATCCTGCTGGGAAGGGAAACGAATATTACGGCGGCGGGAGGGAGCCTGCGGGGAGGGGAAGGAGGTTAACATCTTCTCGGGGGAAGGAGGGGGTATTAAAGTGTTCAGACGGGGATCGCTTGTTCACTACCGTCAAGCAGAGTGGGCTTATTTTATGGGAAGAGGGGAGGAGGGAGCAGTGCCTTTTCCAAAGGAGGGGAACTCCTGGATGAAAATCTGCTAGAAGGAGGAGGAAAGCGAGGCCCGGCATTTTGTCAAGTACGCCATTGCGACAGAAAAGGCAGTTTAAGGGTCTCATCTTTTTCCACGTCTGGGGGAGGAGGAGCACGATCTTATCATACGAGTGGGGGGGGGCCATCTAATGAAGGAAGTATTGATCAATGCCTAAAAAGGGGTCAGGGGGGTTCTCGGAGAGGGGAGACCGACTATCCGTAGGAAATTCTCAAATATTTTTCTGAAGGGTCTCTTGGCATCTGTCAGGGAAAAAGGGGGGAATCGCGGGAAAATGTTACGAAAAATGCGCAAAAAAGGCAGGTTTAATCTTTGGGCCGAAGGCGTCCAGAGGGGGGAAAGGACTAACGGGGAAAAAGCAGGCATGGTCATAGAGGTTAAAAAGGAAACAGGGTCACCTGTTCTGCGAAAACTACTTTCTTTTGTAGGAATGGAGACAAGCCTGGCTATGGAAAAGCCCCGCAGAGGGTGAAGGTTCGATGCGAAAAATCGTCCGAATAACCGCGGGAGGGGGGTAGTTATGTTTCCGAAAAAGGGGGAAGCGGAAAAAAAGAACAACCCTTAAAGGAAAAGAGAGGTAAAAAACTTGTACTTACAAACAAGAAAATGGGAAAAAAACGGCTATTTTGTATTAGAAAAAAAAAATTAAAAGAAAAAAGGGAAGGCAACGGCGGAGGGAAAAAAGACATTCCTTCTCGGCCCAATCAATAAAAACGCCGAGATTATGAAGACGCTGACCAAATGCTTACTCCTAAGGAAAAAACGCCAGGGGGTCACGAAGGAACGGAAGCCGAGGCGACTGGTTCTTACAAACTCGGGCACGAAGCCCTCCAGAAAGGAAAAAAAAAAGAATATCCGAGGAGAAAAGTTGGAGGGCGCCCTCAAAAAAAAACATCAAAGTTTAGATCACCAGAGGGAATAAATTCGAAAGAAGTAGGGGCGATCAACATTCGAAATACAGGGCTAAAAGTTGGGAAAAAGGTCGGCTGCCTCGGACCAGCGGTGGAGAAAAAAGGAGTCCTAAGGGAAGAAACAAAACGGAAGAGGGAAAAGCTTCAAGAAAAAGATGCCGAGGAAGAGCAACTAGCGTGTTAATAGGAGCGCTCAGAGAAGAGGAGCGTCCTTACGGGGAAAGGGGGAAATAAGGTGGTGAAAAGAAGAAAAAAAACCGCAGC
>Ga0179593_1631566_pt1 | contig 11670 bp, 9 predicted proteins | sample CZODoug2_1_08_16_FD_185931 | JGI IMG/M metagenome (GOLD analysis project Ga0179593, IMG submission 185931) | Vadose zone soil fungal communities from Angelo Coast Range Reserve, California, USA - CZODoug2_1_08_16fungal (PacBio error correction) | ecosystem: Environmental > Terrestrial > Soil >...
GGTGGCGCCCATATGTTAGCCTTGGAAGGGGAGTCGTCGAAGTCAGCACAGACACGCCCAATCCTAAACCGGGGGCCCAACCAAAAGAAACGCACAAGAAAGAACGTGCAGGGCGTCCGTAGGGAGGAAATGAGGGAATTCTTCCCCCCCAGAGGACGTCTCCGCCCAAAAAAGCACGGTAAGAGCGGAACGTCTCGATCAGGAACGCCGAAAGTCGGACCGCCGGAATCACCCAAGATAAGCTCGAAAGCAACGGGGGGGGAAGAGCGTGGAAGAAACAGACAAGGGAATCGAACCGCGTATTGGCCGGAGAGGAAAAATCTTTCCAGAAAAAAACGTCAGGAAAGGGCGGCGGAAGTCCAAGAAAAGATTCGCAAGGAAGGGGAAATATCAGCACACCCGTGAGAATGGGAAAGGGGGGGTCACTGTACTGGAAAACGGGGCATCGGGAGAAAGCGCCGACGAGGGGGAGGGTAAGAAAAGTCCTCACACACGAAAAAAACAAGAGCGCTTACATATACACTGTAAGGGAGCTTGTCCTTAAAGACCGTAAGAGGGGAGTCCCTCAAAAAGGGAAAGGTTTAAAAGACGTTGTGCCGGGACCGCCGCGAAAAAGAAACGATGGTGGTGCCAAAGAACTGGCCTTTCTCAGCAAAAAGGGAGTGACCGGGAAAGCAGAAGTAAATCATCTGAATGAGATTCCGGAAAAGGAGGGAAGAGCTATTGTCCCCCTGGGGGCGCAAATTAAGAACATCAAGGGAGAGGAGAGAATTCCTAAGCCACTCCCAAAGGGAAAAGGGAGACCTGGTGAGTAGTCCTCTTTCAGAAAGGGAAAACCAGCAGTGCAGTGAAAAGAATAACCGATGAGAAAACACCTAAAAATAAAAAAAAGGAAGGGGAAGACACGTGGGGCAAGGCGGAATCACTACACTGGCACTTAACTAAAAGGAAAAAACGACGAACGATGAAACCAGGTCCGTTCGGGGAGAAGGTGTGGCTGCATGCAACAAGAGAGCTGACTACGCGGTAGTATTGGTGGGGGGACTAACGGGTGGTATGTCAAGATCGTGGTGGGGGCCGGCCGGGATCGTACCGGGAAAAGGTATTTTCATAACCACCGTACGAAAAAACGCCAAAAGGGCTCAACATTGAGGAAAGGAAAGCAGCTAAAAGTACCATCGCCTTGTTGTCCTACACGGCCTTGTAGTGCAGAGAGGATTAAATCAGGCGTAACCTCAATCAACGCCAAAACCAAATCCGCAAGGGGGAGGGGGGGAAAAACTCAGGGGGGGGCCCGAAGCTCAAGATAGATGGGAGAGAAAAGGGGAATGGCGTTGGAAGACCCACGAGAAGCAAGGACGATCTAAATGAAAAAAGGGTGACGAAAACTGAACCGAACCTGAAAACTAATTCAGGTAACTAGAACCGGAGCTGGATCAGATAACCATAAAAGATTGAAAAGTGCCTGGGGAAATTTGGATCAAAGAGCATCAAAGACAAAATTTAGGGGAAAGAATATCAATCGGAAAAGGAAAAAAAGAGAGCCCCTCTTGTCGAAAGGTGAGGCGGGGAGGGGGGTTTCCCAATGAGAAGGGGGAAAGTAAAGCGGGCAGGAAGGACAAGACAGAGTTTCGACTCCATCCGTCGCATATTGGGGCAAGGAGAAGAAAATCAAAAGCGGGATTAAGAATCAAAATAGAAACAGACAACCCGGGGGGTGGGGAACACTCTAGAAAGCACTGAATTAAGAGAGGCGGCATCAAAGGGGGATTGAACCCTCGCTGATAAGGAACGGGAAGGAATGAGATTATGGTAAGCCTAGAAAGGGGGGAGCCAGTACCTGCCTCCGATCCCCACCGGCCACAAGTTGCGTGTTTAACAAAAAAGTCAAGGACGCATGTCAAAGGTTTTAACCCGTGATGTACGGGGACACAGGCTCTTACAGATGCCGGCACCTGCAGTCGGGGAGGACTCAGGAAGGGGGGTTTTCCCCGCTGCCAGTACTAGATGGGTAGCAAAAAACAGTAAGGAAGGGTGGCCTTGAGGGGCTGCAGCGGGGGATGGATCAGCAAAGAACGAACGCACGCCGTGTAGAACTAGGTGGGGGGGGGTGTTAAAAAGTTCGCACGGCACCGAAATCGTCAAAAAGAAAAAGGTGGAAACAACCAATTAGTCCAGTCCCCAAGTATAAGGGGTGACATTGGCCGGAAAAGATGAAGAAGGTAGGAATTCCCGACAGGCGAGGGGAGTATTACTGATATCCGCGCGGAAACTGAGTGCTCACAAAAGAAGCAACCAAAGCGGTCGATGAAAGCAAAATGAAAGTAAAGGAGCCAAAAAGCCAACCATCCCGAAGGAAAGTGACTGTACACGCCGGAAACGCGACGCATGGCAGAGCGCCGCAATACTAGGGGGGAGAAAAAAAACACCCAGTCGAAAAGTTGAAATAAAAAAGAGGGGGTTCTCAAGGGTAGAAAAGAGACAGGGGACTCAAAGAAAAACAAAGGAGGAGAAAAAAAGGGGAGAACAACTCAGCTTGAACGAAATAAGAAGGACCACACTTTTCGACGAGGGAGGGGGGAAGGACAGTACTTCACGCAAAGAGAATCGACTCGTAGTAGAGCACCCGAGGATGTCAGGGGGTACGCCCCTGGGAAGGGACGGCCCGCAAGACTTGTTCGGGAAGGGAGGGCAGTTGCTCGGGATAGGCTTCATCGGGGACAAGCTAGGGAATTCATCAAGGGAGAGAGCAAGTAAAAAAAAAACAGAAAGGGAGGGGGGGCGCCAAAGGAAGAAAAAAACTACAATGGGTGTCTGCCAAAACAGGGGGGCCAGAGAACGTTGGAAAAGTAACACACGGACAGAGAGGCCAGCACCGCTGATTTAAAAAAAGAAAAGGAAGAAAACAACACACTGAACAAAAGGGTCTAAGAAGAGAACAAAACTACAATGAGAGGAACAGAGAGGGACTACTGCGCCAGTCAATCTCGCGGGAGAAGCACGCTTGAGGAAGAAAAATCAAACCTTCGTCGAGGGTTTCTTTAACCGCAAGGGGGGGATGGCGTGTGGCGAGCGACTTTACATTTAAGCACCAGAAGTCGCAAGAAAGGGAAACAGCGTATCAGGGTCAAAGACACCGCGGAAACGGAGCTTGTAGGGGGGGGCTGGATCTAGAGTGAGGCTTAGTGTATGAGAACCGGGGAAAAAGTTTAGATAAGAAAAAGCACTCCGACCAACAGGCATGACGTAGGGTCCAGTGCGGCAAAGACAATTGAGGGAAGGACAAAAGCTGAAAAAATCAAGAAAGGGGGTACTCTACACAGGGACCAAGGGAACTCCTCAAGGGGATTTTCGACATAAAAAGGGGGTAAAAAAAGAAGCAATAAAAGAAAAGAATCGGCCAAAGAACTAATTAACCCAAAAAAGAAAAAAAGGATCGGTAGCATTTTTCTCGGAGTTGAGAAAAAGTGGAAGATAAAGGGAAGGACGTTCCCAGATCAATTACAGGACAAGTACGTCGGCGAAAATGAAAAACAAAAAAAATCCCTGACGCGATTCGGGGGGGGGCCGCGTTTAGGAAACAAAAAAAAACGACTCCAGACAATAAAAGCCAGAGCATTAGCGAGAGAGGGCCCAGTGAGAAAACCGCCTCAATTGAGAAGGTGGGGGACTCTTCAAAAAAAAAGGGGGAGAGAAATTGTCGTCAGGCAATGAGGACCCTTACTGGAAAAAAAAAACTAAATACTGTACCCCGAGCAGAAGGAAGCCTCCAGCCCATGGGAAAGGCCCAAATCGCGGCAACCGAAAGAGGAAGGGTGGTTTATTCCAGTGAAAAAAGAAGTGTTGGCGGAGGGGGGGTTTAGTGGCAGTAAGCCTAAAACTTGGGATTGACTTGTTTAGGGAGTAAAAGAAGAAATTTGACCCAAAAAAAGGGAAAGGCAAAAAGTCAAAAAAAAAGTTGGGAAAAGGGAGGGAAAAAAAATCAGGGGACGGAAGCGGGGATGCGGGTCAGAAATCAAACGGGATTCATAATTAAAGGGGGAAAAAAGGGGTTAGGAGCAAAATTATTCGCAGGAAACGAAGACTCAGGGGAAAAAAAGGAGCAGAAACTCGTGCTTACACCAGGACATGACAAGCAAGAAATGCAAGGAAAAACGAAAAAAAAAAAAAAAACCTCCACGGATGATAAAAAGTGGAAGGGGGGGAAAGGTCACGCTTTTGTAAAGCAAAGCGCTTTGCATGTTTGTGAGAAAAAAGCGCGCTGGGGGGAATGAAGACTGACCCCTAACGAAAAACGGGCCGCAGAGAAAACTGTAACAAGCACCCCAAGATTGTGAAAGGGAAAAAACGGGCGAAAGGGGGGTGCTTGCAGCAAAAAAATGACAAATTCTGGGAAAGGACTTCACCGCCGGAAAGAAAAAGAGGGGGGGGGAGGGGGAAAAAAAACGGAAAAAAGCACAACGGGGCTACGACAGGGTGGTCCTGCGTTGGCGGGGTTTGGTCGATAACATGAAAAAAGCCCGCGCAGTAGTAACACCGCGGAAACGAAGGGGGAGGGGACAAGAAGAGGCGCACCTTCCGCATCAGGTAACGCGGAAGGGATCCGAGACACGCAGAAACGGCACCTCAGTTGATAGAGGCGCGCAGACGAAAACTATTTTTGAAAAAAGAAGAGTGAGGACAGGAATAATCAACTGCAAAGGGGAAAAAAGAGTTGATCGCGGGCGGATTTGAAGGCAGAAGGCGGCCTGTTTGGGCAAAAAAAAAAGGTTTTGCGCATCTGAACCGCGGGCTCCAGAGAAAACTGAACTACACTAGAAAACAAGTACAAAACACACAGAAAAACCGACTGAAGACCCGGTGCTTCCAAGGTGAAAAGTTTTTTGTGAAAAAACGGGGGAGTACGGAGAGGAGTGAAAAGCGGGCTCTTGAAACTCCAGCAGGGAAAAGTGTGCAGGTGGAAAAAAACTACCTCAACTGGGACGTCCCCAAAAAAAAAAATCACCATCCAGGGAGAAAAATCAGGAAGCACCTACGGACGGCGGGCAGGTGGTCAAGAAAAACGCATGAACAAAACCCCAGTACAAAAAAATTCTCTTAGTGGGCCACAAGGTAACCGGTCAAGTTTCAGAAAGAAAGCGCGAAAAAAAGGACGAGCCAACTAGAAGGGCAACATCACGTCAATGGTGGTGAGAAAAAAAGAGGAAGAGGCGGCCAGGGAAGGACGGGGCCAAAGGGACCACGGATCCCCTTCAAAGCGGATCAAGAATCGAGAATACAAATAACCTCCTAAAAAAAGGAGGATGACGTGCCCGACGCCGGCAAGATTCCATCAATCGGGGGGAACCAGAAAAAAAAACCACTCATTTCGGTGAGCCCACCTTCACCAAACAAAGAAAAGGTAAAACCAAGCAAGAGAGGAAGAGGACAATACTAGTCAAAACACAGTGGGAGTGACTAAGCCCCAGTCTCCGAAACAGGGGGGGGAAAAGATGCATTTTCTTCTGAACCCACGTTAAAAAAACGCAATAACTCAGAAAAAAAAAACCAAATATGGGAAAAAGATAATCGTCAAGGGGATCTCACTTGAAGAAAGAAGGGACATCAGGGAGGATGATCGGTCCGCAAAGAGGGAAACGCCCTCCCCAGCTGGGTCGGAGTCTTCAATGGTCCTTACCGCCGAAGGGGAGGGGCAATCTCAAGTTCGTTTGGTGGAGGTGAAATCACCCTTTAAATAGGGCAAGGTGTCAAAACAAAATTATGCCAAGAAGGCCGAGAATTAATTCCGAAACATTGTAAAGGGAGGAAAAGTTGTTTGTTTAATCAAATAGAATGCGAAGACAGGTTAAGGGATTCAAAGGGGGGGGAGAAACCTCCTAGCTGGGGAAAAAAACGACCAGAAAGTAATCGTAAGTCCTTGCCTGGGGGATATAAAAATTTCAGCCTTGGATGTGGAAGGGACTGTCAGTGCCGCACCAAAATCCGCAGGTGGGGAAGGGGGAAAGGGATTCACTTTTGAAACTTGCAAAAATCCAGACTGGTTTGGCAACCAGGAGGGAGGACGTGGGGAGGTCATCGTTTTTCGGGGTCCGGGGAGGAGACAAAAAAAATGCGAAACCTACTGCAAGGTAGTCCTGATGAAGGGGGTGGATACCGATGGTGAAGAAAGCTAAAAGGGGAAAACTTCTTTGGCCACAGGCAAAAAGGATGCCAGGGTGGGAAGAGGGAGCAAATCAAAGTTGTTAAAATAGCCAAGCAGAACCCGGTGATAAGTGTCGTTCCCGGAAAAATTTCCGGGAGGAAGATTCACGGGGGGGGGGGGGGGGGGTTTGTGGGGTTGCGGGGGGGGTTGGCGCAAAAAGGGGGTCTTTTTCACCGGAGCAAAGAACAGACCCGTCAGAGAGAGGGGGCCAACAAGGAGTATACCGGGCCACAACGCCTCCTAAGGAAAGAGAAAGCCAAAACGATGGCTGTCACACTTATACTTTGGCTGAAAGAAGGGTCATAAGTGGCTCTCAACTCAACCGATCTGGTCGAACGGGGGAGGCGAGCAACATCCCCACCCAGACGTGAACCAGCGTAATGCGTAAGAGGAGGAGAACTAAGTCCCCTCGAGCGTCGCAGGCAGAAAAGAAGAAAAAAAAAATAAAGAAAATAAATAAAAACCAAAATACGCAACTAGGGTTTAAGAGGGGGGTAAGCGCGGCCATGGGAATGTGGCATCCTACCAAAAGTACGGGACAACAGACGCCGAGTGTGTAGCACACCGCCGCACGACGGTTATCACCAAGAGGCTGTTTCGGCGGTGACACTAGATTTGACAAGGGAGCCGTACAGGGTTCAGAAACGTCAACGTGACGTGGACTCCCACGCGGAGTGGGAAACATCTGGTGGCCAGCAAACGCAACTTTCTTTGGTAACGGAAAGGCAACCGAACCCACGGCCGGGCGCAAGGAATCGGAGTTAATCTAACGGGTAAAAAGGTCCTAGAGGAACAAGACTACCAAAAAATGTGGAACAAGGGGGCAAAACAGGGCGAAAGAACTACGTGGGGCAATGGCTGCTTGCCATTGTCAAGCCAATCCAAAAAAAAAGTCCTTCGCCTTGGGGAACAAGTGCCCGGGAAGCTCTAACCGCGTAACGATTAAAAACTGGACATGGCGCTATAACGGATCAAAAATGTGGAGGAAGCAGTGTAACAGAGAAGTCTTCCCAAAGTGAAAAATCTTACTGGTATGCTCATCAGTCTTTTCAGTGCGGAAGGGCAAAGTTTCAGTGGGGGGGGAAAAACCGCAGAGGTCAAGAGGTTCACGTCAAGGTTGATATCACCCTGGCACCTCACTGAAACACTAATCCACAAAAAAAGCCCAAGAAAAAGTGGGGGATCCCTTGTTGGATCCAGGCAAAAACTAGCAAGACGGTGGGAGTAATGGGGTCGAATGGTTTTATGGGATAAAGATACGTTTGGGAAACGGCTCGGATACCGGGAAAAACGTTTAGATGAAAACACGTCGGACGACATAAGAACATTCCTTAAACAATTTGAACGGGAGGATACGAAGATCAAAAGCGACTCACGGGGGAGGTGCTCGGGCTTGTTTCGTAGAACAAGAGTCCGTTAACATACCCCAATAAACGGAACCAGAAAGTCCAGGTATACTCAAGACCTCAGCCGTACAAGGAACTGGGCCATAGCAGGGGGGATACCTCACGCCTCGAGGGACGTTCAAAAAGAAAAAGCCTCCCAACCAGGGAAAAGAGGGAAAAAGAACCGCTTAACAGGGGAAAGCATCTAACTAAGTTGGGATAAGGAAGGAGTGGGGGTGCCTTAAACAAGAAAACGGCAACCCAAGGGGGGGGTTTAAACATAATACATCCAAAAAAGCGAAGACCAGGGTCATAAACGTCGTTGATGTGTGCCGGAAAAACCATGGACGCCAGGGAGTTCCATAACGGCAGGGGAGAAGGTAAAGCCTAGGAGGTCGAATCAAGTGAGGGAGTTGAAGAAGTCTCGGGGATAAACTCAACCACAAACACAGCCCCAAAAAACTTCCTTTGGGGGTTTACCCTAACGTATTCACACCCAGAAAAGGAAAAGCTGAAAAGGGGGGTCACTGCGTCCGGGGGTTGATGACCTCGGAGGGATCAGAGGAATTGCGACTTCGAGCAGGGGCTAAACCGGGGGAAATCGCACGTAAAACACCGACCACTCCGGGGGCGGGATTCAAGAAAGTTTAAGGCGCACCCGTTTGTAAAAACCTTTTTTTTTTACAAAAAGCCCGGCAGGCAGCGCCACTTTAGAGAGACCATAAAAAACGGGCGTCCGGACGGGGGCCGGTCATCCGGAATTGGAAGAGGGCGCCTCATAGACTTACCGGTGCTGGGGGCCCGGGAAAAAAACGTGCGCCTTACGGCCCACGCGAACGTGTGGGAGCAGTGTAGAGGGGGGGCAAAAAAAGAAGTTCCTTCCTCACGGCCTGACAGGGGTAGACTTACGGTCCAGACGTGGTAAACAGGCGGAGCAGGAGGGGCATCGATCAAAAGAAAAGCCGCGGAGCAGGGTCTATCCGCAGACATGCTCACCGCCGAAAAGAGACAAAAACTAGGAGGGAGTGACCGTCGGCGCCGAGGGACAGTGATCACCTCCAAGTTTCAAAGGGGGCCTTCAACGCAAGGAGAACAATTGACGTAAGAGAAGACGGAGGAAAAAACCAAACGTTTCGAAGTGGATATGCAATAGGATCTCTAGCAAATGAACAAAAAAAAGGGAGAGATGAAAGATAGAAATAGAAAACCCGCTTGGGGCGAAGGGAGGCAGAGGACGCGGGGGGGAAAACAAAACCAACTATGCCGACGTATCTGGGATCCTACCGAGCAAAGCCGGCGTCGGCGAACAAAAGGGGAAGGGGCTCTTGCGCGGAGACGACGGCTCAGAAACAAGCCGTGTTTGAGTGAGGGGAACAGGTTAGCGCCGGGTACCTCATCTGACTGCTCGGGGGGGGGGCTTCTCAAAGGGGAACGTTAACTCCTGCAACACCAGGAGTGGGTGAGAAAGATGGCTGCGACCTACCTGGTGCACCCTTTCCAAGAAAACTTGGACCAAACAAAACACGCCCAACTGATCCAACTCCGCGCGGGCTGTGAAAATGGCCCGACCGCTGCCGCAAAAGCCGGGCAACGGGGGTAAGTCTTACGATAAGAAGAAAAAAGAGGAAGGAAGGAGGGGAAACAGCCCGGAAAGATTAGGAGCAAGTGAAGACGAAGGTCCATAACCTCCTTAATAAGTGGGGACAAAAGAAAGAGAATGGAAGAGGGGGGACAACAACTTGCGTGGGCGGTTTAACCAGCATGGAGGAGATTGCGCAGGATGAGAGCTCCTTAAAGCCGTAGGTCTCACAGAACCATGAAACAGAGTAAAAACGCTGTATCACGAAAAGTAAAAAGCAGGACGGTCTGCGATCGGGGAGAAAACAACTGTGCTATCAGGCATTAAAGCTACCGACTGAAAACCGCGGAAGGTCAAGGTAAGGGAGAAGCATATTCCGGCCGAACAGTCCCTACAACATCCGCCTGGCCACAAAAAAGCTGCGCTTCGAACTGAACTCTAACCTGATTTTCTCAAATCACAAGGGGGGGTTGAGGGTGAGGGAGAGTCACACATCCCGCAAGCAGTTCATCCGGCCCAGTAGCCCAGGGGAAAAAAAGAGGAAAAAAAAGGGAGTGCAGAGGCAAGTCCACGCGAAGAATGAAAAGGAAGCCACCCCCCGTTAACTCGACATACACTGCGAGGGGGGGGCGGCCCAAAGATCCAAGCGGATTCGGGGGGGGGGGGGCCGCGGTTATGGGTCGGAAAAACGGAACGGACCGCAAAGAAGCAAACTAAAGTCAAAAAAATCGCCTCCATGATGGGCCCCAAAGGCAGGAACAATCAAGGGGAGACAGGTGGCTGCGGCCCGGGGTTGATTATTAAGTGTAGGGAGATCAATCCGGGGGAAGGAACCTTCCTACTGGATCAATCGACAGCACCAACCGCAAAAGAACGTACGGGTCTTCATCAAGCACCACGAACGGAACAACTCAAAAAAGGTCGGTTATTCGTTTCTTAATGGCCCGTGGGGGGTTTTCCGACCTTGAACAGGAATGCCATCCCCAGTGGAGTAAGAGAGCTCGGAAAAGTCACTGACAGGAGGGGGGGCGGCGCCCAAGTTGGGGGAAAGAACTCACACGAGTCCGAATTAACCGGGAGACGGGACCGTACCTCTCTAACACCGGGAGGTCAGGTAGGGCAAAGGGGGAAAAAGAGACATGGACCGTAGAGCGCGCCTCCTCTGCCCAAGGCCGCAGGGCAGGAAATGAAAATGGGCCGAAACCCAATCACGCAAAAGTTCAACGAGGACGGAAAGCAAAGAAGGGCCTGAAAAAAGGGACCCCTTGGAGGGAACTCTGGGGGCAGCGCACTTGGACGCTTGCGAGAGGGGGCCAGGGTATGGAACGTGACCAATACGTAGAGGGGTCCGCAAAGAGTGCTCTTGTGTATCACTGGCACGGGGTTCTGCTTAACCAGTCGTAGAGGGAAAGAATGGACGACTGCACAGGCCTAACCAGGGGGTATGAAACAAAGCTAGGGGGGGGGTCCTACGGAAAAAGAGAGGTAAGGCGTTGGAACGGGGGGTGCTACATTCCAGGGGGAGGGAAAACACCAAATCTCACCACAGGCTCCCTAGAAAGTGGCTTGAGCTAGAAAGACGAGGATATCGACCTCCCAGAGAAGAGGGGATCGTGGGGTTTGAATAGTTTTGGGGGGGGGGCGACGCCCTGAGACCCAGGGGTCGAGGGAAGAGCCCAAAACAACCTGCAGAAGGGGGTGGGAAAAGAGATCTTTTGCTCGTACACAAGGGGGGGTTTGGGGAAAGGTATTTGTGGCGCAATGAAAAGGACCTCAGACGCAACTAAACAAAGTGAAGCGCACCATGGAAAAAAAACAACCGCGACAAAGTACGCGAAAAAAGCAGCGGTTGACGGACACGGTTGATACTACGCCCGGAACAAAACCTTTGAGGAGGGAAAAGCCTACCTATAAGCAAAGGTGGAAAAAGGGTTGGAAACACGGAAAGAGGAAGATGGAAAGAGATAGTACCTCACCCCCCAGGTAAAACCTGAAGTGGACGGCTGGGGGGTCTCCCCTTGGAAGACACGACAAGTCGGGGGAAAACAGTAAACAACAGGGACACCGATTTGCCCAACATTCAGGGTGTGAAAAGTAGACACCAAGCCCGTACGAACCTTCGCGGGGGGTCAGCTCTACAAAACATCCACGTCTACTCGTGTGAGCCAAGGAGTACGGGGACAAAACTGACCGTCTGTAGTTACAGAGGGCAAGGTGAAGGACTGAGAACCCGGGGAATCGACCACGAAGCAGGAGAAACGAAATACAAGGTCATCACAGACCCTACAAGTGCGGAACGGCAGAGGCAAAAAAAATCGGGGACCCAACGCCAACCAATCATTGTTCTAATTGAGCAAAATCAACCCGGGACAACAAAAAAAAGGAATGTCCCAGCCAAGCCCAAGACCGCCGGCAAACCTCGGGAGTTCGGCGTTCACCCGCAACCAACGCGGCCCAGAGACCGGACAAAAGGGGATTGGGTCTGCTGGAAGTTTCGAGCACCG
>Ga0179593_1794136_pt1 | contig 11670 bp, 6 predicted proteins | sample CZODoug2_1_08_16_FD_185931 | JGI IMG/M metagenome (GOLD analysis project Ga0179593, IMG submission 185931) | Vadose zone soil fungal communities from Angelo Coast Range Reserve, California, USA - CZODoug2_1_08_16fungal (PacBio error correction) | ecosystem: Environmental > Terrestrial > Soil >...
ATCTGTCATCGCATCAAAAGGGGAATCTCGAAAACGAGGCTTCCCTCCCGACTCTTTGAAAAAGTCACTGCAAACAAAAAGGACCTCGAGAATGAAAAGCACCGGAAAAGTGGAGGAGTTTTTGGTAAGTCGGGGATGGTTTGTCCTCACCCGAAAAGGTGGAGGGGGGAACCATTGGGACCCACGGGGGACAACCTCCAATTCAAGGACTGAAGCCCTATGGACGAGGGCGGGTCATCCCTTCTGTCCTCAATGAGTTCCACCTAGAAAATTGCAACCTCGGAAAGTGATAGGAGCTCGAACCGAATACTATGAGACTGAAAAAACAGGGGAGAGGGTGTTAGGAGGGAAAAAAGAACCACCAACCCCCGGTCCAGGGAAATATAAGTTAAGGTGCCAAAGATACGAGACCTCGGCTAATACTGAAAAGATGGACTAAAACAAGGATGCATGGAAGGCTGAGGTTCGAAAAAAAAAAGGCTGCGGGCTCACAGTGCGCGAGCGAAAATACGACGAAAAGCGAAAGGTAAATGATGAAGTTTGCAACCAATTTCAAACAGCTCTCAAAGGCTTCAACTCAACTCCCATACTAAGAGTGGGAAAGTGGCTCGCAGAAAGCAGAACTCCCCCTCAAAACCACCACTGGGGGCCCATCTCTAGTTTCAATGGCAGGGTAGAAAAGAACCAATCGAAAAAAAGAAAAAAAATGCGAAAAGGGAAACTCCAGGGATCGGAAAAAACTAAACTGAGTGGTTTCCGAAGCTTTAAATGTAAACAGCGAAGGGGATGGGACATGTCCCCCTCGGTGCCACCAAAAAAATGAGTCTAGAGGGGCTCGAATCGTCCTTTCGGTCTCTGACCTAATCCTAAGATTATCGAAAAAAGAGAGGAAGAGACTTTGGGTTTGAGTAATGATTCCAACGTCACCTAGCCAATCTAGTAGATAGAAACACCCCACCCACGGTTCGATAGATAAATCCGGAGGCGGGTTTAGGGCAATTACGGGAAGAAATGCTACTTTGCGATTAATCGATCAGGAAAAAGGCTATAGGGGTTGAGAAAAAGCTTTGAAGGCCGGCACATCTCACTACTCCTCTAGAATGGGTTCGTGCAGAGGATTTGATGGTAAGCCGGAGGAAAGCCAGTGACGAGATTAGGGCGCCTCGCTTTTGGGGGGGGGGAAAGTTCGGAAGGCAGAAAGGGAAATAGGGAGAGGAAAACGGCGGAGCGGAATCCTGCACAACAGGGCTTGAGGCACGGAGCCGAGTTGAGGGGACGTGGGAAAAACGCGCCTCCCGAGGGGACTTGAGCTTTGGAGGGGGTGAAAAAAGAACGTGAGTAAAAACATAACGTAGGAACTAAAAAGAAAGCAAAAAAAAAAAAAAGTCCCTAACTAACCGCATAAGTAGAGTCTTCCCTCAGAAATAAGAGAAAAGCTTAAGGGGGGGAGACGGAAAGAAGGAGCGACTACAATTCTATGGGGTTCTAGGAGCAATCTAAAGAATAAGGGTTAAATTTCAGGTCAACGGGTATCTACCGGCATATGGCGGGTTGAAGAAGACCTGCTTAAGACCATAGGAAAAATCGCTTACGTGAGAGCTTAAGCACCTTTTTTCGGAAAGGCCTAGGTTCAACGGCATCAGCTGAAAGAGAAAAGTCAGGGTGGGGCAAAGTTCCAAACTGAAACTTGGGGGATGTCGGGTAGGGTCCCAAACGGTAAGTAAAAAGAAAGGTGCAGGCCCTAAAGCGAGCTGCGGCAGTAACGACTCGGCGTGAGAGCGGGAAGCGGGGGGGGATGCGCGTCCCCGGGCGGTCGGTACCATGCAGATTGAAAGCAGGCAAAGAGGGTAATTCGCGAAAAAAATCTTGAGGACGGACTGTGCCTAAGAAAAAAACGAGGACGTCGAATCAAGGGGTCGACACAGTTTGGTTGGGGGGGGGGGGGAAACCATGAGCCACGGACCACACGGTCGCGGACCGATCTTAGAAAATTGACACCTTCGTGGACCACAGGATGGGGGGGCGTGGGGAAGATTTCCTTTAGGGGGCGGGACATCTCTCTGAAAGTCAATGGTCATGAAGCTTCCCCGTAAAAAAAAAACAAGTAAAAAAAAAAATAAAAAAAAAAAAAAGGGGCTTCCCAGCCAGAACGCAGTCGGGGAGGGCCTACAACCCCAATGGCAGCGCATGCAAAGTTTCAAGCAAAAAGCGCGCGTCACCTGAAATCCTCATCAGTTTGAAGCCGGAGGGGAGTGGAAGGGCCGCCGCAAAGGGTCGGGAGGGGGGCCGGAAGTCGGCAGCCGCTGGGGATCTACTAAGGAACAGCACTAGGATTCACGCTCGCACGCATTGCGCTCTTGTTTCATCTCGGGCTAAGCACTTGAAAGGAGCGTCGCCTTGTGGGGCGGATTGACCGTAATGTATCTGCCTCTAACATCTTCAAACGTTGGCGTGGAGGCCGACCTTGAGAAACGGGCACTATTTTGTTTCTCGACTAAAAGAATGCTGCGGGAAGAGGATTAAGGGGCTAGAACCTGCGATCGCGCGGGAAGAAGACAAGGAAGAAATCGAGTTAGTCTCGCGTTGCACTAAAAAGAGGTGCATAGGGGGGAACTTTGGGCGTCCGAGGGAAAAAATTCATCTCGTCTAGCGGGGAAGCGGGGCCGAAGCAAAATCAACCGAGAGTGGCGATACAGAATCGACGATGCCGTGAGGGGGAAAAGGCCAGTGGGAGGAGGGCGAAAAAAAGCTTGCGCGAGATCTTTCCGTGATAGGGAATTTTGTATAGTCAAAGGGAGGAGGAAGAGAGAAAGCCAGGGCACGCGATCCACCAGAAAACTCACTCCAAAAAAAGAAAGGGGAAGCCGTCTTTGCAACCAGGGGCGTAGGATCCAGGGATCTTTTGCAGTGGACCACGCTCTAAGGGACGGCAACCGCTCGGGGAATCGGAAAACGGAACGGATGGAGTCTTCCTAAAAAAGGAATTCTTTCATGGCCGCTATGGGGTCTAGTAAACTAAGGGGACTATCTCGAGACCGAGCGCCGCAGGATGGTCCGCTGCGCACCGAAAAACGACATTTGTGCTTACGAAGAATTGGCAGGAAAAGATTTTAAAAAATTTCGTAGATACGGGGGGAAAAAATCACACCTGCAAGGAGGGGCACAACTAGGGAGCTTTCCAAACTGATCGCCGAACGCCGCGAGAAGGGGAAACTCGACAAGGCACGGAAAAGTCGAAAAAATGAGGCAGCAGCTATCACCCGGAGAAGAAAGAAGGCTCGACATTCCTCTAACCGGGATTCGAAGTCTTCGAACGGTATTGTAGCCGAGCGTCGCCGAAAGCGGTCATAAAAAACAACCGTCTCATCAGGCCTCTTGCGAGCGGGTTCAGGCAGAGATCAACGAAGGCAAAAGGTCCTTCTGCGTCGAATCACCCGGCTCAGAAGAAAATCCGCCTGAGGGGAAGGCAAGGAGTAAAAGCAAAGCCCGAGACAAAGAAACAACGATGGCCAAAAGAGGTGAGGGAAGACTAAGGCCCGGGGAATACGGTCGGGGCCGCGCAGGGAATAGGAACTGAAAAAAAAACAACAAACGTGTGTCGCTAACATACTAAAGCGAGGGGAGGTTATGCAAGCGAATAAAGAGGGGGTGAAAAAGGTACACGCCTGTCTTGGAAAGGAAATCTTGTGAAAAGAAAACTAAGAGTCGGGGATCCTATCTGTTGGGGGGACGACAGAAAAAGGCCATCGCAGGGCACTTGGGGCCAAAAGTCGCCAAAACTTTCTAAAAGGATGCTCTCCGATTTAACGCCGGAAACGGCGTTTACACACCTCGCAAATGTAAGGCAAAAATAAAATTTCAAGCAAATGAAACGGCGGACCACTACTAGAGGCTCAGCTGATGACAGACATACTAAACTGAAAAAGAGGAGAAGGACATAAAAGGCGAGGAAAGGAGGGAAGGACGCGAAAAGGGCGATTTATTCGTGTTCTGAGTCAGTAAAAATTCATCGAAAAGTGCGAAAAACCCGAAATCAGGAAAGATATTAAAAAAGACCGTGAAACCTACCCAATTAAAAAAATCGAAGAAAAACCAGGGGATAAAGGGCGTGAGCTGGGGGGGGGAGTTTTTGGGGAAGAACAGGGAGGTCAAATGGACCTAGGAAAAATCTAATCTCGGAGCTCTAAGGGCTCAAGGACACGGGGGTAAAAAGAGGGGGATCAAAACTCCCACACTTAATAGGAAATCGTGGGGGCAAACTTTTTAGAAAATCTCGTCGGCGAAAAACCACAACCCTAGGGGGTGGGAACCGATTAGGCAAAATCTTCGACTCGAGGTTCCCGAAGACCCAAAAATGGAAAGGGGGCAACCAACTCAAAAGACGAGAGGCATAGGAATGGCTGGATGACCTCTTCCCGTCCCGAAATCAACTACTAGGCACAAAAGATGAGAGGCTCTCTTGGGGGAAAAGTGCAAAAAAACCAAAAAGGTAGGACGATTAAAAAGGGCCTGCCTCCCCTAAACCGGGGAGGGATCAGCTAGAGCGAATTCACACGCCTCAATTAGGCAGGGCGTTAAGGCGCAAAAGATAAAAAAGAAAAAAACACGAATGAGTAACTGAAGGGGGGGAGAGGGTTATTTCGTACGCAAAAAGAAGCGTTAAAAAGCGAGCAGCAGGATTTAGGAGGGCCGAGGGGGAAGGGGAGCAGCGCTTCTAACCCGGGGCGCTCCGCAAGCAATCCGGGTGCGCGGGGGGGATGCAAGCGATGAACCCCTTTTCTGGGGTGGGCAGCCTTCAGGGAAGAACTCACCGAAAGTCCCGGAGGGAGGGAGGGTGGGGGTGAACCATCGGCGAAATTGGGTGATAAGGCCGGAAAAAAAAGCGGGGTTTTAGCGAGGCCCCACACCGGGGGGCGGGTCAGGCGCGGGGGAGGACGTAAGGGCGAAATGTTCGTCTAGACAAAAAATTACAAAGGCGGAGGGATCGATGTGTCCAGATTTTGGGGAGAATGTCAAGGAAGTTAGAGAAGAGGAAGCGAGGAAAATGCCCGAGACAGAGCGGGGACACGCAAGAAAAGTCGAGGGAAGGACAAACTGACAGGAAAACGGGGAAAAAAAACGCGGGAGGGTAGGGGGCTGGCGTCGAGAGGGTTTCGCTGGCCCCAAGGGGGGGGGCGCTAGTCTCTCGAGGGCGGCACGGGGGGGGTTATCGCACAGCTCAATCAACTCCTCACTCCTCTGAGGAGGGTTACCGAGGATCTATAAATAAATCACAAAGGGGGGAAGTTATTCTCCTGACATCACTTGAGTGAGGAGAAAGACATTACTTCATAGATGGGGGGTGTCAACTGTCAATCATCCTTCACCCAGGGAGGCAGGAAAGATCATGGAAGAAATTAAAAAAGGATTGTAAAGGTTCAATTGTGGAAACAAGTAGGTTGGGGTTCCCAAAAGCTTTAAATAAAAATCGGGATGATGCAGAAGGTCTCAGCTTCGGGGTCTACCCTGGTTAGCGAAATACGGACGGACGAGAGGTGGAGGAGGGCTCTTCCAACTGAGTTAGTAAAAACATTGTCGGGAAGAAAGCGCAGGGAAGGAAGCGGGAAGTATACTGGCTCATCACCCAAAATGGAGCCTCGAAAGAAGAGCTACATCACTCCTCGGTTCAGTAGAAAGGTTCGGCGACATTGTGGGAATGTTCCAGGCAGGAGCGGAAAGGCGCATTCAACCTATAGAAGTGTTCGGCACCAGCGCGGAGCAAAAGGAACTAAAAAACGCGAAGGCTGGTGAGCCGGGAATAGCGAAAGGGCGTCTGCAGTTCGCCCGCGTCTGCACCGGAGAGGGGATATTTCGAGCTAAAGAATCACGGGAGCAGAAAGGTCGCGTCGGGAAAAAAAAAACCTCCCCATGGGGCACTCGTTTGGGGGGGGGGGGGGGGGGGCTCCAGGCAAAAAGAATTTCGAGCTGAACGTCCCCCTAAAGAAACCCTGGTAAAGCGCGTTCCGGAACCTACAGGCGGGAAATCGAACTAGGGCGCGAGAGGAGTCAGCCGCGACGCGTGCAGTTTCAAAAAGATTTGGGAGACCGCGGCATTCAGGAGTAGTTGGAACGAATTGCGTGAGGGGAGTTGAGGGGGCAAAAGGAACGCGCTCAAAGAGATCGGGAAAGGGAACCTGTCGAAAATCCTGCGACGCGACGTAATTGTAATATGTCGGTCGGAGATCGAAGAAAAACGAATTCACTCAGTAGTGAAAAAAAGAGCCTAGAAAAATAGCCATGGAATCATTAAAACGACTGGGGAACGATTCAAGGTTTCGACTGAGCAGGGGGGGTGCAAATCGAGAAAGATGGGTGGGGGGAGGTGGTCTTATCTAAAATCCTGCGTTGGGGGGGAGAAGGGTATTGGAAAAATGAGAGAGGCTTCTTTCCTGGTCTATCAGCTAGGGTGGTTCCGAAAGGCTTATTTCCAAACCAGTGTGATTAAAATATATATGCTCCTTGAAGAGAGAGGACTCGAAATGTCAAGGAGTCTTCGAGAAAACCAGCGCAGAAACACGAAAGGGGAGATAGGTTCAGATGGGGTTCAAAATCAAAGGGGATCGACAGGCTCTGTGGGGAGGGGTTTGTGCACAGGCTCAGGTCGAGGGGGGAAGTCCGCGAGCTCAAAGGGCACAAATGTGAACTACGGTTCTTAGCTTCGGGAGGCGAGAGCTTGAGAAAAAGGATAGTGCGGGGTCGACCGGGATCTCGTAAAAATCAAATTCCACTAAAGTTTCTCAAAAAATCTTAGCTGGGCATCTTTCTGGAAGGGCGGGGAGGGAGGTACGTCAAGAAGCACGAGATCGGGAAGGAATGAAGAAATAGCCTTGTCGATCATAGTAGGAGGGGAGCTTGCAAGGCCTTCCTCGGAAGCCAAGACACCATCACGTCGGGAGGGGGTCCTGGAAAGGGATAGAAGAAGGGGGTAAAGGACAACGGAGAAAAAAGGGTGAGGAGGTTTTGAAATCCTTATCGGGAAAGAAAGAAAGAGAAATCTAACAAAATAGGCGAGAACAAAAAGGAGGTGAAAGAGACGAGGGGAACGGAGGACCACCATGGAGGCGTTGCAAAAAAAGAATCAAATGGGCCCATGCCGAGGAAAAGGGACAGGACGATGTTTCAGCATGCAGTCAAGTCCACAGAAACCCTAGGTTTAAAAGCGACGGAGGGGGGACAGAATGCGAGAAAAGAAAAGGGGGTTGCCGGGGTCCGCTCAGGGAACTCTTAAAGGGGAAAAAAAACAACCTTTTGGGAGGGCTTCTGAGGGCGGCAAAGGCTTTCAAGAAAAAGTAATCGTCTGCAAAAAATAAACGTGGGGTCTCAGCTAAGAGGACTTCCAGGCTATAAAGCAAACTGAAAATATAGGGGGCCGAGCCTCCCAGGTTCCAAAGCTAGGAAGACTAGGCACCCGCTCAGAGACGTGATCTAAAAAGGCCTGGATCCTATGTTAAAGGGACTCGGTTCTGGGGCCTCAAGCGCAGGGTACGTCCCTGGGTCAAAAACCCCGACGAGTGACGACTGGGAGGGATGCAGGCTCTTCTAAGTCTGTTGAAAGCATGAAGTAGGAGGAAACTCAATGAGTGGATATATTTCTATAAAGGTCTCCAAGAAGGCTGGTCGGAGGTATAAAACACGTCCAAGTCTAGAATTTATCGGTAATGAAGGGGCTAGAATGACTTACCGAAAGCGCTCGGTTCAAAATTGAAATCGCCGGGCCTAATTCAGACCGGAAGGCAATAAACCGCTGTTCTGGACGAGCTCTCAGAAGTCTTAGGGCTCATGCGTCCATAACCAATTAACAAATGCTACGCAAACTCCAAGATAAAGAATCAGTCTGAAATGGATATCAAAGGTCTGCAATTCAGACTCGGAAAAGAGAAAACTGTCGAGATCATTAGATCAGCGCGGGGCGAATATGGTGACTTCTGGAGGTGTGATTTAGAACCCACATATTCGGTCAATCATGCCTCTCCGACCCCTCCGAAACTCCAGGAAAAAAAAAAAACTGGAGGGGACGCATTAAAACCAAGCACTTGTGAGGGGGGAGGCTCTTCTAAAACTGAATTATGAATCTCGCTTGGAGGAAAAGACTGGACCAGCGCGACGGCGAAATTTTGGGGCGATCGCCATTCTGCGACGCGCGAACGATCGCCTGAAACGGGAAGGGGAGGAATGAAAGCCCCACTCTACCAATCAGAAGACCAAGGAAAGAAGAGGAGTGGATTGCGCTGACGTTGACGGGGGGGTGGGATTTCAAGAGGAGGAGAACGACACTTGAGAGAAACAAAGGAGAGGACGGTTTTTAACGCTCAAGAAAATGAATAAGAAAAAAAGAAGAGAAGGGAGGAGGATGGCGAGCGAAAGACAACTTTTGGGGACCGGCCAGAAGAGAAGGGACGCTAGGAGGGAGACGAGGGTTGGAGTTTGTCCTTGGCCTATTTCGACAGGGGTGTGGAAGCGGCTAAATCGCAGGGAAAGAGTTTGAAAACCTCTTCCACCACAGGGCGTGCTTGCATGTCTCGCGTGGTAATTGCGGTTCTCCTTGGAACTCGATGTTAGCTTTAGGGGGCGCGGGGTTTGGGAAGCAGAAGGCTGTAAGTCTGAGCGGAGGGGGGATAGCGGGGGACGAGCAAAGGTAGGGCTCACAGTCGAAAGAACAGAGGAAGTCAAAGGCCAGCGAAGTTGAGGCAATGAGAGTTCTTAGAGTCGAGGGATTCGTTGGGAGAAGGGAGAGAGAGGGGCAGTGGTGTATCACACCGGGAAGAGGGGGAAAACCTCCGACCCCTAGCTTCTATGTGTCGAGAAGATTCTGGTCCGACCTGGCCCTCTGAGAGATAAGAGAATAGAACTTCGAGAGAACCTTCATGAATACTAATTCCATGTATCCAACTGTGACGTTCGAGCAGGGCCCTCTCCCCCTGGTTCCTTGATCCCGACTGAAATCCCCTAAGAAAAAATCGGAGGGGGATTGCAGTGGGGAAACCCGGAAAACGGGGTCCGTGGAACTTGTTTCGGTCCCACAAAACCGGGGGATTCCAAAAAGGCTCAACGGTGCGAGGGCGTTGTAAGGTAAATAAACGGCGAAGGGGATTGAGCGGTCCCAATCTCTTTAGGCGAAGTGTCAGGAATGCAACTAATTACGCGGAAGAATTGGATTCCGAAACACAGTGATGGGGAGAAAAGCGCAAGGGAACCGGAGGAGTAGTCAGACGTTGCTACAAAGGGGTTGTGGAAAAAAAAGGAGGAGGACTGCGACCAGTAGGAAGCGAGGCAACGGCGAGGACTGACTCTTCGTGAGCGCGGGAAAATTTACATAGGACGCAGGGGAGGGGAGAGGTGCGCCCGTTCTAACCGCGCTGAGACCGGGAAAGAAATCCCCAAAAGGGAGGAAAACGCAAGGAGAAACACGCCCATTTTAAGAACGCCATTCGAAGAATGTTGAAGAAAAAAAATTAGGGAATTCAACACTAAGAATTGTGCCGGGAAAAGATTCCAAAAAAGAAAAAGGTGGAAACTGAATCAGGCGCCAGGGGGAGAGATGAGAGGAAAAGGCCAGCGACTGGGAAGGCGCCGTTCAAGATCGCTGGAATAGTGACGTCCGGAGGACGATAAGGATTTAGGGGTGTCGAAAAAAGGGGCTGAGGGCGAGATGGAAGAGGAGAGACGAACGCGCGCGAAATATCGCTTCTGCAAAGGAGGGGGGAAACACATGGCGGGGGGGGACTGCCGGACACGGGAATAGTCGATAGAGAAGAAAAGAGAGAGAAAGAGGGGCGACATTCCGAGGTCCGCTTTCGGAAGGGGCCTCCCTGGGGGAATTCCAGAATCCGGAAAGGGGGGAGTAGGGGAAAAAAAGAGTTTCCAGCTGGCAAAACCGAAAAAGATCTATGGAGGAGCTGGAGCGTTACTGGAAGGAAAAGGAATGAGGGTGGGGGTCTAGAGGCGGAGCTTTGCAGGAGAAACTGTGATGCGGAGAAGGTCTTGCAAGGCTGCGACACAAAAAAAAAGAAAGGGTGGAAGGGGAACCCTTGGTCAAGACGCGATCGACCTCGAACTCGGAATGAAGATATTGGCAAACGCCGAGCGAGAAGGACGAATCGTTCTAAGTTGAAAAAAAGAGGGGGGTAAAGAGGGGGGGGCTCCAAGTAGGAGGAAGACGGGAAGCGGAGCCACGGCACGGACGATAAAAGGCGGATAAATTCGAGAAAACTGTCTTGAAAGCTCGGGGCGGGACGAAAGGGACCCGACTCGGGGGGCGCAAAAAAGGGCCATGTTTCTGAAATAAAGGGGAGAGACTAGAAAAGGGGGTCGGGGGAAAAAGGCTTATCAAGAGAACAACGAAATGAAACAAATCTGGAGTCAATTCATCTGCGGCCTCTACACTATGTCACTATGCAAGGTTAACAGTACAAAAGTCCGAGAAAGAAAAGGAACAGCAGATTCCCTGGGGGAGCAGAGACTAAAAAAAAGTACGGGTAGATGTTCCCGTTAACATAAGGCAGGGACAGGAACCAACTTGGCGAATGGGGGACGGGGAGCAACGAGGGGAATGTTTCCTGGAAGTGGAGGACCCCGGGCTCACTGCAAAAAATACCCTCACGAAGACCGAACAATTGAAAACGATGTGGGGAAAAGTTAAAGGAGGCGCAAAGAAAGAGTTAAAAAAGAGGGTGCCGAAAGACAGAACTTTGGGGCCGTCGAGTGCCAAACAGTTTGAGGAGTCGACGATTCAGAGGATTGCAGAAAGGATGAGATCGACGAGGGGGTTTCTCAATTAAAAAGGGAAAAAAAAATGTCCAATGCAAGAATGAGGAAAAACTCAAGTCTTTGGCCGTCAGCAAACATAGGCGAGTGGTTTCAGGAAAGAGGATTCCATAGGTCGAAGGACTCCGAGGGAGGGCAAAAGGGGGTTGGGGGACGCAAAAGCGCACTGTAACTCTCCGGGGGACAAAAATTAAAAAAAAGAAAAAATTCACTCGACCTGCAGCGGAGTAATCGGAGGAGGAGTTAAAAAACACTATGTGCAGGGTCTCATCGACCATCCAGGGGGGGGAAATGATGAAGAAAAAAAAATATGGGTCCCTCGAAAAAGAAGGTTATTTTAGATCGATACCACTTCCCCACTCGAGGAGAAAAATATATGGCCGGGGAATAGGGAAAGCCCAGAAGCGAACGAACCTCAGGGAAGGGGGGCGCAGCGGCTGCCTGAAAGCCGTTTCAGGGTAAAGGGAGCTACCCGAAAACCGTTGCTCAGCAGCGAGGAGCCTAAGGGAAAGATTGAGAATTATTGCGTGTCCACAATTCAAAGACTCAAAAAAAAAGATCGGGCGCGGGGATTCGAAAAAGGGCTTGGGCAGCCCTAGGAAAAAGCCAGAAAGGGGCAGCGAAACGGAAAAATCGTTCGCTTTTTTACAAAAACCCAGGAAGCGAAAAGACAAAAAAAGACTTAAAGGGAGGGAGCATCAGAAAGGGAAAAAGAAAATCAAGGGGGAGCGCTCTGCATAGCGGCAACGAATGATAATTCTCTCATGAAAGAACAGAAAAAAGAAAGACTGCGTAGGAGAAGGAGAGAGACACTAATAGGAGAAAAAAGGGAAGGGGAAAGGAAATTCACCCAAAACAACTCACGAA
>Ga0179593_1259969_pt1 | contig 11669 bp, 14 predicted proteins | sample CZODoug2_1_08_16_FD_185931 | JGI IMG/M metagenome (GOLD analysis project Ga0179593, IMG submission 185931) | Vadose zone soil fungal communities from Angelo Coast Range Reserve, California, USA - CZODoug2_1_08_16fungal (PacBio error correction) | ecosystem: Environmental > Terrestrial > Soil >...
GTCACAGAGTCGCAAAGGGGCGGTCTTCAGTTGCAGGGTACCGAAAAGGTCGTCGCCCATGCAGGAGGGTTGGCCTGCGCCACGCAGCGGTTTCGTAGTGGGACTGGCGCAAAAAAAAAACCGGGGGGAGGGGTGAAAAAGGCGCGCCGTGAACGGGGAGCCAGGAGACGGAGAGAGGAAACTGCGGTTGCGGCGAACGAGGCCTTCGCGCGGGGCTGAGAGAAGAACAAGGGAAATCCTTAAGGGCGGATGTCGCGCGTCATGGGGTTATCGAAGGGAAGAGAAAACATCTGGAATTTGAAAATAAAAAAAACATTGAGGGCCTGGGAGGGGGGGTCAGCTAAAAGAAAGGTGTCGAAGGACGGCGAGAAAAAATCCCATCTCGAATGGTTTTGGCTAACTCATGAGGGCTGGTGCTGCAAGCTCGGGGACGTGGGGGGGGAAAGAATGGGGCGCGCTGAGCAAAAAGCGCTGAAGACCTAAAGAAAAGTCAGATCGGGACATCGAAGACGCTCGCAGCTCCTGAACATCGTAAGTCACCTCTACTGACATTGATGATGAGAAGGACCGGCAATCCCGAGAACGCCACTTTAAAGGAAGTACCCACTATGTAACCCGAAAGAGAGCAAAAGCGAGAAGGGATCGCGGCGTGAAGGGAAAAAAAAAACATTGTGTACCGGAACAGTATACCCGGGTACTTCGATGGGGCTAGCGGGAAAAAAGACAAAAACAACCCGCGCTGGAGGGGGGGTACGGAAAGATCGTGATAAGGCGGTCGCAAAACTCTCATTGGCAGAGCTAAGGAAAAAGAAGGGAACCGATCAGAAGAAAACGCAGGGACGCGATCCCAGGATCGTAAGGTGCGGCGGCCGAAGCACTCCGGAGGCTGACAAAGGTCAGAGCATTTTGGTGAGGGGCTGGTCCAGAGCGTCTAGGAAGTGAAGGGGGAGGAAGGAGCCTTGGAGAAGCTATCAGAGTTCCTGCTCTTTACCAAGGTGAAAGGGGGATGAGGAAAAAAGCAGTTCAAGAAAAGCGGCTCGGAAACAATTTATTTCGTTGGTCCTTAGTCTGCTCATGGATCGAGAAGGAATGAAAAAAGCGGGACGACACCAAGGGTACGACTAGATAAATCTTAGGTCCGGAAAAATTTAAGGGGGGGGGGGGGGGGGGGGGGGGGGGGGTGGGGGGTGGGGGGTGGGGGGGGGGGGGGGGGGGGGGGGGGGGGGGGGGGCGGGCTGGGCGTGGACCATTCATGCTCATCGAGAGCGGATAAGGGAAAAAAAAAGGTCGCAGTCGTAAAATCGCAAGCAGAGCTAAGCCGCACGACCTTAAACAGCGGGCGGCAGTGGGGGAGAAAAGCGGACTACCAAGTGCTGGTTGGAAGAACATTTTAAGGGGCTGTGGGTCTGACAGCGGCTGAACAAGAACGAGGAAGGAGGAGGTCGAGCCATCTCGCCACCTCGAAGAACTGGCGTGGGGAAAGACGAGGAAAAGGAGTAAAGGAACGGCGGCGGAAAGAAGGGAGAACGACGCAAAAAGCAACGTGAGAATCATCACAAACCATCTTGATTCAAGAAATAAATCACGTTACCAGAGAAGAAAAAAAAGAAAAGACCGCCAGGAAGAAAAGCAGGGGGAGGAAAAAGGACTGACCGAAGATATGCTGCCGGCTACTTCAAAAAAAAAAATTAAGCGCACCTGCGGAAAGAAAAAAGGGAAGGAAAAGTCACCTCATGAGGGCGAGATGCGGAAGGAACGGAATAGGAATGAATATCCCAACACAAAAAGGACTTCTCACTGTGGCCTACGTCAAGCGAAGGGAAAGAGAAGGTGGCCGCCGAGCAAGAGGGCTGTGGCCGGCGCCCTGTGAACGATCAAGGGATAAGGGGGAAGAGGCGGCGAGAAGAAAAGAAAGAACCAACGCAAGTGTCGACCGGGTCGGTCATAGAGCCAAACCTCCAAAGCAAAGAAGACACAACGCAAACATAAAAGGGGTTGGCTGGGAGAAAGGAGGATGGCTCTGCTGGGGACCGTCAGCCGACGAATACTACCTCACGGGGCGGGCGGAAACGGGGGGGGAAAGCAGCTCCACGGGCGGCAGTACGAGCGGGAGAAAAGACAGCAACACCGAGCGCGGGAGGTCTTCAAGAAGGAGGGGGTCTAAAACAGCTAAAAAAAGGGTGCCGGGAGAGGAAAAAGAACGCGCCGCGAGAGGGGGGCAAACAAAAAACGGATGAGGGAGAAGAGGATAAAGCAGAGACAGTGGCGTGCGGTGGGGTCATGTCGCCAACCACCCGCGGCCAGGATTCTTGCAGAAAAAAAGGAAGGACTCAGGGAAGCGCTGGGGGTGAGGAAAAAAGCTCGGACGCCTTACCTGTGGACTAAAATTGCCGAGCTTGCCAAACTATAGAAAAACAGTTTCCTCAGGGACCCCCAGCAGGGAAAAGCGCACCGGCAGAAAGACCAAAACCTCTCTCTCTGGGGTGGTACTGGGGTGTGATTGCGAGGGGGGACGTTCTAGTAAACGAGGACAGTAAGGTCGTCTTGGAAAGGGAGGAGGAAAGTAACGGGAAAAGGGAAGCCCACACCAAAGGGGGAGGTTTCCTGGGAAAAAGACCTAGGAAGGGGAGGGCCAGAAAGGGGGGAACAACTTCTCGACTAAGAATCCGAGCCGCAGTGCGGTGGTGGATCTTCAGGGAAAAAGTCAGTTGCCACTATACTGGAAAGGAATTGGAAGAGGGCTCCGCCATGTTCGACGGTTCAGGGGGGGGAGCATGTTCGACCAACTAGGGGGCTCGAAAAGGAAGAAAGGAGGCGGAGGGAAGGGTGGGTGAGAATTGCGGGGCTGGGAGGGAAGAGAAGCAACAACGTGGGAGTAGGGACAGCAAGCTAGGGGGACAAAAAAATGTTCTTGCTTGAGGAAGATTCGTTAGGTGTAGGAGGGGGACCTGCTGGCGCCGAAAAGCTGGGACTTAACGCGTCAGAGGATCGAGAAGGTCCTGCGTGGCGAGAGGAGAGAGAGGGGGAAACGCGGGAGGGGGAAAGCAAGAGTAACAGGAAAGAATGGTTAAATTGAAAAATGCACTGGGGGGGGACGGCTGAGAAAAAGACTACTGCTATGCACAGGTCATTCTTGAATATCGAAAGGAAGGTCAGCCTTTTTTGAGAAGAGGGAGGGGGGAGGGGCATCGATATCGACTGGGACGGGATCTGATACGCTATCGAAGCTATAAATCTTTCGCCACGCTGCCAGAAAGGAAAGGGAGGAAACTCAGAGTAACTCATCAAGGGGAAGGCGGATGAAGCTCCATTGATGTACGACGGGGGGCTCCACCTTTCTAGACCAAGCGAGGCAAGAGAATAACGGAAGAAAGGGGGTAACTCAAATCAAGGGGAAGCACGACCGATCCAAAACAAGACGAAGTAAAAGGTTTTGCGGACCCGATGCTGAACGCGATTATGAAAGAGTCGGGCCAATTGAAGGAAGGGGGGCAATCAGTAGAAAGAGAGGGGAACAAGAACAACACCGTCAGCTTAGTTTGAAAACGGATGGAGATAAGCTCCGCGCACATGAAGAAGAGGGAGGAACAAACTAGAGAATAGGAGGCAATGAAAAGTTTCTAGGCGAGACGTCCAGAGGGGGGGGGGAAAAAACCTCCTAAAGCAAGAAAAAAAAGGGGGAAAACTACTAACAAAGGGTACATGTAGGGGGGGGCGGGTTCTCGGGTAAAAAAAGAATACGGATAAGGGAAGAAGGGGAGTTACAGACTTTAACAATGTCTTTCAAATCAAAACTACGATCGCGAATATAGTCAGTGGGGTGGCCGGGTCGCGGGGGGAAAAGGGAACAGAAAGGCGTTTCCTCGGAAGTGGGAGGTTCTATCTCATACAAAAATTTAATAAAAGGCGCGTGAGGAGAAAAGCAGTCTGAAAGCTGGAGAGGCTATCAAGGAGGAGCAGGTCGGTCGTCAAAGCGCGGTGAGGACAAAAGGGACAGCAAGAACTCACAGGACCCCAGAGGCAATGGAGAACTCTGAAAACAAAAAAAAAGGGAGCACGTAGCAAAAAAAGAACCTGGGAGGTCTCTCAGAGATCACCCTCGTCGGTAGCTTACAAAGGCCACAAAGGGACAGAAACCGAGGTTCCAAAGGAACATCACAAAGAGTTTAGCATCGCCTGACCGTCCAAGAAACAAAAAAGGATGGATGACGAATGTCGGGGTTTTCAAACTGTGCAGAAAAGAGCGCGCTGACTGGAGAAAAACCCTCGCCATCGCGCAACTCAAAAAGGGAATTCAGGGCAACCAGCCAAAATCGGGCGACACAAAAAAAGGGCGCGAGCAATCTGCCAACGAAAGAACTCGGTTGCAACGGGGGGACCGCGCAAACTAAACAAACCATCCACCACGGCGTGGCGAAAACAAGGGGGAATGGTCGCAAACGGCTTTATTACTACCTGGAAAAACCTGACCAAGAAAGATTACCGAAACCCCATGTCTCTATCTGCATCATGGGGGGGGAAAAGAAAAAAGAACAAACAAACGGGGAAGTAAAAAAGAGAGATACGATGACTCATATAGGAGAAAAGACGCTGGGGGGGAGTGTCTTTCATGGGGGAAAGAATACCATCCATCTCCGTTCAAGATGTTTGGCCTACCACGCCCGGGGGAGTCGAAGTGATTAGGAATGGCGCGGCAAGGGAAAAGGCGACAAATTGGCCTCTGTGGATCTTTCGCTCGCCGGGACGGTCGCGGGGGAAAAAAAGACTTTCGAAAAAAAAGGGGCAAGGGTTTAGGTTGCGCCGACGAGTGGAAGGAAGCGCTAGGGCGGCGCAGAAAGGGAAAAAAAACCTTGAAAGCGAAGGGAGACGACCGACACGTGGGGTAAGTCTGGACGTGAGGAGACGTCCATAGTAGGTGGAAGAACAAGGGACTGGTGGGCATGGTGAAAAAGAGAACGGGTAGAGAGCGAGACCCGCCGGAAGCCCAGAAGCGCTGCCAGTGTTGGGACACGCTTGAGAGGGTGGGCTGCACGGCGCATTGAAGATTTACGGGGTATTTCCTGTGGAATCTGGGAAAAAAAAGGAGAACCGAACAGAGAAAAGTCAGAAGAACGGGCGCGTCTCCGGCGCAAGGGGACGGGACTCGTGAGCTAACGATGAGAGAGCGGGGGTAAAGAAGCCCGAGGAACGAAAGGGACCGCAATACACCAAAATTGTACCTGCGAAAAAGAGACGCTCGTATTCTCAAAGGGGGACGCCATTGTTTAACGAAAAGATAACAAGGTCTTCGCGCGGGCAAGCGAACAAGCAAAAAAAAAAAAGCATGCTGTTCGTCGGAAGGAAAACCATACTCGTAGAATTCGTGCCTCAACATCGGGAGCGAACAACGACTAAGAGAAGACCGTATCTAATGCTCGGGCGAGTCTTACAGAGTCGACATGAGAAGTAGGCAGGAGCACTCCTTTGGAAGGGACAAAGCAGGGAGTCATTTGGAGGGGGTGTGTCCCAGAACTATGACGGGAGGGGGAAAGAAAAGGTGTCTTAGACTATCCTCGAAGTGGCCGATCGTGACCTAAACGTACGAGGAAAGAATGACGTCTCATGAGGGGAGGGTACGGGGAACAACTGGATTTCGTTCAGGGGATCTTATTCTGGGAAGGGGCGGGAAGAGAAGAAAGGGAAAAACCACGCGGAACAACCTGGGCTTCCTACGAGAAGCGTAGCTGGAGGCCTGAGCTGATAGCCACTTCCTTAAGGGGGTGACGTTCGTGCGAAGAGAGGAGTCTCGATCCGCCAGGAGATATCAGTATGCAGATCAGAAGAGGGAAAAAACCTTCTACAGCAGCTAGGAGAAAAGGGAAGAACAAGACCTGACATCGCAGAAGGATTGGGGAGAATCCGACTAACCAGAGGGGTCCTAATTGGAAAGATTTATGCAAAAATGCACCGCGGAAAGTTGAACGAAAGATGAAAGGAGGGCAAGAGGCTCACCGCCAGAAAGGGGAGATGATCCCTACTAGTACCTCTTACCATAAAAAACAGACGCGGCAAAGGTACCAAGCGGAATCGACGCCACAGCAACTATAAAGACATCAACCAGCGTTGGCCCGGCGGATAAGCACTCCACTGGGGCACTTTTTCTATCCAAACTATACAAACATCAAAAGAAAGGACGCAAATCCCGACTGAAAAAAGAAAAAAAGGGAGGCCGTGGGCTACTCAGAACACGGGTAAGTCCACACAACAGAAAAGAAAGGGCGAAAATCTCCAAAAGGAGAAAAAGTAAGAACGCTAAAACGAAGCGCCTAATAGAAAAACCGAAACTGCTGGCTCGGACGGTGGAATAGGTTCAAGCGATTTTTCACCATTAAAATATCATCACGGCCTAATGCTGTGGCACGGAAAAAAAAAGTGCCGGGGGCAGTCCGGGTCAGCAGGCGAAAGGTGATCACAAGAAAAAACGCTGAAACGGGTAACTTTAGGCCTAAATACAAGAAAAAATACAATAACATAAGACAAAGGAAAAAACGCCATATCGTGGGGGTTGTGGTTCGCCGGTTGCAAAAGAGAAAGGAAGGGTCCTGAGTTCTCGCGCCAGGTCTGGGAATCTCAAATCAGCGCACGCCGAATTCCGGGAGGAAAAAAGCACCCCTAGCGCGGCACGGGAGGATCCGGCGTGTTTGGGAGGGACAAGCTTACCAGTCCTCTTTTTTCCAAGGGGGCTAAAGAAAGAAAAAAACAACGCGAAAAAGGAGGAAAAGGGGAGGAATCGATACAACACAACGGGGAGTAAGGGGGAAGAGATAATCAGAAGAAGGAAAAAAAGGGAGCTTCTTGGCAGGGCGCCCGTCACCCGAGGGCCGCGGACAACACTCCGAGCAAACCGCGGGTTGTGAGAGGTGCGAAAGCTCGGAAAGGGAACGGCGGGCCTGGGGGTGAGAAGGACAACTAGAAAAAGGAAATGAAAAAGGAGCCGAGAAGAAAAAAAGAACGAAGCCCAATCTACCGCGAAAAGCAACCCTCTCTTGGTGGACGGGGGGGAAAAAGGGAGTCTGTGCTTTGGTTGGCGTGAGGGAAGGACCGACTCCAGGAAAATTCATCTTTTTCTTCTTGACATCATCAAGGAAAAAAGACACGGTTAAAGAGAAAAAACAAGGCACCGGTAAAGGTGCGCCACAGCACAGTGCACTTAAGCCCCTCTGGGGGAAAAACGGAGGGGAAGACTTAGGCCAAAGGACGAAAGGAGTGTTTGTTTAATAGCATGCGCTTAAGGTTGTAGGGCCGATAACTCGCATTAGGGAAACGAGCGAAATTTTTTCGGCGAAGGGTGTGAAGAGAGAATCGTGGTCTGGGGGAGACTAAGTAGCCAAAGGAAGAATGAGTCTGTCGGAGTTGGGTGAGCCGATCTTCCTTGGCGGAATGTGGGAAAAAGGGGGAGATCTCAACGTGAAATTGAGTGAAAGGGAGCTTCGGACCGGGGGGGGAGGCTGAGGATTCGTTGCTGTTGGTGGAAGTCTTCTGTAAAGGAGGGACTCCGACGCTGCCGGGGGAAAAAAGGAGGTCCCGAGGGAAAGAAAGGTTCTCGACGGTGTCTAACTGGGCGACGACTAACTAGACGCGGGTACCCAAGATTTCATCATTATGCAGGAAGGGTACAGGGTCAGGCCTCAAATTCACTTGGTAGTGGAGACCAAAAATCCTCTCTCGCGATGCAAGGGAGGGAAGACTAGCGACAGAGCTGCTTGTAGCAACGGAGTAGGGTACGATGATCGATCACGACGACGGGAGGAAAGCTCCTCGACGATGCTGGAACGCCAACAGGAAGTAGAAGGCCGAATCAGCGCGACGGCCTACTGACGATTTAAGAGGAAATTGGGGAAGGCCTCGGGGCGAGAGAGAGAGTATCCGAAGAAAAAAAAAAGAAAGAGAAAGGAACGAACTCCAGTATGAACCGGAAGAGAATTGAACGTGAATACGATCGTTAACAAAGGGGGTTGGATTTCAACTCCTCAATTAGGGTGTACCGGAAAAAGGAAAGGGGCGCCGGGCATTCATATTCACGAGACGATTCTGGGGGCACAAAGAACAGAACAACCAGACGGCTTTGTCAGAGACGAGTTGCTCCGCGGGCGCGCCCATAACGGGGATAAACTGGGATCGCGAAAAAAAACACAGTCCTGCGCACATCGTAACTGTCGTAAGGGAGAGGAACCGAGAGGTTGCTGACTCCTCACGAAGATACCAACGACGAACACGGCGCGAGGGGGGGTGGTCGCCCACAGAGAGAAAAAAGGGACTCCGGAATAAAGGACAATGTAAAAAGGAGGGCAAAGGAAGCTCGACGAGATCGCGAGATATAGGCGTACAATTGGCCATATTGGGGGACTGACAAGGAAAGAGGGGAAAGAGACTCCTCAAGCAAGTAAGGGATCAATAGCCGCGAGGAGAAGTCTAAAAGGGATCTCGAGCGTCTCGACGGCGGAATCATTAACTTGGTAGAAGGGCTGTCTTCAGCAAGGGGGGAGTCAATCGTCTAAAGAAATCAAATACACCAGTCCCCTCGGTCAAGCTCCGAGGGGCACTCAACCTAACTAGAAGAAACCTGCAAAGGCCTCTAACTGGCTTCAGGCGAAGGTAAGAGGGCTGCTCTCTACCCTCTTCTTTAAAGCTGACCAAAGAAAACGGCCAGTCAAACGGGGGGGAAAAGGAACCTCCGTCCATATGTGCTAAATAGGAGACCGTCCAGCTCAACACGTTGACGGGGAATCACGCTACTTGTCTTCCAAAGGGGGTTGCGCAGAAATCAGAAAGAAGGACGTCGCTCAAGCGCAAACGAACCTCAAAGAGGGGTCCCCGAACGTCGCGGCGTGAAAGACGACCGTTCCCGGCGAGACGGGACACAAGATCCAAGGGGACGAAGAGGGCGGCACTAAAAGAGAAAATAATTTCACTGGGAGCAAAGGAAAGGGCGCAGGCAAGGTGCGAAGAAATAGTCTGTATGACGTCGCACAGGAAAGTAACACGAAAAGCCCCTCGAACTTCAGGGAACATCTTATCCTCGCTCAAAAAAAAAAACGGAAAAAGGGTAGAGACTATTTCCAAGGTCGCATAGGAGTCGGGAATACAAGGGGAGAGTCAGACCAGCCAAGCTTTCGTCTGTCGCCGGGAGTCTTGTTTGAAGGCCACTCAAGTTGTTCTCGTAGGGGGAGGGCTGAGGGAGGGGGCCCGACAGAGGCGAAGTGTGAGAGAGCGCGAACGGGAACGGTCGCGGGTCTCGAAGAGCGGCCCGAAAAGGAGGGTTTGCGTTGCGCCGATGGCGAGGGTCAGACCTCATCGCTAAAGGGAGAGGTCCGCAAGAACATGGACAAAAAAGGAGCAGGATGTCGAAAAAAAAAAGGGGTGAGCTGGGGGTACGTCAGAGGGAGTGGATGGAAGGGAAGGACGAAAAGGTTAGACTGTGGTTGGTCAATCGACAGAAGAGGGTCGAGAAGAGCGAACCCTCGCCACGGGAAAAAAAGGAAAAAAGGCCGTGCGTTTTTTGGTTAGTCGGAGCTGCAGATGAGCCGGACGAGGAAACGGGTTGAGGTCGCTTTCAGGGAGGACGACCAAGGGCGCCTGACGAAACCGACGGGGTCGAACTTCATATAGGGAGAAGTAGAGAGGCTTCTCCTTCAAAAGCAGTCGAAAAGGAATCGTGCTCGAAGAAAAGGGAAAAGCCCGAAGAACCGAAATTGGCCGGACCACCCACGTGTACAATCAGCTGGAGATCGATCTCGGCAGAGGGGAAGGGGGGAAAAGAGCATGGGGTGGGAAAGAGACTTCATCATATCCATCAAGGGTCTTCAAAAAGAGGGCTCAGCGAAAAAAAAAAAACGCGGGACGTTTTTCGTCGTCAGGCCTCTCGGAGCGGGGGCCGGGAAAAAAAAGATGAAATGCGTGAGACTAAAAGAAAAGTACCGGGCGCCCGCTCCAGAGTATGTTTTCAGAGGAAGAAATATCTGATTGTCTAAAAACAGAGCATCCGGGACGTAGGCTTGACAAAACAGGCTGGCAGGTTGTGGTCGTTCTGTTTAACCCAAAAAGGTCTGCGTGAATGGAAGAACTTGGAAAAGTCAAAGACGACACTAAAGAGGGAGAAGAGAGGGGAAAAAAGAACTGTACCGATAGGAGGAAGTAGCATCTGTCTAAGGGGGAGAACAGGTGAATGGCGGGGTTAGGGGGGAGAGGAGTCGAGGAAAAAGACGCGAGAAAAAGGGATTTCCAAACTGTACGAACCTAGGACGCTTCACCCGAGCAAGCCTTAGGAGGCTGCCGGCTAGACTTAAGATGCCTTACGGCGAGGTGGGAAAAGGAAAGGGGTTATATCGTAACTATATAGAACAACATTCGAGAGGATGCCTCCGTCGACCGCACCTTCTAAACTGGTCTCACGAACAGGAGAGGACCTTGAGAGGCTTTGGGGAAGAAAATTCCTACCAATGAAGGTAAAAGTTTAACATATTGGCCTGGGAAAAAAAAAAGCTATTCGGGACACTCCCAGGACGGCATCCCCACCCAACCAAACCAAAACCCCAACCCCAAAAAACCAACCCCAAAAAAAAAAAAAACAACCCCCAACCCCCACCCCCCAAAAAAAAAAAAAAAACACACAACCAACCCCCCCAACCAACAACAACAAAAAAAAAAAAAAAAAAAAAAAAAACCACACCAAAAAAAAAAAAAACACAAAACCCCCCCAACCCCCCCCCAAAAAAAAAAACACCCCCCCCAAAAAACAACAAACACCCCAAAAGAAAAGAAAAAAAAAAGAAACCCCCAACAAACAACACCCACCCAAACAAAAAAAAAAAAACCAAAACCCCCCAAAACAAAAAAAAAAAACCCCCAAAAAAACAAAAAAACGACCCCCTCTCTAAAAGGGCGAAATAAAAGAGGAAATAGGAAAGCCAGCGGCGGCGAAAACAAACTGACTCCAACATCAACAGCAAAACGACCAAGCGTTGGGAAAGGCTTGGTCCCTCACTCCGTTCCGGGAAGTAGGAAACCGTAGACACACACCCGCAAGAGATAGGAAGCCCCGAGCCGCCAGATATGGGACTGAAGTGGGCTACTTGAAAGGAGCCCAACCCCCTTCCAGAGAGAAAAATCTACAAGAAAAGGGAATCATCTCAAAAAGGAAAAAGAAAAGTAGGCCTAAAACGGAGAAAAAAGAAAAAAACCTAACTTTGACTTGAGTGGACCGTCAGGAGAGGTGGGCACCATAATTCAACAAGGGACATCACTAATATGGAGGGGGAAGGAACCCAAAGGTGGCCGTTGGAGGACCTTTATTACATTTGGCAGGGAAGTCTAAGGTCGGTATCATCAGAAGACCCCCCTGACGGGAAGGTGCTCCTATCAACAACCTCCAGCACAGTCAACGGTCCCCACCCCCAAAAAGATTGGTCCTGGGAGAAGGGGGTAAAACGGGACTCCTGCTGGGGTCATAGTGAATCAGAAGGAGGGGGGAGAAGTTTCCTAAGATAGGGGGGGCAGCACGCCAGCCCGGGGTTGGGTGGGGGGGGGGGGCAAGAAGAAGAGGACCACGAGAAGAACCCATATCTACGCTAAATCAGGCGGGTGGTTTCCAAAAAGACAGGGCCGCGGGTAAAAAAAAAAAAAAACCAATC
>Ga0179593_1331429_pt1 | contig 11669 bp, 8 predicted proteins | sample CZODoug2_1_08_16_FD_185931 | JGI IMG/M metagenome (GOLD analysis project Ga0179593, IMG submission 185931) | Vadose zone soil fungal communities from Angelo Coast Range Reserve, California, USA - CZODoug2_1_08_16fungal (PacBio error correction) | ecosystem: Environmental > Terrestrial > Soil >...
ACCAGTAATAGAGACCCGCGGCAAAAAACACTGTACTTACCGAGGAAACCGAACCACGTGGCTGTTTAGAGACCAAACGGTGTTTGCATCCCCGCACATTCAGAATGGGTGAATCCCAAAACAATCAGGAACTGAGAGGGGGGACTCCTGCCGGATGAGGGGTCTCGAGACCAAAAAAGAAAAAAAAAAAAAGTCGCAGGGAAGGAGAGGTTATTGCATAAGTGCAGAGGACGACAGAAGTAAAACGATCCACCGGGGAAAGGAAGCAAGCCTAGTCCACAGAACTTATCCCGGTGGGTGGCCGGGAAAAAGAACAATTTTTCCGGCCTAAAAAAGGAAAAAAAGTAGAAACGGAGGAGGCCGGAAAATTTTTTATTGGGGGGTAGTGCCAAACGAGGCAACGCGGTGAACGAACTATTGCCACTGAAAAGCAGAAACAACAACATCGGAGGGTGGTTTAGTCCTAGGGAAGGGGGACATTGACAAGACACGCAAGGAACCCTTAGCGAGGTTGGGACGACAAACAAATTAATACGCCCTCCTAATACCGCCACCGTGGAGGGGGGCAAGGTTTAAGGTCAAAAAGGGTCCTGGCACTAAGAAGAAAAACATGGGATGAATAAAAAAGGGTAATACAAAAGCCAGTGTATCGACAAATCCCCCGAAGAGACGGGAAAGGGGAAAAAAGGAGGGTCCCTCGTTTGAAGTACCCACCCGTCCATTAAAGGTAAACCGAGCGAAAAAAATGGGGACGGGACGTCAAAGAGAGGTACCTCCAAGTGGTCTGGCGTTAGAAGGGGGGGTGGGGACCAATCACCAACATTTAAAAAGACGAACCCATCTGAGTCATTACAAGAAATTCCGGGGAGGTAAACAAAGGGCCAGCCTAAGGAGTTGAGAACCGTCGGACATACCAACGGTAACGCAAAGAGGGGAAAACCACCGACGACCCAACAATTACTGATGCTGAAAGTTTATTGATGACGGAGAGGTGGACGAAGCCGGGCAGGGGGGGGGGGAAGGAAACCGGAGCCCGTTGAATGCAGTCGAAAGAGGGAAGGGGGTAGGGGAAACTGGTGGGTAAGGGGGAAGGACGGCGGGGAGTAGCAAACCTTGGTATGACCGTTTAACTGAAGAGTGGGAAGGGCCTGGGGAAGTTCCTGATCATTGGGAGAGAAGAAGGGCCGGCCGTTAAAAGAAACGGGGGAACCCGTGGGGGGGACGTCGCAGGAAGGGGAAGGGCATTGTCAAATTTTAAAAAACCCAAGGGAATAGGGAAAGAAGAAGGTGAATGGGCGAAAGGCATGGGAAACTGCGAATAAAATATTATGAAGAAGAATGGGGGGGAGGGAAAAAAATAGTCGCCTCTAATTCACACTAAAACCCCGATAAGGGGAAGAAAAATCAGGGGCATGACCAAGCCGTTGAAGTATAGGGGAATACGGAGGGTAACCAGCCATGAGAGAAGGACGGAAGAGATTAAAAATCGACATGACCAAGGAAACGGCAGAACAGGAAGCGAAAGAGCCGAAGAAAGTTATGAATTCAGCTATGGAAAAAGGTTAATGGGATTGTCCACCGCTGAGAAAAAGCGGCCATGGGAAAAGGTAAGAAAAAATTATATACCAGGGGTGAAAGGGTGAAGGGCGTTGGCTGCTTGGCAAATCGTAGGACACGTTGGGTTGAGATGAATGCATTAGGCTGATGTCGGAATTTTGTTTGAATCAGCTAGTATGAAAATGGAAAAAGATTTGGGGCAAAGAGTTATGCGGATCGTCATTAAATGGCGTTTGCCGCATCGACATTACCTGAAAAAAGTCGTCCAGGAAAAGAAAAGGGGAAGCCCAAAATTCTTATCGTTAGAAGACGGAAAATAGGGTGAAACCGCAACGTGTGTGAGAATAGCGGTCCCGAAAGCGAATCCATTGAGGTCTCTTCAAAAACAACACAAGAGAGTTGGGGGCCAGACCATTTTATGGGGACGTCTTCGGGCTCGGAACAAAAATAATCCACACCGCCAACGGGCCACTAGGTCAGAGAAACGGAGCCTTACTTACGGGATTCACAAGGGGACGAAAACAATGGACGAAAACTTGGGGTTTCGGAAATGTTCAGGATTCAAAGAAGAAGAAAGATGGCCAAAAAGGCCTCTGAATCAGTCAGGAAAAAGCTATGGGGCAAATTTGTTTGGAAAAAAAAGCGACAGCAGGGCCTCCTCAAACAACCATTGGACGAGGGTTGCCCAACAATCGAACCAAGACGCAGGAATTGAAAAAAGAAAAGGGCATATACAAAGGATACCGGTCATAACCGAAAGGCAATCATTTAAGAAAAAATAGAAAAGACGGAAATGCACACCATTCGATCAAAGAAAATCTCAAGGGAGGAGGAGGGGGAAAGCGGGGCACATACCCACGGTTCTGTGGGTTAAATGAGTCATGCTGATTGGTCTGAATTAAGCGGCTGCAATGCACTTTAAACTGGACGCACGTGACAAAAGAGGGTCCAGGCAGGGAATGTTCCACGATTATGAACGAAATTCACGGGAACGTCATTTGAGGGCACAATAAAAAGGTGGCGAAGACTATTAAAGTGAGGCACGAAGGTGGGACATAAAAGGGCCCAGCCGGCAAATGGAACGGGAAGTGCCACAAGGTTCAAAAGGAGGAGAAAGTTTGTCTAACCCATTACTTACATCAATCAACCGATCATGACAAGGAAAAAAGAGGGTGAAAGTTTTTCTTTGAGGGTCGCCGGCAAAGTTGATACCCAAAAAAGAGCAAACACTTGATGAAACAATTCCGACACCTCGGGCTAAGGAAAAAGGGAAGGGCAGAGAAAGGGCAATAAGGGTTTTAAAAAATCAAGCGGTAGAAAAAGGAAAACTTTCACCAATTCCAGTATTCAAGGTCACTGAATCGTGTAATTCAACTTGACCCAACGACCGGCGAAAACGGGTTCATTAAAAATTCAATAAAGCGGCGGGCACAAGAGCCGGAAAAAGAACGGCTTTAAGCAAGGGGGGTGGCCGGGGGAATCGCTTGAAAGGACAGTTCGTTGCCTCAGGTCTCAAAGGAGGAAGGGTAGAGCACGGTTTTTCCAGGTCTCATCGGAACAGGGGGGGCGAATCGGGGGAAAGGGGGGGGGAAATGGAACAATCGGGAAATAAGTATAGCCGGAAAACCGTGGGAGGGAAGAAAGCACGAGGGGATGCAAAAAAGACGAAGCCTCAACAAGGAGGAAACGGGTAAAGAATAGGGGACCTTCAACAGGGTTCACCAGAAATCACAATTGGAAGAACGGACGGCGGAATAAACGAAAAGTGGGTTGAGGGAAAGAGACAGGCCGCAGGGCTCAGGGGGAGGGTTTGATTATAGGAAGGAAAAGAAAAGTAAAGAATTCAAGCGGCGCAGGTATTTAGACGTAAATTAAAGGTGGGGTCGGACACGCGCTTACGGTAGGAACTCTATTGGGGCAGGAAAAGGAAGGGTAAACAGATAGATAGTTTGTCCTTGGCTCTTCAGGCGGCAATAAAAAGAAGTCGGAACTCGACAATACCGGACGCGACACTACAGGGGAAAGAGGAACGGGAACTCGTAGGATTGGTGAGGAGTTAAAGGGAAAAGAAAAAACCACCGGTAAGAAGGGCGGGCCAGGCTTTCTCCATAAAGGGGGGGAACGGCAGAGGCAACAGTAGGGGAAATTCGAAGAAAAAGCGCCGCACCCCGGAGTCAAGTGGAAAGGTCTCGACTATTGTACGGACACGGGACCTGGAAATAACATTGAACGGATTGGGAAATCACACAGGATTAATGTGCGGGAAAACTTAACGAAAAAAAAAAGAAGTGTCTGGGGGGGGAAAGCGGGAAGGAAAAAGACGGCGAGGAAGAGGAACCACGTAGAGAGAGAAAAAAAACAAAAAAACGGAGGAGGGAAACGTCCATAATTCCGCGCAACAACGGCTGTGAGAAAACCGCGGACAAAAAGAAAAAAGGTTGCTTCCCACTGTGGCCCCCGCCACAGTGGGGGAGGACGTTAAAAAGAGGTAAAGGTACCGGGTCCGGAGTCTAATCACGTCAAAACGCCATTGACTCCGGGAGGCGCTATTGCGTAAAATGACCGACACCGCCAAAGCCGCGGAGACGGCTATAAGAAACAAAAGACGACGGGTTAGCAGGTAAAGGTGTGACTTCAACGCAGACGCAGTGTTCACTTACAGGCAAAAAGAACAATAAAAGGTGGGGAAAAGTTTTGTCGGGACCGAAGGTCTCGGGGTTCCTAGTACAGACACCGGAAAAAAAAAAAGGCCGATAGTCAAGTGGGCTAAGGCCAAACCGGGGACAGTTGACAAACGCACGCGCCTGAACCCAAAGACAGGGGGGTACTACCAAAACTGTTTTGTTGGAAATACGCCCGCAGAATAAAGGGCAAGGACAGGTGACAATGGGGGGTTTTACGTAAGAACGCGAACCTGACCTTGAAGAAGATAAAAAAGGAAGAAGAACAACTGGGGGGAATCAAAGCGTTATCGAAAATCAAAAAAGAGGGGAAAGCAGGCAAAAGGTGGACTGTTTGAAGGAAACACCGAAGGGAAGGGACCCTCTATTAAGCAGGTTTTGAAAAAAAAGGGGAAACTGAAAAGGGAGTGACTGCGTGGAGTATTGGCCAAAGAAAAAAGAGAGCAACTTTCAAATGAAGATCAACCAGTGCGAATGACAAGGACCGGCTGTAAAAGGGCGACTGAAAACGCTTAGGGATACCGAAACCGGTAGGGGGGGGAAGAGACAAAAGGGAAAAAAAACCCATTCAAAGGACGGGATTCGGGAAAGTCCACCAGGTTTTTACGGCGGGGCGTTGCCGGGCAGGCTTAGAATTAACCCGTCGCCGGGCTCACGGGAAGGAAAAAACGCTTCAGAAGATCGTGAATACAAAGGATTACGAGGGAACTAGGGCATGACCGGAAAAAGGTATTACAGGGGAAGAGGCGGAAGAATGGTGCAGAAACGCGGTTTGAAGAATCTTTGAATACACTCCAAAGGATCAGGGGGGATCAACGAATTGCAGGCCGTGGAGATATTAAAAACAAATGTGGGGTAACCCGTGTGAGTACGGCAGAGGATCGGCGATGTCCAGGGTCAATAAAAATCACGTGATAACCTAAAGGGTTTTGAGAAAAAGGGCAAATGCCGGCTGGAAATGGATCTTCTTGCCGTTGGGGATTGAAAAAGGAAAAAACCGTGAAAATGCACTAATTGACCGTTCCAAGCCTATCGTTAATAATCGTTGAATGACCCAGCCGTGAAAGATCTGATAACGGGAAGGCCCGCCAGAGAACGGCATTTGGAAACGAGGAAAAAGAAAAAGCCATGATATCACAAAAAGAACCTAGGAAGGTCCAAGAATTCTTAAAGGGGGGGAAGAATGGAGATGGGGCCGATGGTTGCAGGTAAGCTGGGTTAAATGCAAAACCACGCGACAGGGGCATGGTCACCGTTGCAAAGTTTCTCAAAGATGACGTGATTTGACATACGGGGAGGTGATATTGGGGGGGGACCAAAATCTAAGGCGCAAGTGTTTAGCTTAAAAAAGGAAAATGGGCGGGAATTTGGGTTCAAAAAAAAGGTAAGGTATTGTGAGTTAAAAAAATTGGGCAAATGAAGGGAGGCAACGATCCATTTTGAAAGAAGGGAGGAAAATGAGGAAGTCCCCAGAAAAGGCTTGGTCTAAAAAAACGTAGGGAACACGGTGGAGATAGTACAATTTGGCCCCTCCGCTTGGTTGAAGACTTGACCGGCCGGAAAAGTCAAGGAAAAGGGGGGGGGCGTCCTCTCAAGAAAACCAGGAGGAGAGAGTGGAGGGCAGACCAATTTGAATACTGTACGTTCCGCGTCGAAAGAGAAAAAAAGCGCAAAAAAAAAACGGTAGGGCAGGAAAGTAAAGGCTTCGGCGAATTCAAGTCCACATGGACGACCTTTTGGGGTCAGGGGGAAAGAAAAAGGAGGATGCAAACCATGAAACAGTCAGTCAGCTGGAAGCGCACGGACCAAGAACGATTGGCACAAGTGGTTGAAATGCGACCATGTTCATCCAAAAAAAGAAAGTTTGCAAAAAAAGAGAAATCAAGAAAAAGGTCAAATTAAAAAGGGGGGGGGGTCCTATAACCTTTGAGATAAGCAAGGGCTGCCATAAAAAGGGAAGAACGGGGACAATCCCAAGGGACTTCACGGAATGCAACCATAGCGAACAAGAAATCTTCAGATAATGACGCGGATGCCTGTACGGGGTTACTTGAGAAGGACAATGAAAATTGTTTTGGTCGAAATTCATCGCTTCAAAGAAAACTTTAATAAAGGGAAAAGGGATGAACATAACGGTATCAGATACTTCAATTCGGGGACCACGATTATGAAAGATAGCGGAGCGGGGAAAGGTCAATGTGAGCACTTCGAAAGGTCGCAAAGGGAAGAAAAATGGAAGGAAACAGTATTTTCAAACTAAGACCAATCGTCCACGCCGTTAGCCAAAACAAGGGAGGAGAAAGGAACGACCGTTTTCCGTCACCCAAAAGGGACAATGCAGCGCCTGAAATGGCAAAAAGAGGAAACACTTGTGGGGAACGAAGGGGGGGTGACCAAAGAAGGAGGGATCACAACAGATAAACAACGTTGTTCAGGTGTCATCAGCGGTCGGAGTGCAACCAGGAAACGGGAAGGAGGGGAACGGATAAAAAGGGTACCAAAAACGTGAAAAAAAGGAACAAACAGTTCGCAAAAGGAATTCAATCAGACGAAAAGATTCGAAGGCGGTCAAAAGGGAAAAAAAAAGAAGGGAACGGTGCATCAATAACACGCCCGGAAGCACGAAAAATAACGAGGGAATTCAGAACATAAGCTGAAGGTTGGGGGGGAGGTGGGCATCGATTGACCTTTCGTTTCCAAAGGAAAAAAAACGGAGGAGGGAAAGGGTTAAAGCAACGAGGTTCGGTTCATCACGCCGGGGGGGCGATTAAAAAGTGGGAACGGGGAACTGTTAAAATAAATAAAGAAGACCGAACCATTCTGGACAGAGGGATCGGGCAAAGAAAAAACAGAAGAAGGAGTTGGGACCTTAATTAAGGGGAGGGAAAAAGTTCATTGGAAAAGCAAGAGGGCCATTTCCGTCACGGGGATGTTGTCGATACCAAGCGGGAAAAGGCATTTGTTGAAAGAAAATGGCGATCTTATTAGGAACGGTTGACTAACCGGAAAAGTCGTACGAGGAGAAAAGGAGGAGGGGGAACGTATTAAAAAGTGGGGCAAGAAGAGCGGGGGGGCAAGGTCCCAGGCGGCGGGGGAAGAACGTTTACAAAAAAAAGGCAGGGAAGAAAGGAGCAATGTGCTCCCGCGACCTTGTAAGAAACAACTCACACTTTATACCATCAGAAGGGGAGCCGCAATAGGAAAGGCGAAATGGGGTTCTGCAGGTTAGGCTAAACCACAAAAAAACAATTGGAGAAAACAGGGGAACGCGGGAATTCTGCAAAAGAAAAAAGGAAAAAGAAACAGAGGGACCTCACCAGAAAATGGTGTTGGCCACTGAGGGTCTCGGAGCTATGGCCGGGCTCAGGAAGGAAAAGAATCAGTTGGGAGGATGAGAAAGTGGAAGTGGCGGAAAAGGAGGAACTAAAACAAAGGGGGGTCGGGGGGAAAACGTCAGGACAGAGTGTGACGGCGGGATAAAGAGACCGTACTTATCTAGCGCAAAACAAACGGAGAGGAGGGAAACGTCCCGTAATCGATCCCGCCGTCACAACGCGTTACGGACAGGGGATTGAAAAACGAAAAACCCTGTTTGTACACTCGGTAAAAAAAGAAAAACACATTCAATAATTTGAGGAAAAGAATTAAACTGATATTTAAGGTCAGGAGGGGGGGGGGGGAAGAAAAGAACCCGAAAGTCACATAGGGACTCCGGCGTGACGGCGGCTGTTAGACGTAAGGCCAAAGGAAGCGACGCCGGGCGCCGTCCTGTTCCCGCCAAAAAATTATCCCTGTAAGGGAGGCCAAAAAAACAATGTTCCGTTGGGAAAACTTTTCACGAATCTGATAAAGAAGTATAGTGTTGAGTGGGGAGGGGGGGACCAGAGGAAAAGCGAACCGATAGCAGAGTGAAGCCTCCAAACAAAAACGAGCCGATAGGGGGGGGGTGGAACCGTTAGGGCGGATTTGACAAAAAAAAAAAAAAGCGAAGAAAAAAAACTTGAATCGCAGCTAAACGGTCCCGCCGAGGTACGAATTGGGGAAGTAAGGTCATAACTCGCTGTTCCTTCCTTTAAAGGAGAAAAGCCATGATACAAAAAAAAAATCACAGCCGGGTAGCGACAATCCCCCGAATCAGGGAAGGGCCAAGAAGGAATTAAACCCTCATAGATCCCACCAGGGTAACAGCGAAGAAGTAGAGAGCTGACGTTTGCGATCCCTAGTCCGGACAGCAATTCAATTAGGTATTTGACACGACAACGAAGAGAAAAGGTCCCAAACTTTCACTAGCGACGTGTCCGCGATGAAAACAAAATCCGGGGAGGGCAACAGGCCTCCTACTCTTAACGTGAAAGGAAAACCGGAAGAAGCTAAAACACGTCAAACCCAACACCTGAAGGAAGGAGGGGAAGAGGAAAGTCCGAAAAACGTCTGACGGGGAAGAAGGGCGGGGTGAATTGAATTACCGTCGTCCGTTGGGAAAGTGGTACCAGCATTCGAAAAGAGGTGTTGAACAGGGAACTGGGTTGAGGGGGCATGGACCGCAAGGAGGGAAAAACTGTATGAAAGTCAGCCGTTACTAGAACAAAAGGTGAAGGAGGTGGAAGCAAAGGGGAGCGCTGAAAGAAGGGTTTACAACAAGAATGCCTTGGGGAGAAAGGGAAAAAAGAGGTCGGGTTAAAAAAAAAAACCGTGTTATCCAAAGGGGGGGTAGAAAGGAGGAGGGGCATGGTGAGTACTGACAAACGTATGAAAAAAAGGCAATAAGAGAATGGGCCGACTTGAGTTAGAAAATTACTGTCTTCCGGATTGTGGGGGGTAGGAGACAGGGAGTAGAACTGTCGCTAAATGACGCCCGCGCCGATCTCGTTGACATAGATTGGAATAAAAGAAGGGGAATCGATAGGGAAAATATTCTTAAAGATTTGAAAAGGTGGGAAAAAAAAAAGAAATGAATCAAAACTCAGGAAACTCTTACTTTGCATGCCGCATAACGGAAAGAGGATTAGGTAGATGGCTATGGGACTCAACAGGTTCCGCCGAGAATATTAATTGGATTGGGGTCAACCAGCTGAGGGGACATGGGGAGCGTAAGCTTCAGTAGAAAAAAAAAGGGTATATGACTCTTTGAAGGACGAGGAGGGGGGAGGGTGAAGTGGTTTCAAAACGTAATGGGGGGCGCCACTGGGGGGGGGGAGTGAGCAGGAAAAAAATCTGTAAGGGGGGGAAAATAAAATGTTCCATAGAGGGAAGCCAGCGAAGGGGGGGGGGAAAAAATAAGTATGGCCGATATCCTTGAATCCCCTGGCGAAAGGAGAGGAAAAGAAAAAACGGCAACATGTGCCGATCCCAGTGAAACGTCCGCCCAATAGAAGAGGAGCGGGAAGGAGCAGAGGGGAGCGAGCGGCAAGATGTGCCCCGCCTGACGCGAAAAAAAAGTTGGGGCGGAAAAGATCTCTCAAAAAGAGAGAAAAGGGAATATGGGAGGCCATACCATTTTACTCTGGAAAAACGCGTATACAAGCCGGAGGGCAACATTTTCCGATAGCTAAACGCAGGGCCGTAACGATACGAATTCTTTCGGCGGGAAAGAAAAGAGCGGGAAAAATGGAACTACTTTGTTTGACAGAAAGCCGGCAAAGCTGCAACTTAGGAAAGTCAGCTGGAAGAACAGTAAGTACAGATTGGCACATTTTATTATAATGAACAAACAGTAAACTAATGCTTCAAACAGTGGCCTTACATTTTTGGAAACCCAATAACGCAATGGAAAGGAAAAAGGGGATAGAACAGGGGAGGTATACCCAAAGGCTTCCACCTCCTGTCAGAAAAAAAGGAAAGGGAATAAGATCAACGACGAAAAAAACGACAATGAACACTAACCAATGAAGAAGATGAATGAAAAAGGTTCTTCAGATGCGGCCAAACACCATTACGTTCTTAGGGGTTCCTTGAGTCAGGCGATTGGGCCGGGAAGGAATACGTTAGCCGGGAAATCTGGGGACGAAAGGAGAGATTCCAAAAGGGACGGGGAGACCCTATCTAATTCGATATACAACGGAAAAAAGGCCGACAGGAGGGAAAACTGTGGCACGGCGACTATAAGAAAAATTCCGGCAAGAAAGGAGGGTCTAAAGGTGAAAAGGAGGCCAGTCCGTGTTAAACACCCCGTCGTAGGGAAAACTTTTGCGGAAAAAAAACAGTTGAAAAAAAAGGGAGACCAGAGAAGGGACATGGCTACGATTCGGGGGTTGGAAAAAAGACATCGGGGGGGTGTAAAATCTCCAACGCAATTCGTTGCAAAAAATGATTAGGAGAAAAGGGGGAACAAATTCTTCGCAAAACGCCAACAATGGAAACGGAAGACCAAGGGGTGGATACCTCCCGGATAAAAAAGCCAAGGACAACCTTCCTCCAACTAAGACTTCAATGACAAAGATATTTCGAAGGAGGAAGTTGGGAACCAACAAGTCATTCACGGCGGCGGCACGCCGCCGGAGAAGAAAAGAAGGGGACTTAGTCTCAGATCAATGAATGATCGATTGCCAAGGACTGGGGCTAGGGGCTCAAAAGGGAAAAGGGGGTATGACGGAATGGTTAATACGGGGTTCGGTGGTCAAAGAACAGGGGGGGGCAATCAAATACTCGTTGAAGGGGGTCCAATAACTATACCGCAGGAACGACTTGGAGGTGAATTGATCGCCACGACAAAAAGAAGGAGAGGGAAGGCGGTGGAATGGGAAAAAAGGTGGAAAGTCACAAAACGAAAATTCGTTTTTAAACACAACGTGAAAAATTGGCCGAAAAGGAAACGGCGGTGGATTGTCGGGCCAAGGAGTGGGAGGCAAGGTGGGGGGATCAATGAAAAACGGGGTAGAAGGAACCGGAGTTTGAAGCCGAACCAAATTCGTAACCAAGCAAAGGGGATCACCTGTAGGGAGGGCGTATTAAGTGGGTGAAAAACGCAGAGAAGGGGAGCCAGGGGGGATTCAAATGGAAAGAAAAAAGGGGAAAGGGTGGACAAAAAAAAAAGAGCTCGGGGATGGGATTCTCTCAGAAAAATGGAGAAGAGGGGAAAGCGGAAACCTGGTACTAGGTCAAAAGAAAAAAAAAAAAAGGTACAGGCAACAACATTAGTACTTCGTGAAAGGATGTCGGGGGAGAGGCAAAACAGGGTTGAAGATAAACACCGTCGAAGGGGACCTAGCAGGTATCCACAAGGAACACCGAGGGCTTCTGGAGCAAGGAAGACTACGCCGTCACTCCCGCAAATGCGGGGGGAAGCGGAGGGCCCGAATAACGGACCTGAGGAAGGGTAAAGGATGGGTCAAAATTATTGAGTTTGGCGGTGTGCACACTACAGGGGGGGGGAAAAACGAAAAAGGTTTGGTCGTGAAGATCAGTACGTGGTGGCGGGATCGGGTACCTGAA
>Ga0179593_1336515_pt1 | contig 11669 bp, 10 predicted proteins | sample CZODoug2_1_08_16_FD_185931 | JGI IMG/M metagenome (GOLD analysis project Ga0179593, IMG submission 185931) | Vadose zone soil fungal communities from Angelo Coast Range Reserve, California, USA - CZODoug2_1_08_16fungal (PacBio error correction) | ecosystem: Environmental > Terrestrial > Soil >...
AGACGGGGGGATAACAGGCTCGTACCGACTCACCCAAGTAAGAGTGGGGGGAAAGACCAGAACTCAATTTGTCTAGAGGAATTCTCGCTTTCTGGGGACGAAGCTCTGAGGTTCCAAATAGTCATTAACAAGACGAGTGCGGGGTGAGCAGAGCCGGGGCTACTGGTCAATGTGCTGGGTATGGCCTTGTTCGGTAAAACCAAAAAAAACCCGAGAGCACGTGTTCCTAACCAAAGCGGCAAAAACAAGCCAGGGGAAGGAAAGGATAGGACGGAAAAGGCAAGTGAGATGGACAACTTAAGGGAAAAAAGGGGAGGTGGGAATCCCCGCTACTCGAAGATAAAAAGGAGAGCAGGGGCAGGGCTCTCAATCGGAAGATTTAACAAAACGGGTCAAGACCTACTGAACTTAACACGGTGCACTTCGTACAGAAGGGGATCGGGAAAACTACGGATACCCCAAGGAGGAAGTGAATTGGTCGGGGGTGAACTAAATGCTCGGTAAAGACCACACGGGTTGAGATGTATTGTCCTCGCTCAAACCCAATGCGAGGGGACCTTATTTGGCGTACTGGAATGAAGGGTCTAAGAGAAAGGAAGCGCAAAGGACCAACCTCTTGGATCGGAGGAAACTAAAGATGGCGGAAACGACGGGGGAAAGACTCATTAAAGGGGGTTTCTAAGGAGGACCGAGGTGCACAACGAATTTCGGCCGAACGAAGGAAGACAGTTGCTAGACTGGCAAGAACTCGACGGCGGCGTGCACGCAACCGTCGCTTAAACGGCTACATGTAACCGGGAAGTATAGCTGAGAATGCAAACAGTGGGAGAGAAAAATTCCGGTGGGCCGCAACGAAGTCGACCCCGCACGTAGATAGGGAAAAAAAAGGATAAAGTTGCCGAGTTGAGAAAGTAAGCGGGGCGGTCAAGAAAGGACGAAAAAAAAAAGCGGGATAAGGGTAGAGAAGAACAATGAAATAAAAGGCAATTTGGAGGGGTCGTCACGTTTGCAGGCTTAAGACGTGGAGAAGGGAGATCAAGCCTATTTTCTTTAGAAACATTGGACTTCAGGGCCTGAAAATTCAAAGGGAGGGAGGAAAGCAGTAATAAAAGAGAAAGGTGGCGACAAAAAGTTGCGGGTAGTCAAGTTTGAGGGAAAAGGGGAATGGCGTGTGTTTGGACGTTGAAAGAAACGACAAGAAAAGGGCTGAAGATAACGAGTTAGTGTGGTGCCTATAAAAAGGGAGGGGGATGGTCTCTATGAAACAGTTTTCTGGACAAATGCCTCGGTAGGGAGGAGTGCGTTTTGAAAGGAAAGGGTTGCAGTAGTAAAACGGAGGGCCAAGAGAAAAGGGGGGGGAAGAATAATAAAGTACTATAAAAAGAAGGGTTGGGAAGAGGAAGGGAAAATTACGGAAAGAAGGGGAAAAGGGGACGGATAGGGTCGTGAGCAAGGTTTACCAAACAAAAGGAAGTAGAAAGGGGAAAAAAGAAAACGTCCGCCAGGGCGAAAAAGGGGGCGACCAAAGACGAAGAAGAAGTTGACGGAGAAAGGATGGCGCCGAGAAAACAATTAAGAAGCCCTTCCGAAAAATAGGGGAAGGGGGTATGCATTCCTGAGTAAAAAAAATGGCGTATGAGAAAAAAAGAACAAGAGGGATCATAAACAAGGAAAAAAAAAAAAAAAAAAGGAAGAAAAAAAAAATTCCCCTCACAAATTTTAACCAGCAATGAAGAAGGGGTAAGGCCGTCAAGGACCTCGAAGAAAAAAGGGGGAAAGGGGAGTGTATAAACCTTGGGGCACTAACAAGGAGGGCTCAGGTTCCGGCTAGGGTCGGGCAAATTGTGAGGGAGCCACTAAATGTAGGAGAAAGGAATCGGAGAACCGCGAAGTGGTGTTAATTAAGTGATACGGTAGTAATCTAGTGGAGATGGGGGACAACGAATATTCTTATTTAGGATCTATAATCTTAAAAAAGGCGGTAATCTACGGGGAGCTAAGGGGTTGGACATTCCAACATAGGGGGGGTGGCGCATTGGGATGAGGAGCAGGGAGAAACATCAATGCGGAGACCAGCTGATTTAAGGAAAATAAACCAGGGGGCTGAGGAAATTACTACAACTGGATCTTAAGGCTGATAAATTAAGGGAGGGAGGACGGGAAAGGATTAAGCTCAACAGATTTGGAGTTCAGTAATATATCCTACTTCCACTGGCGGAAATATAAGACTATGAGTATTTCCGGTTGGACTCTACTCCAAGGGAAACGTCTCTATAGTTAAAAAGGAAAAAATGTCCACTAAGGCAGGATCGAATCAAAAAAGAAGGGAATAAAAGGAGAAGGGAGACACTATGGAGATCTACCAAAAATTTGCCACGTGGAAAGAAGAGTCGATGTTCTGGTGAACAACAGGGAAACCGGCGGCCAACTTCCAGAAGAGACATAAGGGCTGGCTCCGAAAAGACGATGGGGAGAAATAAGAGGAAAAGTCAAGGGGAGGGTGAACCTCATCGCCGTGGGTCGCCTGGTGTTCGAGAACGTCAAAGAGGAGGAGGCTACGGGAGATTTTGTAACAACTCTCGTGCAAAGAAGTAATCCTCAAGCCCTACAGAAAAGATCTAGTAGAAGAGGGGGGAGGGGAACTAGGGGTCAGAGACCAAGGTCGCGTTCAATATAAATGCGGACGCAAACCGAAAGAAATCGGTCAACCAAAGGATGAATTGACTATTCATAAAATACAAGGGTGATAAAGAGAGGGACCAGGGTCAATCCAAGACCAAGAAAAAAAAAAAAAATATGGGGATGGGAAAGTAAGTAAAATGGTCTCAATAACAGTAAGAAACGAAGAAGCACGCAAATGGCAACGACGATGAACAAAGATTTCGGGGGGAAAAGTGGGTATATCACTTGAGCCGATACGTCCGGTGTGACAAAAGGAGAAACCCAGAATGAGCAAAAGTCAGGGAAAAGGAGGTTATATTACCTTCTTTGCCTCACGATGGGGGGAAACTTTTGGGAGAGACCCAGTGCCGCATATAGAAAAGGGGGAGGGACGTATAGTTCAAGACAAAAGGAAAAAGGCACTTATAGTTCCTCTACTACTGGCTCGCACACTGGATACAATCTAGAAAAGGAGTCAGTTGGTGCCTCACTCAATGTTCAAAAGAGGGAGGAAAAGCAAAGGGAGGCAACCGTCGAATTGCACTGGCCAAGAAACGGGATCGCCTTCACATTGAAAAAGGATGGTACCATATGCGCAGCGCCAAAAATCCTCAAAATTTACAGCGTGACGGGGCACAAAATGATCTAGACCGCTTGCAATGAAGTCAAAGGGGACACATCGGAAAGAGAGGGCCTCAAGAATAAGCGGCCACCGCAAGATGAGCGGCGCTCCAAAACGTACACGAGATGGATACGCGATCAGGACAATATGATGAAAAAAAAGCGTACAATGGCTAAGGAAGCGGTCATAAGGACAGGAACGGCGGTCGAACATTCTGAATGAAGAATAACTTCTAAGGCAAACGGAAAAGAAACGTATCGGGGATAAGAAGTTCTCACCGGGTCTTTTGCGAGCTCCGAGAAGAGAGGACAACAACCAAAACAACCTGAAAAAAAAAAAAAAAAAGTAAGATAAAGTTGATTCCGATTACCAAAGATGATCAAGGCAGAAAAAAAAATTAAGACGGAGAAGGAAAATGAACAAGAAGCTAAAAAAAAAAGGGGAAGAGAGGCCGAAACTCGCGCTTCAGGCATAGTCCGGAAACACTTAGACTTGAAGACCGGGGAATTAAATCACGGAAAAGGAAGGGCGAGGAATAAAACTTGCGCGACTAAAACCGTACACCGGGGGGCGATGCCGAGCGACAAACAAAGCTCGTACAAGGGAAGAGAGGACATTTGTCGTAATTTCCGCTTTTAAGAACGAAGTAAAAGCGGATTCATACAACGTGTTAGAGGGATAGGGGTGGAAAAAGGGAGGGGGGGCGCGAGAAGGAACAAAGGAGAAGATGGTATTTATAAAGACATGAAAAAGCAGGAGGGTAGTCTAAGCAGTGCCAGTAAGGAAAGGATAGGGGCTACGGTCAAGGATAACCAATCGAGCGCCATTAGGGTGGGTACAAAGAAACAAAACGAACGTGGGTGTCGGAATGCAAAGGGGGGAGACGTTACAAAACAAGGCAAGACCAAACCTGCTCCCAAAAAAAAGTTGGTGCTGAAGGAGAAAAGACAGAAGGGGGAAAAAGAAATAACAAGCAAAAGATTGAAAAAAAAGGGAAAGAAAAAGGTAACTCGGAGGAAAACGAAAGGAAAGGAGGGGAGCAAAAAAGGGGGAAAAAGAAAAGGGACTGTGGTCTTCACTAAATAAAAAAAATACAAAAGGCAGAAACAAAAAAGAAACAACAACTGCCTCGAACAAAAAGAGACCAAGTGGGGGGTGGGTATATTCCGACGTGTTCCGAGGAGAGACAGGCGAAAAGCAACCACAAAGAGGAGGGACTCAAATCGAGCTCATCAAACTCGCCGTACAAGCCCCAATTGGCAAAATAACAAAAGAAAGGGAAACAGCACACAACGGATCACAGAAAAATCATCTAAAACAGAGAATATACTTTAAAACAAGAAATGGGGGACACCACGGGGGGGATGTAGCACGCCATTTTCGCGCCCAGGAAGAAACTCCTGCAACTCAAGGGAGAGCCGGGGGGAAGAAAGATGTCTCTGAGATTCCTTCAAGGTCGCGACAACCTCTCTACGCCTGATTCTTCTAAGTACGACAAGAATCACGGAACGTTCTGGGAAAAAAGAAGAGGAATGAGACGCAGGGCGAGAGGCATCCTCAACTAATGCGCTTGACGCCCACTGAATGTGGTAGAGAAATGCCTAGTCGCTAATGGGTAGTTACAGAGCAGTCCGAGCCGTGGTCGATCACAACGGAAAAAAGGGCCGACCAAATAGGCGGAATAGAAAAATATAGGAGGAAAGCAATAACTATCTAAGCGGGGAAGCCGAGGAAAGAGAAATGGTGCAGGCTGAGGCGCAATATGCATTAGAGGAGAGAGGAGTCAACAAGAGAAATCAGCTCGAAGGAAAAAAAATAAGAGTTAGGCGACAAGATTATAACAAGTGACAGGACAGAAAGCAATGAGACTCAAATAATATAGTATTCAATGCGCGCCCCGGGGGAAAGAAAAAGTTGGGGGGAGGGAATCGGGGCACAAAAAAAAGGGAATTAAATTTCAATGATCGCTATGACACCGCTGGTGTCGCGGGGATGAAAGGGAGGGTCTATGGGAAGATGCAGAGACGAATGAGCCTTACTCTACTCCGTTCTTGAAAAGGGTGGGAAACGCGTCAAAACGAAAGTAAATATAAGGGGGGGTTCATCTCCACGGGAAACCCAGGCAGGGTGAAACCAAGATTTAAACATGGAAGCGTGCCAATGGAGTACAAGATACCAGGGATTACCGCGAAGATTGACAGTGAATGAATCACTTACTGGTGAAAGGTTTGTTGGGGAAAAGAAGAAGATATTAAAACCCAACGAGAGGTACCAAAAAGGAAAGCCGGGGAAGAGCCCGAACACGCGGAAAATTCGGAGAGTACTGAAACCGTCTCAGGGAAAACTGGAAAAGGATAATCCGGGACTCAAGAGGCGAACACAGGGAGAAGATTCAGACTTTACACAAGACTCACAACAGAAGAACCCTAATAAAAAAGGGGTAGATACGGAGAACAAGAAGGCTCTTGTGTCTAAAACAGCTAGGACATACAAGGGCAGTAGACGATCTCTCTCACAGACAGGGGAAAAAGACAGAGAGAGAGAAGGAGGAAAGGCATCAAGGGGGGGGTTTAATCATTCAAGAATCCCGATCAAAAGGATCACGGGGTCGGATCTCGGGGGAGGAGTGTTGGAGGAAAAAGGGGGGGGAACAATTAAACGACATGGCAAAGGGGGCAGGCGAGGAAAAGAAGCGGACAGTTAGAGACATGGGGCATAGGGCTACCTGAGGGGATTATCGCAGTATGCTAAGGAGAGGATGAAGGTCGACGGGGTAATATAGTGTTGAGAAGAAACCAACACAACCACGGTGAGAAGGGGTCAACAGAGAAAGAAGGACATACACTGCTACCAGGGAAAACAAGGGTCCATAAAAAACAAAAAGTATTGCTGAAGGGGTCAATGACAAGGGTCCTGTGAAGGGAGAGGAACACCAAATGAGGGGAAAAAAAAAAAAGGAAAGAAAAAAAAGGGGAAGAAGAAAAACGGGGGCTCGAAAAGAAGAAAAAAGGAAAGCGAAATGGGGGAGGAAAGACTTCTCTACTGTCTAGCGGGGACTATAACTTAGATAATCAAGTCGACGTAAGAAATCGGGGTTGAATACCGACAATAAGAAAAAACCAGTTGCGAAAAAGTATCATCAAAGTATTTATGTTCCGAATTCCTGCTCATTAATAACAACAAGACATCGAAAAGTCGAGAAAAAGCAAGCAGGAAAATGGAAGGGGGGTACGAAGGGAAGTGATGGGGTGGTCTCGGATGAGGGGAATCTATCACACGTAGGTTGAGGAATTTAACGGGTCAGCGAAATTCTTCATCTAGGGAGGTAAAGCACTGGGGGTCTTACTACAATGGGGGGAGCAACGGCGGTCAGGGACGCTTTCATAAAAGGCCCCTCCTCACGGACGATAATAGCATCGATGAGGAGGGGAAAATAGATTACGCTCGAGTAGCGGCGTGTAAAAACAAGGAAAAGATCTGCCAGCCAGTATAAACTGAGAAAGGGGCTTAGGTGGGGCGTGTACATAAACCATGGGAGACGCAAAAGCTCTCTTTAAAGTCCATTAATCTATCAAAACCAGGAGTCCAGGGGAGAGAAAATGACCTTTGATCCAAAAGAATGTTCGGACCTCACAGGAGGATGCCGAGCAGGTTACTCTGGGGAGACGGGGAGGTGAGGCGTACTAGGAAGACAGAGTCTGTATATTATCGAAAAGACGACTTACTCTGGGAGCATGAAACGAAGCATGCGAAAGGTAAATTGTGAGCTGGGGAAAAAAAGGAAAAACTAATGAAAAAAAACGGGACATATTGGAAAAAGTAACAAATGGAAGCCGGCCTCTAATTCCTTGGTCAGAGGAGGAGGAAGGAGGAAAAGCTTAAAAAAGATTAAGGGGTAAAAAGCGAGATGTTGAGCATAGAGGACGAGGCTGCGGAAGCGGGAAGTGTTTTGGTCCTTGGGCGTTCCTCAGAATAGCACAGGGGAGAAGGTGGAGGAACAAGAAATGGAATTGGGGTGGGAGCGGGGGTGGGACCGGAGGGTAAACGAAGGGAACACTAGAGAAAAGGGGGGATCTAGTGGGAGGGAGGAACTATTCATCTCGTCGCTGTGTTCTCCCAAGGGAAAGAGGGGTGAATTTCGGTGTGAAGGGGGCTTTGTTTGAATTCCCATTTCGCGTCAGGACAAACAGAGGGTGCAGGACTCACAGAATGGGCTATTTGACAGTAGCCGAAGAGGGTAAATGACCGGGGAAGGAAGCAGTTAGCGATAGAGATCGGAAAAAAAACAAAGAAGCAATGGGAAAACTAGCAACGGACACCACACAATTCAGTGAGGGAATGGCGTTCTACCATCTGAAATCCACAAACAAGGGGATATGTTCGGTATAAAGCGGCTCTTAGAGGGACAAGGGTAGGAGCGTCTGGGGAGGTCGAAGACGCACATTGTCGGATAACGAGGCACACGTAGAAAGGGAAGTCAAGAAGCATTAGGCGGGCAGGGGAGAATTCTTAATGAGGATAAGGAGAACAAGGTAGGGACATAAGATAGATTATAAAGGATAAAGAGGTAGAATCGAGGGAAATGGTCGATAAAGGTACAAAGTCACGGGCAACGGAAATTAAATGATGAAAGGAAATATCACAAACGACGGAAGGACACTGACGAGAATCGCATCATACAAGGTCGACGAATTCTATACAAGAGGGGGCCGGGTACGTGCGAAAGGAAAATCATTGATTGAATTCTAAGTCAGTGCTGACGGGCAGTGGGTCAAATGGAAAGGTTTGTCTATGAGTGGGACCTGCTGAACAAAAGAGGGAATAAGGCAATAGGGCGCTGTGGGACCATTGGTTACTAAAGAACGAATCGCTCGAATCCTTTACAGTCACAGCGGGAAAGAGAAAAGCATAAGCAAGTGTGGGAGAGGAGCAGGCGAGGAGAAACAAAAGAGAAAAAAAACGGCGCGTGAAATGGAACGTAGCAAGGTGGTGAAGTTCAAACGCAAGGGAGGTCAGGAAAGATCGTTTCTGAAGGGGAAAAGGAGGTGGGCCGGGAGGCAACGAAGAAGTTGTAGGGATCAGAACAGTAGGAGTCTCGACCTGTCCGTCCTATGTGGGTAAACTCATCGGGAGGAACACAGATCCGTGTTAGTAAATCAAATCGGAAAGAAAGAGGTCTGGGATAGCAGGAGTAAAAGGAAGCTAGATGTCCACTTAGTGCCAACAGATGGCGGTCAGGGAAAAGAGGTACTGAGACTTCGACAAGTACAGAGAAAGAAAGGGGTGCCGGATAAAAGTACTGAAAAAAGGACGCTGGGACAGAAGCGCACGAGACAGGACTCAAAAACGGTCCGGGGAGGGTACGGAGAAAAATAAAAACTCTTTGAAGCGAGAAAAGACGTAGAAATAACAAACAAAAAAGCAAAAGAAAAAAAAGAAAACGGGGGGGTTAACAGATAGATTAAAAATATACATCTAAAACAAGGTACACAACAAGGGAGTCAACATCCACAATCACCCCGAAGAATTCTTGTCAGGGAAGGAAAAGAAAAAGACCGGGCCCAGCGACTGTTGAACCATTAGACCCGCCTTAAAGCCGAAAGATGAGAAGAGGGAAGTCGATTAACTGAAATGAGAGCGATGGAAAGCCAACGTTGAAGAACAAAAACGTAGCCGGGTACAACATTTAGAAAGAAAAAGCCCAGAAACATGAGACGGAAAAAAAGATGAGTAGAAAAGCAAAGCAATACGAAAGGGGGGCGCACACTGTAGAGTTACCCCCTAAGGAACCAGGTTCCGCCCGGCAGAAAGGAAACCAGCATTGTCACAATCGAACTTGGGAGGAAGGGGTGGGGTCACGATGTAGAAGAGGTGAAAAGAGGGCCAAAGTACAGGAAATTAAAGCCGTGAGACATAGAGACCGGAACGACCAAAGGCAGAGCCACATTGCGACTTGACAGCGTGAAGGAACACAGACAAGGCGAGACAGCAAATCAGAGTCAAAGGAAACCGGGCGGGCAAGGGGACGGACCGACAGCACTCGTGGGGCCACCGGGGAATAAGAGGGGAAGGGCAAAAAAACGCCGTCAACGACTGCCACGGAAAGTTAGCAGAGGGGGTCATTAACCTGCGCACGGACGTATAGAAGCCTAGAGAAAGCGGTTAAAAAGAGAATCTGAGAGAAAAAAACACCTGATGGGGGGGGGAATTCAAAATGAGAGCTTTGCTAAAAACTCCAAAAAAAGTTCTAAGAGGGTCTGAACGGGGGTGTAGTACAAAGTCAAAAGGATGAAGAGCCAAAATGAAAAAAACGAAAATTAAGACACAAGCAGTTGGAAAGGCATCCTCCTCAGGCAAGTAAATCGGGAAATCCGTCTCTGGGGGTCACCAAAGCAAATAAGTGAACCGACCAGGACCAAGGGCCGTAAAAATGGACAGGGCAAATGCCGAAAAAACCACATCTCGTCACACGAAGGGATCGAAAGTAAAGTACAAGGAAAGGCTAAGATCAAAGAGGAGATCCAGGAACGCAGCGGAAGAAGGGACAACAACACGTAATTTTTAGATGGAGAAAAAACGGCTGGGAAAAGAAGGCAAAATGATTGGAATCAAATCTCTATCGAGTTACGAAGAGTGGATAGACGGCCACGCGAAGGGGCAATGACAATTGGTCCACTTCAAAAAAAGTAGCAACAGAAAGGGAGGGCCGCACCCGACAATTTCAAAAACTCATAAACGGTAAGAAAAAAAAGGCCCGGGCGAGCCAGAAGATGGCGGTGAAAAACGCATCAGGGGACGAGAATCAACAAAACAGGGGAAGAGTCATGGGGCTCCTCAAAATCACTCAGGGGTCCAGTAGGGCAGGTTATAGAAACACACAAAACCGCGGGCTACGATGAAAAGGGGAAAAAGTTGCACTGGAAAAAACGCAAATGTACCAGACCAGAAATCCTGGGCCGGCAAAAAAAGGAGTAAGAAAAAACCTACACCCGCCGTTCCTTCAACCTGACCAGCCCAAAGCAGCCGTATTAACAGAGTGACAGGGGTACAGAGAATGGGGGGAGTCACCCAATCAAGTAATGTAGGGGAAAAAGGAATGTCAGCAATCCTGGTAAAAAATCACTAAAGAACATGAAAATAGGAACTAAAAACCAAAAAGGACCCGTATTCACATTCTGGTGCTGAACAAATACATAAGACTAAAAAATAAAAAAAAAAAAAGGGGAAAAAAAGACCTTACTGGAACTTGCTCTCAACAGAAAAAAGAGGAGGAGAGGCAAGGAGTCAAGACAACCCTTACTGGGTCGAAAAAAAAAGCCAACTAGCGTTGGCTAAAAAAACCTAAGGAAAACCCGGACGCACAACTTGGATGTCTGGAAAAAAATAAGAACATAGAGGAGAAGCTGGCGAATTGGGGGCCAGATAAAAGGGAGCGGGGAGCCTGGGAGAACCACAGAAAAATACCGGTACGCCAGGCGGACGAGGGAGAGAAAAGACGATAAAAGGGGGGAAAAAGGGAGTCCCAAAGTCTGGATAAAAGTAGCCTCACACAATAAGCGAAGACGCGAAGTGATAATAAATGTTGTGCATCGTGTGAAATAAAAGAGGATTCAGACATTCATAAGCTTATGCGGGGAGCTATGAGACAATATTTTTAAAGGAAACCATGGTGAAAGAGGAAACCAAACGCGCAAAACAGCACTGTCCACTACGCAAGGGCAAATTATCGAGAAATTGTCCTGGCGCAGGGAAACCAGGCTGGAACATAAAAAACGGGTGAGCGGCCTCGGGGGGGGGAGTTGCGTAGGGCAAAGGAAAACGCCACAAAAAAAATAAGAAGGATCCAGTAAAAATCCCTCTATCAAAACTTTTTCATCGAAAAGTCATTTGGAAGAAGGATCCCATTTAAAGTATGGCCCGGAATAGGGAGGTCTGACGACAAAATCTTCGGGGTATACCCGCGAACACGAACGTTATAAGCCAATACTGGGAGAACTTCTCATACAAGGACACAAGGGGTGTAAACACGACTCACACTGAGGAAATAGTAAGCGTTACAGAAGGGTCGGTCAACGGTCTAGACGGGCTCGAGGAACCAACTTCTAGGTAGGGGATGTGTAGATAAGGGGAAAAATATGGGGCCGGATCGAAATAACCGAGAAGGTGAAAAAGGGAACAGTAACTCTCAAAAAGGAAAGGATCGTAAAAAGGCACGTTCTCAGGGGGACAGAATGGCCGAAAAGGAAGAGAGGAAAAAAGGCAAAAGTTCTAAAAGTAAGGAAAGAAACATGAGAGGCAAAGAGGTGAAACCGAAACAGGGCAAGTAACATATTAATAGTACGGTTGGGGATAGGGAGCCGACTTTAGAACAAGGACTCGTTCAAAG
>Ga0179593_1399218_pt1 | contig 11669 bp, 8 predicted proteins | sample CZODoug2_1_08_16_FD_185931 | JGI IMG/M metagenome (GOLD analysis project Ga0179593, IMG submission 185931) | Vadose zone soil fungal communities from Angelo Coast Range Reserve, California, USA - CZODoug2_1_08_16fungal (PacBio error correction) | ecosystem: Environmental > Terrestrial > Soil >...
TAAACGGTCATAGGTTGGGTCAAAAAAACGCTGGGCAGGACAAGTGGGGAAGGGAAAGGACTCATGCAGCTTCGCCGCCGGTCTGGACAATCTGATTGTTGATTGCGAAGACCGGATGACAACTCCCTGCCGAGCCAGCAGGTCGTCGGGGGAGAACAATTGAGCCGAGGTCGGTGCGACGCAGACAGGAAGTGACTAGAAGAGCAAACCAAAACCTGAGAAACCCTGGCGTGCCTCACGGATTCGCCTACCCAAAAGAGAGTGTCGTGCGACTGGGGATTCAAAAGAGCAACGGACGCATCAAGAAAGCCAGGAATCGTCGCTGGCTGCGTCCGCTTGATTGTCACATGAGGGGGGTGAGGAGGGAAATAAGAAAGTTTCTCCAAGCGCGGATGGGAACGGACTAACTCGCCAGGCAGAATTATGGAAGGCGCGTTCAGCATACGTTCCTGCAGGGCATTCACGAATGGGGGGAGAAACTCGACGTGGAACATAGACGGGAACCGAAAGACGGAGGGCACAAAATGGAGATAAATCTCAGAACGAGATAACCAGCGTAGAATGCGGAGAAATCAAACGCACCAAACAAAATCTAAGCCGCAAAAAGGGACTAACAGGAAAGAATAATGCAATTGCGAAAAGCAGAAGTTCGGCAAGCCCAAACATAGGGGAAGTAAGGTCGGGTCAACTCGGTCCGGTGCGAATATTTTAAGGATCAGAAAGAGTGGGGAAGAAAGACCGACAATTCGAACGAAAACGTCTCTACGAGGGAAACATCGGGCCTTCGCCGAGGAGTAAAAGTGCAAGGACAATCTCGGATTAAGAGAAAAGATCACACTCGTCATTAGGGCGCTTCGGCAGTAGGGATAAGATGATACCCCTGATGCGGGGCAAAAAAACTCTCAGAAACACATGAGGAAAAAAAAAAAAACATCTGCCGAAAGTTCTCGCTTCACGAGAAGGGGGTCATGACGAGGACGAAGACCGGAAGACGCCTAGTCGGCGGCTAGCTACAGCGCTTAAACGATGCTTGGGAAGCCGAGAAAACTAAAGGCAAAAAGTCAAGACTAGACGTCTAGGGAGATGACGAAGTCAAGTGTTAGGCTCAAAAACAAGAAAGAGGTGAAACATCAATTGCGAGGTAAGAAGCCTAAATCTTCGAAGCAAAAAAGGGCAGTCTGATTAGATCATCGGGCCAAAGGAAACCCGGTTCGGAGGCCGGGATCATTCCCGAACGAGAATCCCGACTAGTCAAAAGAGCATGCGGAAAAAGGGAAGGGTTATCACAGCAGGAAAAGCAAAAGATCATCTGGCATGGGATGAGACGTGGGTCGACACACCACAGGAATGCCTGGCAAACAAAAAAAAGTCGGAATTACGGATTGGGAAAAATCGACATGCGAGAGCGGAACTAAATATTATGAGGGAAAAATCGTCATGCGTGAAAAGTTACTCGCGGGAACGGTGTTTAGGGGGAAAAAAAAAATGTAACAGATAACGGCGGATAGTTGGAGGAAAAAAAAAGGCCGAAAGGTATGGGGTGAGGCGGACTCGCTTGGAATCAAATTGTCTGGAACGAGATACAGACAGAGGTTTCACGCGCGTCCGAGGCGCACTCTGCAAAAGGTCAAAAAAAAAGGGCGATACGTGCGAAGACCTCAACCTGAAGGTGAGGAAAAACAGTTAATCAAGAATCGCACTATTCTGAAAAAAAAGGACCCATACCTGCATTGGGAAAAAAGTGCACGTGGTGAAAACCAGGGCTTGACGAAGGTCCAAAAAATGAATAGGTTGGAAAGAAAAAAAAGTAAACTCGAAAAAAGAGAAGGACGTTCAGAGAATATTCCGTACACGGAAAAACATATCGCGTTCTGACGTCCAGCCAAAAAATCTCAAACAAACAACGGAAAGAGGGGGATTAAAAAAAAGAGGTTTTTTTTGGTTGGGCGGGGGGCACTCGATAGTAAACAAAAGTTTGAGGGGCTCCGGAACGCACGGAAGGAGCATTTCCTTAACGAGTACAAAGGTTGGAACGTCTACGGCAGTAAGAGAAAATAGTATATGACATCATTCGGTCAAACAAGGAGGGCGAAACGCAGAGGTGATAGTAAGGGGGTTCTGAAACTGGGGCGTCGACCGAGACGCGGTCTCAGGAAGGGAAACGTGACAACAGGTCGAGGAAGAGGGGAGCAAATATGCAAGCAAGTCGGCGCCGTGAATAGCCCGTTCCAGCCGAAGGGAAGACAGTGAGTATGCAGCGACTATCGGAACCCTGACAGGAAAACCAAAGCCCTTGAAAGAAGCGTGGGTGAGGAGATCCGAACCCGAAAAAAGAGGGGAAAATTCCAAACTGGCAGAGGGAAGACAGAAATAAGATCAGCGAGAGGAAAGACCAAATGGCGAACTTCACGGAACAAATCCGGTCGTGCGAGGGGGGCCAGACAGGAGGAGCAAATAAAAGCCGCTTCATCTTAGAGGAGCGGAAAGACGCAGGCTGATAAGGAAAACCAGCGAAAACGCACGCGCGATGTAAAAGCCGAGGGAGGAAAGGGGGAGCATGCGATGTCGCTCAGGCAGGAGGGAAATGATGGTAGATGACTTCGAACCAGGGGATCCCTGGCACGGTGAATCACTGAACCGCACAAATGATGAAACGTACCGAGGGAAAAAAAACACAAAACAAAAAAAACCGTACATCGTAACATAGGAAGAAAAAAACCATCCGGAGTACAGTGGGCAAAAAAAGAGGTGCGGCCAAGACAGGAAGGCGGAAGAGCGTAATAATGAATGAGGACGAAAAGCACGTCGGGTCACTCCGGGGCAGGACAGTCAGCGGACTTGGTTGGGTGAAACCCCTCGACGGAAGCAAAAGGGCAACTTGGAAAGGTGCAATTCCGGTTCTCAAGGGGATCGACAAGGAAAAAGGCCGCAGGTTCGACAGAGAAATAGAGGAGCGGGTCGAACAAAAACTATGAGGAGTCAAGATCAGAAGGACTGATCCGCAAAAGGAGGTTACTCCGAATGCAAGGACGAATAAACCCGGAAAGGTTAATGAGTCGAAGTCGCTAGAAGGACGTTGAACGGACAGGGGAAAAAAAAGTACTAAATATTGAGACACGGCGAAGCGCTAACGTGGAAAAGACCGACGGAATAAAGAAAGAGAACAAGGGAAGGGACTGCCGACGATTAAGGGTGGCGGTGGGACCTCGCAGGAGGGGAGTCAGGTGAAGGGGGGTGAAGGGGGCCGCGAGCTAACCTTGACGCGTAGGGCGCATCGGGATCTATTCAAAAAAAATGGTGACATCATGGATTTCGGTCACGCGGGGGAAGAAAAATGGTCTCTTAGAGAGGGCCGAACGATCTAGACAGGAAATAGAACATGAAATATATAAATCGGAAACCCAATTCCAGGGGATGGTGTCTACTAACCGCCGAGAAAAGGCCGCGAGTAAAGGGCTGGAAGGGAAAGTGATTGCCGAAACCACACGAAAAAATGACTCGCACCGAAAATCAATCCAGACGAGCACGCCGAATATGAGGGGGGGACCAAATCTTGTACTTGAGGCCACGCTGTGGAAAATCACCCATCAAGGAAAAAGCAATCATCAACAGTGGGGAAAAAAGTTTGGGAGGGTCAGCCCCTGCAAATTGTGAGAGGCCATTTGGGTAGTGGGGAAAGAAGTATAACCAGAAAGCCAAAGGCTCACCGAAAATCAAGCTCCAATCAGAGGAGGAAGGGGCTCACGCTCGTTCAGCCGGGGTGCGTGGAGTGGCGGGCTGGCGCGTAAAGGTGGTGATGTTACAAGGCGAACGAAAAAAAAAAAATATTGGAAACCAGAGAGTAGGAAGGAAGCAAGATGACAAAAAGAAGAATCAAGCCAATTGCAAAGAAAGCAAGAAACGGAGACAGTCTTGCTAGATCCAAACGGAGAAAGAAAGGATGAAGGTCATCGATTTCATGCACGCCAACAGCTGGTCAAGGCTCATCGCTGGCGCGTTGCGGTAAAAAATTCCGCCGGGCTCGACTGGCATCATTTGGATGGATTAGGGCGCAGCACGGGGCTAAGACGCAAAAATCCAGGAACGGCGAGGGCCATCTGACGCTGCGCAGAGGGGGGAAAACAACGATGGCCCGAATTGGGGCGATTGATCGGCGCTGCAAATCGGTTGAACAAAAACGATAACGGCCCAACCCTTGGAGGCAAATCGGATTTATCCTGCCTAAAAACAAAGTTGGGGGGGACGCGGACGGTGGGTGGAGAGAGCAACGAGAGAACAACCGGACGCAAAGAAAGAGGGGAAGGAGCTTACGAACGAAGACGGAAAAGGAGATCGTGGCGAATGCAGTTGCAGAAAAATAAGAATTCTCACAGAAAAAAGCTAAGCGCAAAGAGCCGGATTAAGAATGAGCGGTTGGCGGCGTCGCTTTGAAATCATAAAAGGGACCTTTCTGGGAAAAATGCGGTTCATAAACGAACAGAAGAAGCAGTCATTCGTTAGGAACCAAAGGGACGACATAATGGAAACAAATCGATCTGAAAAAGAAGAAAACGACGAATGCCCGAACATCTAGGAACGGACTCAGGACGCGGACAACTCAGATCTAAAAAACAAAAAAAAGACAAAAACCTACAAGAACATCGGAACGGCTAAGAAATCGGTCAAGTCAAAGCCGAAGAAGAGGCGAGAGGGCCTTAAGTAGGGGGAAATCACAGTATCGTCGATGCCGGTGTGCCATAGTAAGGTACACACTGAAAACAAGGGCGCGACGCGCCTGAGAAAAACAATCAAAAGTGGCAAAGCCAGAAGAGAGCGTGAAATCAAAAAGAAAAAACCTCTAAAGATTCCGGAAAAAGAATGATAAATGGATCGACGGAGAACAAAAAAGGAGAAAGAAAAGGATATTGTTAGCCAAGAAATGGCTAACTAATTGGCGGGCTAAATACAACTAATGAACAAAAGAGTCGCCTAGAAAAAAGGAACCATAGGGAAAAAACCGCTGAAAACAATCGAGCCGAGCAAAAAAAGAGGTTAAAAAACGTCCCTACGAAGAGAAGAAGAAGAAGAAGGAAGGTCGAAGCAAGAAAGCCCGAGAAAAAGCTGGAACTTCAAGAAGGACGTTCGATGAATGAAACGCAGTGGGTTGAAGGGACGTCAGGGAAAATCATCGGGGAACGCGATAGGGGCAAAACATCAGGTGCGGGGGGCTCACCTATAGCGTATCAAGAAAACGGAACAAGTCGTGGAAAGCATCACAAACAAAGCGGCGCTATGCCGAATCGAACCACAAACGATGAGAAGGCCTTGCCGGTTAAGAGGAGAGAGAGGTAGAAGGCGGGTGGAATTGACAGCAGTTTGAGACATGCCGAATAAGGAATTGAGACGGGCTGGTCTGGACTGCGCTTAAACCTAGGGTCAAAACACAGTCGCAAGGTAAACATAGTTGTCGGGGGAGGGGCGAATGCGGAGGTGACGCGCCAGGAATAATAGATTTCGAAAAAAACTACGTCGGATGTTAATAAGCTGGCGTGGTAATAGAGGGGTCTTTGCAGCACTGCCCCTCAACATCTAAGGGCGACGATTGGTTAGAATGGCCTCAATGGAGAGGCAGAGATCAAATTGTGGTGAACTTAAAGAATGTCGGCTGGGAAAACATATTGGGGTCACGACAGACGCGAAGCCTCGAGTAAGAAAAGCCCTCGGCTTCTCAAAAGAGTACGACCCGGAAGGCAAAATTGTGAAGAAAGCAATAGTACTCCACGAGGGTTTCAAGCAAATCGCGTCCTATGGGGAACGGTCCACCTCGCCTTAGGGAATGCTGCTCAAAGGGCTAAATGATGAAGGCGGGACTACGGTTCACGCGAAAGGAAAGAATAAGCGGGCGATCACCGCCGAAAGAATCTAGGCGGGAAAGGGAGAAGCTGAACCGACGATGTCATAGCTGCGGGCTTAGAAAGAAAGACGCTAAAGCAACAATCAAAAGGAAAGAGAGAGTTCGAGAACGACGGGTTTAGGGGGGGGACAGCGATAGTGACCAGGTGGTAAGGGGTTTTAAAAATTAAACTGGAAGAAGGAGAGGACGTAAAACGGATAATGAAACGAGGTGGGGGGAAAAAAGAGACGCAGTCACAACATAATGGCATTAAAAAATAATAAAAAAGAGCAGAGAGAAAGGGCTGAGCGGGGCCCGTGAGGTTGAAATTTCGTCGAGCCGAATAAGAAAAGCGAATGCGAGGGATCATCCAGAGAGGAAAGAGAGCGAGATGCAACCTATAAGAAGTTTACAAAGAGCGGCCACAGCCGGGAGAGAATACCATACCAAGTTAGAAGAGGAGGGAAACCTGTCATACCGAAGTCGTCAAAGAAAAAAGGAAAAACTCGCCCGTTAATCGATAGAAAAGTGAAAAAACATTACCACATAACCGCGCAGAGAAAAAGTTCCACTGGGCGTGCCGCGCAAAAAAAGGGAAAGGGAAGCGCGGGCCAAGTCAGAAACTGAAGAAATCATTATCCAGGACGGTTGAGAACATACATCGCGCCAAGCTAACCAGAAAAATCAATGCGCCAAGGAAAGAGGGATACGGCATCGCACCATTCGATAATTCAAAAAAAAAGAAGCACTAAGGACAAATGCCGAGAGGTTCAACTAGGGGGATGGCACGTGGGGCAAAGCAGAACGGCGAAAAGTAAATGTGATGCAGTCGAGAAGAAGTGTTGAAAAGACAAGGAAAGGTAGTCATCACGCAACGGACACGATGAAGACGGGACTAGACACCAGGAGTACCGACGAGAAACAAGACCGGAGGCATCTAAAAGCAATCGAGACGGCAGAACGCATTTACTGAGGGGGCGGGACTTGACAAGAGAGAATCGGTAAGTAAAGCCAGCTGATAATGAAGTCCTATAGCAAGGTTTCCTTCAAAAACCGGCGCGGAGACATCGGAAAGTGCCAAACAATTCGAGGGAAAAGCAGGCTCCGTGGATAACGAGGAATCGGGAACTGCGGTTTGAAGCCGGGGGGATAGGGGGATGGCACGCAACAGACATGAATGTAATAATCTACGAGCGTAAAAAAAAAAAACACAGCACTTGGAGAAATAGCTAAAGAGAAAAAGAAGAATGACGCCGAAATAGTTAATCCCTTCTATTGACTCAACGAACAGGCTTTCTGCCGAGGGTTTCAAACGAAAAATGCGCGTCGCAATCCGACTAAGTATACACAGGAGGAAGATATACCGGCGAACAAAGCTAACTGTGTACCGGCAAATATACAAAGAGAGCAAAGAAAGAGGATTAAAGAAGTAAGCCGGCAAACATCTCAGGGAAAAAAATGCGGGTGCAGGCCGATAGGAGGGTAAGGAAAACGATGTCCGCCTGGTGTGACCACGAGGAGGGAGAAGAGGTATTACTAATCGTTTAACATCCGTTGGGAGGGAACCCATGGGAAGATATGTATGCTCTTGAAATCGTCCGAGACGCCCACATTCGCAGAAAGGAAAACTGAAGCAAGAGGATTTAAAGACGAGCAAAACGTAAAAAATACAAGAATGCCCGGACGAAGTAGGAAAGAAAGGAAAGGAACGCGGCAAGTAATGTGGCAAAATATCGAACGAAATAAAAATAAAAAGATAATTCAATTCTCAAAAGGAAAAAAGGACCTGCGCACGCCGGGGGTAGCTGGGGACGAAAACAGGCCGGGAGGAAGGAAGGCAATTTTGATAACACACCACAAAAAAACCAGCACCAAATTTCTTTGGGATAATCCGGTAGGCAACACGGCAAGGACGCGCAGGTTGTAAGTATCGCAGAAAGAAAAAAAATAAATGAAAGGAGAAGGAAGCAACCGCCAAGGCGAATCATTCTCAAGAGGTAGGCTGCAAGAAGCAAGAAACGAAATACATCATAACGTAGCAGCAGTGATTTGATCAGACGGGCGCGACTAAAGAATCATAATGATTACCAGGTAAAACAGGTGAGGGGAAAAGGAGACCCGAAGATCAAGGCCCGGCGGCGCCAGACTCATTAAAATCTACTTAAAAAAACTCAAAAAGGGGGAGGAAAAGTGAGAAAAAAAGGGTCATGCGCCACTGGGGAATCATGAATTGAGCTAAGGAGGAATAGAACGTTAGACATTCAGCAGTAATCTCAAAAAAAATCAAAAATGCAAACGTCCGGAACCAGGGCTGAAGGTCGCAAAAAAAAAAGACCGGCGAGTCTATTTCCATCGCTGGAAGCAAGTGATGTCAGAAGAGAAGGGGACAGGATTCGAATTGGCGGTAAGAGAACTCAAAAAATTCAAATGACATGCCTTGAAAGGAGCACTACAACACCAGGCAGGCTTTCAAAAGGGCAAGTGGGGTTAGGGACCATAAAGGAGTTGGGATGCGTCAGAAGAGATTTCTTGTTCATTGACAGAGAGCAACCGCAAAGAAGGAAGACCCAAAAACAAATCGAAGATGCACGAACGGGGATTGTCGACTAGAAATTAGGTGAGTAGTCAAAAGCAGCTCGAAAAAAAGCCATCAAGACTCGCAGGACTTTTCGTGGGATTTATTAAAATAAAAGTGGGCGGAGTCAAAAAAGTCAGACGTTTTCATGAGTTAGGGGAATTCGGAGAAAGGGGCTGGAAGAACGCGAAGTCTGCATTCGAATGATGAACTGGGGCTAGAGAACGAAAAATGGCACAAATCGTCAGAATCCGCAGGACGAGATGGCAAAAGAATACATCGTTCGGGAAACTAGGACAATCACGCACGGCGAGTCAAAACCGAACGGATCAGGGTCCCTCACACCGAGGAGAGGAGGAAAAAAGAAGCAGAAGGTCACATGCCTCAGAGATATCTGCGGAGTAGAGGTAAAAATCTAGAGTGTCATGAAGTCGGGATAAAGGTTTAGAGAGACAAGTCGGGGGAGGTCATAGTGAGACGGTGAAGGACTTTTCCATTCGAAAACGCAACCCAGGCTCGGACAAGCGTGAAGAACAAGAGGCCGGTGAGTACCGACAGGTCAGAAGAGTAAAGAAAATGCAGTGCAAAAGGACCGAAGGAAAAAGGGAGTCGAAGAAAACACGCGTCATGCGGTAGAAAGGATAGCGATTATTAAAGTCGATAGAGTCACACGGGCAGGCGTACTAAATGTAGTACACCACAGTGGCTTGAAAGAACCAGAAGTCACGAAGGAACGAATGAAAGGAAAAAAGAAAAACGCGGGTTGAAAAAAGAAAGAGGAAGAAAAAAAACAAAAAATGCCGAACCGGTAAAGAATTTTTGTAACCACTTCAGAAGCGTATGAAGCATCATCGAAACTATTAAACGCCAGAAAGAAGCCTTGGAGACAACCCGATAAAATGGAGGAGAGCCTTCAAGGAAGACGATTGTTAGAAGAGGATCCTGCGGGCGTCGTAATCATCGCTGCGTCGGGAAAGAATTGAGGTAATGTCGAGTGGTGGACGGGCATCCTCCTATCGCAGTTCAGCACAAGAGATAAAAAGGGTGCGAAGCTCATGAACCATTCCAGCAAAAGGACGATCATAAAAAAAAAAAAAAACGATTGAATCCGCGAGGCCTTCCTGGGAATAGCGGGCGCTTAGGAGGGGTGGGGATATCACATGGGGGGGGGTCCCTAAAGGGTTGGGAATCGGGGGATGGGATGAAGATCTGTGATGGGAAGAGGAGCGCAAGGCAACGACAGGCTGCAACAAAAAGAAGCCGATCAGTGATTTGGGGCGGAAGGGGAGTCCAATAGGGACGGAGGAGAGGGCTCACTAAGTAGAACGCCGAAGGAAGAAAAGAATGGGGTAGGCGCGAATGAGTATCGGGGAATCAGGGAGGTCTTTTAAAAAGTAAAAAATCAGGACGAGAACAAATTGGATTCTGAACTCTTGTAAAACTACTTGGACATTTAGGAAAGGGGGCCGACAAAAAGACGTCTCACTTGTCGGGGTGGAGCATCGTCGAGGGCCGGCAAGAAGGTGGTTCAAAGGCGACTCTCGAGCAAAGAGCGTCGAGAGCTTCGCGAGGGGCGGGGTAAACCTAAAGGTATTTGGCCCCGGGGAGGACTGAGGGGAAGGAGGGAACTCCAAAGTTTAAGCAAAGCGAGAGAAGAGAGGTTCACTTCGAGTAAATCCGAAGGAACCAGGGGGACAAGGCGAAAGAAATGTAGAAGGGAGGCCAGTAAACGGCACGTGACCAAAAAGAAGGTCTGAACGTGGTAAAAAAAAAACCTCTCGGGGGGGGGTAAAAGCGAAACAAAGCGTTCCAGAGAGAAAACAACCGAAAGGAACTCTCTGCTGAAAAAAAACAAAAAAGAGGGTAGAATCTAGAGAGCAACACAGAGGAGGAGCAAGAGATAGAGGGAAAAAAAACCGTTGCAAAGGGGGGGAAGAGAGGTAAGGACCGACGGAAAGAAAACTCCAAAACAGGAAGAATTCGCGGGGAAAGAGGGATAGGTCTCAACAAAGCTTCAAAAGTTGTGGGAACGTCGTCTCGGAAAAGAAAGTGCGTAAGAAAACAAGAATAGGTAAAAACAAAGGGAGAGGAAGCGAGTGAAAAGTCGCTTTGCTTAAACTTTGGGCGAACGAAGAGAAACGGAGGGGCATCCTAAAGAACCGGAACAAAAAGATCACAACGACAAAAAGAGGCCAAAACAGTGGGAGGGAAAGCACAGCGAATGAACCAGTGGAAACGTCTCCAAAGACCGTGAGTCGCCCGAGGAATAAACCAGATCGTCCTAGTTAAAGATCAGTGGTGAAAGAACCGAGGAAAAAACAAAGCGAATAAAGTTTACAATGAGATGCAGTTTCGAAGTAGTGAAAAAGAAGAGCGGAAGATCACTCCGACCGAAAAAAATTCAATCGAAAAAAATCCTGCGAGCGAAGGGTTTTGCAAGAGGTCGTGCATAGAAAGAAAATGAAAAAAGATATCAAGCAGAACATGCCAGAGAGAGGCAGAGGAAAGGTAACCGACTCGCGCGCCCCAGATGAAAAAGTTAGCCAAAGAAGCGGATAATAAGAGGCGGTTTAAATTGGGAACTATCGAACGGCCTAAGCGCAAAAAAGAATGGTGAATGACTTTCTCCAATATTGATCGCGGTGAACACAAAAGGCGCGAAACAAAACATGATGGTATACGTCCAGGAGGATTTAAAGAAGGACGCAATACAGAAAGAATCATAACTAACTCAGAAAATCCGTGAAGGGCAGAAAATTTTGGAAAAATAGTCCTGTGGAAAGCATCAGGCGGGAAAATGGAAGAAGAATGATAGAGGAGCAAGAGGGCCAGGGGAAGCCTGAAGAAATTGCTGTCAAAAAGGCGACGTCTTCATAAAAAAGGGGGGTTCCAACCGGGCTGGAACGCTAAAAGGGACACTGATGGGTCTTCAAAATTTAACAGCCGGGGGGAAAAATAGAATGAGTCAAGAAGACGGATCATCAAAGAAGAACTAAATAAAACAGGACCAACCATCATACGCGGTGAGAAGGATATAGGCGGGATAAGGAGGAGCCAAGGAAAGTCCGGGAAGATGTCCTAACAGAAGACAAGAGGTTCCTTCACTATGTGGGTATCGATGGAAGAAACAAGGCGAGTTGGAAGGAGCCGGAAAAGGATAGATATGACAGGGCCCCAGAATGAAAACTGTGAAGACCTTAAGGAAAATAAGGCGAAACAACG
>Ga0179593_1493343_pt1 | contig 11669 bp, 9 predicted proteins | sample CZODoug2_1_08_16_FD_185931 | JGI IMG/M metagenome (GOLD analysis project Ga0179593, IMG submission 185931) | Vadose zone soil fungal communities from Angelo Coast Range Reserve, California, USA - CZODoug2_1_08_16fungal (PacBio error correction) | ecosystem: Environmental > Terrestrial > Soil >...
TACCGAAACTCTAGCCGTGGCCCGCCTCAAAAAGTACGGGGAAAGAAAAAAAAGAAGGCACCTGCACGAGCTTCAAAGAAGTTTAAACTTTCTGTGTTCATTATGTACTAATAAATGTTCAAAAGGGGGGAGGAGCATATCTTCTCTACACCGCGAAGAGCGGGGACTAAAGCAAAGGCCTCCATTAAAATTGGAGCGAAGGGGAACGGGGGGTCCCTCTGACCGCGACGCATGCGGAAAAAGTCGGGGGAGGACACTCCAACCTTAAAATCGCCAATTACGGGCTTGTCGATACTCGGGGGGGGAATAAAAACGAAAGGAAAACTGGGGAGTGAAGGATACGTTTTTTAGAGAAGAGGAGACCGTTGGCCTAGTCGTACTTCTGGAGAAGGGGCGATCGAAAACCGACTAGGGGGGGGGGAAGGTGAGAATCATCAACGGCGAACGCTACCATCTCTCAAAGAAGAAAATAAGGGAGGAACGAAAAGAAATGAAAAAGATCATCGCTCTCAGACCGTTGAGGGACACAACGAGTGAGGCACCGAAGGAAAAAATCAGGGAGGCCGCGTGAATTCCCTCCACCGTCTTTAGGACTGTCATCACGAATGTGGTAAAAGGAAGAGGAGAACAAAAGGTCAAAGCCCACCGATAAACAGACCAAGTACTTGTGCGAGCTTACGCAGGTGGAGACCGTACTAAAGGAAGAAGAAAGAGTAAAACGTCAGCTTCCCCGCTACGAAGAGACCATCCGAAAGGGATGCAAGACGCCGAGGATTCTATTTGTCAAGTTATTTAGCCGAAAACAAGAGGGAGAGGCAGGAAATAATTCAAAGCTAAGTTGCAAAGAAAGGGCGGTGGGGAATATAGGAAGGGGGGATTAAAAGATGGGTCTTGATTAGGTCGGTGCGGTCGGGCGGAGAAAAAAAGGAGGAGCAGGGCGGGGGAGCAAAAGACTTCCATAACTACCTGCGAGAGAAGGAAGGAAATCTTGGTGAAACTGGGCAAGCTGGGGGATTACAACCGGGGAAAACGTCTCCCCATTAGGCAGGGAAACTGACCCGGCAAGGAAAACGACAAAGTCTTCATGTCCGACCGAGGGAATGTGAAAAAATTAAAAAAAGGGAGGAAAAAAAATCGGCGTCTATTGCAGCTTGGGCGGCGTTGAAGGAAAAAACGTGATTCCAAATTAGGGGGGGGAAAAGGGAACCTTAAAGAACCCGACCCCTCGGGAGTTCAGATGAAGTAGTTGAAAGAAGTCGATCTCTTGCGCACCAAAGGACGGCCTCTAAGAGGGTCAAGAAGTCAATGTGAAACAAACGGCACGCTTCTATCGAAAGGAGGCAAGGGGACGAATAAGGGGGGCGTTTCAGATAGGTGATGGGGACCGCTCACCTCTCTTCATCGTCAAGGAAAAAATTAGGGGGGGGGGAGCGAAGAACTGACTTTCCCGGGCTTTGTGAAAACAAAGACTCAACCGGAGCCGCACCGGAGAAAAGAATGAAATCCGACCTTCCAAACGGAAGATCCGGCTAATCAAGTATGAGGGGAAAAGGGCCCGTGCCCGCTTGCGGCCGCTTCAGGACTAATAGAATGTGAAGAAAAGTGCCGGAGTGTCTCTCTGAAAATCCGAAAAAGGAAGACTCTACGACTCGTCACAGAGGAGTAAAAAATCCCAAAGACGGCCGTTTTTCTTTCCGCGAAGGGCCGGCACGGTACCGACCACGAAAACGCTGAGAGAAGTCCTACGGTGAGAAAATAGAAGAAAGCCGTGCCTACTAAGCAAACCTGGAGCGCGACCGTAATCATCAAAAAGGAAGGGTGGAAAGGAGAAAGGTTGGGAAAGGAAGGTCTAGCGGGAAAAGAATTGTGAAGAGACCGCGATGCCGAGCTCAGGCCTGAAAAGAAACACATGAAGAAAGGAAAGGAATAGACTTTCTCTTAGAGGGCTTACAGGGGCCGGGGGGGTGACGTAGCCTGAAAGAGACCCCTCTCCTAAAGTGGGAGTTGTCGAAAAAGGGAGGGATAAAAAAAACAGGTAAATAGAACTAACACAGAGATACTCAAAGACAACTAATCGCTGAGCAAAAAGGAAAATCACGGGGAAAAGGTGTCAATCTCCGGGGAGAAAATTGCCTGCTGCGGCCTGCATCGATAGCCTAGAAAAAAAAAAACAAGGGGGGCACGACGACGAGGGAGGGCTGAAAGTGCTGCGAACAACGATTCCACAGTGAGGGGGGCCAATTTCCGTCTCTACACCAAACGTCGCGCAGGGAACGACTAGATAGAGGAGGTCTACGCATCGAACCGGTACACCACTACGAGAAGTTCTCTCTGCAATCGTGGGGGAAAGAAAGTATACTAAAAGGAGGAGGAAAAAGATAAGGGTAGGGTCGAAAATCTGAAGTACAGGAATTACTAAGACTCAATTGTGTGTGGTGTAAGACCGATGGTACATCGAAAGCTTCGGTCAGGCGCGCCTGGTGGGGTAGACAGGTCAAGAAAGAGCGGGAAGGTCCTAAATGTGCAAAGCAACCAGACATGCCCGAGAAAGAGACAGTAGTGCACAAACGGGAAAAAGGCAAAGAAAGCAGAGCTACGACGATCGCGTGCAGCCTCGGCAAGAAAAAGGGGGAAGCAAAGGAGAACATCCGGCACGGCCGGCGGTTTGACAGGACGAAGTCAGACCAAGAGAAAGAAGTCGAATCCGAAGGAGGCAGGGGGGATCTCCAAAAAAAAGAAGGGAAACGGGAGGCGGGGTCGACCGGCTGAACAGGGAAAGGGAGCCGGGAAGGGAAAAAAAGCAGGGTCAACCTCGGGGCGAGGCGTTTACCGCTGGATGTCGAAAGGGGGACGAGCAAGTGGGAGGAGGCGGCGCCTCGAGCTCAATCCAACAAGAGAGAAAACCGAAAAAAGGACACTGGTCACCTTAGTGAACAAAACCTGGGAGCTACAAGACAGGACGGCCGAGGTAGAAAAAGGCAGACCGAGGCGAAGTTGAGGGGGGGAAAAATAGGGACTCAACGGCTCCGACCTCAAAAACAGCATGACTTGGGGCATCAAAAAAAGTCGTCATTGGGGAGGGGCTAATTTTTTTAGCTGTTGAAGACGGCGCAAGGCACAGGGTCTGAGCATAAGAAAGAAGGGGTAAACAAAAAGTCAAGAAAGGGTCCGCGGGACGTCAGAAAAATTGAACGGTAGGCGAGGCCGTGTCCCTAACATGGGGAAGAGGATCAGTGAGGACGAGCAGGCTTCTTCCTTGGGAGGGCGCGATAAGACCGTTACCAGGCAGACGAGGCGCCAGTTCAGAAGGAGGGACTATCTTTCCGTGCTGTGATCGGAGAGGCTAAAAATGAAATCAGGGATCTTCTCCTATCCGGAGAAGGAGGGAACAGCACCGACGGGAAGGGACACAGCTCATACCTTGAGAGAGGGAAGGGGGTACAGGGCCTTGGTTCGCCGCCGAAGAGGAACAAGAAGGGAAATCAAGAGGTAGTGAATTATGGGAGGGATGGGAACTAAGCGAGACATCTAAATTAACGAGGGAATACAAAAACCCTCTCGGCACATAACACTTCAAGGTAATACCACAACCCACATACGTAAAAGTCCAGGAGAGACAAAAATTTACTACTTTTCTTTGCGCGCTGGAGTCAAAGGGTTCAGAACAGGGGGACGAAGGGGGGATTGGAAGGTTACACGGCTTATGCACAGAGCAAGGGGAATCTTTGCATAGTACGAAAACGCAGAAGAAAACTTAAAGGGGGGCTGCGGGGTAGTGCTCCTCTTCCGTCTCTATCGCTCCTGAGTCGACAAAAGAAAGGACAAGAGAATAAGAAGAAACGCCGGGAATACAAGCAAGCCATTATACCTCACTACGGGAAAAATTGAATGATTAATTATTTACTAATAAGAGGAAAATTTGACGGAAAATCGTTGAGAAAAAAGAAAAGAAAGCAAATCGACGAGGTCCAGAAGATTATACTTTGAGATTAAGGAGGCACTGGTGGAATGTCAGACGTTCTTAGAGGAGAGGGATTCCTGTGCTTTCTCCCCTGCTTCAATAGAGTGGGATATGAAGGGTGGAGGGGGGGAAGAAAAAAACCTTTTCTTTCTTACCAGCCTGAGCAGGACAAAGACGGTGGAGGGGGGCACTGCCAGAAGACCTGCGGAGAGTCTGAGAAAAGGGAGCTCACGCAGGTGTGCTGCACTTCGGTCGCGTAGAGCGAAAGATGCGCGGGGAGCTTTCGGAAAAAAAGAAAGAAACAAAAAAACAAGACAACACTGAGGAGGAGGGGGGAAAGATAGAAAGAAGAAAAGCTGGAAAAGAACTAAACTCTGACCTGTCAGTTGGCGAGCCACCTGCGTTAAGAGAAAGGACTAACCCACAAAAAAAGAAAAAAACGTAAGGGAGTCAAGGTGACCCTCCAAATGCTTCAAAGTACAGGGAGTTTGGTGGCGCGCAAGGGAAGGTCCAGGGAAGAAGGGAGCAGGAGAAAAAGTACTGATGACTCGGTGGAAGTATCAATCCCCTGACCGAAAAAAGAAGCAGGCCCGCATGCTAGGTCACACACAGTGACTCTCAGCCCGAAAGGATCAGCCGGTGGCCGAGAGAAAGGAGAAGGGCAGCGTCGATCCGAGTACGCAGAAAAGACTCGGAAAAGAGTACATAATGCAAGGAGAAGGGTTGTCCAAATACGTATGTGGAGCGAAGAGGAGAAAAACTGCAAATGGGGATGGACCTTTGCTTATGAAGGGCTGTCAGAAGAAGGAAAAATGAAGATCAGGCGCGACGCTACGGCCGCGGCGCCGCCTCGACACTGACGAAAGACACGCCAGTTGGAGGAGAGCGAAGAAGGAGACCGCTGGAAGAATTAGCGACGTTTGATAAGAGGGACACAATGTCCTCGCCCGCATGCGCACCTTACTGAACGGGACTCCCGACATTGTTAGAAACGGGGAGGGGCCTCGCCTGGTGAAAGAGAAGTGTGGGCCCGATGAAATACTGGGAGAGGGGAGGGGGGGGGATGAAGAAAGCCGGTTGAAGGAATGGAGGAAATATAAGGAACATACTCTCTTGCACCGCACGTCAGAACGCTGGATTGACGGTCGGAAAGGGAAATGCAAATCTCTTCTCCGGCGCGTCTCTAAAACCTCAGAATCTACTTCCGAGGATCCCAGCTCACGGCAGCAGTGGGAAAAAGGAGCGGCCGGACCCGGGGGGAGAAGGTCGGCGACGATACCGCGAGGGCTTCTAGTTGAGGAGAATCAAGGAAAAAAAAAAAAAAGCGAGGGGAAGAGGGTCCCTACTAGATCCGGCGCCGCGCTGGCGAATAGGACCTTCGAGGGGGAAACCTCATCACCCAGCGCCGAAAAAAACTGGTGGAGAGAATGATAATGAGTAAAATTGACACATAGACAAAAGTCTTAAGGAAGAAGGGAAAATTGATATGCCGTCGGTCTCCAGGGGTTCAGCATGTAGGGCCAGGGGGCACTGTTGGTGCGGACTAAGGTCAGCTATCAAACCACGTTATCTTGCATCAAGAAAAGATCCTACCACCATTCGCATCGGTTAGTCTACAAGGGAGCGCTTAGGAGGATTGAACCTGGGGCAAATCTGCTTTGAGGTGTAGGAGCAAAAAGGAAAGAGGGGGACCACGCAAACTCCTCGACTTAAAAGAAAAAACAGAAACGTTCTTCCTAGGAATTGGAGAAGGTCTCATACAGGTAAACCTGACCGAAGGGGTATGAGGGTACCTTCCGGCAGCGGGCCACGAGCTTGAAGTGACGAACTCTCAGGGGGAACAAGGCTGAATATCGGGAAAAGTCAAAAAGACTCAAATCGGGAAAATCTCCAAGGGGGGCGGAAGGTCTTGTCAGCCTCGACCGGTGCTAGGTAGACACCTAAGGGAAGGGAGGGTACTGAACGGGACTTCGGAATAGGCCTCAATTAGGCTTAATTCTGAAAAAGCGGATACGCGGAGAAAAAAGAAGCCGGTCTTCGGGCGCAAGAACTGGCGGGGAAAAGGGGGGGGGGACTGCGAGCCCTGCAGCTATCGCAACGCCTTAGAAGTAAGGACAGACAATATCATGGTTGGCGCGACTTGGAGGGAGTAAATAAGGAGGACCTCCACCTGTATGACCAGGCGCGGGGAGACCACTACATCCGGAAGGAACAACGGAAGAAACCTGAATCGCGATGTACCAGAGATCTCTGTCTACCGCGTCATCGAAGTCAAAAGGGAAAGAAACGAATTCGATGGGACAGAAAGCTGTTTCGAACCGGAATCAATCTAAAGAACATTGGTAGGGGGAGAAAAAAAAAAGAGTTATTCCGAGCACTTCTAAGTAGTTCACAAAGGTTTGAAAAAAGGTCAGGGGGGAGGGGAGTGTCCCTTCAATAGATCGCTTGAAACAAGGGGGGGGGGTGCCGACAATCGTTTGGAAAGAGGGTAGACATTTTCCTCAGGGGGCAGAATCCTTGCCAAAATTGGTGGTGGGGGTGGAGGAAGGAGGCCATTCTCTTGAAAAAAGGATTGAGTCGGCAAAGAAAGGGAAGAGATAGGCGATCGCGTGGGGTGCCGCCGAGAGGCTCCGAGCGAAAACAAAGGAAAACGCAGTTCCTTCTGGGGTGGGGAGGGGATTCCTTCTACGTAATCGCCCTCCGTCGAAGACATAGAGGAGAGTACCGTCCCCCAACAAATGGAATAGGGCGAGTCGCCGGGGATAAAAGACGGGCAAGGGTCGAAGGGACATGCACAGATCCAGGGGTGACCGTAAAATCTGGGAGGTGAAGTTTCTACATGCGACATGGAATCAGGAGAGTATCAGGGAAAAGAACTCTTGGGCCCTCGAAGATAAAAGGGCAGAACGCCGCGGCACCCGGAAAAAGTACTGACCTTCTACCGTCCAAGCATCAGGAGAGGATGAATGTGCAGTAGGACACCCGATCTAAGTGTGGGGGGGGGGGGGGGGTGGGGGGGGGGTTGGGGTGAGTACAGGGTGATGAGGTTCTTGACCAGCAAGGGTTCACCGATAATCCTACCTCAAACAGCATCAGGGCGAAGTTAGAATGCCCGAGATGAGGGGGAGGGGGATCAGAGGTCTATTTTTTTAAAAGGTGAGGTCTCAAGGGGAAGGAACTTTGGCAAAGAGGGGGAAACCGGAGGTCAAAATGCTCGTCCGCCGCGGTTAAGAAAAAAAGCTGGGGAAGGGACACTGGTAAAATTGTGCGATGCTCCTACAGTTTGTTGGTGTCTGTCGTAAAGAAGGAAGACGGCGTAAACGGGGACTGGCGGTGCTTGGGAACGGGGGGAAAGGGTAGGTCCTATTCTCTCAGAGGTACCGGACGGGAGATCTGCGGCGGAAAAGCGAGAAAGGGAGAGGGCCGCGCACCTACGACAGACTCGCGAAGAACCTACCAAACAGCATTTAAAGAAAATATCCTAGGCCGGACTACCGGGAACACAACAGAAACCACGGGGGGGGGGGGGGGGGGGGGGTGGGGGGGGGGGGGTGGGAGGGGTCCTGAAAAAACTCAAAGGCGAAACTGAGAGCATCAATCCAGGCCCAAAGGAACAGCCGCCCTGTGTCGAGGTGGACTGAAAAGCTGAGGACGGCGGGCACTCAAGGAACTGCACAGAGCACAAAAGGCAAATCACGGAAGAGTTGAGTCATCGTCACGACCATCCGTTAATAGAGGCTACATTTAAAAAAAAGTCGAAGGAGCGCCAGGGGGCAGAAGCTCCTTTGTCCCTGGCGGAACGGTCCGAAAGGGAATAGGTTGAGCGCACCGACAAAAAAGGCGGATTTCTTTAATAGCGGCAAGAGGGCCCTTACGCGAACGCCTAGGAGTCTCAAAAAAAGATCAGTAAGAAGACCGCCAGGTCATCCAGCAAGACCTGCCTCGCTTGAAAGAATTCTTTGAAAAGGGGAGGGGGGATGAAAGAGAAAGGAGCCTTTTGGAAGAGTTTTAATCTTGGGTGGGGGGGGGGGGGGGGAATCGCAACGCGGTAAATCTTCTTGCCTTAACGCCCAGTCCTCAATGTGATACGCCTTCCAAAAAAACGGAGGGAGAAGAAGAGGTCTTTCCCGGTCTCTACTGAAGAAGGAACTGAGGGACGCCTTCCACCTTCGTCAGCTCCAAAGTACGTGAAGAGGGTTAAAAGAGTGGGAGAAGACGGATCGCGTTTGCTGGGGTGTCAGAAAAAACCGGGTTAACGGAAGGATTTAAGAAAAGAGGAACCGACGGATAGCCGGTCCTAGTAGGGTGATCCCTCTTTGGATCGAAATGCGGGTAACTGAGAGAAGGTTCATGGAAGGGAGAGAGACAAAAACAAAGGAGGAGTAAAAGGAGAGAGATGGTGGTCGCCGAGAGGCACTCAAAACTTACCTCAGGGGAAAAAAGAGTTATCTCACGAGCTAACTCAAGACAAAGTCGATCAGGCGGCCCGCGGCAGGGAAAAACGTCCTAAAAAAAGGGTCAAAGGGGGGGAAGGCCCGAACTATCTCCCGCCCGTCCCCCGTCTCCTCTAAGGACTTTTAGGAATAAAAGACACTTACTTAAACCAGGAAGGCCAACCGAGTATCGGTCAGACCCACCCTTAAGAAAAGGAGGAGGAACGGGGATTAATGTATGCCGACGGACATCTGGGGGGAGAACGAAAGGGGATCCAAACAATGAGCAAGTGCACATAATGCAAAGCATAAGTTAAGACTTCTTTTAAAGAACCAGGGGAAGGGATGAAAGGGTCTGAGTTCTGCAGTGGTGCGCAGGAAGGCTCTCGAGCCATCAGACGAGTTAACAAAAGCGCCTAAGAAAGGGAAAGAACTACCGGGGTTGCTGTTAAGTGAGCCCGCTTACGCAATTAAAACGAAAGGAGCCGAATTTACCCGCACGTGAAAAAATCTCACCAAGGAGGGAGTCTAAATGTACCGAAACAGCTTCGGAGAAACGCGTCGTCAGGCAGAAAGGACTGATGACCTGCCTGTTACCAATGACTAGTTCCGGGGAAAGATGGAGTAGGGAGTTTCTCTTCTTGACCTAGGTTTGGAAATCTTAGAAAGGGGAAAAAATGCCCATCGAGCTTGTCACCGACCACCGGGGGAAAAAGGGAAATTGGGGAAAAGGGGGGATCTTGGGGACTATTACACTCCGGAGCGGGTCGCGAAAAAGGAAAGAAGGTCCGCTATCGGCCCGGGAGTTTTTCTCCCGGCTGCGGTTCCAAGGGCAAAAGCCAGGAAAAGGAGTGCTGGATTTCGAGATCACAAGGAGGGGGGCGTGAGTTCTCCGGACATAAAGAAAAAGAGCTGGTAGAGAGTCTAGACGATAGGCGAAAATTCTCTACCAAGGGAGAGCACGGCTACCTTTTCAGTGGAAACCCGGAAAAGCGCCCGTCCAGACTCGGGCGCGCCTTATAACATACATCTTGAAAAAGGGAAAAAGAAAAATTTCAACAATTGGATTACTGACGGAAAAAAAGGAACTTCTTTCTCTTGCGCCAGTGCGCGGGAAGTGTGAAAATGGAGAAACAGGAGTCCGTGCGCAAGCTTCAACCATAAGCTAAGGACTCGAAGGGAAGAATACCTCTGATGGTAGGAAGGGCAAAGGAAATGTGAGGTCGGCTCGTCCGCGCCCTATATGTGTCCCAGACTTTTCTACGAAAAGGCTCTAGGCTAACTAGAACGAAGTAGACGCGACGTGTCGTCATCGCGTTGACCCAGATCGAAGCACTGCATCGGGCCCCTAGTGCAGAAGTAGCAAGCGCCGCTCCCGGACCCATCAAGAAAAAAGCTACAACCAGAGAAAAGAAACAAATGAACCAAAAAAAAAAATGAGCTAGGCTGACCTTCTAAGAAAAAAAAAAAAACGAGAGGAAGGGGAGGTACCTCTCTCCCGGGGGGTGGACATTTAAGGTCACGAGGTACTTTCAGGAGTTAGCCAGCATTTCCGGAAGTCGGGCTATACGGAGAGGAGCTGAAAACAACCCGGTCCGCGGCTTCGTTGGTGGGCTCAACAGGGGGTAGGCGGACTTCTTCATCAGGGGGAGAAAAAAAAAAGCAGAAAACGGGACTGAGCGCGGCATCAGCTCAAACTGGAGGAGGGACTGTCACTTCTTCCTGAGCAACCATCCGCGGGGGAAAAACAAGAAGGGGGACATTCTCTACAACCACGAACTAAGGGGGCAAGTATATTTACCATCTAGATGGACGCTCGGGGGAACCCATCGACCGTTTACACGACAAAAGGGCGACGGTAAACCTGCATATCTTAACAGCTTTTTCGGATGAATAGCAAAAAACTGAGTAGGGGGAGAAGGAAAAGAGATTATTAAAAAACGAAACAGCCTTGAGATCATTCGAGGAAAACTGGGGGGTGCGTGGTTTCCGGGTTCTGCGAAACAGAGCTGGTAAATAGAAGGACGGGTAAAGGGGGAGGAGTGGTTCGAGCCGGACATGTGCGGCCGCGGTAGCGAAGAGAAACGGGAACCCCACTTCCCGCGGTCAAAGTAGCCATGCCGCTTGAGCGAGACGAAAACTCAAAATAAAAGGGGTGAGGGAGAAGGCATGAGGCAGCCATTCCACCTTTAGCATCGCACCGAAATTGGGGGGACAGCTACTAGGGAAGCTCACCTAAAATAGAAGAAGCTTCTGCCGATCAGCCCTCTAATTGTGAGCAAAAAAAGGAAAGGACCAAGGCGAGCGTTGTCACCTTCTCTCACCATCACGGTCAGCTTCTCTAGGAAGCCAAAAAACTCGGGAGAAAGACGCATTGAATTGACGAGGGGGGTGAGGGTGTAGACGATCAGGCTAATAAGGTGCGAAGAAATACAAAAAAAAGAAAGACCGCACTCGTGGCCCCTGCCAGAGGATCACCTTGACGGAAAATCAAGGAAAAAAGGGAGGGAGGAAGAGACCAAGGGCGGAAAGGACAGAGGTATCCCAAAGACTCCAGCGTTTTCGTTTTAGGGACGCAACTCGTAGGAAACCTAAGAAAAGGAGGGAGGGGAAAAGAATGCGAGGAAGGTCGTCGGAATCCGATGCGCTGGGGAGAAATCTTCAAATTAGAAAAATCAATCGAGGGTACTCTGAATTAGCAGCTGCCTAACGGGAACCAGGCCTAAACTCAAAAAGAAAACTTGTAGGGGGGGAGGGGAAAGGGGTCCTAATGGTGCCATGTCGATCGTAGGGCGCGCAAGGAGCTAGGGGTCTCTAAGGTGTTTCACAAAGGGAAATTTACCATGGGGAAGAACTGCTCATAAAAAAAAAAAAGGACAGCAGGTGACGGGGGAAGCTTCTTACGAAAAAAGTCGGGCGGAGAGGGGAGAATGGTCTCACCTACACTGGCATAGACCGCATAAATTGCCCAAAGCTCATATCCGACGGTGCCAAAAAAGAGAGGAAGGATCACAACTCCCTTGGTCCGCTCGAACTAAGCCAGGGAAGAGGGAGTAATCCCAGGCACAGGCCATCTGTTTCTTCCTGGGTTTAAGAAGGGAAAAAGGGGGAGGCGCACATCAAGTTGACTAAAGCAGAGGAGGACATAAAAAAAGAGCTGGAGAGGGGGAAAGAAGGGGATCGGGGGCACTAAAATGGCTACTCCTTCTACCTGGAACGAGTCGGGGAGAAGTCAAGGGGAAAAGAACTGTCTACGGCGTGCCGGCCCTGCGGGG
>Ga0179593_1519022_pt1 | contig 11669 bp, 10 predicted proteins | sample CZODoug2_1_08_16_FD_185931 | JGI IMG/M metagenome (GOLD analysis project Ga0179593, IMG submission 185931) | Vadose zone soil fungal communities from Angelo Coast Range Reserve, California, USA - CZODoug2_1_08_16fungal (PacBio error correction) | ecosystem: Environmental > Terrestrial > Soil >...
CGGCAAGACCGAGGACCAGCCTCTATCCTTCATAAAGAGCGACGGCAAACCATCGGTGCCGTTCGTCCCATCAAAAAATTCTTGGAGAGGGGGAAGAAAACTGGTGTGACTTCTCACCCATCGCGAGGTGGGGGGTGGGGGTAAGGAGAACCTACAAAATATCCTACATCTGGAATGCCAGGAAAACAGAAAGTGAGGGACCCATGAGCCCTCTCACCAATAAAGAGAGCACCAGTTCAACAGAAAGTGGAAATCTTGCACAAGATAAGAAGAAGTCTCAAAACCCCAATTATGGATTAAAATAGAGGATAGACGGATATGCAGGCGTCTGTTAAAATTCAGGGGAAAAGAGGTCCTGCAGGGGGGCGGGTTCAAGTCGACTTCAAGTTCTTGGGTGGGAAATCCCGGGCCGGTAGCTGGGGGTGAGACCGTCGCGCTGGGTGACTAAGATGCTGCAACCCGTAATTGGGGGGGCCCACTCCCGCGGGTTGGGAGGAGAAAAGTAGAACACCGTTCGCGAGCGCGCTGTCGTCCGCCGAAAAGAGGGATGATGTAGGAGTGCCGTACCTACGCACTGGTTGTGGGGACAAAGCGTCTCGCGCCGTCGAAGGAAGAGCGGGGGAAAAAAACCGCTGATAAGGTCCTTCTCGTGCGGACGTCTATTTAAAGAGCACTGCTCCTCCTGTTGAAGGCGCTGTGAGACCAACCGCATGATCAGAGAAACAGATCACAGTGCAGTCAAGAAAAAGCGAAGGATTTTCAAACCGTGCGCTGGCAAGGATATCGGTGGTGAAAGAGTCTCGGGGCCGGCCCGTCTGGAGCGAAAAGGGGGAGAAAACAGCTTCTGGTCGTCGAGCCCTCTATCACCAGGAGAGGGCGTGGGGCGCCAGGCGAAGAAAGGCGCTTAGCCACGTAAGGACGGTAGAAAAAGGGGAAAGGGAAGGGGAGGGGTGACCGCGCAGAGTCGTAATCGGAGACCCGAGAACGGAGTGTCGGCAAAAATTCTGGGGGCCGTTCACCATCTGTGAAAATTCAGGGCAGGGAGTTAAAGGGGGACGGGCGTAATCGCCTGAGAAGCGACGTTGGTCTCCGAGCCTAGTCTAGGGATCAACTTCCATGGTCACGCCGCTTGCCCAGGGAGCGACGGTGCCGGGCAAAGGGAGGAATCCTCGCGCTATTTGAGAAAGTTTGGGGGGGGGCACCTGGGGAGAATAAACAAGCGTTGGAGTCCAAGGAAGCGCTGGGCGGTGGTACTGAAAGACTTAATCCTAGAAGGGACGACGCCCATTGCTAGAGCGGCAAAAAAGCAGAAAAAAAGACCAAGATGGGGTGTGACCAGGTCCCTTCTCTAGCAGGTTATAAGGAAGGAGAGTCAACAGTTTGTACCAAAAAACCGGGAAAGGGTCATATACCCTATCGGGAGGTACAGGCCGGGGGAATCAAAAGAATCAACCTTTCGGAATGAAAAGGCCAAAGAGATGTCACCAGGGACGCCAGCAGAAGAGGGGCCTCTATGGTTCGACGAGGAAGAAAGGCGGAAGGAATGAAGGCCGCTAAGCTTTCTCTCGTGGCGGAAAGGAAAACGAGTCTTTACCTTTAAAAAGAGTCCCGTACCAAGGAAACCTTGAAGGAAGGGGGGAGAAAAATGGAAAAACGCCGAACGAGCATCAGGAAAGAACCGGGAGGTCATGGAGGACGTTTTCCACAGCGTTCGAGTGGCCGGAGGCAGAAGGAAGATTCTTATTTTTGAGTGGCAGGGGGAAAGGGGAAGAAGGCGAACATGTTGCGCAGGTGCTTTTATCGAGTGTACGGGAGAGGGAGAAAAAAAGAGAGAGGGAAAGGGCATCTTTCACCACAGTTGAAAGGAACAAAAGAACAACAACGGAGGATAAGGAAAGGGTCTATATAGGTTGTGTTCCATACAGGCATTTGGCAGAGGAGGAGATCAGAAAAAGCTTGGGCGCGCGCAATCCAAGACTCGACTAAGATACTCGGCGGTCCGGGGTCGGCCTTGAACGACGAACCGCCAAAGAAGCCTTCTCAGTCAAGTCGGCCGCCGCAAAATTCGCAAAAAGTTGACCACCCCAGAAACAGAGAAGGCGGGAGGCCGTGAAGTAGTGTCATGGTCTAGGCGTCAAAGGGGGGGCCAGCTGTGCCAGGGAAGATCTTGATCAGTCGCGCTGGCAACCAGGGAACTGAGAGTGCAGCCGTTAAGGGATCGATGGAAGGAGTACAGCGTAGGGAAACATCTATTCCCAGCTGTTATGTCGGGGGCGCTAGTCATAAAGGGTAGACGCGAGGGTCCATGAAAAAGGTCCGAAGGAAACGGTTAGGAAATTTTGAAAAAGGTGGGACGGTTAGACTCCGTCTCCCAAAAACGGTATAAGGCTTTCCCAGGGAAATCAGTTCAATCATTCTCATCGATATCGGGGAGACCGTCTGTAACAAAGCTGGGGGTCGCACGGATTGCCTCCATCGGAGCCATGGGGCGGCTGTTCTTTAAGACGGGGACGAATGCCTCACCTCTCTTGCCGTACGGGATCGACAACGAGCGTGGTCGGGAAGGGGGACCCAACAAGGATCCGATTAAATGGATCCCCCTCGGGAAGGAGGGGAGGAGGGAGGTAACCCTTTCGACTGCAACGCGGCCCGGCATCTGGGCGTGAAGACCGCCGAACTACCACCGTCATCCGCGCGGGGACAAATGGAGGGGGTTGCGCCAACAGCGTTAACCCGAAACCGAAAAGGCCCGAATTAAAGAGGGACACGGGGCAAGCACCGGGACTTCTCTCTCAAGTCGCCTTCTCGGGAGGAGGCCAGAAAACTGCGAGTCGACAAGACGAATCCCTACTGAATCAGACCGCGAAATACTAAAAAGCGGCCGTGACGCGAAGGGACTATACCCCGCCAGGGAGAAAGAAGGGGAGTACTACCGAACCTAATCGTGTCGACTCAATCGGAAGCGAGTAACCGGAAGGGCGGAAATCTCGAGCAAAGGCACTTCATCTTGGGAAAGAAGAGGGAAGAAAGGGGAGGAAGAGGGCAAACCTGGAGGGGGGCAAACTGCAATATCCAGCTCCATAGGCGAAAAATTCCACACAAAAAGAAATGTTGAAATCGACAATCAATTATCATGAACATTAAGAACGAAAGAGGACCAAAGACGTCGATCGAGGGGGGACCCAAAAGCTGGGTAGTGGGGTCACGCCTACACAAATGAAAAGCTCGATCCGACGAAAAGGATCTAACTTCAACCATCAGAATTGCGTCGTCTCATAAAGCAAGGATGGAGCGAGTGGGAAAAAGGGGTCAAAAAATTACTGACAGCGCGACGCGTCTACTACTACTACCGGAAAGGGAGGGGGCAATGTAGGGAAAAAATAGGAAACGCTCTCTACCAGAGGAGAGAGCATTGCCAATCCATCGAATGGGAGAGAAAAAGAAAACAATCATACGAAAGAAGAAAGAGAGAAAAAAACCTGATGAAAAGAGAGATTTAGACTCTCGATGCATGGGCTTGAGGAGTTTGCAGGGGAAAATCTTTGGAGGAAAGATGAGGCCTGGATGGGGGATCTCGTTCATTGTAAATGGGGTCTAATTCGCTCTTTGGGGAAGTGGGAGAAGCGGGGTCGACGCCGGGGCTGTGTTTACGCTCAAAAACGTCGTTTTGCAAGAAAGAAGGGTGTTTCGCCTACCGGCAATCGAGATGGGGTCCGGGAGACGAGACCGTCCGAATCGCGCGGGCATTTGATGGGGGTGGCGCAAGAAACAAAATGGGGACAGATCGATGACCGATAGAGAATATCTGGAGCTCGCGGCGCCCAAGAGAGTTTCAAAGGTGGGCCTACATCGAACAGGGCTGGAATGGGATTCCGTCCGAAAAAGGAGAGGGCGAGCAGTTCGCAGGGTGAAACTCTGTCCCAGCGAGACGGGGGGAACAGATGAAGCAGATAGGAGACATCGGGAAGTATCATCATCATGGCTGCATTCTGGGACGAGAACAAAAAAACCCCCCTATGGCGAACATCTGCCTGGTCGGAAATAGCAACGCAGGAAAACCTGCGAGAAGGGGGGAGCAGGGAGGGGCGTCATCGTAAGGAGGGCCACAGTGGCGCACGTGCGCGGTGAGGAGCGGGAGGGTCCGTGTAGACCTACAGGTGGCGTCGTAAAGTCCCCCGAAGGAGAAGGGCGCAAGAGTTCGGGCGAAAGAAATCGTGGGAGGGCCGCGTGCAGGTCCAGCCGTTCATAGGCCTGCCAAAGGGCGCCGTTGGGGGAAGACCTCCGGGGCAGAGTAAGTTCACAAAATGTCACTGACGCGTGAAGGGCGCGCGGGGAGGGGAAAGATCACCGCCTCCTCGCTCTCTGATTGGGGGCTCTCAAAATGAAGGATCATGGGGGGGGGGGGGGGAAAGACAGCGCATAAAGCGCTTGGCGAGCCTATCCGGGCAAAGCGCGGTCGGGGGAAGGAGAGGAAAACCGGCCCTCGCTCGGAAACTAACAGCCATGAATGGGGGGGAACAAAAAAAGCCAGCTTGGACAAGAAGTTCTGCCTTTCCTCGATAAAGAGGGAAAGTCGGAGGTGGGCCTCACAAACTTGGAAATCTCTACCCTAGGAGACGGAGTCTAACGCGCGGAGAAACCGTCAGGGGCAGTCCCACGCTGCCCTCTCGCAAGAAGAAGGGCGAACCGCATCCAAAGACTTCCTCTAGGTTCTCCGACGGGTAAACGCCAGAGGAAAGGCGAGAAGTCAAGGACTCAATATTTCCGGGCGTAAAAGAAAAGAAAGGAAACGAGAAACAGAGTCTCGAGGCAAGTCCCTCCAGGGACGAAAGGGGCCCCACCTGACACGAAGAAGATCAGGATAAAAGGGACCTGCAAGGGGCCGGAGTGGGTCAAAGAGGGCGAGGTTTCTTCGCATACGGAGGAGAAGTAGGGGGGTCCGGGTGTCAAAGGAAAAAACTTCACGGCCAGGGGATCATTAGAATGATGGAGGGGGGGCGCCAAAGATCTCTGGGGCTCCGATATGGGCGTGGACGCATTGCCCAAATAGAGAACAACCCAACTTAGGAAGTCGGAAAAGAGAAGGGGGGGGATGCTAACGGAGAAGAGATGGGTAAAAGACTAAGACTCCCTCTAAATCAATAATGATCAAAAGGGGGGAAGGGGTCTAGCGAAAACCCCACGGCACGGAAACCAAAATCACTCCTACCTTGACTGCCTAAGAAAAAAGAAAAAGGGACCAACGAAAGAGCCAAAGGATGAAAGTCTGGAGACGGGATGCTAAAGGGGGGCTCACTTCCCCTGGCGTGACTGGGGCATCGGACGAGGCCAGGGGAAAGAGATAGGAAGGCGAACGAAGAAAGGATGAGAGTGCAACGAGGCAGATGCAGAGGGAGTCAGAGGGCCCAAACCGGATTCGTGGGGACTCCTTAGACAAGATGCCGAATAAACGAGGGGGAGGGAGGAAAAGACTGACGAAGCTGAAGGGGGAAATCCGTAACTCCCCGGGGGGGCTTTCCCATTTGTTTTATTCAAATGTCGAATGTGGGCGACTCAGAAATCGATCGAAAAGGGTAAAAAAAAGGGAGGGGGAAAGGGCGGGACCGTCCCATGGTAAGGGAGTTGAAGCGCGGGACGCCGGCCCTACTTCCTAAACAGCCCAGCGAGGAGCTAGGGGGGAAAAAGAGAGTTTAAAATTCAGCCGACGTGCCCCACCCGATCGAGTAATAAGAACGAGCGAGGCGGTGCTCCGTGAAGCCGTCAACTACGCCCTTGGGGCTTGAAAAAGAAAGGGTGAAAACAGCTCCTGTCCGGGGAGCTGCGACACGAAGCCGATGAACGACTGTACCTGAACCGTCAAGAGCCCGAAAAGAGGGTGGGACCGGCTGTCAAAAGAAATTTTTCCTGACTGGCCCGTCGAAAGAAAGGGGTCCTGTAATACAGAAAACCCTGATCTTGACGGAACCGGCTTGGGGGTCCCTAAAAGACGCCCATTACGAGACCGGCGACTCCTATCCCGTTGTCTTCCTGGGGGGAGAAGGCGCGCCCTGGAGAAAAGCCCGAAGGTCCAAACTAGGCAGGTTCGCTTGTCCGTCCGACCATAAGGTCGGACCCAGAAGAGAAAGTAAGAGTGGGGGCCTACTCTGATGGGATCTTCAAAGAGAGATGGCCCAGACATTCAATCAGTAGTGAAAAAACAAGAAACGGGGGGGGGGGGGGGACGATCTGTGAGGGGGGAGTGGCTCAAGGGGGGGAAAGTTAGAATATAGCATCCTCCTGAGATCCCAAAGGATCCTTAAAGGTTGGATATAGGGGGATGCCTAACTCCAATAAAAGGACAAAAACGGAGAGATCCCCAAATCTTCCATAATCCTGGGGCGAGCGAGAGGGGAAGAGGCGGGGATGAATGAGGCCGCCTACATCTCAGAACTAGAATCAAGACTACGCAGGAGCGGTAACGGTCAAAAAATCTCGGAGGGCCTCGCCATCAAGATGGGGGGAGAAGGGGGGCAAAAGAATGTTGCTCATTTACAGGGAAGGAGGTCACACGAAACGAGAAGAAGAAACCACGACTCTGTAGAAAAAAAAGGAGAAGGGAGACCAGTCCTACAGGAACTCTCTCGAAAAATAAGTCTATCAGGAAAGGGAAAAGATGTCAGGAAAAACCTAGCAAAGAAGAAACAACAACAACTGGTAGGAAAAAGAGAGAGTCTTCTCGTGAGGGAGGGGGGGGAAAAGAGTGCCAGAGGTAGGGGTATAGCGTAGGAGGAGCCTTGAAGAAAAACGGTGGGCCTGGAAAGTAGTCAAAGCCCCCCCTGATGGCTAGTTTGTGGTTAACGTCGGGGGAAAGGGAGTAAGGGAGAAAAACTTCTTTGGCAAAAACAATGCCGCAGGATGAGAAAAAAAAAGGAAAATCAAATGGTTTCGTTCGCAGGGAGGGAGGGGGAAAAGGTGGAGGTGAACTTGCTAATGTAGGAAGTAAAAAACGAACCCCGCTGGTTACCCTATCTCATCGACCACAGCGTAGGAGGGAATCGAGTCCGACGGGCATACTTGCAGACTTCTATTTCAACTCGGGTGAAGAGCGTCTAGGTGAAGGGATCGGGAAAGAGCAGAAGAGGTCTCCCCCAGAACTTTCTCCCGGGTGAACTCTGGCAAAAAGCGTGGGGGGGACAATTTCAGGGAAAAAGAGATCGTGGGTCCCTTCATCAAGCATTCGCCCGGAAGGGTACGGAAATGGTCGTACGACATCGGGGTAGGAGACACCTTCGAGCTCGTTTTCGGAGGCGAGGGAAAGGGGAGGAAGGGGGCCACTGGAGGTAATTCTCGGGCGGTCCTGGGGTAAAACTGAGACAGTCGGGGCGGGGTAATCACGCCGAAAAATGGAGAGAGATCAAAAAAAAAGGGGTGAGCCTTTTCCACATCTTTAATTCCGGAACGTCAGGGGGGTGGGCGGGTAAAGCCTTATGCAATTCGGCGCAAAAGCCAGCCGAAGGGGAGAAACGGGGGGTTCACAACCAGGCAATTTCACTCCAGCGTTGCCCAGAACGTTGAAAAAAAAGGGGGAGCGAAGGCTGCGAGAGAGAAAAGACCTTCCTCGACTGTGTTTGGGTCACTAAAGAGAGCGCGTTTGCTCCAGGATGAGAGCGCTGGTGCGGTTTTCGGGAAGTAAGAAAAGCGGGAAGCGAGTAACGAAAAGTCCGCCATTGAAAAAGAGGGGAAATTCAGAGTGGGCGAAAAAAGAGTGTGTGGGGAAAAAAATACTTTCTCCACGCTCGATGGGATGGAAGAAAGGGGTAGAACACCTGAAAGGGTTGGCAAGGGAGATAAGGTACTTTATTCTACACAAATTATGAAAGTCTTGACCTTGAGGAAATCCTTATCTGAAGAAGAAGAAAGAGAGCGAGACTTTCAGGATCTGCCCAATCCGCCTCTATTTGGCGACCTGGACCGCACAGATCGCGTCCACGGCTGGAGCTAAATCTTTTACGTCGTTAGAAATAAAGAAATCAGAAAGGAAATGGAAAAAAGGGAACCGATCCAATTAGAACGACGAAGGGAGAACACCATTACACCACCTGCAAGGGGAAGGGAAGATCATTGGAAGAAGGGTCTTCGGGTCAACGCTGACTGGCAAGAAGGGGAGGGAGTCTTCTTTTTTTCAGGCCGTAGTGGTGGAAGTAAGAAAGGACGGAGGAAGTAAATTTTTAGCGAGAGCTTTCTTATATGCTCTGCACCAAGAGAGGGAGAGCGCAGGGGGTATCGTTCAAGGAAAGACACAAATCAGCTCAACAAAGATAGGGAAAGAGGGGAAAAGGAAGGTGTAGGCTAAACTCTATGTATTGCTAAAACATATGAGGTCCATGGGCTAGAAAGGGTCAAAACGACAGTAAATCAGAATGAAAAAGGGCCTAAGGGTCGAAGAGGGAACCCCTACGTGCACTACAAATCAAAGCTTAAGCCGAAAGAACCTCTAAAGACTCCGGGAGAAAGAGAAAATTGGGGATTTCTCTAGCCTTGGGAAAACGTGCTTGGAGGGGGTGGGCTAAAGGCAGGGGCACGTTTCGGTGAAGCCAGAAAAGATCGGGACATTTTCTTCTCACCACTGAAAAACAGGGATGTAAGAGTTCAGAACCGAATAAAGGGATACCATTCACGGCGCGGGCTAGAATCGATTCGAAGGGATCCGCTAGGCCAGTCCGTGACCGGAAAGGCACGTTTATGAAGGGGGGGGCCGGTTGTAAAAATATCTCAAGCATAAAATGCTTTCCCATTTGGGGGAGCCACAGAATTGTAAGAAAAAGGATCCTGATCATCTAATCAGATAAAAAAGTGGGGAAATCTTTCAGGGGTTCGCAAAGGGGGTAGAGGGAAAATTTCGGTTCTTCCCCGAGGACACGGTGCCAGGGGGGAGAACCCGGCTTTTGCCGAGAAGGGTCGAAAATTGGGGAAACTTAGCCGAGGTTGAACCCCAAAACGCCATGGAAAGAAAGACTGACAATCACGCTCGAGGGGGAGGGGAGAAAACAAATGAAGCGTTAGCCTCGCCCCCATGCCTCATTTTAATTTGAATGGAGGACTACCTCAAGGGTATCAGGGGGGCTACGTGCTCATTGGGGGGGGGCCGGCCTGGGAGACCGAAACAACACTCAGGCCTCTTCCCATCGTGTACCGGAGTAGAACCTGAACTGGATTCGCTCCCCGTCAGACCTTGGCAGACGGACACAACGCGAGTCTAACGACCATTACGCCCTAGAAGGCTCGGGCAAGAACGCCTTTCGATGGAATATAAACGAAGATAGCAGGTATGCGGGGAGACTCCGTACAAATGTTAGACAAGTAAGGCCCCCAATGTGGAAAAAGGACACAAAACCGATCTTCTTCCCAGCGAAACTGTCAGCAGGAAATCGAAAAAATGGAGGAGCGGGCCAACACGGTGCCACGGGAGAACGCAAGGAACGCGCCTCTTGCGTCGAAAGAAACAACACAAGGGAGATCGGGGATCGGTGCCGCAGTGCAGGAAAGAACGTGCCGGGGCTAAGAAGGATTGAATCTAGCAAGAAAGATCGAGGAAGGGGGTAGTCGAGAGACTACATCATCCGCAATGCCAATCGATCAGGACTTACAGGGGAACTGGGAAGATAGGATTGTGGGGGGAGATCAAAATCAACGGATTGTCTTCTGAGTGGTTGAAACTAAAGGGTGTTCGAAGCGTCAACAAAGCGACCGAACAAAAAAGAAGAACATCGGACGGGGTCCATGCACCCAAGACCTCGAATTCTGACCCTTCTACAGGCGCGCGAACGCAAAAGTATAAGAAGACAAGAAGGGGAAACGGGAACGAATCAGACATATCATCTCAAAAACGAGGAAAAAGGATAGGAGGACGAGGGGAGTGTCGTCTTCTTGTGCCAAGGCCCAACCCTTTTGGGCACTCGTGAAAGGGGAGAAAGAGGATGAGTTCATTAGGGGGAATGAATTCGCCATGGGGGGGTTCCTGGAAATCCGGCAAATGCAGGGGTAGTCCGAGGCTCGCTGGGTGACGAATTCCTCAACACGGACTGAAACTCAGAGGGGAGTTGGCGCGGAAAGTAACGTCGCGAGCTGTAGTCAGGAGCTATCAGTGGAAAGGAGGATGTAGAGGAAGAAGGACAAAAAAGGGATATCGAGAGGACGGATGATTAGTTTGCGCATCGCCGATTCGAGGGCAGAGGAGGTGGGGAAAGTGTTTCAAAAGCTGAATAAGCACAAGGCTGGAAGGGAGGGTATGGAAAAAGGGCGAGCAGTACTTGAAAAATCCAGTGCCAGGCATGCCAAATGTTCCAAAGGAATCGTTCATCTAAACTGTTGGGGAGACAGGAAAGTCTGGTATCAGCAGATGGGGGGATCGGGCTGGGACGTAGCCCTCGATCACCCGACTATCTTAACTGGGTGAAATGGGAACAGGGATGGCTCGAAGCCACTTAAAGTAAAAAGCGAAGGGCGTTTAAATACTCGGGGGGAAGGTAAAGTGCGACCTAAGGAAAGACGGAGGGCACATGGAAAGCCGTCATGAGGAGCGCGAACGGTTTCGGTCCAAGCCTGTGGAAGGCCGGCGCAAAGGGTTCAAACCCGGATCCGGAGGGTCACCGGCGGATTTCACGCAAAAGCGCAGGGGAAAAGGAAAGATCACCTAATCCTTCGAGGTCAGGAAACGGTTTGGGGTACCTCTACGGCGAAAGAAAAAAAGCTAGAAAAGGAGTGTCTCCTTCTGCAGGGGTTCTTCCCGAAAGTCGGGTAAAAAGAGGCCAAAAAAGGGTTACATGTTGCTACCAAAAGAGGGGTTTGGAGGTATCCAACTGCAGGCGGATATAAGGAGCTTAAAAAAATAAAGAAACCACCTGTAAAAGCAATCTACCGAGGGGGGAAAAAAAAGAAAAGGGGGGAAAAAAAAAAGACTGCCTCACGAGTCATTCCGGCCTGCCCTACGGAAGGAAAAGTAGCGCAACTCCTCGGAAGGGCCTTCAGAGAGGGGGGAGGGCCGCAAGACTTCCATAGAGCCTTAAGTTCGTGCAAAAGCTGAAGAGAGAACTGATAGCACGAAAATATTTCCCCCATAGGAGCCAAGGGAAAAGACAGGGGACGTTATCCCCAAAATGACAAAAGAAGAAAGCATAAAGGATCTAGGACAGACCCCCCCTCCGATGGGGAAAAACAGGGAATGGGTGTTTGACCTTTTGGCGCACCGGACAGGGTATTGGGAGGGGAAGTATTGGAAAAGAGAAGAAAACAAGGAAAGCTGTGATCATTGTGAAAAGATGAGGGCGGGATGGCGCGCAAAAAAAGAGTGTCGAAATTAAAGAAGTTACGCAGGCCCAAAGAAAATCATCACCACACGGAGGAGATGATAAGGCGAAAACTTTTGGAGAACATGAGAAGGAGCCCGGAAAGGGGTGAATAGACAGCCAGCAACCCTCGAGGGAGAGGAAAAAAGTGAGAAGCTCGGCTTGGACCACTACGGCAAGAAAAAAAAGGAGTCGAAAAAAACTGAACATTGGGAAACAGGCGAGCAGAAAGGATGTCGCGATCCGGGAGACTCGTTAGCGTTTGGGTGGGGGTCGGTCAAGAGGAGGATGGGGCATCGACCTGGGACGTTAAGGATAGGTACTGGAAAAGAAGTAAATGGTGTG
>Ga0179593_1572411_pt1 | contig 11669 bp, 11 predicted proteins | sample CZODoug2_1_08_16_FD_185931 | JGI IMG/M metagenome (GOLD analysis project Ga0179593, IMG submission 185931) | Vadose zone soil fungal communities from Angelo Coast Range Reserve, California, USA - CZODoug2_1_08_16fungal (PacBio error correction) | ecosystem: Environmental > Terrestrial > Soil >...
AGGAAAAGGGAAGCCTACAGGAGGAAGAGAAGATTGATCTCGAAGGCCTCTGGTTTTGGCGTTTCCTGGAGGGAAATAAACCACCCCTAATTATTATTTAAATAGAGAACTACTAAAAGAAGACTGAGAAAAAAAAATCCCCCAAACAAGGACCGCCTTTAAGAGGAAAAAAGCGAACCACGACAAGGAAGAAAGAGACTAAGCGGAAAGGTGGAGAGGGTACGAAAGAAAAAAAAGGCTGAAGAAGAACTTCGACTAGGAGCCTTCGCTCAAGAACACCAAAGGGGAGCAAAAGCAAGGCTCACAAAAGAATCGACGAAACCGGCCGCTAGGGCTAACGGGTCCGAACGGCTGGGGGTCAAGCGTGGTATCAAAAGAGTGAGAAGGACCGGGAGGAAAAAGAGAAAAAAAGAGAGGGAGGAAAGCCGTAAACCCATCAAGCCCTATGCGAAGATCATAAGGAAACGTTTAACCACGAGAGGAAAGCAGAAAAAGACCCGTGGTTACTCACGCGTCAGAGATCGACATGGACCTGGAGATCTACGGATCAGAACCTAAGAAAAAGGCAAGGTGGGAGAAAAGTGCTCGACGAGCGGAAGAAGTCGTGAAACGTGAAAGGCTTCCCTAAAAAAGAACAAAGATCTTTCCTTCCCCTCCAGGAGGAGCGTAAAAAAGGGGGAACGTGTGCTGGAAAAAATGGGAACCACGCAAACGCGCTGCTACAGTGGATCTTCTTTTGGAAGGCAGTCGTCGGCAGAAATGGAGGTCAAACATGAATGGACTTCTACCTGAATAAAGAAAAGCGGAGGCGCGAGGAAGGGTTCCGACACGCTTTTTAATTAACTTTGACAAAGGTACGAGTCCACGAAATCGAAAAAGAAGAAGGGGGGGAAATGGTCGAAGAAGTCTAGAAAATCAGACCTCGAGGTTCGCTGAAACAAGAAATCCCTGGCCAATCTGGAATAGGAGAGGCGTCGCCGGGTCTGCCGGAATGGGCCTCGGCCTGTCGAATTAAAGGAGAACGTCCCGCGTCCTCTGGGCCGAGGCCGCTGACTTGAAGAAGTCTCGCAAAAGAACAAACTGGGAGAAGGAACTTCCGGTGTAGAGGAAGGGGAAGTATATCGGCTGTGATTGAATTACTACCACCGTCAGAAGACGAAGAGTTCTAAGGGGAGTCATCGAAAAAAGGAAAAAGTTGCTTAAACTGCAGACGTTAGCGGAGGAAATGATCTTGAAAATCGCCGCCCACGCCCTTTCTACCGAAAGTTGCCAGGGCCGCAAAAAACGGAGAAAAAATCTGAAGGGGATAGGGGGACCGAGAATTAAGACTCATACCAGGAAACTCTCGTGCGGAGCGTCCTTGGAGGATCTTCGAATAACTAAACTTGGGGAAGGGTAGGAGAAAGCCAATAAGAACGGGGGGTCTTAGGGGGGGATATCAGCGGAAATCTACATGCTTCGGGGAAGGGGGAAGGTTAACAATTCACAGTCTGGTACAAGAAGGGTTCGCAGGAGGAGTCCTTTGAACGAGAAAAGACGCAGTAAAGGGGGGATTATTTGAAAACCAAACCTACGTAAAGAAGAACGGAGCATATCCAGCTGAGCTACGGGAAAGAAATCACGATTTTATCAAGCAGAGAGGGGACACCGGCGAGAAAAAGGGTCTGGTGAGGGCGCTCGTGGACGACATGGAAGGTAGCCCGGGCGTTCCTTCTAGGAGAAACCGAAATCGAAACAGGGCATCTCAACGAGCCGAGCCTATTCCAGACGGAACTCACGATGGCCAACGTAATTCAACCAGAAGAATTGGCAGGGGGCGCAAATGAAAGTCACTTTTCCTGCAAGAAATTTCGACAAGACAGTACCTAAAGGGCGCCAAAAAAGGCCTGAAAAAGAAGGTCGCGTTAGACGAGCAGATTCAACTCGGATAGACGAAGACGAAATCCGGCCAAAAGCAATCCCTTATTCACTTAAGACAGAGTAATGGGGAGGAGCAAAGAAAAGGGTCGTATACGGGGGGAGGGAAAAGTCGACGAAAGGGATACTCAGCCAGGATAAAAAACTTGCCAGTGGAAATTCGCGACGTGTCGATGCATTCGGCTACAAGAGAGGGAATCGGCGTTTCGAGACAGAGGAAACTCGACTAAGGAAAGAAAAGATCGAGAAACGACGCTCCAACGCCTCGAGTGTTCAAAGAGGGAGTATCTTCGTGCGACAGCACGGCGAGAAGATCTTCTCGGAAGAGGTACATCGTCGCTGCGGGAAAAAGCTTGAGACGCAAAAAAAACACAAACTTGATGGGAAGGGAAAAGGGCTGCGAAGAGAAAAGACACACAGGACAGCAGAAGGGGACGGAAGGATGACCGAGGAAGCCAGCCGGCAGAGGGATCGCCTTTCTTCTCCCTAGAGAAAGAAGTGAAAAATGAACTATTCTGAAAAAAAGAAGAAAGGGGGGGAGATGAAAAGCGAGAAGGTTGCGCTCATCGAACGAAAAAACGAAACTGGACTGGGAAGACTTGTCGCCGACATGCTCGACAACGTCAAAGGAAATGGAAGCGGCGGCTTGGAGGGGAAAGGTCGAAGCCAGAATCTACCAGGATGCCCTTTCGAATCCAATAAGGAATCCTGGAGCAGAGAAAAGGGATTGTCGTGCTCGCCGAAGAATGTGGCATAATCTGCAGGAGAACTGAGAGCCGGCGGCGGCAGGTCATCGGAAGTTACTACTAATGAGGGGTAGAAAATTTCCGGGGGGGAAAAAAAGGAAGAGGGGAACCTTCCCTAAGGGGGGTTAAGGCGCGGAGGGGCGCTACGGGGGCATGAGTTCTCCTTCCTTGGAAAAATACGCGAGAACAACAGGGGTTAGCTGCACAAAGGGGTGCGATAGAAAAACCTCTCTCAGGTAAGGTAGATCCCGAGAGCAACTCTCGTCTTGAAAGGGAAACCCGGGAAAGAGGTTCGGAAAATACGGAACTCTGTGAAGAAGAGGCGGGGGCAGAGCTCACTGGATCGAGAGGGCTCTAACCCTTGTTAGTCAAATCCCTCCGTAGGAAGGGAAGAGTGAAAAAAAACAGTTAACATTAAAAAGGAGGAAATCGGGCACGGGGAAAGACTGTGAATTGTTACGGGATTCCCCTACTCCAAAGAGATACTGGACTAAGGGAGGGAAGACAGTTCAGAAAAGAATTAGCGCATCTAGTAGTAGGGTCTTGAAGGGAAAAGCAAAGATCCGGCAAGACTCTTCCGCCTAATGTTGGGGATGAGGAGATAGGCATTGAAAAAGAAGAAAAAAAGGAACCTTCAGGTAGAAAAAGGAAGCCTGTTGGAACATTCTTATTCAAGGGAGCCGGTAAGAAGGGCAGTAATCCTTCAATAAGAGGATAATGGCATTTCCTCATCTACCGGAAACACGATCCACGCATGAAACAACGACTCATAACTAATATATTACGATGAATCCAGAACGCGTCTGCAAACTGATTGCTCTAAATACGGTCTTGGCCGCACCGATGAGTGTTCAATTCCACCTTCTCTAGTGGGCGATGTCTAACTCCGTTAGGAAAAGACACCTACTTCACCAACATTGGAGGGATAAACACCCTGTTATCATTGTTCGACATGGGGAGAGACACAGAGATATTGATTCCACAGTTCTATTCACCCCAATCGATAAGTGCGTCAAGCTTATTGTGTAACTTTAGCTAGTCGCACCGTTTAACATAGAGTGCGAACCACTTACTCACGAGAGGGCTACAGAGGACACCACCTCCTTCTATAGACTGGTCGAAGACAACTAAAGTCTACTAAAACGAATCATCGTGGCTTCTCCTGCACGCAGTTTATATGGGTAATGACGTAAGAAGATAACTCAAAGGATCGTGGACTTCTCACAACTTACGTGTGGCTGGATCAGGAGGCATGTCTCCTATACTAGCACGCCGTAGGAAACATGCAATAAAAAAAAAGCTAAATAAACTGCATAGGAGTCTGGTGGAAACCGCTAACTCAAAAAACAAAAAAAAAAATCTATGTGTCCCGCAAAGAAGCCCAGGCTTTGCGAAAGAGGAAGGTCTCGTTCAGGATCGTAGGGAGGGATCGACGTGCAAAAAAATTCCTTCCCCGTCAAGGGGGAGAGAACCCAGGAGTAGGGAGAGAGGACTCCAGAGGGAAGATTCTCAGGAAATACAAATCGCAGCGGGGAAGAAGAACACATCCGCTCCACGGTAGCGTGGTTTTCGCAAAAAGGTACCGAACGAAGGGAAAACAAAAAAGAAGTGAGCGGATTAGAAATTTGAAAACGCGAGGGGAGAGGGATGTTTTCGGGAATCCAGGGGCACAAAGGATCTATTTCAGCTCTAAAAAAAGCGTTTTGTCCACGAAGGAGCGAGAAAAAGGGCGAGCGAAAAAAAGGATTTCCTTAGCGGGCGAAAAAGCTCTATAACCACTTGTACAGGGATAATGCGACCATGGGGGTCAAGGGGGGCCGCTTCGTCAGAGGGCTGAAGGCTGTCCTAAAGAGTCTCTATGCTCACATCCAAAAAAAAAAGACCGGAAAGGGGACCAAAAAGACCGTTCGGGAACCTGTGGAAAAGACGAGCAAAAGTTCGGAGGAAGAGGGTATGATGTAAGGGACCTCTACTTAAGCGGAGGCAAACCTTTGGGAGGGGAGAGAAGGGAAGCGAGTTCTTGAAATGGGCTGGGCAGTCCGATAGGACATCTTCAGCGAGCCGTCTGAGCGCATCCTCGATCGATCTAGGAGATCGAAACGGAAGCTAAAAGGTGTGATCGATCTTAGTCTTCTTTAGGTCCTTTAGTTTCCATCTCTCTCAACGGAGGGTAGAGGAAAATAGAAAAAAAATACAGGAAACGAAAAACAAAAATCCTCGAAAAAAGAAAAAGGGGGGAATTAAGCCTCGACGCGGGTTAGGGACTCAACGAGCCCTTCGAGATGCGCGGAAGGGCTAGCTTCCTTAGAAAAGCGGCGGAAAGCTAAAAAGAAAGGAATGCTATTAAAAGCACAAGAGAAAAGGGCGAGAGGAAACTATACGAGGAGAGGTCTCCCCTACAGCCCTTGCTTCGACTACCGTTCCGAAAAAGAGAAAGGGTAACGAAATTCGTGAGGGAAGCAATCACGGGAAAGGAAAAAAAAGCCGGGAGGTGAAGATCGATTACATCCGGAATCCAAGGACAGAACGCGATGCGAAAGATCTCTTCTTTTACCAAAAAATAGAAATGAACCAAAATTGGTGATAGCATCCAGTCGCCTCAACAGTGATGTGAGGAGGAAGAGATCTCGAAATACCTCATTTTCCACGTTCTAGTGGGATAGACGTACGCTCGTGGAAAAAGGGGGGGGCGGGGGGAAGGGGTAAAAAAAAAAAAAGGGAGGGGAAAGGAGTGAAATCGGCTAAGCGTTTCCCTTCTTCACGGCAGACGTCAACGTATGTAAAGAAGCCGAAAAGGGCCAGCTGTTCGGGGATCTGGGGGGAGGGAATAAGGGGTCCGCAACGAGAACAAAGATCTTCTACCTTGTAGCTGATGTTTCCCTGCCAAAAAACAACGATCGTAGAAATCCTGGAAAAAGGAGCGTAAAAGCTCCCCTGACTATCGAGAGAGGTTCTCGAAAAAGGCTGACGTGAAAGAAGTGGGGGAAGGGGCTATAGAACTAGACAGGTTTCCAAAAAGGGTTCGCAGAAGATCTGTTGACTGGGGCGGAGCAGGAAAATCGAAAAAAATCGAGGGTCTATCTGGAAAAAAGACGAAGCAACCGGGCCAAAAAAAAATGAGGCTACCAGGCCGGAAAAAAAAGCGTCCGTCCAGTGTCCTAGTAAATTCGAAGGAGGACGTCCTCGTACTCAATTCAGCCGTCTACTTTGTACGAGGGAGCGAAAGGGGGAAAGGGGGGGAAAACACTGGAAAACAGAACAGTTGGAGGAAAAAAGTATTATCTGTCTGTGATTGTTGGAATAAGTCGAGTCAGGAAGAAAGGCGGGGGGATCGGCAAGCTGAAGCGGAAGAAGTCTTCTTCTTCGGCCCTTATGAAGCAAGGGCGAAGTAGATGAAGCGGCTGATGAGGGTCTTGAAAGAAGCCCTGAATGCCCGGAGAAAATAGGCCATTTCCGCACGCAGACACCGGCGCCCATCTGCGTGGGAGGGAATTCACTTTGGTATCTGGAAGGAGAAGGCGAGCGCAAGGAAAAATCGTCGAAAGGCATCTTTCAGGGAAAAAAAGGACTGACCTAAAAAGAGTACGCACTTGCAAGAGAGAGAAAGAGACCTTTTCTTCGACCACGCTCTTATCCAGCTAAGGGGAGGGAGGTTAAGTGAAAGGGACAGTCAAAAAAGGTGTGCAGAGGGGTGTTAACTGTTAACTGTTAACTAAACTAAAGGCAGGAAGGTTTGAACGTGCGCCCGGGAATTTAACCCCGACCTACTGTGGAAGACCAGCGCTCTATCCATAGAAGGGCTAGAGGAAAGAAATAGAGATGGTGGGGGAAAAACTGCGCCGTGGAAGGGTCGAAAAGCAATGGGAGCGGGAGCGACACCGTGAAGAGCAACCTTCCCCCGGGCCGTCGCTAAAAAAGAGTCGCCACCGTGGAAACGAGATCTCGAAAAAGAAACGAAATGCCCCCTTATGCAGACTGCCAGAAACGAGAAACAGGGGGGCAGGTGCTCTTGCGCGAGAAAAACGATTCACTTTTTCCTTCACTGAAGAACATGAAGTGAGTCCACTCCCGCCGGTTCCGAAGAAAGTAAAAACACCCGATCGGAAAGAGCACAGCACCGGACAAGAAAAGTCACGTATTCCCTCATATTAAACCATTGGTGAAAAAAAAGGGGGAATGACGGGGGAAAGATGCGAGAAAAGTACGAACACGGATACTCTTCCAAGACAATAATCTCCTGGCAGTAAGGAAGGAAATTGTCGAGTCAGTCGGCGAAAAGCGCGACCGAGAAACGGAGGTCTTCTGACGCAGAAAAAATCATCTCCAAGAAAAACGTCGCAGGAGGAATCCGAAATAGCCGTAGTACGGTGTTCAAAGGGCAGGGAGGGAAAGCGTGGCAAGCACGGCGAGGATCCTCGGCCGGCTGGCTTCCTCGAGCTCTTCATCCTCTCTTTGTGAGAGGGAGGGGAGGGAGAATCTCGAAGAAGAACAACAAGTAGAGATAGAGGGGAGTTATCCGCACGACATCACGGAAAGAGGAAGGATGAGAGAATGAAGGATTAAGGAAGAAAAGTACTTATTCCTCTCCAGGGGCTGTAAGAGAATCACTTCCTTAAAAAGGAGTGACTCCGACGTGGGGCATATGAGGAGGAGAAATTCGTCTCAGCCCTAAGAAAAGAAAGGCTGAACTCAAAGGGGACGCCGACATTGCTCGACACGTCTCGCATCTGAAAGATTTCGGCTTTATCTCTTGACGGGAAGGGTCAGAGAAAGTGGGAGCTATAGAAACGGTCAGGCAGAAAATGGGCCACGGCCAATGTCAATTACTCTTTATGGAAGAAGTTAATCCGTTAGAAAGGCATGGCCAAGAGAGTTACAGGATGTACTGAAAAACAGTATTGCTGCTGTAGGAAGAGAAAGTCACTCGTCGTGGAGAAGCTTTTCTCTTGACAAAAGGGGAAGGGAATCGGGAGTCCATGAAAGGAAAGAGGTAAAAAATGCCCTAGGGACCCAAGTCTTCGTCGCTTACAGTGGAAAATCGCTGGGTGGTCCTTTCATCGCAGATCTCGATATAGGAGGATTTAGGGGAAACCGGTCCATTTCTCAGCTCACTGGGGAAATACCTAGCGCCCATGCGACTTAAGGACTGCGGAAAAGGCAGGGGAAAAGATCAAGGAAAAACTAGGGGAAAAAAACGTCTCCCGTAGGATCACGAGTAGTCGCCGGTATAACCCTTATTTCGGTGGAAATCCGCTCTTTCTCCCGGGAAACTGCCTGGACAGTTAAAGGGGGAGGAAACGCGAAAACTATGTAGACTTGTGAAGTGGGAAAAAGAAAGGAACGACGCGCAAAGAGGCAGCTTTGATAGAGGCGGAATCCGAAAGTTCGAAGGCGAAAAGAAAGAGTCGTTTAGGAGGAGAATCCTCAAAGACGCGGTCCGCAGAATGAGGTGTGAAAGGGAAAGGTATTCTCCTGCATTCTCCGAAACAAACGAACTCCAAAGAAAAGGGACACGCAGGAAGGAAATGGCTGGTCCTGGAAAAATCTTAAGGGAAAGGGCGTCCAGGCCGGAGATGTGAAGATCCTTCATAAAAGAAATTAAGGCCATGAAAGGAATCACAAAGACGAGAAAGGAGCTTACGAACATCTGGGCTTGCAGGGAAGGAAGAAGTGAGCGTACTTCTTTCCCCATCACCGCCGAGAAAGCGGCACACGGATTTCTGCTAAAGGCAGGAGGGTACAGGGTAGAAAAGGCTCGCAAAAAAATCGGAAAATGAATGAGGACTAGGACTTCGACGAAAGGGTCAGAAGAGGTAAAAGAGGGAGACTACGAGGAAGACGTCGACGGAAGGATTACTCTCCTCCTAAACCGAGGCTGCACAGGCACTTCTTGTGTGAACCTAGGAACCAACGCCGAGGGAGGGTCTGCGGGCCGCGACTGTCAAAAGTTCCACAAATATCAGGGAGGGAGAAAAGAGAAGGAGAAAAGTCGCGGGAACCGTGCAGGAAGAAAAGGAGTCAGCGGCTGTAGAAAACAGGAGTCAAGACGCGGAACTGGATGCCGTGTCGAGAAAAGGAGTGAGGGAAGGAAATAAAACGTAGGAAAAAAAAAAAGAAAAGGGTTCGCTTTGCACACAAGTGGGGGACAAATCTGCAAAGAAAAAGGGGACGACTCCGTAAGATACGTGTGGGGAAGGGCAGTCGGAATTTCGATTTGCACAAGCCCCCGGGGATGTTGAGGGGGAAACGAGACAGCTCAGGGAGAAAAAAAAAAGAACGAGATCCTTTTCGACCAAGGACGGGAGGAAAGAGTCTATCTCTCACCTTCGAGCCTTTCTACTTACGAAAACAAAGGGTAAGGGGATATGGAGGGGGATATGGGGAATCAACGGGAAGAAGAAGCGGAGGGAAATCGTCTCCTGATGGAACAGGCTTGTCCCGAGAAGGACTCTGATGGAACTTCTCAGAGGAAAAAGGCTGTAGAAACAACAGACCTTTCGACATGACGAGCGAAAAAAGGTAGTGATGGCCACGTGGAGACCAGAAGACTTGGTGTATCTTTATCTAAAGGGGCAAGGGGCGAGAAAAGGGGGAGTGACTTTGAGCTTGTCGAAATAGGACAAGCCGTCAGCAAAAAGGGGAACGCATCCGAAGGTCGAGAAAAGGGGAAATCCGCCTAAGGAGGAACTAGGAGGGGTGGGACGCTCGTCTTCCTTCTGGGGACGAAAAAACCTTGTAGTTTTCCATCGAAACAAAGAGGAGATGAAAAGAAAGAAGGAAGACAAAGAAAAACCAATATGGAACGGGTTGCTTGAAGCTCGACGGGGAACCAAAAGACCGCGACCGCACTCGATGATTGCGTCGGAAAGACGGAAACGAGTACGATGGCGACAGCTCGAAAAATAGCGAAGAGAGATTAGAAAAGAAAACAAGGGGGGAAAAATACGTGAAAAATCCTCCCGTGCGGAGAGAGAACAAGCGAGGGGGGGAAAAACGGTCCCGAACGTCGGGTTGCAAGGCTTTTTATCAAAAGGGGAAGAGCTAGGAAGAATGCGACAAATTCAAAACTGTATCAAAAGGAAAAAGTGCAATCGGGATCATCGAAAAGGACCACACTCCTCTCAGCCCCTAGGGGATTCCAGGAGAGGGCGAGAAAAAGACATGTACCTTTCTCTTCTCAGGGGGAGAAGGTCCTGACCGAAGGGGCCACGTGAAAGTGTCTCTACTTCCAGAGGGGGGGAAGACGAAGGGAGACGTTCAGGAAACGAAACATAAGAACACATCGAAGTAAGAGAATCACACGGAGACGAGTCGTGCCAGCTGTAAGAAGGATCGTGTCGAAAGGAGAAACGAGAAAACCCGAGGAAGGAGGCCGGCCGAAATCTACGTGTATTGCCTGAACAAGAAAAAAATGAAGAGTGGCGACGGACAGCGCCCGCGAGATCTACTACGGGGTTCGAGAAGCCGCGGGGAGGAAAGGGGGGGACGGGAAAAAATGACTAACCGAAAAAAAATTCTCAGAATCGGATCGGGGGATTGAAATTACAAAAAAGGAGAAACTCAGACCTCGAGGGGGGACGTACAAAGAAAAAGAAAGAAGAAAGGGGAAGAGCTTCAGGGGCCGTCGACGGAAAAAAAAAACTCTCCCTTTGTCCTAGGTGACACTTAAGGGATCGACGTCCTCGATCCTCATTCAGGCGCGCGCCGGGGAAACTTTCTCTCGCGAGAGGCAAGAAGGGTCGGAAAGGGTGTATCAAACGTTGAGAAAGAGAGGATCTGCTGTGATGGGGAAGATGGGGAGAAAAGAGGGGAGAGGCTCCGAATCGTTCTTGTAGACGTCAATCTTACTCGTCAAAAAGTCGCCAGAAGGAGTGGAAGAAGGGGGGTTTCAAGGGGTGAGAAAAATCGCCTGTCCCTGTACGGCCCAACTACAAGGGAAGAGTCCTATCCTCAATGTGCACCGGCGGAAATTCGTTTGCTATCCGTATTCAGGGGGTGACCCGAGAATGAAAAAAAACTCATAAAAAGGAAGGAGACTTGTCTAATAACTAACTTGAAGGGAAAGAGTATTAGAAGGACAAGATTCGAACTTGACGAGGGTCTTCTTAATTCCATACGGAGGAAGAGGAAGAAAAGTCAGTGGAATCAAGGAAGGGGGCACGAATGTTCTCGGTGAACGGGACTGTAGTTAAAGGGGAACTCTCACTGCCGAAAGGGACTTGGCGCCCTGGGGGGAAAAAAAAAAAAAAGACGGGGGGAAAAAGCCCGGTCGAAGAGGCTGAGCGAGAAAACCGAATCACCTAGGTGACATTACGAAAAGAGGGGGAAGGCGAGGCACGGCGCCGAAGGATATACCGCTCTATGTGAAGGAAAGACACCGTGAAAAGGACCTTTCAAGGAGTCAAACCGTTCAGCTAAACAATGTGGGCGCGAGAGAAGGGCCTATGCAAGAACGGAGACTTCCGCGATTCCAAAAAAGCAGGAAGAAGAGGAAACGGGAGGGAGGAGAAACGGTGTCCTTCAAAGGACAAGGGCAGGGCGGAGAAAAGGAGGCCGTCCCGCGAACTCTGGGGAACGCCCGCCGTAAGTTAACTTGAAAGTGCGAAAAGAGATTCAAAGAAAGTATATCGGCCCAGAAAAGAAAAAAAAGAAAAAAAACGTCGGCCTCCAAGAGTAGGAAACTGGTGGCTGAGGGGGGGAAGCTGACGGTGTCGGCGCGTGAAAAAAACTGCTGCCGACGGATACTCGAAAGACGAAAGGACGGGAACCTTGAAAAGAAAGAGATCATGGAGAGACAGCGGGGCATAAAAAGTTCTTTCTAAGCGCCTACATACAGCTCAAACTCATCTCCCCCGTCAGAGCGTATCGTCGCGGCGCAGCATCAGGGAAGGAGAAGAGGAAGGTTTCAACGGCGGGGGAGCGGAGAAAAAGAAGAAAATGCAGGGGAAGGGCTTGCGGAAAAAAAAAGTTCACGTGGGGGAAGAAAATCTTCGACTTCCAACAAAG
>Ga0179593_1658893_pt1 | contig 11669 bp, 13 predicted proteins | sample CZODoug2_1_08_16_FD_185931 | JGI IMG/M metagenome (GOLD analysis project Ga0179593, IMG submission 185931) | Vadose zone soil fungal communities from Angelo Coast Range Reserve, California, USA - CZODoug2_1_08_16fungal (PacBio error correction) | ecosystem: Environmental > Terrestrial > Soil >...
GAGATTGAACGTAGAGGTTTCTAATAGAAGCTAGGTCAAACCGCAAAAAGAAAGATAAAAGCTTAAAGGTTAAGATGAGGTTCGGGGGGGAGGGAACGAAAAGGGGGAGAATGTTAAATAGCAAAGATTTTCACCGAAATGAGTCGGGGGGAAGAATAAAGGAGGGGATTGGGAGGAACGGCATCCTGAACAAAGGAGACTAAAAACAGAAAAAGGAATGGGTATGAAAAAGGGCAGAGAGAATAAAGCTGGTTAAGGGGAATTGAGGGGAGGGGGAAAGGACGGGCCGGAAAATCCTTCTGGAGGGTGAGAAATAAACATCTTAGAAAGACAAAGAAAGCTGAGGGGAGGAATGATTCCGGGCGATGGAAGGCGGGGGAAGGGGAAGCGCATAGCCGATGACGAAAAAAGGAAAATTCAAAAACTGGGGTTCGAAGAAAACAAAGAGACCTAAGGGGTGAGCCTTTAGGGGTCTTGGAGAAAGGGTCAAAACAGGCCGAGAAGAAAGTGTAACCTCAATATCTTCGCGAGCGCAGAATTCGGAAAACAAAGGGGGGATCTCACTGCAGTGGGAGGTGAGTCAAAGACCAAGATTGAATCAGAGAGAGTCAAAAGCAAAAGAGGGTCCGGTCAAGAGAAAAAGAAAAGGAGCGAAAGGATGAGGAAATCTTCCTCTGAAAAGGAGGAACCCTACTGAAGGAAAGACAAAGAGTTCGAGGCCTACGGGCAAGGCCAGGGAAAAGGAAAAGTATACGGCGAGATCAGGGGAAGGGATGGGTTGGAGGGGGAAGATAGGTCGAACGGGAGAGGGCAACAAGGCGATCCAAGGAGGTGAAAAGGGGGGGGAAAGGGGGTTTAGAATCGGGAGAAGAGAAAAACAACGCGAAAGAGGAAGATCAACAAGAGAAGCGGTAAACTGGAAAATCTGGATCTAAGACTGAGAACGCGGGCGACGACATCCTAACAGAGAGATGAAGAGGGGTATTCTTCAATAAAGAATGAAAGCTTTCAAAGGAAAGAATTGAGAAAAGGAGGCGGGTGGGGGGACAGGGATTGATCAGGTGATGTTAAATGGGGAAGCAGGGGGGGACGAGTAAAGAGCGAGGAGGGCGGGGTGAAAAGAAATATTCGACCAAAGGAGGGGAGGCGACAGAGGGGGATTATAAAGCGGATCGAAAAACCATTAACGATGCGGAAGAAAAGGAAGAAGGGAAAGAAAACAAATGCGTAGAAACATAAGTTCCAGAGAAGGAAAGGGGCAAGCTAAAAGACACGTTCAGGGAGAAAGAAGAAAAGCATGAGCGAGTGTAGTACTCCGGTAGGGAAAGTAGGGAGGAGTGGGGTCGACAAGGGGGATAGTGTGGGGGGAGGAAGGGTTGGAGGGGGGTTAAGGAAGAGAGGAAATAAAAAAAAAGGAGGAAGGGAAAGAAAAAGGAAAAAAAAAAAAAAAGCAAAAGGAGAAAAGATAGGGGAGAGGAAGGGGAGTAGGGAATAAGAAGTGTGATATCCGGAGAGAAACAAGAAAAATAGAAAGAAAGAACAAAGGAAGGAGGAGGAAGGAGAGGGAGGAAATGGGGAAGAGGGAAGGAAGATAAAAAAAAAAAAAAAACAAAAAAAAACACAACCCCACCCAACCAAAAACACCCGGATGGGTCCATGCGGCACAAGTCACACTATCGTCCACATAGGTAGATACATTAAAATAGTAGCTATGTAACGAAAAGCGAGACCGTGAAGCGGTGGGTCTTGACTATTACAATGGTCCAATCACCCATTAAACCAGCTCTCGAAGAGTAATCGTAACGAGGTAAAAAGAATGTCTAGGTAGTAATTCTGCTTGAAAATGTGAAAAAATAGAGGGTACGAACAACTAAATGAGGGAGGATGCAGTTACAGTAAAGGGGAAAAGCCGGGTCAAGGATTGTTGGGGAGAAGACCGAAAGAAGGACTCACTCGAAGGGAAAAAGGGTAAAAGGGGGGACCGATCCGTCCTAATAAGAAAGAAGGGATCTTACGGCAGGGAGAGAGAAAAGGGGATGGTAAACTGGCTCGTCCAAATGATAACCTAGAAGGAAAAGGGCGGGATCAATTATCGGAAGGAAGGGGAACTGAAGCGGGAGAGAGACGTTATTATGGGGAACTTCATCGACGAACTGGGCCGAAGAGGGGGGAGATATTGAAAGGAAAATTCGTTCCAGAAATAAGGAGAGACTTGAACCTCGTGAGGATGCATTAAGGAGAGAGTCAAGTTTGATAAAGAAAAACCAAATCGAAGCGCAAGTTGGGGGTCAGAGAAAATATTACAAGATAGGACGCCCCAGATTTAATTCGATGTAGGGGGGGTCCAGATGAGATCACTGCCCTAGAAAGGAAGGAAGTATGGAATAGAAAAAAAAGAGTGGCAGAAAAGAGGAAAATGAGTGTAGTAGAGGGAAGTCTGTCGGTGGTTTTGAACGGGGAACGCACGTGAATGGTGAAAACAATCAATTTGATGCGAACAAATGCATTCAGGGGAGAAGTGATAAAAAGCGACTGGGGGATGCGGTTAAATGGAGAAGAGGAACTAAACCGGGGGGGAACGGCGGCGGGCCGGGAAGGGGGGCAAGGGCGGAGATCGCAAAAGTTCACTCATAGGGAAAAATAAGGATTTATAAGGATTAAGAAGAGGAGGTCCGCGAACGGTCGATCAGGCAAAATGAGGAAGGATGGGGGACTGAAAAGGAAAAGAAAAAAAAAAGTGGTGGACCCCAGAATAATTGATGCCCGCATGAGGCCAAAGGGACTTTGAGGAGAGGTTCTTGAAAACTCCTTTTGGTTTACGGAAGTTGAGAGGCGAGGTATCATTTGGAAAGGGACGTGATCGTCCGGAAGTGAAGGGAGCGGGCTGGGGAGCCAGAGAGAAGAAACCTCTCATTTTTTTGGGGAAGGGAGGTGTTTGCGGTGTGTGAGGTTATTGGAGAAGGATCCTCAGGGGAATACCAATAAAGAGTTTGATTGGAGAAAAGGATTAAGACAGCTTCCTCTGGGGGAAAGAAGAATGATGTGCTAAGACATGGCCGAGAAATCAAAAAAAGGAGGGGAGGAAAAGAAGGAGAAAATTTTCAAAAAACTTTCTAGAAACATTCCGTTCTTTTCGAGAAGGATTTTTGAGGAAAAAAGGTACTTTACAGAAATAAGGGACTGATGGGCTGCCAGAGAGAGGGAACGCGAAGATAAAATCCCCCGCAAACATTAAAACTTTCGGGTCTATAGAAAAAAAGAAAAGATCCTCAAAATTCGACGAGCAATCTTAAAGGCCCAACCATGGGAAGGGAGATCCATCCTTAATCGACCAAAAAAGGAGGGGGGGGGACCCGAACAGCCTAGAGCGCGCCGCGTGACACAAGAATACCTTAAAGTAGAATGCCCGGTGGAAGGAAGAAGGTTCAGGTGGAAAAAAGGGGGACGAGCAGTTTGGGTAAGCAGAACCTGAAATCAGCTTGGAAGGTAAGGTTAGGAAAAGAGATTATAATCCAGCCAATCGAGAGAGACAAAGGATTTCTTGAAAAAAAATCCGGGGTCAAGGGGAGCCGGGGGAAAAGGGCCCAAACGCAAGGAATTGACCGCCGGAGTACCCAATGTAGAGCTGCTCTTTACTGTTCCCGGAGATATAAGGGAGCTACTACCTGGGGAATTCTCAGGAGTCCTGAACCATGAACAGAAAAAGGTACCGAACAAAAGTCAAACTCTGAAAAGAGTTAGTCAATTGTTCCCAAAAAATTAAATCAAAAAAATGAAGTCCAGGGACGGTCAGAAGAGGAGTCTCCGGGCAGACAGAGGAGAAAAATTAAAGACGTCGATGTCGTCATGATCAAATGATCTTCGAGGGGGGGGTGAAAGGTCAAAAAAAAGAAAGGGGATACGAGCAGCAGCGAGGGGGCCGACGAAGGAAGGTTAAGAAAAGAAAAAAAGCGAAGGGCGAGGAGAGAGGTCCACAATCAAAGCAGACAATTGTGATTCACGATCATGAAAAGAGGAGGACATGAAGAGACAGGAGAGCCAGGAGGCCCAGGGGAAGGGTGATTCTGTGAAGAATAGTGTGTCATGGGGGGGCTGTTTTGAACGTCCGAACTGGGCATTACCGTCTGTCCTTGACGAATGGGACAGAAGGTTGGAGGGAAAGAAGAGGGGAAAAACAGGAAGAATAATCGAGAAAAAATGATCCGTGGTAGGATACAGCCGCCCTTAATCGCTCCCCATAAAATAGAAGGGGTTTAGTTAGGGAAAAAGAACTGATGCGGGAGGGGGGGATTAGGTTAGCCTAGGCAAAGGAGACCTGGGTATTCGCAAGAAAGGCTTAGGAAGTGGGTGATTTCCTCCATAAGGAGGGGAGGACCTAGGAGGGGGCGTAGTGCTACCGGAGAGCGAGGCCGAGGGGAGAGACCAATAACATATCACAAAACATCATGAAGACATTGACTTGAATTAACAGAAGCTAAAAGTGTTGAGGCCCTTTACACTGGAATTTGAGGGTACGGGGAAAAATTACGATTCCAGGGAAAAAGTAAGGAATCAGAAAGGAAGTAACCAAGGAACGCGTTCCCGGATTGTCTCACCGAGCCAACAAAGGGAAATAAGAAGGGGGCAGGAGGAAACATCGTCAGAAAGGTAAGTCCAAAACCAGTGCTTGAAAGAAAGGAGTGTTGGTTAGGGAAGGGAAGCGGGGGGTGAAGGGAGAGGACGGATGGGGGGAACGATGCTATTTACGAGTCAGATAGCGAGTGACACTGGAGGGAAGCTTGGGGCGAAGACCGATTGAGAAGGATTTTGGGAAATTTTCAAAGGGGGCCTACGAAAAGGTCAACAACTCGATCGAGGAAGGGTGTACAACATATGCAAACGAGCTCGGGAGACGTCATACGTAAAGGGCCGCAAGGAGAAGGTCCATAAAGAAAGGGGGAACAAGGCTCGGAGGGATGCTGCGAAAAATTTTAATGAATGCACCGCGGGGATTGCCCTCCAAGGTACACCTAATAGCATCGCCAGCCTAACAGGAGAAGGGAGAAATCCGTATAGGAAAAGGAGGGACGACTCAGAAAAAAAAAACGTAAGAAGGATATACCCGATAACTTTGAAAAGTTAATTCTGGATGACAGGCAAGGTTGGGGACACGTAATGACTGGGGAGAAGTGCGCTTTGATTAAGGGAATCGTGGACCGAATTCGAAAAGACGGGCGCCGTATCAAAAAAAGGGGGGAGAGGACGGGGGTTATGCCCCAAAAACTTCAGGTGTTCAGGAGGGGCACGCCGGCTTGAGACTTCCTAAAAAGAAACGAATCGGGGGGAAGGACATCAGAGAGAACACAAAAAACAGTATGGAAAGAGAGGATGATGAAGGCGATTCTGGAGTGGGAGGAATCAATTGCGCAAAGCCGGCTTGAGGAAAACGAGAACACGGCCTTGGGGGGAGAGGAGGGAAAAACTCAAAGAAAGATCAGTAGGCGCACGACTGTGACCAAGAAAAAGATAAAGGCAGACGCAAGGGGCGGCAGGCAGTCATTCCGTCGAAAACAGGGCAAGGGGGAAGATCAGAAGGGGAGGGGTGGGCATAAAAGAGGGGACGGGGAATCGTATTCATTGGGGGTGGGGGGGGGGAAAAAATCGCAGGGAAATAGGGACTGCAGCCAGATCGAAAGAAAACGTCTAATGTGAGCAGGAGCGGCAGACGCGTGTACCGTCTGGGAGGCCTATCAAGAACGTAAATCAAGGAAAGAGAGGCGAGAATACATCAGGAAGAACCTGGGGAAAGGGTGAGGGGCTGTATTTACATGGTCAGCCCAGTGGGAAAAAAAGCTTGACGTAGGAGAGGGAGAGGATCATGAACGTACAGCCAATCGTCGAAAGCCGACACGGGGGGTTGTCTCTAGAAAAGGGAATGGAAGAGTGAAAGAAAACAACTATCGCGCCGCAAGGAAGAAGTGTACTCGCTATCTGACCGGGAGGGGGAACGCCTATACACGTCAAGAAAGTGGACTCAGTCAGAGAACTCCCCAACGCCTTGCGTCACCAGAAGGGGGGGGTGGGATGTTAAGTCATTACCGATTTTGACGCGGGAAAAAACTGAGGGAAAAGCATGTGCTAGGGGGGAGCATACTGGAAGAGGGAAAGAGGTGCAAACGGGCGATGATCATATGCAACGTGGGCCTGAGGCCTTCATCCGAACTCCATCACCTGACATGGTAAGAAGGAGAGCCTAGGGGGGAGGGACCTTTCAATGCAAGTAGGAAGCAGTGTCGTCAAAAGGGGGAGGGTTGGGAGCTTATCTATGGGGTGAGAGACAGGCAGGAGAAAGGGGGCTCAGGAAAACCACGCGGCATAGGGCCTCCGCAGGAGGGAGGAACAGAAGGAAAAAAATTCCTGTTTAGGTCACCTGGCCGAGGGGTCCAGACTGTAAAGACTGTGACTAGGGTCCAATTGGATTCAAATGACATCCATGCGGGCTAGTTCGGAAAAAGTGGCTGAGTGTAATGCTGTGAGCGATACAAGGGAAGGAGACCCTTGGGAAGGAGCTAAACGGCTAGTAACATGGAAGGGATTCAGGTCTTGAGGAGAAAAGGGGAATTAGTGGGCCAACGAAGAAAGCGGCACACAAACGTTAGCCTGGCATACGAAGAAGTCAAAGGGAAACCCACAAAGCAAGTCACTTACAAAAAAGAAACTGGGTTCTGAGGCTGATTGCTGAGAGGCTGGCCATCTCGGGAAATAAAAAGGGGGTCAGACTGAAGGGGGTGAAAACTTCATCGGGAAAGCACAGTGACCTATCTGGGAGGGGTGGATGGCCTGGACTTACTTCTGAAACTCAAAAACTGCGGAACTCTCTTATGAAGGAAAGTGCAGACTGTATACGGTGAACCAAATCGGGGAATGCTCGTGGACATGCGCAAAGGAGAAGTGATTTGCGGAAGAGGGTCAGCCGGATGAGCACCGCGCAGCAAGGGTTCAGGACTCTGGAGGACTGGGTGGGGTAAATAAATCGTAGGGGGGGAAAAGATGAAAGAGTTTGGAAGAAAGTCAATCTGTAAGGGGGGGGGCGGGAAACCCCGGGTTCAGTGAACTGGGGACTGACAAAGGGGATGAACAGGCTTAGGGGAGAATCATAGGAGCGGGGGATGACCTGAGTAGGGGGATTACCTCGCCAAAAAGGTGAATACGCGAGGGAAAGAAAGAAAAGTGCTGTTTGTCCATTTTTTCCTGGAATGAAATCTGGGAAAAATAGGAGGGGGGGAAGAAAGAATTGAGCATCCGTGGCAAGGTGAAACGGATTTAGAATCTACTGGGAGAAACTGTGATCGAAATGGCCTTGGTCTTTGGGGGGGGAAAAAAGGATCCCACATTGTGTTCCACCCTAATTCGTATAATGTTATTAGGGGCAAGGAGATCCGTAATGAGAGGGGGGAAAAAGAGGCAAGCTCTATGGCATTTCGGCCAAAACTCCGGTGGTGTAGGGAAAGGGGGGGAGAAATTAAACATGACTAAAAGGGTGTCCGCGGAGTGGATCGTCCGAGTGGTCACTGAGCGAGGCAGGGGGAGGGGGACAAGGAACATCTCCGGGGATGTTGCGTGGAAGGCAGGGTTGGACGATTGGGGGTGGGGAGCAGGCCATTAGCCAGCTTGTGATAGCCATCCTCTCAAAGGGATTGGGGGGGTAGGGAAAAAAAATCCAGGAGAGGCACACCGATGTTGTGGAAGGGAAGCTCAAACTGAGATGAGACGAGAGATTCAAAAGATCCGCCGTTCACTAAGAACAATCAGTGAAAAAAAAGGGTCATCGCTAAAGGGGATTCTGGCTGAGAGGTAAAGACAGAAGTTCTAGACACAGAGAACTGAAAGAATCTACTGAACAACACAGAAAAACTCATCACCGCAACATTAAAACCAAAACGAGGAAGATGTCCTGGTACATACTGCGAAGAGGCCCGCTCCCGCGACCACTTAACTGAAGATCGAGGACAGAAAAAGTTTGACTATCCCTATCGCAACTCGAAACCAAAGGAGTTGGGGTGCACCAAAATAGAACTCTCAAAAAGGTTAACAAAAATAAGACCTGATAAGGGAGAGAAACAATTCGAATGACAGGGAACCACATGGGGAGATGAAGGGGGGGGGTTGGGAACTCCAGCACCGAAATGGGGAAAGCTGCGGGATCAGACCTGAAAATAAAAGTAGAGATAAATCTCTTACTCAATCAAAGGCGCTTAAAAAATTTAGGGATTGTGCTTCCACCATAACGGGAAATTCGCCTAAAAAGACCAACTAAGGTCCATTTCCCCTCCGTGACCGAAAAAAAAAAAAAAAAAAAGGTGTTCTGTGCGAGTACCTATTGTCCCGCAGGAAGGGAGCACTAGTCAGAGGAGAACTCCTATTCAAGGGCAAAGTTCTTGAAGTCCAATGCCCTACGACCGAACAAAATAAATACAGAGTCATCCGCATAAAAAGGGGAAAGTAGGTCTGACCGAAAGAGGGAAGTTGTTCCCAACTGCCAAAGAAATTTCAGAAGGAGGGGGGAGGGGAAAGGACGCTAATCCGGCAAGGCCATTGCGGAAGCAGGAGTATTTCTCAGTATAACGATGGGTTCACCGTATAAAGGATACTCAGACTACTAAGAAAGGGGGCAGGAAGGATAAGTAAGACATTCCAATCCAAAAGCAGCGAGAACGCTATGAAGGGGGAAAAATCCAAAAAACGAAGTGGAGGGGAAGTATTCAAGCAGATCCAGGGATGAGGGAGGGACAGAATTCGGCCAAAGTGTAAAAAAGGAAAAACAGGGGTCTGGGTCAAGCTGGTTCAAGGGAAGGGTCTGGTAAGAAAGAACTGATTCCTGGGGAAAAAAAACAAAGTTAAGGAGCGGTGGGGAAAACTCGAGGGGGTTTAATAAGGAAGTAGGAGCATAATAAAGGAAAAAAGCCGTGGTATACAGTAATACAAGGGGAGACCGCATGAATCGCAGAAAGAGCCATCGAGAAGGTGGGGGGGGTCTTGAAGAAAAATAGAACTTCCTTTCTGTCAATCCGGTGGCAGAAAAAACAGAGTACAAGGAAGAAACGGACCATCGTGGTAACCGGGAAAGAAGGGTGGGTAGACGTACCGCCCATAGGCGGGAAGCAGGGAGGGAGGAGGGTGTTCTTCAGGCCATGCGGCGCTAGCAAAAAACTAACCAAGAAGAGCAAAACAAGCACCAGCTTTACGACAATGAGGAGAAAAAAAAGGAAAACGTCCACTAGAAGAGGACTTTGAATAATTTCCTGTGGTACGTGAGAGGGAAGGTGAGTCCGATAGATGATAGAAAAAAACCTTGAGATGAAGAGGTCGATGGGGGGAAGAAAAAGGCCACATGATGAAAAAGTGAACTGGTAGTGAAGGAGTTCAACATGGATGACTTAAGAAAAAACCAAGAAGGCTGTAAGAAGGCGTGGGGGAAAAACTTAGCAGGTGAGTGGAAGGTGAGGAGGGGGGGGGGGACTTGCGAAGCCGAGGAATAGAGAGAAGTCAACTGAGGGCTGCACGATTTCAGGGACTGTCTGGAGGGTGCGGGTACGAAAAACGGGACAACAACGAGGATTCATATCACGAGGGGGAACCATGATGAAAGAGAGGGAGAAGAGAAATGAGGGGGAAACTGCCGCCGAACAGTGCACATAAAGACAAGCCTAGAGAGTCTGGTTAGACTTCGGAAAGGAAAAAAAGTTGGGGTGAACAAGGGGGATATGCCCAAAAAACGGACAAAGCGATCTCTCAAAAGAGAAGGACGACCGAGTGGAAATGACGGGTATGAGAAGTTACCAAGGGCTAAAAACTGAAGGGATACCACGCTCGTTAGAAAAAAAAAAATGACTGTCGAAAAAAGACACGGAAAGGAGGGGCAGGGGCGGGACTCTGGCCGGCGCAAAACCTGCGAAAAGGGGATCGGAGGGCAGCCTTCCGAGACTGCGCCTTGAAAAAGGGAGATGTCTGTAAATAACAACAAAGAGGAAAGGGCCGTTGTTAATCGGTGGGAAGACACGAAGGGGTTGTGATGGGAGGAGAGAAAGTAGACGAATCGAAGGTAAAAATGACACCAACAAAAAGGAGAGGTGGGAACGTCTAGATTGTTCGATGTCGAGACCTAGAATCAAAGGACGGGAGGGTCAAAGGGATGAAAACGTCCCGAGAATGTGGGGAAAAAGGAAGTCACCAAATAATATCACTTGTAAGCAACGGGAAGGGTCGGTCTTCAAGAGAAATCATACGGCCGCAGAAGTGCCGTATAAAAAAAAAGGGACCAGGAAGAAATAATACTGAATAAGGGGGAAAACTAAAGCGGCCTGGAAATCAGGGAGGGTTGTTTAAGAAGTAGGGAACGACTTTCTTCCCGGGGGCAGGAAGCGTGACTCCTGTTCCGGGGCTCTCAGGTTTAAAAGGGGGGGACTGGATACCTCAGAAAGGAAATCATGGAAAGAGCTTCGAAGAATTAAAAGAGGCAGAGGGGTAACCTTTGGAGCTTTCTGGTCAGCGCTTATGAAACGGCGTGCTTCGAAAGCGGTACATCATACCGTACTCACGCTTAGAGAACAGACCAGGGAAGGGGGGGAAAGACGTCAGTGAAAGACGCTTTGGGAAACAAAAGAAGAAAAGACGGGGAGGCCCAATAGAAAGAAGTGGACTCGATATCTGAAGTAGAAGACGCATCGGAGAGAGGATCTCAAATTCATCCGCACCAAAATGAAAAAAGGAAAGAAGACTGGGTGGTGAAGTACGTGAATGGACGGGGGAGCGGAAGAAGGAAAGGACTGTCATCATGTTAAGGGATGGGGTGAACCGGAGCTGAAAGGTCGGTGAAAGAAGAGGCAAGGGAATCTTCAAAAATCGGCCAGGAAAACGCCATCAGAATTTTAATAAAGGACAAGCAGGAGTAGTGGGGGAAGGCCTTCAGGCGAAAGAAAAGGGGTAGAGGAGGGGGAGAGTGTATGGGGCTAGTCTGGGGAACGCAGAGTCACCGGTGGGAAAGAAAGCCAAATCGTCATCGGGAAAGCCGCATGAGGGTTCGAAATTCTACCCATTCCTTTGAACAAAAAAAAGATTTGATGGAGATCTTTGGAAACGCAATCGGGGAAAACCACAAAAAAGAGACGAGGAGAGGTCGTTCGTCAAAAGAAAAAGGGTAAACGGATTGGGAGGGGGGGGTTCCAGGCACAATCGAAAGGTATTGAGACACGCTGTCTGCTGAGGAAAGGCGACGTTTGAACAATAGTGTGGCAATAAAAAAAGCGGGAGGGGACAAATTCTTAATTAGGCTTACAAGGAAGGAAAAGAACTTACAAAAGAAGACAAATGAACAAGAAAAAAGGAAGCCAAGGGGGGAGGGAGGCCTCTAATGCTTATTCAGTGCGCAGGATGCGATCAATGATACGCGGAATAATTGAACTAAGGGCCGTTTAAGGGGGGGAATATCGACTCCGCACTTTAATCATGTTAGGAGTTGCCTTGCGTGAACGAAAACCACCGGAGGAAAAGAGAGGAGGGATATTAGAGGAGGAAAAAGGGGATCAGTGAACCAATCGAAGATTGTACAGAAAAGACTAAGGAATTTTCAATAAGGGAGGGCGCCGGATTCAAGTGCTAAAAACTCAGTGCCTGTCGGCAGGGGTGGGGGA
>Ga0179593_1289349_pt1 | contig 11668 bp, 9 predicted proteins | sample CZODoug2_1_08_16_FD_185931 | JGI IMG/M metagenome (GOLD analysis project Ga0179593, IMG submission 185931) | Vadose zone soil fungal communities from Angelo Coast Range Reserve, California, USA - CZODoug2_1_08_16fungal (PacBio error correction) | ecosystem: Environmental > Terrestrial > Soil >...
CCGTGTGCACGCCGAAACTATCCCCTACCCAGCCCACGGCCCCACAACCGCCGGGCCCTCTCGGTTGGGCCTCGGGCCAGTTCCGCGTCGTGGGCCGGATGGCCCCGCCCCGAAAAAACGCCGGCCCCCGGGGCGCGAAAGGTTCGCGCCGAAGGTAACTCGTGCCCGGGAACGTGACCGGGACGGGTTCCCCAACCGACGCACGCCCCTGAACCGACCCTCCCAGTTGTGCAAGTACCCCGTTTTGCCCCACCCGTCGCTGCGTTGGGAAATTCCGGAACGGCGGGCGCGCCCCCCGATGCCATCCGCGGCCCCGGCCCGTCGTTGCCCAACGAGCCTCCCCGCCCCCCCAGGGGCACCAGACGTACGCCCACTGGGAAACCTGAACCCTGGGGGGGCCTTTTCAAAGGCGACTGGGAGTATCCCCCCCGAACCAAGATCGAGCCTCCGAATGATCCCTCATTGTACGCCCCGTACCTTACGCCGCGGTGTCCCGGGTGGCCTCCCTTACCCTCATCCCCCAGGCCCCCGCGTTTCCCCCCCCTTTCCCCAACACTGCCCCGACGGGCCGTCAAATATTATATGCCCGGGGTCCTACTTTCGGAACCCGCCCTTTCACCTTCCCAAGTACGCGGGGGGAAAACGGCGAATTGGCCCTGTCAATTTCCTTATATTGTCGTTTTTCTTTTCCCCCCTCGAAAACTGACTACTGCCTCGAATTACTAACGTTAAAACGCGCCAATAACTTCCCCCGAACCGAAGCGGATCTCAGCCCCGTTTCCGTTGCGTACGGGGGAACCGGGATCGGACAGAATAACGGCCCGGCGGAATCGGAAATCACTACAACTACAACCACGCCACCAAAGGGACCACATCCGACGGTGCGGTAGCGATTTGGCCCGATGCCGGGCCCCCGCCAGTATGCGGCGGCGAACGACACGGTTGTCAACCGACACCGCCCCCGGCCCCTTGAACCTGGCAGCGGCGACGTTCGCCCCTGCCCAGAATTGACCGCGCCCGCCCGGCCCCGCGGCCGTTTTTTCTCTTGCTCCGCAGCTGGGTGGCTTTCCCGCGTTTTCTTTCCCAACCCTCCAAAGGAAAGCCCTCCCTTGGACGCCCCTCGTGGATCCCACGCGGATCAACCCCCCGCAATCGGAAAAAGTCCGACGATCTTTCTTTTTTTTCTTTTTTTTCTTTCCGTTTTTTCCGCCTTTTTTCCGGGGAACAGGGTGCACCGAACCCCCCTGCTGGTCCGTCCCCACTTCCGCCTCCGCTGTTCCCGCGTCCCTTTTACCGGCCGGCCTAACCCCTACTTACGTACCCGGGTCCACCTTTCCCAGAACGCGGGGAGCCACCCTCCGTACTCGGGGAACGCAGGGCCAATGGGCCTGTACGGTCCGCTTGCCGGTTTTTGCAGTGGATCGCGGGCCCCGGCTCCGTTTGCCCCCTATAATAAGACCACCCCCCCATCCGCCGGCGGGCGCCCAATTCGTTTCCGCGGCCGAGGGACCCCGAAAAGGCATTCCCCCCCGGTAAACCCAAAACCGCCGTCGTCGGCCCCGGAGCAAGCCTTTCCGCATCGATCGCACCCCCTCCGGCGTCCGTGGTATGGGCATCGTTTTACGAGGTTCGAAGCCATCAGCTCACGGAGAACAAACCGCAGGAAAGCGCTGAAAGGGAAGATCCCTTTCAACGCGCCCCCCCAGGGTTTTCCGCGCCCCGTCTGCCCCCGAAGCCGTTCGTTGGGAAGCGGGTTGGTTTCGTGCAGCGAAAAAAGCCCGTCCCGGCGGCCGCGCGCATCGAAAACTACAGCGCCCACTTGGGCCAGAACTTTTTTTCGCGCGGGGCCAAGCTGGGATACGGGCCCGAGTCCGTACTTGCCTGAAATGGAGCCTGCTCGACCGGGGGGGCGAGAAGACGCTCGACCCAGCGCCTGCGGCCCGCAACGGGGGTCCGATAAGAAAGACCCGGCCGAGCTCGGGCATCTCGTTCTCTTCAGGCCCCCCCCGTGTGCGACTGGCGGGTTGTGTGCCAGGGCCAGTGAAGGGGCAGGGGGCCGCCCCACTGACTCAGGGAAAATCGTTTCGGTGTGCATCGCGGGATTTTTGAAGAGCCCGAAGAACGTGTTTCCTTGACGAACCAAAATAACGGACTGCGCCGTTCGTGAAGGAGGTCCCCCCCTCCGACTTTGGGATCCCTCCCCCCAAGTTTTTTTCCCGCGACCGAACGACGCCGGACCGGGACCAAAAGGCACCCCTGGTGCATCACCACCGAGGGGGGCTCGGTGATTGGGGAACCGCCCGTATTTACCCATGTCCCCCTGAAGCAGGTCCCGCGGCGCTCCCAAACGCCCGAACGCCCGACAGGGTGCGCGGGACTGGACCGTCTTATGCCGCCTCGCGTTTGAAATGCCCCTCTACTACGGAGTGGGCGCGTGCCCGGCCGGTCCGTCCCCCCCCCGCCCCCCCCCCCGTTCGACGGGCTGCCTCGGAATCGAGCAGCTCCCCGCGGGTTGCCCCTCATTTCCCCCAAGTGGGCCAAAGCCCACCGGCCCGCCGCTCTTCCGCCGAAAGCCGTCGCCCGTTCGTTGCCCGGGGCACCCCAGGCTTTCCTTGCGGAGAAAAAGTAAAAAAAAAAAAAAAAAATCCCTTGGCCCCCACGGCGCCGAAATGGGGGCCGTGAACCGCCAGAGCCACAACCCCCGGCCCTTCGAGATCGAGGAGCGGTCCCCGCCCGCCCCGCACTGGGCCGAGGCGCTCATGGTGGCCGCCCCTGCAAAGAGTGGAGGCGCGTCCCCGGTCCGTGTCGAATTTTTTATATGCCGCCCCACTGGCCCCCATCCCTCAGGAAGCCCGGTCTCGAGTAATCGTCCTTCCCCCCCTGCTTGTCTTCTGTCCCCCCATCTCCCCTTCTCCCACTAATTCCCGCCCGTTTCCGGCGGGCGACTACCAATCCCGCCTCCCCCCCCCCGCCCCGTCACGCCGAAAAAAAAAATCCGGTCCCGTCGGACGAACGCCCCGCCCCTCCTCCGGCACTCTTGCGTGACGCAGTACCCGCCGGCGAAAACGGTGAAGACGGGCCCATGGCAACGCGTGCCCGTCGGGCTTAAATTTGCGGCCGCGGCCTGCTCATTCGTGGGTGCCCCTTCGGGTGTGCCTATGGGCTTTCGTTCCACTATCACCCAGCACCCACTCTGCTTTCCGGACCGCGTCCGACGCCCCCCGCCGGTCCCCCTCTTCGTTAAGAAAGGAACCTCCCCGGCCCCCCGCCCCCCGGGCTGTCGGGGCCCCCCAGCCGCACCGTAACGTTTTCCTGGGGGTGGTAGTGCTGGCTTCCCTCTTTCCCTCGCCAACTCAATCCCAAGCCCTTCGTCATCTGTGTCCTGCCAAAACCGCCTGGCCCGCCGCCGATGCGTGGGCCGCCAGCCGCGGCGTCGTCGGGGGCCGTCCGATCAGCCCGCGCCCGCCCCTGGCCCGCCCCCCCCCCCGCCCACTTTTTCACTTTTTTTTCTTACTTCCGTTCCCCAAGCCCGCACACAATTCCATCCCCCGCTCCGGTCCCGAGCGGCCTCCCGCCGGCGACCGAAGGGAGAAAGAATGACTTCGAAAACTAACCTGATTATCGGCAGGTGCCATGGCAATTGAGCCCTAGCCAGCTACTGGTTTTTTGCGGCCCGGCGCCACAAGAATTACGTAACAAAACAGTAAAAATGAGAAGTTTAAAAACAAATAAAACCAACAACCGGCGAAGAAGGAAGCCCGGTGTTCCACGGGTACTGAATGCCAAAGAATTACCCCAACCCAGCAAGGACACGGAGATCGCGACCAACCCCCAAAGGACAAAAAATCCGATAACCCCCTCTGGCAAGACCAGCCCTCACCGGGACCCAATGAGCGGTTGAACGGACGCCCCCGATTTCCAAGGGCGAGAACCAACCCACCCGCCCGCAGGTGAAGCCCTCCGCGCCCAGCGCGCCAAATGAATTGGCCCACGGCCCTGCGCCCAGGATTTTTCAGCAGCTCAGGCCCCCCTCCCCCAGTCCTCCCGGCCGAACAAAACGCCCGCCCACAGTAAGGCGAGCCGCCGACCCAATTGAAGCGCGAAAGCCGGTTGAGTTGCAGAACCCGCTCGAACGCCAAAGTTAGATGCTTACCACCAACAAGTTCAATTGGGCCCCCTTCCATGAGACCCGGTGTTTGTTTTCCCCCGTGAACCAGGGCAGTTTTCCCCTCGACAAAGGAATGCCTATGGCCAAGTTTGGCCGAAGTTTTCCGTTTCGCCCCAGCCGCCCCGTTAGCAAAAACCACACGGCTTCACTCATTGAAGTGCAGGGCCCCCCCTTCCAACCGACAAGACCCGGGAAACGGGGGGCTGGTTTTGCCGCTTTGGGGCCCGGCAATTATCAACCACACTAGGGAAAAAACCGCACTCAGCCAGAGCCCCGCGCCCGAGCGGTCAACGCCGTTTTTTAAAAAAAAAACCCTGCCCGGTTTTTTAAACCTGCATTCATGAGCACAAGATTTCCTCCCACTGCGCAACATCCTCGACACGATGGGGTTTCGGGCTATGCCTCCTCCCCTCACCCTGTGGGCGATGACGGGGCCCCACGCGCCCCCCCCGAAAACGGGGCCGCCAAGCCTGAAATCAGGCCGTTGTGGAGTCCCTTGTTCAAAAAAAAAAAAAAAACTCTCCCTCCGCCCTAAAGAATAAAATGGCCCCAAACGCAGTAAACCGTCGCCGCAACGAGTAACCTTCGTTTTAAGGGAGTTGAAACCGATTTGATCCCTCGCGGCCCAATTTTTTTTCCTTTCCCATTTTCCTCTCTTTTCCCCCTCCCCCCTTTTTTTCTTCTCTTTTCCCCCCCCCCCCCTTTTTCTACCCCCCCCGTTCCCCTCTTTTTCCTTTCTCCCCTTTTGTCCCCCCCCCACTCCCCTTTTTCTTCTCCCCCCCTTTTTGGTTTTAGTTTGTCCCCCGCCATGCTTTCCCCTTCCCGTTTCTCCCCCTATTTTTTCCCCCGTTTTTCCCCGTTTTTTCCTTCATTTCCTCATGTTACCGTGGGCTCTAGGGCGTTCCCTTTTCCCCCCCCCCCTTTCCGCCCCCGCCCGCCCCGTTTCCCTTTTCCCCGTTTTCCTTTCCCCCTTGTTTCTCTCCCCCCCTCTTTCCTTTTCCCGTTTTCTGTTTTTTTTCCCTCCCCTTTTTTTTTTATCTCCCCCCTCACGTCAACCTTTGTTCCCCCCCCCCCCTATTTTTTGTTCCCCCCCTTTTTTATTGTTCCCCCTCCCCTCAAACCCCCCCCCCTTCTTAGTTCTTGCTATTTGTTCCTGCCCCCTCCTTTTTTCCTCCAGCTTATTTCCCGCCCCTTTTGATCCCCATCGCTATCCTTCCCGTTCGTCCCCCTCTTATTCATGTTTTCACCTGATGTTGCCCGTTTCTTAAATTCTCATGCCCCCATTCGGCACCCTTCCTCTCCCTACCTTTTCTTTTTTTTTCCCTTTAGTTCCTTAGTTCCTGTTTTCCCCTTGTAATCCCTGAATTCACGCCCTTGTTTGTAGATTTTCTAGTTTAACCCAGTTTCCCCCTCCCCTCCCACCCTCAAGTTTCCCCCGTCCGATCCCCAGCCCACGTTATTCCGCCTCGGACGCTGCCGCTCCACACCTGCCCAATAGAAAACGATTGCGTTGTAATTCTCCGGCTGGGAAATTTCACCCAGATTTCATGAGGCGATCGTTTTCTTGCTTGGTGTCACCTCGAAGGATTCCACGTTCCCCGGTTTCAGCGTTCATTTTTCAAGCGCCCCCCGCCCCAAGGGCTCCGTCCAGTAAAATATCTGTTCTTAATTAGAGACCTGCTTACACGCCGGTCCCATTTCCACCATCCCCGCCCCCGGCGCGGCCGGCCCCAAACAATCAGGGTTAGTTCTGCTCAAATAAGTTTCCCCCTCGCCAGCCGCACCCGGCCCGTTGTTTGTTGGCCCCCAAGCCTTTATAATTACCCCGCCGTATTAATATAATTAAATACTTTATTTTTCCCCCGGCCAAAACCCAGAAATCAAAAAAAAAAAACCGTTCGCCCCCAGCCTCCTGTTTTTTTCCTCCGCCTGTTTGTAGGAAACGTCCCCTAATTCATATTATTCCGGTTTTCCCAACGAAATTGTCCCCCCTGGTCGGCGGTTTGAGAATTGAGACTCGCGTTCTTCGACAAAAAACAACTGCCCCACTTATTGGCTATTGCCCCGTTTCTTCACAACGCCCCATACTGTCATCCCAGTTTTCACGTAAAGGAAAGCCCGGCGCTCTTCGGGCGGTGTAAATAAAAATCAAACAAATGGCCACCGGGGCCCCCCTTTGGAGAGGATGTTTGGGAGACGGGCCGTTTTTTTGTTTCCACTACCCCCAAAACCGGGGGGTTCGGAGAGTAGAGGGTGCGACCGGCCTCCGCCTGGTGGAGGCCGTGAATGAAAGAAAACCCCTTTGAAACCAATGAACCTCCTCCACTGTTGGCTGCGGGCCCAGCCAGCGGAGCAGTTTTCCCGCGGTACTTTGAAACTCTTAATCCTCTCCCGGGGCCGCCCCGGTTAGTGAGCCCCGATGCGAACTTTTTTTATGGTTTAGAGGATTATTTTTTGTTTTATAGCTGCTGTAGTTGTATTTTTCACAGTTGTCCGAGGTCTCCGGGTGGTGGCTGGGTGCTGGCCAGTTACCTCTTACCTGGCTTTTGTGTATCCGGAGGAATGCGTGCGGCCACGGAGGCGTGGGTGAAAGAGGCCCCCCGCCGCGCTTTCTCTTTTTCTGGAAAAGGCAGGAAGAGGTCCCCCCCCAGCTAAGCCAAGAACTCCAGAAGGCAGGAACCCAATGACCATCGAAGCAGAAGCGCCTTTGCCGAGACGGGGCGCCCTTGCCGGCGCTGGCCCAATCCTCCCCCGTCCCCGCCCCACAGTTTTGTGGCAAAAACAAGCATTGCCGGCGACGTGGCGGGGGGAACTCTAATCCTAAACGTGGTTTTTTCCTTTATCCCCTCCCTCTTCGCTTGTAAAAACGATAGTACCATTTAATAATTGCAAAATTGCCATTTGCGGGCCCGTTCCCCCCGCGGGCCCGCCGGGCCGGCTTCCCTCGATAGTCCATGGCGGAGGCCGATGCCATGGCCCTGTCCTGTCGTGGCTTGCCCTGTTTTTGTGAAATCAAGCTGGAAAACTACTTTAATTTACGACGCATTTTTTTTCCTCCCTGGAATCCCCCGGCCATTTATTCGGCCACTTCCACGATCCATTTTGTCCTCCGGCCCTAGATCCAGAGTCCGACCGTGTTAGAGCCGGCCACCAGCTTGGGCGCTCAATGGCTTTTTCTAATTGGCATTTCCGGGATCAACAAGATTCAGGATGGGCCCTGCTTCAAAAAACAGAAGATTCCCAAGCCAAATTCCGGATCAGCCGCCCTCCATCAGGCCCATGGCGCCCCAGGGACCAGGTCAGGCATTCCGAACAGGTGAAAAATCCTCGAAAATCGAGTTGCCCTGCCGGTTGTGACAAAAACAAATCCCGCACCTCCTGCGGTTACCAGCGCGGGCGAATATCCAACGTCCCTTTGAAATGAAACTCGGGGGGGACCGCGCAAAAAAAAATCCAGGAAAGTTTTTTCACTTACGCGATTTCCCAATTCAGCCGCAAAGGACTTCCCTTGGACAAAGGACCCCCCCCTCTGATCCCCTCCTTCTCCGTAACCCAATCATTTCCGGATTTTGGAGGATCTCACTCAAGTGCCGCGCCCCCTTCAGTAATGCCCAACCCCACCCAGCCGCATCTGAATGGCATTCCAATGTATTTCTTTGAATCTCAATTAGCCCACCGCCCCGCCCCATCAGCGTCTGATGGCCGCCAAGGCGGGTGGGGCCACGTCCCCAGTTGCTTTCTTGCGAAAAAAATGCGCCTCCCTGGCCCCACGTCCAGACCCCTTGCTTTTTTGTCTTTTTTTCGGAAGGCCACAACCCTCCCACGGAGCCGACACCGCCTGGAATCAGGAATTTCCGCTGACGCTTTTTGCGTTGGCCCCCCATCCCCCCCAGAATTGAGCGTTTGGTTTTTTGCTTTTCCGTTTCGACCCGATACCTGTAATTTCCTTGGCCCTGTGGTCACTGGACTTTCGGGCCCTGCCCTGAAAAGTTTGCCTTGGCGCAATGCGGGGCGTCCTAATGTTTTCTCCTCGATGCGGCCTGGAGAGGACGCCCAAATTCCGATTTGCGTCAGATGTCGGTCAAATCCAACCTGCCCCATGGTCAGCCAAGCAGGCTGACCAACAGCCCGGCGGCCCTGAAAACTTCAATGGCCAGGCCTGTTCAACCTCCGGCCTCAAAAGCCCCGAATTTTTTTTGTTTTTTTTTTTTCCGCACCAGCCCGCTACACGCCTTCCGAAGCGTCACCCCCCCTGTTTAACTATCTCCCACTAAAATCCTCTCCGTCTCCACCACAACGACCACCAACCACCCCTGACAGTTGGTGTCAGGTGCGTCCCCCTATACTCTCTCTACAGGTGTGGAGCTTCCCGAGGCGTTGCTGGTTGCGGGATCGCTGAGGCCGGGAGTTGACCAGCTTGGCCCTTGAAAGTTTCAGGCCGCCGGCTGTTGGTCAGCCCTTTGCCCTGGCTGACCCTGGCGGTGACGCATCGAATTTTGCGTCTCCTCCCCTGTCAATCCGCATTGCGCATGAGTCATCTCACCCCTCTCCCTCCATCGCCCTTCAACTTTTCAGGCCGGGCCCGAGGTTCCAGTGGGACAGTGGCCAGGAATTAATTCCCACTTTCGTCTAAAGCAAGCCTCAATGGCTGGGGCAGCCCCAAGTTGCAGCGGAATCCGGGGATTGCCGGCGGGGGGGCCCCCCCCCCCCCCCCCCACGGGCTCACCGGTGGAGTTTGGTGGCCCGAAAAGACAAGGGGGTCCCCTGGACGGTGGCCAGGAGCCCACCCGCCCATCGCAAGCAACTGGGACGTTGGCACACGGCCCTGGCGGCCCCATGCCCAGCCCACCCCGCTTATTCGGGCGGCCCCGTGGCTTCATGCAAAGAATCCCAGAAATCCATTGAATCCATTCACTGCGGCCTGGGAAAATTACTGAGGCGCGCCGGACAAAGTGAACCAAATCCGACGCTGTCCGGAGATTCCGAGTCCTTGTTTCCAAGAACGTGCCTGCCGGCTGATTGGCGTTAGTGAAACTTTTCCTGATTTTTTTTTTCCGCGCCCCCCCCTCGAAGTTCAATTTCAAGGAAACGTGGATCCTCGCCCGCCCCCTGGTTACGCCGAGGTTTGCGGAAATTTTTTTTGTTCAAACCAGGCAAACCTCGATTCGAGGGACACTGTCGAAATGCCTCCCTGGGTCCCCCTGGGGAGCCATGGGCCCTGATGAGCGGTGCGGATCCGGATCCCTGTTTGAAGCCAGGCACCATCCCCCCCTGAATCTGTTACGAATGCCATAGAAGCCATGGGGCCGCCCCAAGCCCCCCTGGTGGCCGCTTCTACGTCCTGACCTTCTGGGATCTAGCGCGGAGACAAATGGATCGTGGAAGTGGGGCCCGATAATGGCCCGGGGATTCCAGAGGAATGGCGTAATAAAGTTTTCCAGCTCCTATTTCACAATCAAGCCCGGACAGCAATGGCATCGGGCCCCTCGCCATGACTTATCGAGCCGCGCAATGCATATAATGGTACTATCAAGGTTTCCAACAGCAGTGAAGTAGGAAAAGGGAACCACGTGTAGGGGGAAATAGAGTATTTCCCCCGCCACGTCTCCGCATGCTTGAATTTTTTGTAACCCAAAACGTGCGGGATGGGCAAGCGCCCGAGGGCCGTCCGCAAAGGCTTCGATTGTCCCCTGCCCTTTCTGGGTGCTTCGCCTGGGGACCCTCCTTTCCCTGCCCTTTTTTTTTTCCAAGAGAGAAAGCCGGCCGCGGGGCCCTCACAACCGGCGGATCAAAAACATTTGGCCCCTCACCACAGGGGGCGATTGGCTGTTAATTCCCGCCTTCAACCATCGTCGAGCGTGGGACGACCCGCGGTCGGGACATAGAAAGCCTTTCCCTGTATTTGTTCCTAAGTACGGAAGGTACTGCATCACCCACCCGGAGACTTCGACTGAAGGTTTCCACCCGGGTCGGGAAAGAGATATCATTTTTTTTACTGTGGAAGACTGTCTCCCTCTTTCCTTTCACCCATCCCTCCAGCCACGTTCGCGGCGGTCAAGCCGCCAGGCCCGGTCGGTTCGCCACCCCCTCTACTCCTCCGAACCCTCCCACCGTTGTAGTGGAACCTCCGTCTCCCAACTCCCTCCCAGCCCTTTGCCGATGTTTTTTACCCCCCCCTAAATAGCGCCGGGGGGCTTTTCCTTTCGTGAACTGGAATGACATATGGGGGTGGGCTGTGTGCCCAGCAGGCCAATTAATTTGGCGCGTTCGAGAAAACCGGCAATCCTCAAACCGCCCCTCCAGCTGGACAGTTCCGGAACGATTTGTTTTTAGGAACGTTCCCAAGCAAACAGGGCGAACAGGAGCGCGAACGGATTCTGGTGGCGGCCGGGTAAGCTTTGGCAAAACGGGCGGATGCGCTGGCGAGGGACTTATGTGAGAGACTACCCCTGGATGGTTGGGCCGCGGCGGGGCCGGGAGAAAATTGTGGCGCCCGCGGCTTTCACCATCGGTTTTCCACACTTTAACCGAGTTTCTCGTTGTGCCGGCGACGGTTTACTGCGTTTTGGCCATCTCTCAGGCAAGGGAACAAGCCGGACTTCCACGACTGCCGAATTCAGCTTGCCCCGGCCGTCGCGTCCCCCCGTGGCGTCCATCCCGTCCCACATGGAGAGCCAGTAGCCTAACCCCCAATGTGTCGATTTTTGCGCCAGCGCAATCTTGTGCTCATTGAGCAGGTAACGCGTGACCGCTTCGGCGCGCCCCTCCTTTTTTGGCTGATGCGGTTGTTTAATTTTTCCGGCGTCCCCCGGGTTTTCTTGTCCGGTGGAAAGCCCCCTGCCACTTCAATGAATGAAGCGCTGGTTTGCCCTACCGGCCGGCCCGCTGGGCCCGGAACCTCGTCCAACCTTGGCCATAGCAATCCTGTTCGAGAACTGCCCCTGGGTGTTTCACGGCCCCAAACAACACGGTCTCAGAAGAGGCCCATTTGGAAACTTTGTAGGTAGCACTACTTTGCGTTTCCGAGCGTGGGGTCCCTGCACTTTCTCCCACCGCTCCGCCAATGCCGCGCTCGCCCTACGTGCGGCGTTGTTTCGGCCGCGGTACCGGGGGCGCCTTGGCTGAACTCTGGGCAGCCGTGCCAAATTTCCAATTTGGGGCGCGCTGCCCGCGGAGGTTTCTGCGGCCGGTCCCCGCCTTGGAATCGGCCCCCCCGTCCCGGTTCCAACCGCTCAATTGTTTCCGGCGGAAGGCTGGGTCCCTGCCAGGGTAAATCGAATGTCCCTTGGTGTTTGGTGCGATCTCCGTTGTTCCCTGCCCCCTGGGTATTTCTTGCCTTCCCCCCGTACCCCGTTTTGAACACACGGGGCCCCTTCGACCGGGTTAACCTTCCTCATTACTGTTTTTTGGGGTTACGTAACTTCTTGTGTGGACGAACCAGTAGCTGCCTAGGCTCAAGCCATGGACAACCTGGGCGAATCATCAAGTTTTTTTTCGAAG
>Ga0179593_1359872_pt1 | contig 11668 bp, 7 predicted proteins | sample CZODoug2_1_08_16_FD_185931 | JGI IMG/M metagenome (GOLD analysis project Ga0179593, IMG submission 185931) | Vadose zone soil fungal communities from Angelo Coast Range Reserve, California, USA - CZODoug2_1_08_16fungal (PacBio error correction) | ecosystem: Environmental > Terrestrial > Soil >...
AGGGGAATGGAGTACATGGGCAACAGGGGACGGCACCATCGGAGCGTAAAACAAGATTTTAAAATAAATCCGCGTCGGGTCCAGTGTCCCGTTGCGAGGCAAACGCCCCGATCAAGTCCTCGAAGATAACGGAAATGGAGAAGAAGGAGTCTGAGTCCTGGGGGGGGAGGTAAGGGTAAGAAATGCAGCGTCAAAAATGGAGGACTGGGGGCCAAAATAGAAAAAAAACCTAAAAACACCCCGCTGTTTCCCGAGTGGTTTCCAAACATCGACCTACGCCAAAGAAATGAAATTCTGAAACATTCCTACAAATAAGACAGAGACAACGGAGGGAAAGAGCACGAAAAAAAAAACAGTGGGGGGAAAAAAGTCCATCTCATGTTACCGAAGTGGTAAAAAAGGCCCTGCCGGGACGACCCAACTGGGGCGGCAAACATCAAAATTAAACCGTTACAACAAAAGTCAAAAATATGTGTCAAGGAAAAAGATGGCAGGTCCAAAATCGATGGGGCGGGCGAACCCGACAGTTAAGCGATGTGGAAAAAAACGACCGGTGGGGGACAATAAAAAATATGGGGTTTCTCAAAATAGAAGGGCCAAACGCCCCGGGACCTGTTTGCTGTAAGAGGGCGGATTCTCAAAAAGGGGGGTCGTCAGGTCGACAGTTGGAGCAACCGTTAAACAACATGAAAGGGAAAATACCGAAATAAAATGGAAGGCAACAAGCGCCGGCAAAAAAGCCATGCAAAGGGGAAAACAAACCTCCGTGAAAAATGAACTGACGGTGAAAACAAGGGGGGACAAAACAACGGAAAAGACTACGGGAGGTGGACGGGGGACCGGCCTACCAGACAGTAATCACGCCGGCGGTCCACAACGAGGTACTACCAATCAGGAGTTGAGGGCGAAACGTGAACACTTTCCCTATGTGAGCGTCGGCAACTACGAGAGCGGGATCCTTCCGGGGGGGCTCCCGCGCTGGGGGTCGGTTTTACAGTCGGGCGTACAGGGCCGCCCGAGGAAGGTATATAAAAGGCAAAGGACTGTTTGTCCGCAGGGGGGGGGAAAGCTAAAGCAAGGATCAGATAAAGCAGCTACGGGCCCGTGGGGTGTCTGACAGAAAAAGTCGCTGTCAGGTCACAAGAAAAGCACAGTTGAAATCGTCAAAACGAGTTCGCAAACAAATGTATCAGCGCGAGCAAAGGGGCCAGAAAGGCCTAGTTCTTTCAAAGCTACAAGCGAACAGCGGTTCTCCACAAAAAAACAGAAGACTGTTCGTTCGGCGCAGAGGCGGGTTCCAACGCAAAATCTGAAGGAACGATGGAAACAGGAAACTGGCAAAAGGCCGTCTAGAACAGTGGTGGTAAAAAAAAAAAGGCCGCCGCAGGTAAAAAATAAAAAACACCGTAAAGAGCCTCTGAGGACGCCATGTCAGGGGTACGCCGGGGGAAAGCGAGAGCCGGGGGGGCGGCGCTCAAGGTATTTTGTACGTGAAGAAAAACCAACAGATTTGTACGTCAAAACGTTACAAAAAAAGCATAGGGGAACGAGGAAGGGGACGGGATGCAAAGTAGAAGACTCCAAATAACACCCAACGAACGGCTTAAAGGGTTGGCAGACGAACCTGCCGAATGAGGGACAACTGCTTAGCAACCAAAATGTAGCGTATGGCACAACAAAAGCCAAGGATGTGGGAGGGGGGGGGCATCCAAACGGTCGCAAGCAGATAACGCGTCCGGAGGTGCCGACGAAGGGGGCAGACGGTGGAGTTTGAACCTGGGGGGGGGTTGTAGTTGGCAGGGGGAAATGGCAAGAATAAACGAGCGGAGCGGAAAAGAGCCAGATGCTAGGTGTCCTGAACGCATAAAGCAAGGCAAGGGAACGAAGACAGAGGACTACGGGAAAAGCACATTGGGGCAAAAGGACAAGGAATAAAATGGGGCGGGAACCAAACTCGGAAAAGACGTCGCGTCACAGAGGGCAGCTTTATCATAAAATAAGCGCGGGCAAACGTGGATAACTCCTCTCTGCGCGGGACAGCAACAGCTGGGGTGGGCACAGGGACAGCTTACTCAGGAAACGAAAAACATTTTATAATGAAGCGGCCTGAAAACAAGGTCAAGCGAACTGTAGTTGGCTTTGGAAGATACAGGAAGGTGCGGTTAACGGAAGCACAAAAGGGAAGGCAAGGAATTTGTTGGACACGGTTTGATGAAGGTGGCACTGCGGTTTAAAAACGCCGCCGGAAAAGAGAGGGGGGGAGGGTAAAGATGCAAACCAGCGACGGAATAGCGAGGGGTGGAACCGACATAGCGAAAAATACAAAAAAACTTAGCGGGGGACCAATGAGAATGCGCAAGCCACGAAAGAACAAAAAACGGCGCCTTGTGTACAAACCTAATGTTGCGGGGCAGCAAAGCGAAAGGACCTGGCAAAAAAAAAAAGCCGCGAAGACCTGTTGGAGGGGTTGCCCATACCCGGAGCCCGTTTGGGGACAAGGCGGGAGAAAGGGGTCAATGCCGCCTCGCGCGGGGCGAAGACATCTGAACATCGTTGGAAGTGGGCGAAAAAAACCAACAAACACGGATCGAACCTTGGGGGGGTTTGGTTGCACGTCAGCAAAAACCACTCCAACATCTCGCCTAGAAAACGGCCCGTAATGGGGCGGGGACGGCCATCTCACAAAAGGATGGGGGAAGGGTGGCCAATGAACCTGGCGGATGCTGGATGACATGAACTTTGAAAAAAGAATGGGGAAAACGGACTCCTATGCGCCGGACGGCGGTCTTGCCCCTAAACGCGGCAGGTATCACAGCGCAAACCGGCCGGAAACCCTTGCCTCATAGATGTGGAGACGCAAGAAGGCAAGCAGCTTCGGCTGAAAAATGGGCCAAAACGGGTGTGAAAAAAAGAGCGCCTTGTTTTGTTGATGGAACGCGTGCCACGCGGTTGTAAAGCAGGTAATAGACGGATTTGCGCGTAGGTCTGGAAAGTATGGGTAAGTTTGCTCTTTCTCCCTCTCTACCGCTGATGACGGCTCGCGACGGGTATTCCTGCGTGTGTCATTGTCAGAAAAACTCAATGTCCCCGCACCAAGCGCGCCCGGCCCACAACCATCCATAGGTACACCTGGCCGTTCCCGAGTTCAGTGGAAAACATTTGTCCTATCGACTTCTTGGATGACGCGCCGCATTGAGCAGCCGAAATGGGTTTTTGATGCCAGAGCGCCAAAAGAAATGTCCGCCACTATGGGGCCTCTCCCACGGCTTAATATGCTCTCCGGGCGACGTGGCCGGGAAAACAAGGCTTTGATGGTCAAGATGCGTTAATCGCCTTCTTCCGCTGCGAGTTGCACGCGAACGACCTACACATCGGGTGCCTGGAAGTGCCTCAGGGCTCACAACCGGCCCGCGATCAATATACAAATCGACACTAAAAAAACAAGGAACCGAGAATAAGTATGCATCTCACTCAAGACCGGGCGGGAGACACACGAGTAGCTCAAAAACGGACACTTGACCAATGACAACCTCTACCCCTTTTAAACCGTGAATGGATACGACGAAAGGTCTGAATTCACGGACACCGGGGTTTAAAGTCACTATACACACCGTAGCATCGTCAACTCCTAAAACCTTTGGAATCTCAGGGGACACTAGCTCGTACAACATCAGAGGAGAGGGAAAAATAAGCGAGAACGCGTCGAAATAGGACGCATCACGGGTCACACAAGCTTGTGAGGGTCCACCGCGCGGTACCACGAAACACAACACAGCTGTGGTGACCGTCGCTCGCGGACACATATGATCCACTCGGGAACCAACTACTCTAGTTATCCCTGGAGCGCAAGCCTAACAGTAAAAGGCACAGGAAATCGAAGCGACAGCCGCGATGTTGCGGTGAGCTACTCACCTAAGAGCCTTTCGTCATTTTATTCTTTCGCCTCCCGATTGCCTTGCTTGCATTTCGATTCTAATCTTCCTTCCTTCTCCGGTCACACTGTTTTGCTGGGCACCTCGATTTTTACGCCGTGGCTATGTCGGTGCCCCCGGGGGTTGATTATTGAGTAGCTGATACTCGCCCCCCTACTGTGCGAAGCGAGGTTTGCACACGATTTTTTTCTTTGAGGCGTGTCGACTCTTCCGGTGCGTTTCCCACTCATCCACCAACCGTTCATCCCCTCTGGGTGAGCGGTTAGAATGGTAAAGGAAAGGCGTTACGGCGGGGATAGCTGGGGCACCTCTCGGGACGAGTTTGTGGAACATCGGCCTCGCAGCCGCAGTATCTACCCTAAACCAGGTGTGGCACTAAAGCACTGGGTCGCTGGAAAAAGACCAGAGCGGGCGGTCTTCTGGAAGAGCGGTACGCTGCACCAGACTGATGGAGAAGCTGAGGGGCGGCGCTTGGTGGAGGGTCTGGGAGAAGTGGGGTTTTCTTGCGAAGATCTAGCGCGGTCAAAGAGCCGTCCAAACGATCAAACGCGCAGACAAAGGGGCGCGAATGACCATTCGACAAACTTGACGGGTTGGCACATTCCATCGCATGAACCAAACGGCGTCCTATGTTGCAAAAACCGCCCCTGTAACGATCAAGCGGCTGCTTTGACGGCCCAATCCACATCAACGATGAGTGCCAAAAGCAAAGCCAGGTTTGCGGAGATCAGTGAGAGGGAAAGGGCAAGACGCCGGCGTCGAAAAAGGCGTCACCAGCAGACTGGGGTCCTCAAGCAAGTCAAATAAAAAAAAATCTACCGGCAGCCATGGTGCCAAAGGTATCGTCGAACATATGTCTGGTGGAACAACGACCATAAATTGACGGAAGGGACGTTGGGGTTGCCAACCCAAGAAACGAGGCGAAAAAAAATTTGGGGGGGGGTTGGGGGGGGGTTGGGGCGAAAAGTAAAACCACAACAAAAAAATAGGAAAAAAAAAACTTCGTACTGTACTTTTTTTTTGTTTAAAACGGCTAACACACAAAAGGAATCGGTCTTTCATTCTCCTGTGGCGGGTTGCTCTCGAAGCCCGAGGCCATATTGGGCTGCAGTACGCGCACCTCGAAATTGATTCACGCAGCGGAAAAACACACTGTGGGGCAAAGAAACGTTCCTCACACGAGGGCGTAAAACGCGTTCAAGGCCCTTGCGAGAACCTTCGAAATCAAAGAGCGGACATTAGTGATATAACTACAACTGCGGGGGCGGGGGGAGCCAATCAGAAAAGGGGAAACGGACCTAAGGGGCTGGGTTACAGCTAAGGAGGGGGTGTGGCGGTAGGTTTGGTCTGCATGACCTGTCCGCAAACATTCAAGGTGGCCCGGTGGCAGCCGCCTCTTTTAAAAGAGAAAAAAACCTCCTATTAATTACCGTCGCGCTTGGCAACTCCGAATAACTTCAAACAGAAAAAAATGCAAAAACTAGCCAAGCTTGCGACGTCCAGAACGCGAATCCTGGTCACTCTGGCTGATCAGCGCCACACAAGACCATAGGTGTCAACACCGAGGGGGGATCCCTGCAACACACGAAAATCCTTTCAAGGGGGGTATCAGGACGGGGCCATGGAGCCAGAAAAGAGCACGTTCCAAACACGAAAGGGAAGACGCCAGAGTGCCAACGCAATTCGGCAAAGGGATGGAAAAACTGATCTACAGAGGATCAGGAATCGCTGACGCTCAGGTGCTCGTCGGAAGAGGGGTGCAGCCGCCAGAACGTGTCAGAGCTGCCCAGGGCATGTTGGCCAACCAAGACACGCACGATTGGTTACCCCCTAAAGCAAAAGCCAACATGTGAGAAAAAGAGTCACTGTGTCGCCAAGCGGACCAAGGGCGGGCATAAGAGGCGACGAATCGCCGCATCGAGCACAAAAATTGCAGGGGGTTCGAAATAAAGCCCAAAAATCAGGAAAAAAAAATACAAAAAAAATCGTAAGCCGGACGCTTCGCCAGAATGGACACCCAAAGACCAAGCGGAGCGCGGAACGAGAGCCGGGGTGCAAAAGAAAAATTGCGAACATCGGCAGGACAACTCCGTCCATGTAACTAGTTTGGGGGGGGGAATAAAAGGAAACGAAAAATTCCGGCCGTTTCCTGGTGAGTCTTGGAAAAATAATACTAAGGGGCACTTTCAGGGGGGTGTCGACGTGTCTCTTTTATGCCGTTTGCAGTTTGAAATTCGCACCGAGCCGTTCCCCAGACCCAAAACCGTCCTGGAAGGTGTGGACGTAAAGCATCAAAAAAAAAACCACATAACAAAAAAAGGGGATTAAGGAAAAAAAAGGAAAACCCGGGCCAAACTCGCGGACGAGTCCAACTCCCCAGGGCGGCGACCGGCGTCGCCAAACTCAGGAACGGGGTCGTATTAATGAACTTGGAATCCTCGGGTAGGAAACGTGGGCGGGCGACCAAAACCAAAGGGAGAGACTTAAAAAAACATCACTTCAAAAAAATTAAGCTTCATCACATACAAACAGTAACAGTTCCACCTCAGATCCACGCCTTCCACACGAGAAGACACCTAGCTAAAAGTGAGTCGGGTGCACTGCTCGGATCTGAGCCGTTTGGGAGTAACTCGGGGGGAGATCCAAGAATGCAGTTGCCTTTGGGTAAAAGAACCAGTGGGAGAGAAATCAGCATACAATGAACGCAACTTTCTCGGACCGCGTAGAAATAGAGCTAAAGGAAAAAAAAAACGTGAAGGGGAAATCTTTATTGCTCTCTTATTTTACTCGTTTTCAACGAAGTGAAGCAGGCCAAACTTACACACTTAAAATTTCGATATACGCTACGCTACACCCCAAGCAAATGTTCTCCTCCTACGGAAAAAGAACAAAAAACACCGGAAAAACGGGTAATTAGACAAGCTCTCCAGATCCACCTGTAAGGAAAAACAAAAGATAAGGGAGGCTAATATACAACTTGCAATCACAAATTATTCTTTTAGTAAAATGAAACAAAAGAGTTAAGACCTTCAACATGGGAGGAGGGGGGGGGTGGGGCTCGTCAAAAAACACGTGAACCTCGTAGTGGTGGACGCGATCCATAAAACAGGGGGGTTCACCGAAAACAGGCAGGACAGTTGACCTAAGATCACAGTTAAAAGGGGTATTATGGAAAAAGGGCCTCCCCTGTATGGAACCCTGGGGAAAAGGTCGGGTATTGGACCCAGAATAAAAAATGGGGGTAAACGCAGGGTGATCAAAAAGGGCGTACCTACAAAGAACCCGATTTTCCCAATCATATGAAACCGCAAGAGAACAAAAAAAACCGAAAGGAACTGCGTGAAAGTAATCAGGGGTGGAGGGAAACCTAGAAGTACCACCAAAGACGGAAAAAAACGACCGACGTGCGTCAGAAACGAAAACGAATGGGACAAGCCTGAACGGGCCGAAAAAAAATTGGGTAAGGGGGGGGGGAGGGTTTTGGGCCATGTTACGACTCAAAGGGTCGCCCCTGCAACAGCTGGGAACAAGTTCAAAAAACAAAAATAGAACACCACAATGCAAGGGGACCATCCAGGTACTTCTCGGGTCATGGTCATAGGTACATCAAGAAACCGGGTGATGAACCAGGGTATTCGAAAAACCCAGTCAAAAAAAAACCGGGGGTGATCCGGTTCGGGGGGTGGCCATTCCCAAATGCCAATTGGAAAGGAGGGGCCTTTGCGGAAAAAAAGGAGTCCCCTGCAACCTCCAAAATAAAAAATATTCACGCGAATTTCTAAAAAAGAGGGGGAACAAAAAAAAACAAGCCGGTCGTCCGAGACAAAAGCCCGATGAAGAAAAAAAAAAGGCCAAGGGTGTAACGTAAGACCAGGAACTCAAGGCAGGGATGGCGTTGAACGCGGGCCAACGAAGGATTTCGCAAAAAAAATCAGCAGCCCTGTCCATCAACATCTAAAAACTTCAAACACCCAACGGATTATTAATTGATTAGTCGTTCAGGCTCCGCTGGTATGAGGGGGACGCATCGTCCTTAACCAAAATGCAGACGACAAGACATAAAAAAAAAGGGGGGCGACGGGTCATTAACAAACCGTTCAATCTTTAATCCCGATCATCGGAACCCCAACTATTCTAACATTGCAAAGACTACCTGAACATGCGATGAAGGGGATCTGGGAAGGCAAACATGTGGGGGGGGTGTACAGGTCCTTCACCCGAGAAGAAAAAGGAACAGGGAAGGGTGGTGTGCCACGAAGAAAAACTCGACCTCAACGGCCTGTGGGGGCTAGAAAAAACGTTGTTAAGTACGACAATAAACGGAATAAAAGCACCACCGATCAAACTCCAGCCAAAATCATGTGACGCCTCGAGAAGTGCAAAAATCAACGCCATTTGGGTCTAAGCGAAGGTACCGACGGTTAAAAAACCAAAGACCAAACCATGCACAAGGAGACGGGGCATGGGCACTAAAGTCAAACCGTCCACAAAGCTGTTTCGGGAAAACCGAAAGATGGCGGGACAGGTCAAAAAAAAAATTCGAAAGCCGGAAAAAGGAAACGTTCGAGAAGGGTTGTAGCAAGCCTGTGGGCAAAGAAAGAGGGACAACACCATAATACGGCCAAAAAAAAGGGCCTTTTCGGTCCGATTGGCAGGGTGGGGATGCGAGGGGGTGAAGTACTGTCAACAAACCCCTCCAAAATTTGGGGGGAAGCAGGCGGGATTCACATAAGGGAATCGGGGGAAACCATTATAAAACAAGGGGAAGCACCGGATCCACGGGAAACAGACCGGAAACGAAAACGATTTCGAGGGCACCCAAATGAAGGGAGTTTTTCCACCGGTGGCGTCCAAGCCCTTGGGCCAAAAAGAGATGGAACCGGACGGACACCCAGGATAGATCTGCCGCGGGTGGTTAAAAAACCGGACAGCAACCGCATATCGTGGGGCCGTGCATTCAACGTTTCCGATTGCATCCGATCAGAAAGCTAGAAAAAAAATGATAAGGCAGTCCCAGGCGGTTAAGGGGCACGGTGCGTCTTTGTGTTTCCCGGGGGGTAACGGGGGGGCGCCCTGAATAAAAAATTCACGTCGCACCGACAGGACGCGTCGACTCAGAGTAAGCACTCCTCCGATGACGGCTCATTGCAATGATCGCGAAACTGCATACGGCAATGAACGGGAACATCCTGGCAAGCAAAAACAGTCGCCAAAGGGGAATCAGCAAGGAGCACCAAAAGTTCAAACAAAAGGGCAAAGTACGAGCAAAAATATGCAGGCCCAAAGAAATTCACGGGCGCGAATGGCGGGTTACCCCGCTGGGAATATGACAGAATGGGTCACATTCTGGAAAAAAACGTAAGTAAGTAAAATTGGGGGGCGGGGTTCGCAACCATGGGCCGCCGCCGGGGATATAAGAAGGCAAAACTACACACTTTGCAGGGTGTTCGACACCGTTATTCACGGCATGAGCGGCCAACGGAAACGACGTCCCCGGTATTGTTTCTCCCCGGGGTTCACTGTGGACGTCACCTGTCAGATCAGCGGTGGTAAAGAGCAATTTGCAAGATAGCTTCAACTTGGACTACGAAAAAGATCATAAATAATAACCCGGAACGGCCTTTGTTCGTGGACGAGACACGACCCAACGGGGGGGGAAGAATTAGACAGGTCCTGTAGTTAAAACAAACAAAAAATAGAGGGAATGGAGCGCTGGAGGGAGGTCGGACTGTGGGTGTTTAAATGGGCACGGTCGTTTTAAAAAGCTCCTTGCGCATTTCCATCATAGCGAAGAAAAGCGAGGTGCAAGATGGCTACCCGGGAGGGGCGGAGGAAAAATTTGATTTTGCAAAATGTGGTTGGAGGATGGGAAAACCAACGAGGAGATCCTGATTCGAAAATGGTATGCGTGGGTCAAAGAAGATGTCTTGGGTATTGCTGGATCTTCACGTCGCAGAGCGTAAACCACGATGGCTATTTTCAAAATGAGGAATCATAAGCACGGTGACACAGGGCGAAGGCGAAGGAAGACAGCAAGCGAAATCGAATGCCGTGGGGCGAGAACTACGGGAATTCGGGGGACAGAATCCACACCACTTATTCTACGCAGATCATACCATCACTTGATGGAAGGAAACAACGGCCTCATCAGCAGGACCTATGAAGTCGGGTAAAGCTTTCGGGGATGAACAAGGCGTGCGTATGTGGCACTTCATGCGAGCCAGGGGCGAGAAGTACACCGTAGGAATTAGGTGCCATTAAAGGCCACCAAGCGAACTGATTGTGAGGGGGGGGAGGCTCCTAAACAAAAGGAAGGCTTGTCAAACGGGAGCAAGCATTGGAGCTGTTGCAGTTTGAGGGAACAGTTTCTTATGCTTTACCCCGCGCGCACAAAGAGAGGGGCTCAAGGGAAAAATGAATGACAACTGTACGATAAGGGCCTTGAAAAGGAAAACAGGAGCGCACATCAGACTTGGGGCGGCAGTGGGAAACAAGTGCGCACACAGAAGCTCCCATAATTTTCCCGCAATTTGCGCCAGGGACCGAAAGCAAATGAAGCCTACTGACTCAACTGGAGTGAAAAAGATCCGAAGCGGAAAAAACGGCCCCGATCCGAACCAATCGAACGTCAAAAGGGAAAATAAAGACCATCGGTGAACGGGGCGGGGGGGTAAGGCAAAAAACTGTAGGGGGACGACGCAGTGGGTTTTCCCTCGCACACACCTACATCGCCTTTGGGAAAGGGGGGAGACGTAATGGCTTGAGCGCTCACACAAAGGGATGGTCTACGCGTGGGACAAAAATGAAAAAATATGCCAAAAAGGTGTGTGAAGGAAAATGGCTGAGGACCCGTGGATGGACATCCGTCTAAAAAAAAACCGTCGACCAAAACCGTCCCGATCTGGGGGTTTTGACGGAAAAATCAGCCCCCCGTAGTTCCAGTGCCGCCGCAGGGATGTGACAAACGGCAGAAGAAAAAATTGGCAATGTCGTAAAGGGCAGTGGAAAAACGCAGGAGGGGATATGGCAAATTCACGATTTTACCCCCCCCCCACACACCGTTCGCAAAATCAGTGGGCAACGCAGTTTGCGGTTACAGGGTGGAAAAAAACCATAACAGTGGTACTTGAAGGACCGGGGAGGGGGGGCGCGGGCATTTCCGCAGACAACCAGCCCACAAAAGCAACGGATCATACGGGGAGGCACAAAAGCGATCTGCGAAGTCGCATTTCAAGAACAGCAGAGACATGGGTGACATGCGAGACAACCATGATAAGTGCGCCGCGACTCCGTGCGACTTGGGGGGGGCATACTAGACATATGTGATGATCGGGTACCGGAGCCGAAAGTATCAAATCGGGAGGGGGCTGGAAAATCGGCCCCGCACCGATCAACATCAAAAAAAAAACCCGCAGTCCGAACCACTCAGAAAAAAAGTGGAAGAAGAAAAGCTCATGGGGCCCTTGCGGCAGGAACCGGGGATGCAACCCGGGGACGGGCTGCCGACCCGTCAACGACGCCTACCTTCTAATCATAGTCTCTTGCAAGGATAAACGAGGATAGGAAAGAGGATAGGACTCACGGGCCTTGCACAGGAAGCGGAACACTAAAACCAGCAAGGGTGCGTCGCTTGCCACGGAAAACGAACCTGGCAGGAAAATCCCCCGAAGCACGAGACACGAACGGCTCTTGTGGGGGGATCAGCTTTCGGATTGCAGTGAAAAAGGTTGCGGCTT
>Ga0179593_1365279_pt1 | contig 11668 bp, 10 predicted proteins | sample CZODoug2_1_08_16_FD_185931 | JGI IMG/M metagenome (GOLD analysis project Ga0179593, IMG submission 185931) | Vadose zone soil fungal communities from Angelo Coast Range Reserve, California, USA - CZODoug2_1_08_16fungal (PacBio error correction) | ecosystem: Environmental > Terrestrial > Soil >...
AGGGTGGGAGAATCTGACGTCCTGGAGGTGGCTGAAACCCCTGAGACGGCTCTGCGGCAACAATCGGCAGGGGGTCGCCCACCAGTACACCACGGCGGACGTGGTACACGGTGAAAACCGAACGTCCCGGGCGTGGGAGCTCGAGGAGAAAAAAAAACAAGAGAGTCTACGGTTCGAAAACGACGAAAGCCAAACCAACCTGAGGAAAGGCAGAGAAATCGTGACCGAAAACTAGGGAGGGGGGCGGGGGGGAGAAGTCGGACAAGGATGAAAGAGGAAAAGGGTTGAAAGACGGTGGGGGTCGGGGGATCAAACGAAAAAAGACAAGCAAGCTGGGATCGAAACGAACAAAATCGGGCCAACCAAGTGCTGACGAAGAGAGAGAAGGGGGGGGCTACGCCGGGCAATTGAACGGCCGTCCGGCCAAAAAGTGAAGAAAGGTGGTCGGGGGTTGGGCCAACCCACACACAAAGGACGCTCTAAAAAAAGCGCAGTTACGTAAAACCCGAAACTCACCGCCAAAAAAACCTCTTTGATTACATTATCAATGTCATACGTTTATCTCACTTAACCCGGCCCTGGCGTCCCACCTGGGCTGCATCTTACTAGGGATACTTGGAGAGCACTCAAGCAAAGAGCTAGGAAAAGGTGCGCCGCCCCAAGAGATCATGCCGATGTGCATCCATCCAAAGGCGCCCATTGGGTGGGGCCGACTGAATAAGTGAAGAACTAACTAGAGTTCGTTTCACTAAGGAGGGCCGTCGGGGATCCTAGAATGATTCCACCAAGGGGTCTTGGGGGAAACTGGGGACACCAGACGGGAAGAAGCGGAGGGGGGTAGTGCACTTTTACTAAACCTTTATGGTAGAATTGTGCCATCAATCTCAAGTAAACAATAGCTGTAGGTCCGCAAACGGAGGACCACCACAAAACGGTGAGGGGGGGGGGGGCGGGTGTGGTGCATGAGGGAAGGGGGGAACTCAAGTTGGAGTGTCAAAAAAAAAGCGGTGGGTGGACGTCGACTGGTCTCAAGAGAGGCAAAACGCAGCAACACAACACAGCAATCATAGCGGAAGGGACTCAATAATTACTGATTGTTAAGAAGAAAGCATCAGGATAACTATGACAAGGGGTGGACGGAGTAGGAAGAAAACGATTTGGTGAAAAGAAGGTTTACCCCCGGAGCTGGGTTACCACGGGAAAGGGCAAAAAACCCAAAGGAAAGGCCGGGGAAGGGGGACGCTGGGGGGGGGGGACGAAGACCAGCTAGGTACCTAACTGCAGGGGCCGGGGCAGTAGGTGGAGGGCGTCAAGGTTTGAAAAAACTATGTAAAAGGACAAAATCCAAGGGTACAAACCCTCCCCCCCCAAAGCTGAAAGGAGTACTCACCTCTGCAGCGGTTGTAGTGTCATATGCGACTCCTAAGACACCTGGGTTCTGAGTGGAGCGTGGTCAGCTGTTCAACAGGAGGTGGGGACGGGCGGGGCAAAGGGTTCACACCAAGGGATATCTTCAAGTGGGGAAAAGGGATGGTTAGGCCGCCCCCCTGATGTCTTTGGTCAAAGGGGACTCTAAGAAAAAATGAATGGGTTTACTTGCCTCACGCCACGCCGGAAACGTGAATAAAAGCAAATGGGACGACCTCTAATTGGGAAAAAAGGGCCACTAATTTGAAGGCCCCGCAAACGTAGATAAGACAAAACAGCAGAATCACCAACGGATGAAAATTCAGCGACAATGACGACGAAAGATCGCGTGTTAAATTCTGGTAAAAGGCAACAGAAGACAAAACCCTAATGCTTTGTTTCGACGACCCCAAGGCATACCCCACACCCCCCGGGGAAGCACAGAAAAAGTTCCAGTAAAACAAAACTTGAATTGATCAGAATTATGTCTGCTGGTTCGCCACAGGTCGTAACGACAACAAATTGAAAAAACGTCTCAACGCGGATAGTCACGTCAAGGTCAATTTGGTCGCAAAAATCACGGGGGGAGGGTTGAGGTTAAAAGGAGTCATAGGCTGGGTCAAAGACCCGTGGACTTCGCAAGAGGGGGACGATCGTGCCCTGGTCAACTGGGTGAGACCCAGCCGCGACGTCTTCGTGTTAGCCAGGTGGAAAACGAGAGGCGTCTTCTGCATTGCCACCCAAATCAGAACAGGGGGGAGAGGGGGAACTTCCGGTCCGTGGGAAAAAGAAAAAACCCAATAGATCGGTGGGACAAAATTAAAAGGGGGAAGAAAACAAAAGGGTGTTCTACGGTGTGATCATCAGAGAGGGGCTAAAGCTGTCGACCACCTCAACGAAAATAATCACTGCGGTCGATCTGAGAAAGCGATCCGGACCAGGACGGGCAAAAAAACCGCAGATCAGAGGCATCGCAAATCGTCAACGGCACGGGAAGAGTCGTGGGAAGCCACTCCGCATTGGGTTGGGTCGACAGAGGAGGGGGGTCTGGACGCTGAGGAAAAAGAGGGACGCAGACAATGGAGGGGGGAAAAATTGCTGGCAAAGGGGGAAAAAAAAAAAAGCGAATCAACAAAAACAAACTCCCATATAGAGTTCTATCCAGAAATGGGCCTCAACGTCGGAAAGTGCCGGCCGCTCAAGAAAATCGAAGACGACTTCAAAAAAGGGACCGTAAAAAAAAATGGATCGGTGAGGAAAGTCGCACTACTGGGAACACGAGCTTCGGTAAAGGGGGGGGTGAAAAAAATAAGCAACAGAAGGGACTCGTAGACCGGGGAAACGGGGGTCCGGACGTCAAAAACAGGTTGGTACGAGGTGTTCCGAGAGGGGGGGGGTTGTGAGGGAAAAAATCACTTCAAGTCCGATCAAAAAAACCAAATAATGCCAAAGGGACGTTGCAGTGTAGTAATGGTATGAGCTTTCACGTAAACGGGGGGAGTCGTATGGGGGAAAGAAACCTAGACAAAGAGAGGAAGTGTCTATTGAAGTGAGAAAAAAAAAGACTTAAAGCGGAAGAAGTGACCGGAGGAACAGAAGAGAATGTGACGGGACCTGAAAGGGGGGGGGGGGGACAAGTTAAAACTACTGAGGGAAGAGGCACTTAAGGAAATACAAAACAACACGGGGTGATAATCTGAAGAAGATAACTCAGAAATGGAACGGGGATTTCAGGGCATTTAGGCTGGATGCCTACAAACTCCAGGTAAAAGAAAGGGGAAAATAAGGGCAAAAGAAAAAAAAAAAGCAAAGACAGCAAAAATGAGCGTCCTGTTAGTCGCGGTGGGAAACAAAGGGTCAAGAATAAAGAGATCGAGGGGAAGACTGGGAACCCAAACCGCAGCGGCCAACCAGAAGGGCCGTCTAAGGGGGGGAAAACAAACACATGGTTGTAAGAACTGAAAACCACAGGGACGTAGTCACAAGAGGGGAGGCCGGTCCGAAGGGCGTGCTTCCCCACCAAGGGGTTTCAGAAACCCAAAGGAGCAGACCCAAAATCCGTCCAACAAGCCTCAGGATTGAAGTTTTTTCGGCCCCAAGTGGTAAAAACCCAATGCCCGCTGTGTGGTTGTCCTGGAAAGGTTGAGCGCCGATGGCAACGCAAACCCCCACCGCAACTCGTGGTGCAAAATCCAAGGTTTTTCCCACACTTTATGCGCGGCGGCCACCAACCCCACCAGGGGGACCCTCAAAACTAAGATTAAAAGACCGTCTGCAATGAAGGTCAAAACGATTCAAATCTAGAGGTCAGAGGAAGTCCCCAGGACCGTAGGCATCAATTTGCAAGAGGAAAGCCGATCGACAGGAAACTCGGGAGTGGCATTGGTCAAGTCAAAATGACGGAAACGTCAGACCTTGGGGGGGACTGCCCTTAAAATTCCAGAATTCAAACTTCACCGCACGGAACCAAAAACCCGCAAACAGAACTTACAGGAAGGGGCTATCACAACCTATCCCATTAAAAAATACGAACGGGCCGTCGGAGAATGGCCCTTGTGTAAAAGTAGTGAACATCGCTACGGGAGGTAAAAGGGTTCGTGTCGCGCGCGGGCCGAATGACTCCCGGAAGAGTCAGGGCACTGTGGTTGGTTATTCTGCAGGAAAATCCCAAGGTAGTAATACAGGGAATCACCAGACCGGAGGGAAAAACGGCTTGACCGGGGGTGGGGACGGTGTTGGTTGGTTGGCACCTCATTGAGGTTGGGGTGGACGCGGGGGGAACGACTGGCGAACTGGGGCGCGTACTGAGCTCACAAACGAAAAAAACCCACAGGGTCCCATAATCCCCACCAACACATTGTTCAACAAAGAGCTGGATACTCAAAAAAGCGAGAACCCCGTGAACGGGGATGGGAACCTCATCGGAAAAAGTTGAGTCTGTTTTCGGTGAATTCGAAGAATAATAAAATAATTTCAAAAAGAAGGAACTCGAGAAACAGAAAAAAAAAAATATCTCCGTAAAGACAGGTATCACAACCTAAAGAACAGGTTGGTCATCACACGGAAGCGAATGGAATACAAACTCGGGGGAAGGGAAAAGGACATATCAAATAGCAAGGGTAACAGGCAAGGGGCAGAAGCGCCAGCCCAGGAGAGTTTGAAGAAAAAAAACTTCGGACCGGGAGGGAGGGGTTGAGGGAGTTAACCAGACGACCCGCTCGGTCATCGGACAAGACATCAAGACGTTGGTTGGAGGTGCTGGTCCCGGGGGAGTGGGGTTGGGGACGCTTACTGGAAAACGGGCGACATTGAGGAAAGGTCTGGATTGGGGGGGAGCCCCACCTTGGGGACTGGGTTGGACAGGCGCCAGATACCTGGGGGGGGGGGTAACGCCGGGGGAGAAGAGGCCGGGGGACCGTGTCCCGTTTGTGGAGCGGGGGGGCTGGGCCACCAGAAAAATCTGGTGATCCAGCCTCTGGGGGGCGTTCAGAGAACCCGAGATGCCGGCCACGGTAGGGATGGGGGGAGGGTTCGGGCCGTGAAAAGGACAAATTAGAAGGGAAAACGTCACAAGTAGCCACTAGGTCGAGCCCAGACAAGAAACTGGGCGGATGCAGAGGGGGAGAGGTACCGCAAAAAAAAAGAATTCCCGGCCTGTGGGGGAAGGAATGTTGGGGCCGAAAACTCCACGGGGGCCCAGAAGACTGGAAACGCGGTCAGAAGGGAAGGGAATGTACGGAAAAAAAAACCGAAAAACCAGGCACAGGGGCAGGACAGGGAACCCGGACACCCGGAAGGGGGACCGAAACGGTAAGGGAAACTAGGGGAAGGATCAGGGGGACAACGAGGGCGGAACAAGAGAGGTAGAGGAAAGGAAGGAGGGGGGGCTGGAGAGGGAAACGAGAGGGGAAAGATGGAAGAGAAGAAGAAAGGAGGGGAAGAGGGGAGCGAGGGGGGCGCGGGAGGGTGGGTGGGGGGAGAGGGGGGCGAAGAGAAGGGGGAGAGAGAGAAGGGAAAGGGGAGTGATTAGGTGGAACGGGGAGTAGCAGGGGGGAGGGACGGGGGGCGGGGGGCGGTGAATTGAAAGGGGGGACGGACAATGGACAGGGCGAGGGGTGTGAGGGGGCCGCGAAGAGAGGGTGGTATCGGTTTGGAAGGGGCGGAGGGGGGTGGGGGGGGGAAAGGGAGAAGGAGGATAACGGGCGTGGGGGAGGGAGGGGAGATAGGCGGGGTGAAGGGGGGGTTGGCGCAGCGGGGTCGGGAAGGGGCGGAGGCAGGGGGGGGATGGGGGGAGGGGGAGGGGGGGGGGAGAAAAACATGAGAGGGGGGCGTGTGGAGGAAAGCAGAGGGAGAGGATGAGGAGAATTGGGGAGGAGGCCGGGGAGGGTGAGTGCGGTGTAAGTCTGCCACTATAATTCAGACTGGGTGGAGGCGTGGGAGTTCTTTCCGGGGGTGCATCCCTGGAGGGGGGGTGGGGTCGAGGAGGGAAGGAGACTGTGGTCGAGCCTGGGAGTTAGGGGATCGGTCCCTTCCTAAAGGAGGAGTGGGGGGGAGGGGGGTAGTAGACGATTTCCAAAAAACACTGAGAAGAAGAAAGTACAGAGCAAAATGAGCCTTCTAAGGCAGGGGGGGGGCTTCTCGCCATATTCATCCGCAAAAAAAGAAAAAATTCCTTTTTGGGGGAAGGGCCACGGTCATGGTGTGTGGGGCCCCAACGGGGTGACAACAATCCTTAAAAAAAAACAACCGCTTATGGGGGGGGTTTGTCAAAGATGGAAAAAGGGGTCAAAAAAAGGGGCATCGACCCGATCTAAGGGCCATCCTGATGATTCCAAGGTATAGGTCGCTCGGGGCTACAAAGAAGGGGGAGTTGGAAAAAAAAAAAGTTCAAAAAAACAGAGGACGAATTATGACAAGGTGTGGGGGGTCGGGGAAAAGGATCTGAGGAAAAAAACCGAGACCAAGAAACCGCAGCGTGTCAACGTGTATAAAAAACAACACCTCGTCCGCAAGCCAGAGGAACGGTGCCAGGAAAGGAGTCCGTGAAACAGCACGCCCAGAATGGACCGAGAAGATGATGGGGCAGGGAATAGAAAGTAGGCAAAAATCATGACAAAGGTTTCATCCTGCAGACGGGGGACTCGGGGGAAGCGGGCTTATTGAAAGACATGGGGTGAGAGGTCACGAAGCAAAGATCACCCGGAAAAAAGAAAAAAGTCCTGACTTCCCCAATGGTTGGTCCAAAACGGAAAAACAACAAAAAAGCTTGGGTAACGAAAAAAACGGTTTCCCAAGAACTCTCAGGTTAAAACTAAAAATTTAAAACTTCCGGTCTTTGAGGCGACCCAGTCACATGTGGGGGTAAAGATTCCCCCCATCAAGAATGGGTCCGTGGGGTCGATGAAGAAAATTAGGAACCCACCCAGATGGTCGAAGGTTACCCCCCAAGACGAAGGGGAAGGTCATAGGGCAAGCCAAAATTGGAAGAGGTACCGGAGGGTGGGCTTCGTGGAAGATGAAAATGGGTCCAAACGGAGGTGGGGGGGTGGAGGTGGGGAAAAACCGACGGGGAAACGGCTTGGGGTCGCCAAAAGCTTGTAGAAAAGGGAGACGTCAAGAGGGGCTGAAACGAATGGAGAAAGTGAGGCTACTCATACGTTTTTTTGTGTTGACACAAAAAAGAATCTGGTACTCGCAGCCTATTACGAAAATGGGGAACCATAAACTGGGTCAGATGACAAGCTTTCAACGGTTAAAAAAGAAAAAAAAATACGAAATGCAAAAATACCGTGTTTTGGAACCCGGGAGGTCGAATGAGGGAAACGTGTAATTGAAATCCGAAAAAGTCAAAATTACCGAAAGTGGGGTCGGAGTGTTTGTTGTGTAGTCGGCCAGGTGTGTCACGGGCCGTTGTTGTCCGCGGTCCTACACGGAAAACCACCCCGATCTCGGGAAAATGGTGAAATGGGTTTTAAAAGGCACTCGGAAGTGAAAAAGGGGCGCTGAAAACGGGGACCAAAAAAAAAAGAAACGAAATCCCCGGATCGATCAGCGGTTCACACAAGGAAGGAAAACTGAACAAATAGAGATTTCTCCCCGGACCAAGCAGCGAAACGCGAGGGCGCAACAGTAGCAAATAGGAGACCTGGGAGGAAACGCTGACCCCACCACCCGATCGAACAAAAATATCCCATCCGGACAAACGACCCCAAAAATGAGAGGGGCTTAAACAATCACTGCAAAGCTGGGCAACGCGGCCAGTCCCTACGAACGCGTCTGAAGGATCGGGACAATCGCACGAAACAGCTGCAACGGCCATACCACCCAAGAAAAAACACCGGGTGGCGCCCTATGGGACCGGAAAAAGGGGGAGAACCCGAAAGGGTCAAAAAAAAAAACAATAAAACGCCGAATTCCCAAGGTGGGGAGAAAAAAGACAAAAGGATGCAACGTTACCAACTAATTTTATTGTGACCGCCCACAAAAGGGTTGGGGACCTTAAACTCCAAACTCTTTTACACCAAGGAAGACCAGCCATCACAGAAGTAGACCACCCGTCTCAAATAGGGGGAACCCACCGTGGGTCGAATTCCGTGCTGCAAAAGAGTTATGCAAGCACACCCAGAGATAGGAAGCATGAGATAGCAAACGTTCTGGAAAAAAAACGGGGCAACCGGACGCAAACGTGGGTGAGTCAGTGGGGGAGGGGAACGGGGTCACAGGGTGGTGGGAAAAAAAAAACGGGAGGGAGGAAAAGCGCCCCGGGCGGGGGAGGGCAATCCAACGTGGGGACAACCCTCGCGGGCAAGAGGGAACGGGGGGAGCAAATTCTCGAAGTCGCGTGCCCGCGGTGAGAAAACTAACACTTCTGCCACACTTCCAAAACGCCCAAAATAAACAAACGCTGGGTTATTGGAGTTTGTGGCGGGTTTGGGTCTCTTTGACGGCGTCTAAAAAAAACCCCAAAACTGGACGCACTTCTTTCTAGCAAAAAATGTCTGATTGCAGCTTCCCTGTGGGGTGTATACTCCGGGGCACCTCGACGGGGGACCAAAAAAAAATTTGGGACGGGGGGATTCTAGCTCAGTTTAAATAACAGGTTGAAAGGAGCGACTGAGGATCCCTTTCCAAGGAGAGGGCTACGCTCAAACGGGCGAGGATGGGAACGGGAAAAGCGGGAGCGAGAAAACTGGGGGTCCGAGGGGGGTACTTTAAGTCGACCCATGAAGCGGGAAAATAAAAAAAGACCCCCCTTGGACCGAAAATCCACGCCTCTGGACAAGGCGCATACAATTAAACTGGGGCCACAATTAACTGAAAAAAAACACCAGAAGACGTAACACGAAGGGATCCGAACACAGGAAGACGGGAAAAAAATATGCGGCAAACCCTTGGTGGGTTTTTTGGTGGTGGTGGATCACGTGGTCTCACCGTCAATGGAGAACGACCGGCACGACTAGTGGGAGCCCACGCCCATGGGAGTCCCGGCTAGGGAACAGAGCTAGGCTTCTGCAAGCGGGGGAAGGGGGGAAAAAAAACAACTGCAGACGCGGTGTGTGAAAAACAAAATCCGAAGGTGCAGCACAAACTAGAAAAACAATGGGGGGGGGGGGGGGGCGAAATTTTGACCCCGGACGTGGAACTAGAACACACACAGCATGGTAAAGAACCGAGTCAAACAGACTAGCGTAGAAAAAAAGATCTCGCGAAGGCAAACAGAAAAAATGCAGGAATACGAGGACTGGCCTGTCATACTCGGGTGAAAACAAAAACTACAAGATACGGGGAAACGGATAGCCACTCATCCCGTTGAGGGGGTCCGTAACGAGGACGAGGAAGCCGGAGGTTTTCAAAAATCTAAAACAACCACCCGTCGTGTTAGTAAGGACCAACTTAAATGGATCGGAAGTCACTTGCCGAAGTTTAAGAAGGGGATAAGAGAAAAAAGGAAGAAGACCCACTAACGGACAGAAGTATAGTAACCGCGCCAGGATGTAAATTACACAAAATGAACCCTAAGGAAAGCTTTCAAGGGCTTAACCAGATCTCGTCCATGAAGGGGGTACCACATGGGGCGTGGTAGGGTCCGCAGGGGTTACGGGGTTTGAGGCAGTCAATGTTCCAGACAAAAACAACAAAAGTTCCTAAAAAAAGGGATGTATTCCAACCTGCGGTAAGAAAAGACTCTGAGGATTTCTGAAGTGACCTCAGGGATGGAACAAGTACGAAAGGGGTCGATAAAGAAGGGACAGTGAACACATAGGGTGGTAAAACAAGGAGGGTTACCCACACAATGAAGGAAAGGTACCGAAATACGGTTAAGATGGGGAAAGAAGCCGCTCACGAAACGACCGAATCCTGCTAAGCGTGTCAGCGTGAAAGGGCAGGCAGGAAAGGGGGGGGGGAAGTCTGGGGAGGCCCCGGACGGAAGAGCTTTCTAGAGCCACGTTAACTACCACACCAACGCAAGCCACAAATCATCCCGGTACGCATTCCTCGCTGGGTCTCGAAAAAAGTGACGCCTCAACAACCGCAAGGGGGACTCGCATCATTGTGACCGGGAGTGAGTTCCGAACTGCAAGGTCAGGCAAAAAGTTTGCGAAGATGTGAATTCTGGCAGAAAAACCTGCACCCTTCAACAGTCGGGTTTAGGGGACTAGAACGCAATTCGGGGGACGTGACGTCATGCCGGGGAACGGCACAAAAACGCCAAGCTCTTAGACTCCTCTTGGCAGGGAAAGGAAGCAAGCCCCCCAATGACGAAAAAAGCAGAAAGCCAGCATATAAAAAAAAGTCGAGGAAAACAAAAGGGAAAGATAGGCACCAGACGTCAACGTGGAACAGACACAAAGAGCGGAAGTCACCTCAATACGAGCTCGCGCGGGGGGGAACAGAACAAAAAAGACCCTAACTGTATCTTCCGGGGCCAAGCTGGGAAGTAGTCGGAAAGAAACGGCCCCGCAAAGGAGGAAGTCAAGGGAAACCGCAAAAAAACAAAAGCTGAAAAATTTAGAGGGGGGCTCAGGATAGGCGGGGTACGGGAACTTGGCTCAAAAAAAGAACACCATCCATCGTATAGCAGGCAAGTCTCTACCTCCGGGGCGGGGCCCCTCGAGGGTTGAATGTCTCATGGCGACTACTCATGGGGACAAATAACCTGGTGATAACACTCAGTCCTTCGATGGTCCACAGAGTGAGCTTGTGGTTGCAGACCGGACATGGCGTGGATGACTGGACGTGGGTTAGGCAAAGCAATTCTGTGTGAACCGGTGGTCCGTGTCTCATTAAGACTTTCAAACGAAGATCCACCCTTGGAGGAGACAGGCCGGGGGTCCAGGGAAAAACGGGGATACCCGAACGCGTGGTCGGGTTTCAAAAAATGGGAAGGGGCAAGCATGGGGGGGATATTCGGGGTGACAATACAGAACGGGAAGGTGACGACACAAAGAGACCACAACCATAAAGCTACGTCCCGGGGGGGCTTCCAGAAGGTCTTCCAGGCACTCGCCGGCATTTGCGCGCAGAACTACGAAATGCGGCACAGTGCGACCCCTCAATATTCAACCGGCAGCAAGAACGCTTGCATCAAATGACACCTGAGGGCATGGCAACCATCAAAAAAACCGGGGGACTTTTACAATACGAGGGGAGACAGGAAAAAAGAAAAAAGAGACGGCGAAAAAAGGCGCTGAATGTACTGGTTCAGGAACCAGTAGTGATCGAACGCCGTCTATCTCACTCAAGCCGCAAAGGGCCCGAGAGGTAAAAGGGTCGTCCGACATCGTAGAAGCCCCTTAAAAAAAAAAGTCCGGGGCCTGGTGTGCGCGGAGGAAAACGAAAACCGTCCGGTGAAAAATAGGACTTTGACGCGCTACAAAGTTACAGAGGCGTGCGCACGGGGGGGGGGGGACAAAAGGGAAATATAACAACGTAAAAAATCCAGCTTGAGGGACCTTTCAAAGGGTGTCTGTTCGTGGAAATAATACGGAAGGAATCAAGCGCACCACACGAAGGATGGCAAAACCCTCGGTCCGTTGTGCAGTTCGGGGAACTTGGGTACGGGAAACTGGCTGCGACCAGGGAGTGCACGGAGCCAAAAAAAAAAACTCAAACCCCATACAATGGGAAAAAACGGGTCTATTACAGTTGGGGCCGACAACGCAAGTGATGAAGGCACTGAAGAGTATCAGGAGAGAAAAAAGACAAAAGCACTGCAGGTCCCGAGGAAGGCAGAAGGGAAAAAATGAAAGCCCGGAGGCCG
>Ga0179593_1378102_pt1 | contig 11668 bp, 12 predicted proteins | sample CZODoug2_1_08_16_FD_185931 | JGI IMG/M metagenome (GOLD analysis project Ga0179593, IMG submission 185931) | Vadose zone soil fungal communities from Angelo Coast Range Reserve, California, USA - CZODoug2_1_08_16fungal (PacBio error correction) | ecosystem: Environmental > Terrestrial > Soil >...
AGCTACGTGGATACTGAAAACTGATAAAGGAGGGGAAGGAGGAGAATCGGAGAAAATCGAAACGAATTAACAGAAAGCGAAAAAACCGGAGAGGTCCATTTAAACTTCAGGATAAGATGGATCCAACAGGAATCGTTCCAGCGGGCGAAATGACGGGGGGGAAAAGGAATGGCAACGATAAAAGTCTAGCGCAAAAGCATGCACAACAAGGCGGACAGGGTGAGTATCCAGTTGTCTGTCAGTACAAAGACACCGTCCAAATCTTACTAGCGTAAATAGCTTACAAAGAGAGGATCAAATCAGGAAACAGAGCGTCAAAGTTCTTGGAGAAAGAACTCGTCGAATTATTAGCGACTCGCAGCGGGTGAAAAAATGGGACGTCAGAAATCGGTCTTCAAGACGAAACCAAGTGTGGCGGGATGAGGACGGATTATTCTCCTAGAGATGGAATGCGTCGACCAGGAAACGAAACGCGAATGGTTAACAGCAAAGAGCGGAGAGAGCGTTTCAGTTCGGTGTGTGTTGCGTTCATCCTCCTATCTCAGCTCGGGGGCGCGGGTCGAGGCATTGATGCAAGAAGGAGAAGGGAGAAGGAGACACTCCTTGGCGGGGGAGCTCAGGACGATAAGAGCCATCGAAATTGATACACGACCACTTCAATGAGCGTAGAGGTACCAGCAGGTGGCCTCCATTCAAAACGAATTTCCTGGATCAGGAAGAGGGAAGGAAGGGGAGGAGATCGCTTCCGGTAAAGGAATCCGGGTGAGGGGAACTTCCTAGCGAAGGGACACAGTTTGACTTAGAACTGAAGCCACGGTATATGAATCCTTCTTTCATCACGGAGGGCAGGTGGCGGACGGGAGATAAAAAACAGGAAAGAAAAGGGGAAGACGAAGAAAGAATTTCAAAAAAAAGAGGGACGAATAGAAAGGTTTCGAGAAGCATTCGCCTCGCCGTGGAACAAGAGAACAAATGGCGCCGTTCTTGAGGAAGCAGACGCCGGGTTAGGGCAGAGGCGTAGAAGGAGAGAAGGAGGATGGAAGTCGAGGAGCAACCAAATCGAAAGGGAGAAGACGGGAGGGAGACGCATCCGTGCGCCGAAGGGGGATTGTAGCTTTCCCCTAAGAGGCGTGCACCGGCGTTACAGGCCAGTTGTACGAGGAAAAGGCGTATTGATTCGCATAAAAAGGGGAAAAGGCACTTGAAGGAGAGGGAAAGAACGATGTAAAAAATGAGTTATTGGATAAGAAAACCGGGCACCCGAAAACACGGGGATAAATGGGCGTTGCTGATCAGAATTTTTCGGTTTTGTTCAGGTTTCGGGGACAAAAGAAAGACGGGGGGAAAAACGGTAAAAAGAAGGAGGTCAGTGAAACAGAAATAGGGAAGAACAACCGTCCTGGGAAAAAAATAAGTGGACAAAAAGACCGCGGTCAAAAGACGCCGAGAAGAAAAAGTTGCACGCCTTTTGGAAGCCGTAGTGCACGAGGAAAAGGGAGCAGGGACCACGTGGTCAGGGGGGAAACGAGAACCGAAACAACCCCCCGCCGGAGAAGCCTTAGGTCGCGATCCTCGGGCTTCCTCTCTCCCGAATTGGCGGAATCAAGAAGGGAAAAAAAAAAAGAAACCAAAAAACAAAAACAAAAACGAACCGGTAAACGCCAGCTGAGAAGATCCGCAGTGTGGTACACTTCTAAAGAAAGAAGAGAAGAGAGAGCCGGGAAAGGGGGGGGGTGACCATGAGAGGCGTGAAAGGGGCGGTTGCAGAGGAAGCGCGTATAACGAAAGACACTCGAACCCGATCGTGTATTATTGTCAATCTACAAAACGACCCAAAAACTTCAGGGAACTTGGGAAGCGGAAAAAGTAGACATGCGGAGATTAGGAGAGGGAAGAACAAGGGGGAGGGGCGATGATGGAGAGAGGGAGACCGTCAACAATGCTGCTCACAGGAAAAGGGAGAGGGAAATTATTGTCAAGGAAAGCTTAAGGCGCAGGGGTGAAGGCCTATATTCCAAAAATGACCGGAAAAAAAACTCGTGAAAAACATGTGGGGGCTAAAGGAGGCGATAGGGAGACAAATAATTTGTGTGGCTTTAGTCGCTGGATGAAAAGAAAAAAAACCGTTACGAGAGGGCTCTGCAATTCTTGAGGGGAACGCAACGGGCAACCGGAAGGATTTTTCAAGAAGAGGGTCAGAGGAAAGCAGGGAAAGAGCTTGAGAGGGGGGCTTGGCTGTTAAGTCAGATTCAAGAACCAAAGCCGTAAAGTGAATTTGGAAGTTTTTCTTGAACATCGAGCTGGATGCGAAAAACCGGGGGAAGTACGTGGGGGAAGGAAGAACTGTGGGCCGCATTATGACTAAAAAGAGCAAAAGAGTAAACAGAGACAGAAAAGGGGAGCGTTTCGCCAGACGTAAGGAAAAAGTAAAAGCTAGGCTGAAAGCAAAACAGAAAGGGAAAAACTACCAATATTTCCTGAAAGGAACACGACTAAGAGGGAGGGCGATAGTAGTAGACACCTGGGTAACCAAGTGAGGGAGCAAAGAAAAAACTCGCAAGAAGGGGGGATGCAAGAAGGAAGAACTCGGTCAAAAAGGGAAAAAAGTCTGTCTAACTCCGCAGGGTGGTGAGGGGTCTTTCTTTTATCTTCTCACAAGACTGAAAGAGAGAGATACAAGAATCCCAAAACAAAATAAAGAGGAAGCAAGACGAGACAGGAGGGAAAGAAGCGAGGGGAACAGAAAAAAAGATACCACCAGCGGAGAGCTTGTTTTGAGACGGGAATGAGTGAGTACACTTCGCCGGACCAGGAAAATATCAGGATTGATTCGTTGCAAGAGAACAAGTCCGAGAAATGGGCGGGACGCACGATAAGAGAGAAAGGATAGGATCTAGCGGAAGAGAGAGGAGGGAGTAAAAAAATAGGAGGATGGAAAAGGAGGAAGAACCTTACCGAGTCAAGTGATTGTGGATACAGGAAAAAAAATAAAAGAAAACCCTCACCAAAGTCATGTTAACTTGCAATAACAATTAGAGAAACTCTATGTAAGTAGAACCCAAACAAACAAGGGGAAAAAGTTGAGTGTAAAAAACAGAGAAGAGGAAGCGAGGGTGCTTCAAAAATAAAAGATGCAAACGAAAAGATGCCCGCAGAGATCAATCACCACCGGTATCAACATAGTTTCAATCGAGTTTTGTTCTCGGAAAAGGGTGGGGACGAGAAAAGAGCTTCGCCTCCGGCACGGGTTCGGGATGTATGCCTCTTCAAAAACCAGTCACTCCTTTTTTCGAGTCAAAACACCCCACCTGGGTCGACGGTCAATGTACGTCAGCATGCAAAACAACAACAGCTGCAACGACTGGGAGTAGTGCTACACTTACGCTGAAAAGAAGGCGGAAAAAGGGGGGCTCTGAGGAACAAGGGAAGTAAAAAAGGAGCAGGGCGCACGCCGATCTTCAGACCAATCATAACGAGTCAGTGAAAAGGAATCGCCGAATACGCTCATCCTCTCACAAGGAATTTCACGAAGAAATGCCCCACTCGAAAAGTCCAACTAAAAGGCGAAAGAAACAAATGCTATATAAACAGCCCAGTTAAACCAGGAAATAAATCTAAGAGTATTAAGGGAGCAGAAAAGGTCAAGAGGAAAGAGGAAGGACCACCCCGCGGTAGCGAAAGAGGAAGAATTCGCGAGACAGTCTTGGTTCGCTTCGAAGCGTCACCAGAAACACGTTGCCTCACTGCTAAACAAGAAAAAGAAGGAAGAAAAGAGGAACAAAAGGCGTGGGAGTACCCAGAAATCTGAGGCGAGGTGAACGCGGGGAAGGTTAATAGTTCCAAATTCCGTTTGAAGGACTTCCAAACAGAAATTTTTAAGAGGAGCTGAGAGTAAAATCTTGGAAACGCTGGAAAAAAATGGTGAGACCAACGAGAACAACACTAACCCGAACTACCTTCGATCAATAACATCGACGGTTGGGAAGTGGGGGGAAGGAAGGGGGGTACAGAAGGATCCACTAAAAAAAATAAACTTAAAGAGCAAAAAGTAGCCTTTGAGAAGGGATAACCTCCATCGCTTCCTCCGCAGGGAAGTCAGGGGCCCCTGGTTCGCGAAGGGGGGAAAACTCCGGACTAGATCTAAACCGGGAAGAAAACAGCCAAACACACAGGAAAAGCCGAATAAACTACCTCCCGTGGGCCTCGCAAGACGATTCAGGTGTGGTTAAGAGGAGACGAGACAGCCGACCTAGACCCTGCAAGGAAAGCCTGACCTGAACCTCGAACTGGCATCAATCCCCGAAAAAGGGGGGTCGGTCGGGGGCAAACGAAAAGGGAATAAGGTCGAGAGAAATTCGGAAGACGCATACAAAGCAGGAAGACTTCAATAAAAACCATGGTTTAATTCAGTGGCGTGCCGCATGAAGGGGGTGAAGAGCCCTTACTAAACGTCAGAAGGTGAGGAAACGCGGGCTAGATAAAGGCGGGGTGAACCGAACTTTCTTCGCTACACGTCAACTTGGTAGAAAGGGGTAAAAGGAGGGGAGTCCTCGCGGAACTCGCAAAACGGAAAGAGGGAAACCGAAAGAGAGGGGGAACAATTAAGGAATCTTACCATTGGAAGATTCGTGATGAGGAGTAAAAAAGGGCGACCACGGGACTGGAAAACGCCTGCACGCAGGGGAGCGAATTTGGGGGAAAATCAGTAATTAGCTAAAAAGATCTGAGAAGACAAAGGAGGGAGAATTCAGAAAAAGCTAATTGTCTCAGCAAAACCCTCGGGAACCAAGAGCAGCGGAGCCTACTAGATCTGGAGAAGACCTGACCCGCCAACACCACAAACTTAACTCTGGGTCAGATCAGGGGATTTCGCGAAAAACCAGGGGGCGCGGGAGGGGAGGCACGGTTAAGACTCATAAATAGATGGAGAAGCGCGCTCAACGAAAAGGCCGGCTCGCATCCCTACGTCCTCTCGTCAAATAATCGTCGAGCAGCTCATAGCGGGGGACGGGGGGTAAGGCGGACCAAGAACCGAACAAGCTAAAGAACCTGACGGAATTAAGCGGAGGGACGGCTAGTACGTAAAGAAGAGTTGAGTTATGATAAAGCACGTGAAGAGAGAGGAAACTCGGGGGGGACAACGGGGAAGGCATGACATAATGGCCCAGCGAAGAGCGTCCCACCACGCATTTCCGAAACACTAAAGAGGTTCGCATGAATCCATCATGGGAAAGGTCTCGACCTGGAGAAGCGTCAAACGGTTGGGGACGCTGTAAGGGCGTGACGTTTCGCGAGAGACAAAAAAAAGCGCGGTCACAGGGGAGGTGAGTATACACGATCAGAGACACCCCATTAGAGGAGGGGGAAGAGAGAGATCCGTAATTCAACTGAAAAAGGGCGGGAACGCGGAATCTGACTCAAAAGACACGAAATGATTACGAAGTCACCGGGGCGAGGAAAAAAACGGTCGAACGTAAAAGATGGGCACTCGAATACCTAGGGGGAACAAAGGCAAAGGCGAGGGGGGGACCGAAGGGACGTGGAGGCCAGGGTGCAGATCGCCAAAAAACAGGTCAAACGGTGTGAAGCAGGGCTTTCACTCACGTCAAACGCCCACCTTCTTCGAAGAGAATAGTCCGGTTCCACAAAATGTCATCAGAAAAGACCCGCAGAGGGAGAAGGGGGTCAGGACGGGGAAAATAAGCTCGTAAAAGGGAAAAAGGCAAGAGTAGGTGAGGACGGCCTCTGCAATTCGTGCTAGAGCCAAGTGTCATCTGCGCGGAAAGAGGCTGGGATAGGGAGAGAGTTCGGACTGGAGCAAGATGGCTCAGAACACCAAACACTGGTTCTCAACAAAAGCAGGAACACAGTTATTTTGCGGGGTTGAGGAGTGTCGGAAAGACAGATCTCGGGCGAACAGAGGCCGGAAGAGGCATTGCTGAGCAAGACGGTCGATGTAACGGGCTGAGACTCCCTTTCAGGGAAACTTCCGATACCTCAGAATCGAAATTCAAAGTCCAAAGTCGTTCATTGCGTTGAAAAAGAAAAAAGGGGTCGCCAGGCGGGGCCTCAAAAAGAAAAAGGTCAACGAAAGAAAGGGAAACAGGAATAAAGGGCTTCGATCTCTAAAAAACCGGGAAACATTCTTTCCGGGCGAGTACGAGACTTCTTGTATTAAACCTGGGGAAAGGTAAGGAGAGGGAGAAGAAGCCGAGGTCACAGGTAATGGAAAGAAGTGCCCCACGGGCGGGGAGGGGGATCAGGGAGGGGATGGGAACCATTCAAACATCATCACGACTGGGAACACAAAAGGTAACCCACAGGCGGATCAAGTCTGAAGCTGTTAGGAATCTTAGCCTCAGAGAGGAATGGGCGGCCCAAGATCCAGGGAAAAAAAAGAAAAGGGGGGGGGTGGAATGGAATAACTCTCTTCCGACGTCAGGAAAGATCAGGGAAAACATTCGATAAAATAGAGTCCCCCAAACCAAACACACAAACCACAAAAAACACAAACCGAAAAAAAAGGCAAACACAAATGATCATAATTAATCAAGCCGGGTATTAGCAATCCGGCGTAACGGATTATTACTTCCAGGAATAATAGGGAAGGGCGTTGCAGGCCGGAAAGGAAGAGAAGCCCCGAGGGAGGGCGCAATCACTTTAGAATCGCCATGCGATGCAATCGGGCCGCTCTTAATAAAAGCTTAGAATCTTAAAAAGTCCTTTCGGGAAAGGAAGAAAAAAGGCGTGCCCACGGCAAAACGGTTGAAAACTTTTGGAGGTACGAGAAGGAGTTCGGGTGGTTCAGGGTCGGAGGGGAACACGCAGCGGCCTGGGGACCAAGACGGGAGAAAATAGGCTCCCATATGAGAAACCACTGGAAAAGGGGGAAGTAATGACAAACGTGGATGCCGGGGGAAAGAAAAGGAGAACCTCACCAATAAGAGTGCCAAAGCGACAGAAGAGGCTCATTGTAGCGAAACGCATTTGGGGTCTCCGGATTCTGGGAGGGATAGAGCATCGTAGACCAAAGTGCGGGCGTGGCGCAGGAAAGGGGAGCAGACCTCCAGGCAAAGAAGCGAAACATGCATACGGAGGTCGCCTGTACCATAAATTGCTTGCCCGGAGAAGGCAAAGGGAACTTACTTAGAAAGAAGCAATTTCGGCAAAGTAAGGGAAAAAGGGTCAATAACTTAACATCGGGCCATGTGGTTCACTTGGGCACCAGCAGAGCAACAAAAGACTGGCAGTATCACTAAAAAAAAGATTTTTAAAAGATAGTAGTGGAGCGTGGTGCCTAGCGTAACCGAAAAGCGGAGCACGAAACCCAGGGGCAGAGAACAAGCCTTGTCTGAAGTGTCGCGGAAGAAAGGGTCGGGGAGCAACAGGAACCAAAGTTGTGGGACCTTGAAGAAGCCAGGGGACCAAGGAAAAACAAGGGAAGTGTAAAATGGTAGCGCGAGACCGGGGGGGGGGGGGGGTGTAGGTAGCGGGGGATTTAAGGGTCGCAAAAAAGGCCTGCGGCCATGCTGCTCCCAGGCGACAAAGGGGCGTGTGGGCATGATGGGTTTCTACCAAATGAAGGAAAAAAAAGGGTCGCATGGCGGATTCCTCATATGACAAAAAGCCTGAACAACCCAACCGAGGGAAAACCAAATTGCGGGTAGAAAGGGGGGATGAGGATCGTAAACACTAAATTTGATGGCGCGTATGAAAAAGAGGGAAGGAAAGCAAAACTCCGTTCCTAGTTGGCGATGCAGGAGGTAGACACGTTCGAACACGAACTGATGTTCAAAACGCAAGGTTACAGAGTAAAGCCTACGTCTGCAAAATAATCTATTGAAGGGGGGGGGAGTTTGAAGTCCGAGATGGTGAAAGGCACAACCTGGTCCGGGGTGAAAAGGTAGTTTTGAGGGTTTCGCAGCGGAAGAGTGGAAAGAGGGGGAAGAACAAACAATCACGGAATCGGAAGGGTTCGAAACTTTAGTATCCGACAAGTAGTTACTCACGCTCAAAGCGCTTAAAGACAAAGTAGAAAAAGGCAATTCAATAACATGTTCGCACTGTTTTTCCCCGCTCGGGCAGGAAAAGGAGGGTCGGGAAATCATGGCTACATGAATTCAAGGAAACGAAATCAACACGATAATTTATGAAAGGACAAAGAAGATGAGGCGAAAATAGAAACGATAAAAAGCTCATCCAAGTCGAGGGGGCAAATGAAAAAACCAAAATATCCGTGGGGTATCTGCGACATTATTTAGTACCTCCTTCTAAGAAAAAATTGTAAGCCACGTAAGTGCTCAAGCTCGATAACGCAAGGGGTGAAAAGGGGGGGGGATATTGTCTTTATCTCTGACAAAGAGAAACAACGGAGTGTCTGAAAGAAGCAGTCGTAAATCGACAAGAAGGCCCCGCCTCGACGCAGGGACCCATTCTATCTCACAATAGAACGGGTCCCGCCAGCCAGGGGATGGGAAACAAAGTCGGATCGTGCCGTTTTCATTCCCACTAGCAAGGGTGGGAAAGATGAGGCCGAGGAGGATGAACGTGGGAGGAGAAGAAACAGGGGTCTGCAGATCGGTGGGGTTGGGGGCGATTGCCATCGTGACGGGTTGAAGTAAGAAGGTTCTCCATTCACATAAAACAATACCTCAGTAGGGGCGGAGGGTTCTAATGGGATCTTGGGCCGGAGTTGGTGAAATTCCCCATTCGGGTCTTTGACAAGGTCGTTGGGGTCCGAAGGGGTGGTGGATGGGGAGAGGGCGACAACCTCTCGATAAGTGGGAGGGCCGGACGGGGGGGGATCCGGACCCTTCCGATGGAAGACAGGATAAGTGGTCCGCCACGCTTCAGTTGTCTTCCGCTTGGGGAGCGTACTCGGTTATGATCTCAGCGACCGCTGAGCGTATGCTAATGAATACTACAGCAGTTTCTGATTAACCTGAAAACAACCGCGCGTTTCAGTGGAAAGTGTGTAGGCTAAAGGGGGGAATCGGAAAAGAAAAAACTGAATCCCCCCAAGCCACCAATCAAAAAACGACAGGAGAACAGTCACTGGGGTTGAATTTCCCTCTCGGGAGGGGTCGGGAATGAGAAACCCCAAAAAAAACAAATACAAATGGTTATAGGAAGATGGAACAAGTCATTAAAAAAACTCATCGGTGCACCGGTGAGACGTCCCGGAAGCAGAGCCCAAATCGGGAGCACTTCTTTTTTGAGGGCATCCAGGCGAATAACGCAGAACATCAAATTTAAGGGTGGTGTCGACAAGCATGCGCCATCGAGGTTTACCAAAAATGGAGCGGGGTGGCAAAAATTTGTGTTTAAGCGGTCAGCTTGGGGGTCATCTGAGGAAACGAAGCAAATGCCCGCCCCTTTGTTAACAGGGATATGAAGAACGCATAAACGACGTGGGGACGACAAATTGTGGTCGCAAATGAGCACACTGGAAAGACGTTCTGCAACAAAAAAAGAAAGAGGCGAAGAGACAAAATGGAATAGAAGACTTCTGCGGCTGCGAAACGCAAGCAGAGGGAAAATGCGCTTCTCAAACGGCAATGAAACTGGGTTCGTTCGCGACGCTCATCGCAGATACTTCGCAGAAAAAGAAAATCCACAGGATGGATTCTTCTGGAAAGACTGGGGAAGGATCGAAACAAAGCGGGATAACGCGATTCAACTCGGGACAAACCTTGGGTCAAACGCCGATCAGCACAACTATCAAAGCACGCTGCTCAATACGGAGAAATGGACAACCGTGGCTATCGCGTAAAGAAGGAGGTTACAGGGAATCGAATCTAAAAGAAAAGTTGCGGAAGGAATAAGGAAAATTCATTCAAAACCTCTAGACTTAAAAAAGAGACTGACAGGGTTGACGCGGGAGGGAAAACGCGGGTTCCGACCGGAGAATAGCCACAAAAAAAAGGGGCAAAATCAGACTAGAAAGAGGATAAGCGACCAAAAGGCGTGGAAGCTTACAAAGGGGAAGTCTTCATCGTCGTTGTTACTGGTCTTGGGGGGAGTGTAAAAAGAGAGGGGTCCCAGGAAGCCTTGGGGGAATGCAGCAAAGGGGCCAGGGGGCCAAAAAAGTTACTACGACGGGAAGGAACCGATTTTCAAAGCGCTCCGCGGGTAAAAGACCTCGAAAAACTAACACCAACGAAATCGAATGAGGAAAAAGACACCAAGCCATATGAACCGGGTTGGGCCGTGGGTGCCGCAGTTTTTGGACTACCTGAGATCAATCGAAAGGAATACGAAGGAATAGAAAGCGGGGGGCGGAAAGTGCACGATCCCACGGGAACGAAAGGTGGAGCGCAAGAAAACTTCAAAAAAAAATAAGAAAACAACGGCCAGGGGGGGAAAGAGAGTCTTCGGAAGAGCACACCACGCACACAAGCGGAGCACCAGGAGGCCGAAAGAAACACCGGAGGCTCCCGCTGAGAATAGGGTGCTCAGGAGACTTTCAAGACTGCATCGACGGGAACTGAACGCCTAAGGCCTGAAAACCTAAACCTCGGGAAAGGGAGACTTCAAGCAAGACCCCGGTCAAAGGTTGTGAAGAGGATCTGTGTTGACGGGCAAACGGATAGGAAAGTAAGATCAGAAACAAAACCAACCGAAGAACGGCTTACAGCCTTGGGGTAAATTCTGATGGCTGGGTGGCCACCTAATTGAAGTTTGGGATATCTAAAAATTCCCCTACGCCTGTGGCTGAAATGAATCTGGCTCAGAAAGTGACCGCGGCTCTTAGACTCAGAACGGGGGCAACGGGGATTCACCGGGACGAAGAAAAGACTATCGTCCTCACAAACTTCCACAGGTTTCAAAAGAAGAAGGAATCTAATAAAGCAGTAAACGAGGGTCAGCCAGGTATTCAAGATCTGGCGTGATGGGGAAGTGGGAAGGCAAAGCAGGGAAAACAACAAACCGTGAAGAACCTGCACGCAGGTGGTAGGGGACGAATTTAAAGTGTGCGGGGAAGGAGCCGAAGAAATCGCAATAAAGTTTGGGCCGCGGCTCTAAATCGAAAAGATTGGAGGAGAAAAAAGCATCATACCAATCTCATAAAGTAAGCGACTCGATCAGGGCAGGAACCGACAAGAACCGAAACAAACCCAAAAAAAGGAAAAAGAGGGTCGATACAGAGTTGCACCGTTCAGCGGGGCGAGCAGAGGAGAAAAAATAACGCATCTCAATGCCTCAGAAGCAGTAAGGAAAAGAATTTGGCGACCATAAAGAAACGCTTCACAAATAATCGCCGAAAAAAGATAGAATTCTCCATGAAAGTTAGACCACGAAAAGCCTCGACTCTAAATGGGAAGTGAGAATTAAGATCGGGGAACTGCAGGAAGGGGTACGGAGAAAGAAAAAGGTGGAGAAATACGTTGAGAACACTGCCCTGATAAAAGAGAAAAACCGTGCGATAGGTGGAAGGCCTGCGCGAGAAAGGGCAGCCGAGAGAGGAACGAGCAAAGGAGACACTCGGCCATTAGGGCCCAAATGGAAAACGTATACTATTCTAAAACCAGGGTGCTGCAGGGACAACCGTCTACAAGCGGATATTGGTTGGTCCGGTCTTGACCCTGCTTTATTTCCTGGTCTTGGCGAAAAGGGTCTCCTCGAGAGGGATGTGACGACACTTTGTGACAGTTTAAAGGATCTACGG
>Ga0179593_1474163_pt1 | contig 11668 bp, 13 predicted proteins | sample CZODoug2_1_08_16_FD_185931 | JGI IMG/M metagenome (GOLD analysis project Ga0179593, IMG submission 185931) | Vadose zone soil fungal communities from Angelo Coast Range Reserve, California, USA - CZODoug2_1_08_16fungal (PacBio error correction) | ecosystem: Environmental > Terrestrial > Soil >...
ACGAAACAGGGCCTGGCTCGGGAGAGAGGCGATAGTAAGAACAGAACGAGGGAGAAAAGGGGGCAGCAGGTTAGAGAGAAAGTAATGTCGGAGGATTAGGCTTCCCTTCCCACAAGAAAGGGAAAAGAGGAGAAAAGAAGAGGGAAATTTGTCAAATGAACAGGCGAACGAAAGAAGCAACGCCTCGCGTATAGGAGGACTAGCGGAGTTTAGTGTTTTTTACGGGTGGTGGGGGAAGCTCGGACTGAGGGGGGGGAACGGGAAAAGACTTTTGAACTGCAGTCTGAGGGGGTAGGGAGAGGGATCCAGTGACTTGCGCTCTCAAAAGGGTCAGAATGGGAATAAAAGGAAAATGCGGGAAGGAGCCTAGCGCAATCGCAAGGGGAGGTAGAAACAGTCAGCGATCTAGCGGGTATCGACAGCAGAAGAGAACGCATGGTAGTCAAGAAGCGAGAAGCCTTGGTTTAAACAAACGGAGAGAGCGGGGTGTGCATTGCGTGCGGGGAAACGTCAAACGAAAAAGGGCCAGCGGCAGCTACTAGCTGGCCGATCTCTCCCAACAGGTCGAAAAGCCGAGAAGAACTTAAACTTCATGAGCGGGACGGACCTCTTGATCGTGCCCTTTTGACATAGAAAGCCACTTGGGGGCAACCCTTGTCCATGGCGGAGAGCAGCTGGAAAACGTCTGGGATAACGAGGAAACAGAGGAGAATTTGCGCTCGTCCGCTCCTGTCGTAAGTTTACTCATGCGAAAGCAACAGGAAAAAGGACGCGTGGTCACGCAAAAACTCGGAATAGGGACGCGTTGAGCGCGAAATGGAGTGAAAAGAGAGGGGAAGGACTCGACGGAAAGGCAACCGCCCGGGAGGCAAAGGAAAACATAGGAGTACCTTGCTGCCGCTGGATACCCTACATCAAGGGAAAGAAATGGCAGCCGTCGTGTCAGGAGGAAACGCCTGACAAAAAAAAAGGAAACAAAAGGTGAAGCGGGGCGGCGGTTGGCATAAAGAAAAGGGGGGCAGGGGAGGCAACTTGCTCGATACTCTTCCAAAGGGGCCGTCAAGGGCGTTTGGGTGTGTCTCACCTGGCAAAAGTAGGGAAAGAAATTAGCGTACCGGGCTCAACCAGAAGGAAGGGTGGGGGGTGGAACGTGCCGAGCGAAGGGTCTACCTGGGGGCAACAAAGACCACACTCTGGGGAAGATTTGGACAAGGAACACTCACCGCCGGTGTGGGGAAGAAGAAACGCTGAATGACTAGAGGTGTCGTCATAAGAAGCGCTTCTGAGAAGGGGAAATTGAAAACGACAAGCGCACATTTACGGGCATAAGAGTGGGGAAAAAAAGTTGACACAGCAATACAAAAGGGGGAGACGAAGTGGCAAGGACCGGAGATGAAAAAATCAGACGTCGCGTTTTCGGCACGCTAATACTTCAAACTTTTACGAAAGAAAAGGTCAGGTAGACATCGAGGCGGAGCGGAGGCGTGTCGACGAAGGGAAGATCGGGCGGGCCGGGTCGAGCAGCGGGGGAAAGAAATAAACCAACGTGACCGAGACATCGACGCACTTCAAAACATTTAAACAGAGAAACATGAAACTTCCACCGGTGCTGGGATCGCGGGAGACAAAAGGGAAAGCGAAAAGAAGAAGTCGGAGGGGGGGGCAAGAGGAGACGGTAAAGGACCGATGCGGCTCGTGCGGCGTATACCACAAAGCATCTTCTTGGTTTAAGGAAGAACTCGGAGAGGTGGTGGTCATCTACGGGAGAAAGATGCCTCGGTTGAACGGAAGAGGTGGGAGAGCTTCAGGACGTCCTCAGTATGGCGAACAACGCACTAGGCGCTTGGGGAAAGGACGCGTTCCAGCCTGATATCGCGCATACCATCCACACCGAAAGGGAAAAAAGAGCAAAAGTTATGACGGGGACGATCTCTCTCAAAACCAAGAAAAAAAGAAGAAGAAAGTGTAAGAAGCACCTGCGTGGACGCTGCACAGAGAAGGGGGAGGAAAGGATCAAACGCGTACGAGCGGTTCTCCATTCAGGAAAGACGAAAGGGAGCAAGAACAGGCCACTCAGAAAAAGAACCCAGGACGATCTCGAAAAAAATCTGGGGAAAAAAAACCACCGTCGCCGCATGGAGAAAAAAAGAAAGGGGGGAGTAACAAATGAAGGCCAGCAGCAAGCCATAGGATCCCATTCGAGGATAGAGGAAAAATTACACGAAAAGTCGCTGACGAACAGCTAAAAGAGAGAGGAAAAAAAAGGAAGTCAGGGCCGTTTCTTTTCAAAAGAGCTTGGGAGAATACCGGTTTAGAATTCTCTGGTCTAGGTAAAGGAGAGGAGGGGTAATGGCCAGAAACGCTGCTCAGGAACCTTTCCTAACCAAAATGAAACGGACGTAGGACGAAAACCGAGCCTCCGCGACAAGGGAGGAAGAAAATCCGGGGTAAAACAGGAGACGGATTACAGGGAAAAAAGACAAAGATGAGGCCGGCAATCGCCTTCCCACCCCCAGAACACCCCAAAGCGAAATCGGAGAAAAAGGAAGCATGACTGTGCCTTAGGCACGAAAGACATGGACGACGATCGTACGTCATTAAAGCCTGCATTCCGTCTGACTCTACACATAGAGTCAGCTCATCGTCGCCGGAGGAAAACCCGGAAAATGGAACGGGAGAAGTACCAAAGAGACAGTGTGGCACGTGGGTGAAAAGAAAAAGAAAGCATTTCCCAATCACCAACAAAGGAATTGCGCCATTGATCCAGGCTGCGAGAAGAAGAGGAAAAAGACCATCCTAGTCAAAATGCAAGAAACAAAAAAAACGAAGGAAAAGAACCCCAAAAGAAAAAAGATTGGGGCAATAAAAGAAGTGGACCGAAAAAAAACAAAAAAAAAATAGTGGAAAAAAAAAAATCAAGACCCTCTCCGCGTGAACATTTCGAAACTGTACGCGAAACAACGGAAGCCAAAATTAACGATATCCAGGCGGGGGAAGCCGAAGACGAACGAGGTTACCTTGTGACGAACGGAAATCGGGAAGGCAGGGCATATAACTATCGACAATATTCTTCCGAACAAAAAAGGAAAAGGGCTCAGCGTCAACGCACGAGAGAGGATGAAACTTTCTTGTGACAAAAGGGACAGGGTTCGATTAGTTTCGGGCGAAGTGGAAACTGGGAAAGACGGTCGGAAGACCAAACAGATACCTTCTCATCGCCCAGACACATACCTGAAAAGGCGGAGAAATTGTGCGCTCCATGGACAAGGGAAGCAAAATTGCCTTGGGGGGAAAAAAAAAAAAGGGAAATCTCGAAAACTCTTAGGAGATCCTGAGAAGGGGCAGAAAAGGTGAAAGGGGTGGATATATTAGCCATCATCGTAACATCATGAGGGGGGAAGGTAACACGACTTGGCAACCTACGCCATGCAAATAAAAAAAGGGGGAGAAAAGTACGAGGAAAGGCACAAACGGGGAAGAGGGGGAAAACAGCAAGGTCGTCTGCTTATATCCGCTCTTCGAAGAGGTCACAAAAGGGGAAAACAAATGTTGGCGGAGGAGTAGCAGGTCTCAGAAAAAAAAAGAAAAAAGATGAAAGAAGAAGGGGAGGAAAAAAAATATCGCAAAAGGAAAACCAACTAAGAGAAAAAAACCTCATGAAAATGCTGGAGCCCCTTCACAAACTAGAAGAATAGAGAAAGGAAGAAAAAAAAAAAACAACAAGAAAGAAAAAGAACGCAGATACGCAGTAGTCGAGACCGGCCAGGAGGGAGAGGAGAGGCACCCAAGTTTCATTAAACTTAAATAGGCAGGACTTTGAAGAGAGCTAGGAAAATCCTACAATAAGCCGAAACCACCGGGGAAAGGGGAGGGATAACTGGCCTCAGTGTGAGGCCGAGTTGTATCTTTAGAGAAAAAGAAAAAAAAAATGGAAGTATCGAGCTCAACAAAAAAAAATAGAGCAGAAGGGAAAATACGGGCAGCACTAGGCGAGCGACATCTAACGAATGAATAAAATGGGCCATGTAGCCGACACAGATCAGTTTCCGAAAAGGATAAGGAAGCAAAAAACTGCCCACTAGTTCGGGTCGACTAAGGGACAAGAGAGGAAAAATGAAAGGAGGGACCGAGAAGAGAACAGTAGTCCCATCGGCGTACAGGCGGCGCACTGCGAGGGAGTTGGGTTTTAGGGGGGGGGGGAATCTTCGAGTGTCGATGTGAAGAGGCTAAAAGATGTCAAAAAAAAAAAAAAGGACGGAAGAAAGGGAGGCAACTCTCAAGATTGTTCGACCTGGGCGGCGACATTTGAAGGGCTAAGACCGACTCGCCGCCGCATTTGATTGTTCTGAAACTGTCGGATATCGAGCGGAAGAAAAGACCTCGAAACGCCGGGGAGTGCCATCTTCTCGGTTTAGAAGAGATTAAAAAAAAAACTCGTGAAGGAGAGGGACAGTCGCAGCACACTGGAAACATGATGGAGAAGAGAAAAAAAAAAGGATCCTACCCACCTGCGCAAAAACCTTTTCCTTCCCGGGATAATCCTCGCATACGACGCGGCCAGAGGGATCTGCCCTTGCCGAGAAAGGGGAAAGAAAAAAATACAAAGATCCTGAGGGGAACGGTCATGGATAGAGGAAAAAGAGAGGAGTTGGGTCTCTCTTCCGCGAAATTCTTCCATGGGTAAAAAAAACGAGAAACGAACTGGCGAAAACATGCCCTTTAACAGCAAAAAAATCTCCAGTAGAAGGAGGCACAAAAGTAATGGTACGACAGAGAAAAAAAATTGAACGCTCCAATTCACCCAACTCGCATGACCTTTGAGAAGGAGATACAAACCGGGAATCGAGGGTCATGGCAAAGAGGGTAAGATAAACGACCGAAATGCTCGGAACGCGAGGATAGGAGACGGCGGTTGTAAAGATGGTTTGCATTTGGGGACCTTGCACGATGCCAAGATGAAAGCTGGGTGGCAGGATTGTGGGAGTGAAAAGAAGAAAAGGCGGGAACGGAGAGCCCGTAACGATGAAATGGAAACTGGCAACACTGGTTTGTTGTCCCTGTCCGAGGGAGTAAAGGGAACCAAAGTCCACATCTGGACCGATTGGGGGAAGCAGAGGAAAGGCCGGGGGTCCGCGGCGACGCTGGCTGCCTCGAGGGGGGGAGTCAAAGACGGAGCGTTAGACTTGACTTAGGGGAACAAAGGAAAGAAAACAGTAGGGGGCGAAAAAGGCAGGCGACACAGTTTCATAAAGAAGATGAGAGAAAAAGGGAGCAGCCGCGATGCAACCCAAGCGCAATCCGCGGTGGGGGAAGACATAAAAAAGTGAAGGCACTTCCTGGTACAGAACAGTACAGAAGGGAGAGCATAGGGGACAAAGTCAGACTGTAGGGGGGAAGGTACGAGCCGCTTGTGGCCAGCGCAAAATCCTCCTCTGTGAGGACGGGAAGAAAGACCTGAAAAGGTACAACGAACACCCTATCGCACTGCAAGGGAATTCCACTCTTGGAACGAAGATGGAGGAGGGTCGAGCCGACCAAAAACGCGATAGAGCGTCCCCAAAAAAGCGGGGGTTCCGACTATCTCTAACTTTGAACCGATGGTTCTCTGTCGTCTGCGAGAAGAAACGGGGGGGGGCCGAGCAGGCCGGCGAGGTTTGAGTTGTCTTAGAAGGGGAAAGGGAAGGGGGCGAAGGTATGTTCAGAGGAATGTAGGACTTCAGCAATTTGACGGGATTGGGACAGAAGCTGAAATCGTACCGCTTTTGATCTCGGAAAGCCTGCATCTCGCTGAAAAAAAAAAACAAAAAAGAGTTCAGGTCCGACAGTATGGACTGTCTATCTCTCGAAAAACACAAAGGAAAGGAAGAATCAAGGCTAAAAACGACCTGCAGGTCGGAGAAATTCAGCGGCTGGAAAAGCGCGGCTGACGAGATCAAACGATAAGAGCGAAATAAAAACAAAGAAAAAAGTGCCCTGCAGAACGTACCCGACAAATGAAAACAGGACGCTCTAGGAAAGATGAGTTCACGAAAGGAAAACAACCAACCTCGCCAAGGGGAGCAACTAGCAAGAAGGGGGGGGAGGAAGCCGCAGCGCTGCCTCTGGCTCAAATTTCGCCTCGTAGAAAAAAACGACGTGGAAGAGCGGATAGTTCGCGCTAGAAAAGAACGTGAGGACACCAAGGGGGAAAAGCTGAAAGCAGGCGTGCAATCAAGGGGTCACCGGTTTGCCGGCGGTCTATTTGAAACGAACAAAAGGCGCGCGAGTGCGCTGGCCAACTCTGCGAGTAAAGAAAAAAAAAAGAGGAGAAACAAAAGCCGAAGAATCAAGCGACACAAGAAAACAGAGGAAAGTCACCGGACGGCTTAGCTGCCTAAACTCTACTATCTTGGGCAACACGAAGGCGACGGTCCATTCACTCATCGACCATCTGGAGAGGAAAAGGTCAAAGGGGAAGAAAGATAGCCAAAGCTTGCGCAGGGTCGGAGGAGAGGAGACGACTAGCAGTCTTCACCGACACAGAAGCTCAGCTCGCAGGAGGAAAAAAAGGCCTGGACGGGCTTAGGGGAACAAGAGGTGAAGGTAATTTGGTGCCCAATACCCAGTACTATTCCCAGAAAAAAAAAAAGCGGCCGGAGGCCCGTTGAGACAGGTAAAAGAGAAAGGCAGAGGAGCAAAAGAAAAAAGAAAGTCAAGCCACGAGACTGAAACAAGGGAGCTGAATAGTATCAATTTCCGCCAACCACCCATATGGAAAGAAAAAGCCGGCAGAAACGAAAAAAGCCGAGGAAGGCGAGGGCGGAATGGGTGTAGAGCTGAGAAAAAAGACATGGGAAAAGAGGCCAGGGATGTGGAAAAGACAGCAAGTCCCCGAAGTGTTTAAAGGAAAAGGTGCCGACTACGATTGTAGAAAAACAGAAATAAAGGAAGGGGGAACGAAACTAAGATAAGGCTGCCCTGGCTTTTGAAAAATTAAGGGGTGGAGGAAAGTTTCGGGGAGAATTGAAACGGAAAAAAAAGGGAAGGCAACTAGGAAAAAAGTAGCAACGCCTTCATGCGCCCATATCCAGACCTTTGCACCGCGAGGAAGTGCATAAGGGAAACGAGTGAATTTTCCTAGAAAAAAGCCCACAAGGGAAGGAGGGAGATGATAGAGAATAAGGCCTTTTCCGTACCCTTTTCAAAGGAAGGGAGAGATCGCAATCATCGTCTCATCAGAGGGCAAGGCGCGAAAACGAAAAAAGGGGGGGCTACAATGGTGCACACAACTAGAAAGCACGTGGGGAAAAAAGCTAGTGACGCCAACCTATCATGAGAAAAGGGGGGGACCGGGGCGAAGAACATCGAAATCGCAAGAATTTTCAGAACCAAAGTGCGACCAGGGGAAGGAGAAACAAAGATCCAAATGCGCCCAGGTAGAACAATTCGTCGTCCAATAAAAAAGAGGGCAAAAGGGAAACGTGCCGAGCATCTAAACAAGAAAACAAGAAAAGGGCAAAAGGGAAAGAAATTGAACACTCACCATAAACCACTCCCATCCGAAGAGCCAAAGGCTCGGCCGAGGAGTACATCAACTTCCTTATTGTTTCACAGAAAAGAAAAAATGGCCCTCGGCTTATGGAGTAGGAAACAACGGGGGTCCGGGGCCGGACGACGCCATCAAAGGCGGTGGATTCTACCATTTCCGAAGAGCTCAGAGGGGAAGGAGGAAGAAGAGTCTAGACCGAGAATAAAAACAAACAACAAAAACGGAGGAAGTAAAGGAGAGACTACGCCCGGCATGTCTCGAAATAGTGCGATCTACATCTCAAAAAGGAAATCAAACACGGAGGACACCCAGGGGTGCCGACAACGGGGGCGAGGGAGGAGACACTGCAAAAAACGAAGGGCGTAAAGAGCTCAGGAAGGAGAGGATTGTGACATGAACTTCGTAAGGGTCTAGAAAAAAAGCAGTAATAGCCTCGTCGGTAAGAAAGGCAGAGAAGGGAATGGGGGGTGGAGGGGGGGGGAGCTTCTACTGTGTGGATATTTTAGCAGGAAGAAAAAAGACAGCTGCTAGGCGGTGGTCCAGCGAGCTCCTGCCTTGCTGAAAAAGACAGGAGATGTTGGGAACTCAGAGAAAGGAGACACGACAAAAAGCAGACTTGCGTGAAAAAAAATGAGGCGATCGTAGGCGATCGAACGCCCGGGACCTCTCCATCCGGGAGAAAAGAATAAAAAGAGCGGTTTTCGAACAGTAGGATACGGGGGAAGATCGTGGAAGCGCGCTCCACTGGCAATCTGCGGACTAAAGATGGACTGGGAAAAACATCCTGGCGCACAGGACCATTCCCGGAATTCAGGATCTAAAGATACAAGAAAGAAAGAAAAAGAGGTAAAAGGGAAGAGAAAACCCCTGGTTGGAGGAAAAGCTGTAAATGGAGAGGAGGAAATGGGTGCAACGGGATGTCTGGGACGGATGAGCATCGCTTAGAGGTGTGTCCTATCACCGCATCACGTGAGTCCAAAGGGGAACACGGAGAGAAAAAGGAAAAAGGGAGAAACAAGGCAAGGGTGGTCACACAGAGGCAGCCGCGAGGTCGCAAAGGTGTGGCAGGGGGGAGCAAATGTCGTTTGACGAGCTATATTGGGAGATAGAGGAAGAGAAAAAGAACGCGCGCCAAGTGAACAAAAAGATAAAGGGGAAGAGGACTGACAACAAAGAGATGAAGAAGGGAGAAGGGAGTGGAGCTACCGCCTGCCCGCCATGCTCAGTTAACAGAGGAGGGGGACTGCTGGCAGGAGTGGCATATGGGTGGAGTGTCACGGAAAAGGGAAGATGCGATGAAAGAAGGTGGCAGTCGGCGTTTCAAAGGAACAGGCAGGGCTGTGGGGGAAAAGGGAGCAAGGTCGTCGATGCCTGGCTACAACTTGAAAGAAAAGTGGGGGGGGGTACTGGGAATAGCTGAAGGAGAAGGGGAAAAAAAAAAAACAAGAAAGTTGTGGTAAACGAATCGCGGAATGATGGGTGAAGAGAGGGGAAGGGAAGGATTCAAACTATTTGTCGGTCAGACCTGCTGCTTAGTCAGTGACGAGAAAAGCCACGACCCTCGCAAAGTTCTGTCTCAGAGGCGAAAGCGACAAGTGAAAAAAAGACAAGGGAGAGCAGAACTCGACGGGGTTTCGGCAGAACAAAGTCCAGCGGGAAGAAGAAGACCGGGGGAGTGACCCAGTCGATCTCGCATCTTTCGAAGGAAATCCGGGGAACCAGGTTAAAGACGGTTGAAAAACTCGCCTCCAGGGAGAGAAAAAGACAAAACAGTAAAAACCAACGGGAGATCAATGGAGAATTGTGCCACAAGGACTTCCACTCGGTGCTTAAGAAGAGAGGCGGTGGCTCGCCTCCGAAACTACGAGATCGAGAACGCCGTAAGGGGAAGAGAGAAAAGAGCATAAAGGGGGGAACTAGGCAACGAAAACAAGAGGATGTTGGCAGAGCCCCTGAGAAAGTGGGATGGATACGTTCGCAAGTATGAGGGGCCTCGTTGGTGCGATATCTTCACGGAGGTGGACGAGGTACGGACTGCCGGGACACCGTACGGATCTGGGAAAGCAAAAAAGAAAGGTGGAGCAACAAAAATCGATCTTGAGGAGCCAACGAAAAGCGTCAAGCGAAGGGAGGCGAAAGAGGGATCTCAATCACCAAAAAAAACCACTGAAAGGGGGGAAAAAAAAAGCCTCCATCACGACGAACTCAGACAGGAGGGAGTGATGCCAGACAGAGATAGGAGAAGAAAAAGGAGGTAAGCGTCGCCTGACGCCAAAGAAGAAAGGAGGGAACGACAGTCACGACCTCGACAACAACCCATTACTCTCATAGACAAAAAAAATGGAAGATCGTGAGACGGAGAAAGAAACTCCAAACCTGGCACAGGGGCTCGGCAAAACCAAAGTGTGTTCGCAGAAACCGCAAAAAAATAAGCACAGGTCTCGCCTCGAGCAACCACGAGGAGAGGGAAAGAGGGAAGTGGACAGAACAACGAAGAAAAAGAGAGGAAGCACAGAGGGAAGGCCGAAAGCGGGGGTTATCTCGCGTTGTTCTGTACCTGTTTGACGGAGGGATATGTCTCAGGTGCACCGCGGCGCGAGTGCGCTGTCCAACGCGGAGAGGGAAAAAAGAGAATGGGAAGGGGGGGGACGAAACGCTAAACGGCGCTATCAAGAAAGAAAAAGAAGGGCCCGTCCAAAGTGAGAAGCTGCGGGGAAAAAGGACGCGGGAACGAACCGACGCGACTTCATCTAGAAATCAAAGGAAAGGAAAAATGGGGGACGCCGGAGAAAAGGATGAGAAAAAGGAGCGAGTGATTGTCGGAGAAGTCAGGAAAAATAAGAACAGGACTAAGAGAAGAACAAAACCACACACAACCAAGAAAACCCACAGTGAGGACTCAGACGCAGGAAGAGTCAAAAAAAAGAAAAAGGCATGGAAGGTGCATGTTTAACCAACGGGCCAATGTTTTCCGTGGAAGGGAAAAACATCGATCGGGAAGCCAATCGAAGAAACCGTGTTGCAAAAAAAGGTCAAAGCAAACTTGCACCGCGACGAAAAAATCATTCCCGCCCAGGTCATACCACAAAACAGAGGAAACCAACCCAGATTGGCAGCTGGCAAGAGAAATGACAGAGAACTGGAAAAGGGAAGGAACATAGAACCGCTCCTCGGCCTACAATTGGAAGGAAATACGCGAAAAACGAAAGGCCTGCCATGACACAGGGAGGTTCAGGAAAGAAGCAAAGTTCCGCGATTTTTGGTGTACTTGGCGCGAGGAAGTTTTCAGTCGTCGATAACGAACTCTACAGACAAGGAAAAAAGGAATTTGCTCACGACGCTCAACGCGGCGATCGTCTGAAAAGTTCAAAAAGGGAGCCGGATTTCGGGGAAGAGGAAAACGAACAGAGGGGACGGAGATGTACAAACAGATAGCCGAATCATCTAGCACCCGATCCATAACCGAAACCCAGGCAGAAAGGAAAATTGCCCAAATGGACAGAGTGGGACCAAAGTTGAAGTTGTCTCGGACAAGGGGAGAAGAGAAGCTCGGAGAGGAGAGCAGAGGACGTGCAGACACATGTTGGGGCCCAGGGGTTGAGAGATGCCGAAAACTCTTCGCGATATAAGGAAAAGGAAGAAAAACAAGAAAAAACAAAATAAGAGCATAAAGTACGGTGTAAACAAAGCTTCTGAAAAACATGGAAGGAAAGAAGGAGGAGAGCTTCTCTATCCGAGAGATCGCCTAAGTTTCAGAAAAAAAAGAGCGGCCGCGCAGTCTAGGCAAACAGAGCAAATGAAAGCACCAGAGAGAAACGAAAAAGAGATAGCGGAAAACCGCAGATCAGCAAGAAAAGAGTGAGCGACCAATTCAAACTCGACAACCCGGAAAAGGGAAACAAATCAACCTCCCCTCCGACAGCTCCTCCTAGTAAGACCGGAAGAGAGAAGAAAAGAAGGGGTAGAGAAGGCACGCAAGGGGTCATTAAATTTCCCTCAGCGGACTTTAGTCAGAAACCCTCAAAAGGGAAGGGGCCGCCGAAAATCAAAAGCACTACCTTATAGGTGGACGAAGAAAAAAAAAAAAGGGAAGACACGTTTGGAAAGAAGCGCTCGCACGATATAAGCCAGGGCATGAGA
>Ga0179593_1558913_pt1 | contig 11668 bp, 11 predicted proteins | sample CZODoug2_1_08_16_FD_185931 | JGI IMG/M metagenome (GOLD analysis project Ga0179593, IMG submission 185931) | Vadose zone soil fungal communities from Angelo Coast Range Reserve, California, USA - CZODoug2_1_08_16fungal (PacBio error correction) | ecosystem: Environmental > Terrestrial > Soil >...
AAATTGTGAAGAAGTAAAGAAGGAAAAGTTAAAAGATGCAACTCTCAACGTACATGAAAGCAAATTAAGGAAACAAAGAAGCCCCCGAGCGATATAAGGCCGTAGGGCATTCAGCGCGGAAGAAGGACAGCGGGGGCGGGGTATCGGGGGGGCGCCATGAAGGGGAGGACAGTGGGGGAACCCAGCAGTACTACTTAATGGAAAATAATTTCGAAGGTGGCACGCAGCGCGATAGATCAAGCTTTAAACGCAGGACTCGGTGGGGGAACGGAAGAAAAAGGGACTTAGAATTTTGGTCCAAAGAAGGGAAAAACTCCACCAAGCTCAGACGGGCCAGAAGGGGGAACAAGTAAGAAAAGGGGTGGAAATGGCTCGGACAGAAAGAAATTTACAACAATACCGCCAGAGGAAAAGACGGGCATCCACGAAGCAGGCCTCGGAAAAAGCCACCTTAAACGAAACTGTGGGAAGAGCAAGCTCAAGGTCCACTGAGGGCCCCCGGAACTTGTTAGTTTCATGGGCAGCAGAGCAATCCCACCCGTGAAGGAGGAGTCTTTCAGGGTCCGGATCGCTCACTGAGTAACCTTCTCGACAGCCCGGGAAAGAACGTGACGATCGCCACATGGGCCGCAGGAGAGTGACCTCTGCTAGTAATGTTGAAAGGCAGTGGGAGGCCTATTGGGCGGGCCGTTGAAAACCTAAATTGGGAGCAAGACAGGATGATCAACCATGTGAACTGCATGGTTAACAAGCTGCAGAAACAACAACGGAAGGGAAGCAAGCTATCGAAAGCGGGGGGTTCGGCAAAATATAGCGGCTGGGTGGAAAAAGCCCTACACGGGGACTCCTGCAGAAAAAGGCCCTATCCCGCCTGCGTATGGGAAAAAACACATCGGGGAGGGAGGGGCCTCGGGTTGATTAGGACGAATAAGTTGGGAAAAACATGGACCAAATCACACAACCGGAATGCGCTCGTCAAAGCGTGAGATGGGGTCCGGGAAGGGGAAAGGAAAAAGTAAGGAAGGGTTCATAACGACGGGCCGCATCCGGGAAGGTGCCGCTCTTAAACACCTCGTCAATGGGGGCCCTTCCGGGGGGCGGAAGGAAAGTCGAACTGCCAAAAGGTACGGGGGACACCCCAAAACGCAAAGATATTTCTGCCGCCCAAGAAAAGGGCCTGAAGCAAAATGGGGGGGGAAGGAAAAAAAACGGGGTTGGTTATGAATGAACTCGACGAAGACTTGTTCGCCGGGGGTGCAACCAAAAAACAGGGATCACAGGAAAGCACAGCTTCAGTTTGGTCGGAAGGAAAAACAGGCATCCACGGACGGAGGGGGCTGGTCCGAATGTGGAAAGCTGGTAGGGCTCCAAGGGAAAAAAGTAGTGCCCGTCGACGACCACGGAAGGCCAAGAAACAAGGCAGATAGCTAGTAGCGAGGAAAACGGGACGACGCCGAAGCAAAATTGTTAAAGGAAAAAAAGGGGGGGGTTCCCATTGCCGGGGGGGCAGTTCTCTCAGGGAAGTGGCGAAAATCTGAAATAATCATTCACAGGGGGGGAGAAGAGCGCACCAAACGTGGGGATGATGAAGCAAAACCGGCACGCACTTTCAGTGAACGCGACGACCACATCTGCGCTCAACGGAAGCCGCAAAGAGGGGTGAGGTAATTTTTTTCATCAAGAAAAAAAATGGAAACGTGGTAGGGGGGGGGGGGGGGGCATAGACATCTATCCAAAGGCCGCAGAAAGTGAAAGCGTAGGTAAAATAATTGTGGAGGGTGAGAGGCCGGAAGATGGCAAGGGGGACGACCCCATCGGGTGGGCCTGCGTCAAACCCAAAGGAGAAAGATGGACCATTAGAAGAGGTCGGGTCGGGGTCGACGATGGTCAGCTACTTCCGCGGACGTAGACGAGCACAAAGGGGGGTTGAATCTTTGAAAAAAACAAACTAAAGAGGAAAAAACGTGGGAAAGGGGGAAAGTCGGCAAAAAAAAGGAAGGGACCCTTCAGGGTAAACACCGGATTGCTTCCATTTCAAATCAAGAAATTGACCACCCAAGAAGGTAATTGGAAACGTAAATGAAGGGGCGACAAATGGTTGAAAACAACGGGCCCAACCGCTCTGCCAAGAAACGCGAAGCATGACTTGGTTCACCATTGATAACAACGTCAGGCCGCGGAGGAAGTACAAGAGAACAGATAAGAGGGGGGAAGTTTTAACCCTGGGAATAAAAGAATGTTAAAAAAAATCGAAGGGGAGGGTGAGAAAGATTGTGGGTTATCGGCGAGTCGGAAAAGACCGAATGTTCGGGGAGGGATACCGCCTCCGCCCCGCCTAAAGGAGGGTGGGAGAAATAGGAAAATGAAAAGTACCTTCGCGTTTTGGGGCTAAAAAAAGGTGACGTTTGGTGTGATCACCTTGTGAAAAAGGAAAAGTTTTTTTGCAAGGGTGAAAAAAGGGGTGGGCAATGGGAAAGGAGTAGAAAAGCATTCTCCGGTGGGGGAGAGAGGAGGGAGGAGGCCGACTGGGGGGGAAAATTTGCATCTGAGCTTGGGGGGGGTGTTATTGGGTCAAAAAAGAAGAAAGGTGAAAGCTCATTCGAAAAAGGGGGTAAGCCGGGTTTGAGAAACACCATAGGGGCGGACGGAACGTAAAAGACAATCGAAAGGACATCAGGAAGGGGGACTAAAATTGGTGACTAACAACGAAGAGTCGTCCGAACAAAAAGTTTCATCTCCACCAGGAGACCGAGAAAAGAAAAAATCCGGGAAAAAAAGAAAGATGCAAGGGACTGGCTGCCTAAGTGATAGTACCATCCGGCCAAATGTGGTTGGGCAGAAAAAGTAACCGTCGGTCCCAAGGGCGAGCAGAGCGGCGCACTCGAGAGGAACACAGCCACATTAAACCCTAAAACGTAAGGGGAAGGTTTGCTTCAGAGAAATTTGGTAAGCGGGTTCCGAGATAGAACGGCAGCGGTTGCAACCAAAGGGTTTTTTGTCTGTGAATCAGCAAAGGAGCACTGGGCTGAACAACCTGGAAAAAGCGGGAACCAGGGATGGAAAAGAACTCCCGGCGACAGAAAAGTTTGTCCCCTAGCTACTTATTCCAGGCACAGGAATACCGCCTCGTGGTCCAAAACCTCAAAGGAAATGGAATATTTAAGGGGGGGGGGGGGAGGTAAATCCTGATGCATACATATAAGGACAGACGGAAGGCACCTGGAAGAAAGGGGGGATGCTGCTCGAACGCGGAAAAAGAGCAGGGGGGACAAAATAAAAAAGGGGGAGCCCAGCTTTGCACAAAGCCAAAAGGTGCGAATATAATGCGTCGCTAAAGGCCCCGCCCAAAGTTTGGGGGGGAAAAAGTGTCTCCCGCCCGGACGGGAAAACAAGGGCGAGGGTTTTCAACGTAGAATGAGGCGCACGATTCGACCCGGGAACCAGTAAAAGGGGAAAAGTCCAGGTCGCATCGAAAGAGGCGAAAGAAGGAAGGTGCCCGGGGAGTCATGCGGAAGCTCAATCCAACAGCGAAAACGCGCTGAGAAGGGAAAAGTAGCCTATGGGTCCAGAAGGGAACGCGTCGCGTGTTTGGGGTGGAAACGCGAAAAAATGAGCCGCGAGGTCGTTGAGACAGACTAAAAGACGGAGAAGTCTGCCGCCGAGCCGGAGGGGGTCCGGCAGCAAAAAACCGGTTGGAAAAGAAAGAACTTGCAGTTTGTGGTCAAGGCGACAGGACCAAATGGGTAAGCTGATGCAGACGCATTGACCGTCACGACCAAAAACCCAAAAGCAAATTCGCCGCCAACCCAAAAAGGGGTCTGACCTATGGATGAAACCAGCATGACTAACCGGTACACGGCGATTCGGTGTTATCAAAAAGAAAGTTTCCACCGGCGTGGGGGAGGGAGAAAAAAAAGGGAGAATCCTGGAAGAAGGAATGACTAATGGGAACGCGTACCTACCTCAACCACCTTACCGGAGAGCTGAGCGTGAAAAAAAAAGGAAAGGAACAACTTCCACGACCGGAATTGCCGAAAATGCACGTGAAATTATCGCAATCAGGGGTGGCCCACTTGGGGGAGCCTCAACGTGGAGGGTAAGATGCCCGAGCAAGGAGGGTGGGGGGGGGCGGGATTGTGGTAAGGAGTGGGAGGAGCTCCCCGAACCGGCGAGTAAGGGGAAGGGTAGCGGCACATTATGACGATAAGGAGGACCTGAACCAGAGGGCTCCTACCAATCAAACGGGTTTCCAGCTCCGGCCCCGAGTGGGCCTACCAGACCCAAGATTGAAAAGACTCCCAGCATGGGCAAACTGAGGACCGAGAAATGCGGGGCAATCCTGAGTTCCATGGGGTATAAGGCTCACCTTCATGGATCTAGAAAAGATCCAATTGCCCCTCAGGGGGGGAAAGAAAATGACAAAGCCGGTCTAAAGGGAGGGAACGAAGTTACTTCCGCGAGATGGAGTGGAAACGCTTAACTCCCCGTTATGGTTGGAAAGGGGGACGCATGAAAGTCGAAAAACCCGGAGGCATATCTAATTTTGAATGAGAATGACGGAGCCAAAACCCAACAAAAAACGTAAGAGGAGGGATGAAACCGGGCGAAGCAGTTGGAAAGGAAGATCCGGAGCGACTCAAGTAAAAGAAAAAGAAGAAAGGGAGTAGCGGGGACAGACAAAAAGAGCCGAAAGCGTAAACTCGTGGGCGCGTACTGCCGAAGCCGGCGTGGCCAAAGTTATAGAGGGTGGAATTAAGGTAGGGGGTGGGGGGGAAAAGGACTCCAGGAGGGGGAAGAAAATTCGTGGATACCAACAATAAAACCCCCCCCCCCCCCACACCCACAATCGAGTAAGGACGTGACGCAAACCTTTGACCGGGGGAAAAAAGACCTCAGGCCAGAATCTTGGGAAAGGAAAGCGGAGGGGGGCACTTGAGTAAAAAAGGTCTGGAGGGAAAACCGCAGGAATTGGGGGCAGGGATAAAACCCCTACACAGAAGGCTCGGACAAAAGGCACTGATAACCTGAGGGCGCGGAAATAACTAAGGGACGCTCAGGTGCAGAACAGAAACGGCCCATAAAAAAAGCACCCAAAAAAAGGGAGCGGAACTATAACGAGGCCTCATCCACTTATCAGAAAAAACACTCACCGGAACTCGAGTGCTAACACCAACGGAATTGCCCAGGGTTCATAGTCCCGCCGAAGAGAAGCCCGGGAAGGGAAATGCCGGAGGACGGGGGGTCCCAGAGAACACCCAAAAAGGGAAGGTCGTTTCCCGGTAACAGGGAAAAAACTGCCCCTACCGAACAAAACGGTGGAGAGGCTGGTTTGTTGAAAAAACAGGGAAGACCCGCGCCCTGGAGGATAATCTCCTCGGCCTTTACCCGGGGCGGCAAGTCGGGGGACGAGGGGGGGGGCAGGGGGGTGAACGCACGGGATTGAAGCAATCAGCGCCCCCAAAGGGCGGAAAATCTCCGGAAACATTGGAGTGAGAAAGTATTTTGCCCCAAAGATTGCCTGACAACCCCAAAGCCCGAGCCAAGAAGAGATCTATCAAACAATTTTTCAACGAACAAGGGCCTATTTTCAAAACGCAGGGAAAGGGACGAGACCAATGTATGAAGGCCTGTGTCAGAAAAAGGAAGTGTAAACCCACCCAGGCGGACTGGAGGGGGGACAACAGAAGTTTTTCAGATAAACGCGGGACAAATAAAAAGGCCAATCCAGGAAGATGCGCTCGGAGAATGGGAGATGTTTGGGGTCAGAAGATTCATCTACTAAGTGGTAAACACCTGGGCATCGGTCCTTCACCGGACTCCCTACTGGGATAAAACAAGCTCCTTCAAATGGAGACGTCAGCGCAGGATACGGAACTACAATAAGTTCGGTCTTTGGTGGTGTTTTATAAAAACCCCAACACGAGAATTTGAGTTAAAAAACCCGCCGGAAAGCGTGAAAGAAAAGATGGCCGAACTTTGGGGGGGGGGGGGGAATTTCACAAAGGCGGAAAACAGTTCCGCTGTCGGGAAAAATCTCAGAGGAGGGGGGGAGAAAAGCCCCTTAATGTCAAAAAAGGGGTTAGCAAAAAGAAGAACGGCAAATTTCGAAATTCCTACGGTTGAACGTCCACCGAAGGGAGAAAGGGTCAGAGCGGAAAAGGAGCAGGGTAAAAACGGGTGGAAATGTAGGGGGGCGGAAAAAACTCTGTCCAGAAGCTTCGAGTTTCCAGGAACCTTTGCTGGTGGGGGAGAAAAGGGGGGGCAGAATCTGAATCACAGAAAGAACGGTGAGTGGGGAAAAAACGAAGTCACCGAGGAAACGAATAACAGTAAAATCGGGGGGGAAAAAACCTGCACGGAGTTTGGAAAGAAACCGCCGTTAAAAAAGATCTTGAAATCCTCAAAACGTGATCTGAAGTCGGGGGAACAGCGACCCACACAGGTTCCCTTTATGTGGGGGGAAACCAGCAACGACCGAGCAAGCGTTAGGTTGGACGGAAAAGGGGTGGTTGCTGGTTCAGGAAAAGCGAGATGCAACAGTGGGGGGGGGGCACACCGGGAAATACTTCGTTGGTCAGTCGGGACCCCCAAGCCAACAAAAGGAGTGCGGTAATCGAGTCCAGGGGGGGTAGCGTCCGAAAGAGGTTCGGAATCAAACCCCGCAACGGCGCTAAAAAGGAAAAATTAGAACGCAAGCTTAGGGGGGCTTTGCCAAGAAAACTAATTTAAGAAAGGATACCAAATGGTTCAAAGTCATAGTAGTCAGCAGAAATTCTAAATAACACCGGGGGGGAAAGGTTGACGGACGGGTACGCCTTCATTGGTACCAGCCTGGGCCAGTTGGCAACATAGGCCACGGCCAAAGAACAAGTTCACAGAACCACAAAAAATAAGGCAAATAGGGGTTATGACAGCCTAAACACAGTTCAAAGGGAGGAACGAAAGACGAATGTTAAGCAGATCCAGAGTGAGGTACCACCGTTAAAAACATAGAGAAGCAAAAACAACAACAACGGAGGAAAAAGAAGAAGAGATGGTTTAGCGTGAGGAAAAGAACCCTCCTGGAATCGGGGCTTAAGGAGAGGAAACGAGGTGTACCGCACCACGGGGGTTAATCCCCCAGGGGGTATGATGGGCGCGGGGGGGCTGTAGAGATGGAAAAAGTGGGAATGCCATTGTGGGGTCGGGAAAATGTATGTGCCAACCGGAGGGAGGGGGGTTCTTCTCACGGAATAGGGAGAGAAAGATTAGGGGGGAGGCCGACTTAGGGGGGGGAAATTGAAGCGTGGTGTATTCAGGGGGTGGGTCAAAGAGGGGGACCCCTGGGCGGATAAGAACTGTTAGAGATAGGGGGGAAGAAGAACTAACCCGCGACCAGGAAATGACTGACCTTCATACCGTGGCAAAAAGGGGGGGGAAAAAGCCCCACGAGAACGTCCCGAAAAAGGGTTCAGCCCAGTCCCCAACTCTGGGGGGAAAAAATGCTTAAACCTAAGGAGGGCAAAAGGGGATCTGACTGACAGTCGGGGATACTGTAATACGAAAAAGGTTTGGATGAAATACCCTTAATAAGGGAAAAAAAAAAGAGTTGGGCGATCAGGGAGCGGGCAAAGCATTCAGCGTAAAATCGTGTGGACAAATGAAAACGCGTTTGGTTGCTAGCATGATCTGCGGGGGGAAAAAAAATGCAGCGGCTGACCATCGGGGGAAAAGGTGAATGTTTTTTTGGGGTCTGAGTTGCCAGAGGCCAAACTTGCTCACGAGAAACCCGAGCCAAAAAATTAAATCGTGGGGGAACAGGGGGGGTTGTTCCCCAGCTCTATTACAGGGAAAAAAAAATACAGCGCCTTCCCCCTAAAAACGGGGGGGGACACGCTCGAAGGAAACATTTTACGCGTCCGGTTACGGAAGGTAATCATTCGACATAAAAAAAAGATCTAACCTCGGGAAGGTGGAACCGGATGGTGCCTAAATAGTCAAAGAGCGTGAATTAGACGCGAAAAGGGGCAAGGGAAACGCAATGTTGGTCGAGGTCATTCCAGGAAAAAGGTTACATAGTTCTACAGCAGCTTTTCGGCGGTCAGAAAAATAATCTCGTTCGAAGAAACAGGGGGAAACGCATTTGGCAAGGGGGATCAATCCAATCAAACGTGAAAGTGCCCCCAGTCGGGGAGGGGGGTGTTCTCCAAGGGAAATGGAGGGCCGAACTAGTCAAAGAGAGCGACCAGTAGAGAAGAGGAAAGACATCGCATGACTCTCATCCATGCTTTGCCACGGATTGGTCGGACATTGCATGAAAAGGGAAAGATGTAGATCCACAGAATGCCGAAACGCCGGTTGAATCGACAGGGGAGCTGCGTGAACGAAAGCGGTCCGGGAAAGGGCAAAAATAGCCCGAAAAGCCAAATGGGAAAGGTTTGGCGAACCACGGGAGCATGTCTAATAGGATTCGGGCCAACGGGGTGGGTTGGGGAGCATCTTTTAAGGAAGACGAATGCACAAAACAGTCCCACATGAAAGCGGGAGAGGAACCCGTTTCATCTGGAGGGACAAAAGTGCCTGTGCTGTCCCCCCCCCAGGGTCCAGAAAAGTCCAAACACAGGGTAGCCAGAAGAGGAAGCTTGCCCAGAGAAATTGTGAAAAAAAATGACGTCCCAGCCTCCAACTTCAAGGAAAGAAAGGCGTGAGAGGCCAGGACCCGACATGCGCGACTCCGCCCAGTCAAAAAAAAAAAAAAAGGTGGGATCGCCTGAGCGGCCGGAGTCACGAAAAGAACTCCACCCCAGGGAAAGGCCATCCGAGAGAAGGAGAGCAATCTCGTGATGGGCGCCATGGGATGAAGTGATGCCCGCACGGGAAGGGGGGGGTGTATTGTGGGATCTAGGGAAAAACTCGACAAAGAGTATTTGACGAATACGATCAGAAAGATATAACTTGAGGGAGGGTACTCCCAAACCATAAGAGAATCAAAAAGGGTTTCCATCCAAAAAAAAAAGTGTTTGGGAACGCCACCCGGAGAATGGAGAGCCTTCCATCACGCCTGCCTTGGACCGCAAGAAAGCAAGGGGGGTAAGTCACTAGGGGAAAAAGGCTGGGGGAGCACGAACTGCTCTAAAAAAAAAAAGGGGAAGCCTCCTCCTAACTTAACGGGGGAGAAGACAACGCGTGTACCGGCAAAAGGACTGCGAATGCCGCGCCTAAAAGTGAGGTCGAAATGAGAAAGGGGCTCAACGCTAAGCCCGGGCATGTTTGGTAAAGGGGGGGGGAAAAAGGGGATCATGAGTCCCTCTCAAAAACCACCACCAAAACCACAAAAACGGTGGTCAGCTTGTAGAGGCGGCGCACCAAGAAGGAAAAAACAAGAAACTCAAAAACAAAAACGGGGATGAGGGGGAAGGAAGTGCGGGACGAGCAGATTTCCAAAGGGAAACGCACAATCCTTTATCTACGCCAAAGGAAGAGGGGATACTAAAAAAAGGGTATGCCACTCGGAGCAAAAGGAGGCTGAGTAGACGCGGCATCAGGAAAAAACGCGAGTTGACCGGGTATAGTACCATCTTGGGGGATTGGATCGGGGGAGGGAAGAAAGGAGCTCCAGGAGGAAGAAAACATTTCTTATACCACATACTGGAATTTTTACAGCCTAGAAGGGTGGGGGTCAACATTTGAAAGCCCAGTTCAAGCTATGTAACCACTTGGCAAATGGGGAGAAATCGGGGGGGGACAAGGTGTGAAAACCGGGAAAGGGGGTTGTCCCTTGCAGGGGGGGGAAACTTGGAAACCAACGTGAAAGAAAGGCTACATCTACTTATCATCTACGATCAAAAGAAATGAAACGGTAACGCACGTTTTCGAGGAAGAGCGCTAAAAAATGTCCCAAATAGAACCACACATGAAAGTTCACACACTCGAAAGAAACGAAAGATCCATGAGCGCGCCAACCCTCACAGGAGGGAAGCTATATCCTGTCCAAAAGCAAACGGAATGGTGCCTTGTATAGGGGGCGGGGTTCATGGATCAAAAAAAGCTCGGAACCAAAGTAAGATGGATGATGCCTCGTAACATTCCGGGACAAAAAAAACAAAAAAAAAAACTGTAAAGGCACCAGTACAGTCGGACTGGAGAACAGAAAAGAAAAGAAGAAAGGGTGGCTGGGACGGGAAACAGGGCCAACTAAAAAAAGTGCGCGGAGTAAATAAAGAGACCATCTTCTATTTGAGGCCAGGTTTAGGTCTATTGGGGTTGGAAGGGGCTGGGGCTACTCACATGTTGCGAAAAATAAGCTCCCCAGGGGTACCGAAATCTTCAGGGCCAATGGGGAAAAACTGGCCAGGGGGTCGGCTTTTCTTAGGCTTCTTTTTGAAACTTCCCCTAAAAGGCAATAAGTACAAAACCACCACATAGACTCCGTGGGGCAGGGAGGAGAGCTAGACAGAACCTGGCGGAGGTTTCAAACTACAAAAGGAGGGCAGAGTTTTCGGAGAAATACTGAAACCTCGTGCCTCCAGAACAAGGTGCTTATCCAGCCTGGTTCTTGATCAATAAAGGGGCAGGACTCAGGGGTGGGGGAAGATAACTAGAGTGTTCAAAGAAATGTCTTGGAAAATACAAATCAGAATTCAATCCCTGAAGATAGTACTATCAACACGCAGAAAAGAACATGGGGGGGCGCCACGGAACGAGGGCGAGGGGTAGAACTCTTCAAGGAAGTCTAAACTTTGGGAACTGAGAAGGGAAGAAACTTCGGGGTACCTCACAGGGGGGTAACAGGACGAGCCAAAACGGCCATTAGCTGCAAACACAAATGCGTAGATAATGCAAATGGGGAGGGCGGTAAGGGGACTGGTCCGCGGGGAGATAATCTGGCAATCAAATGCGGGGGTAGAAAAGAAACACTAAAAAAAAAGGGGAGGGCCTAAAAGGGTTTTTAAAAAAAAGTGGAATGAAAAAAAGACAAAAGTCGCATGGTGTCGCGTCTTGTTTTGTGTTTCCCAGAAGAAACCATGGAGGAGCATAAAAGAGAAACTCTTCACTGGAGGAAGGGGGCGTAAATTCCTTAAGGGGCCAAGTCAAAGGGACGAAAGGGGATCGATGTGATCTGGGGCGGCTAATGTACGGGTTGGCTTAACCCGGACTCAAACGAAAGATAGTCAAATTTCGTCGAAAACACGATCGGGGGGAAAAGGGTCAGGGGTGTTAACAAATTGGGATAGTGAGGGGTAACAAAACTTCTGTAGAAGAAGGGGGGGGCTAATCATAAATGGGTTCCGCGCTTATGGGGGAAGTGGGGTCAACACGGAGCAATTTGGGTGGCAGGAAAATCAAACAGAAAAAAAGAACAGGTCAAACGGACTGGCCACTCAGGGGGCGACCATTTAAAAAGAAAGGAAGCAAACAAAAAGGCTGGTGTTGAAAAACAGGGACCTCGCGCCGAACGAAGGGGGGGACACCTGACAAAAAAGATTTGGGGGAGAGGGGGAGGGGCAAAAGATACCAAAAAAATGGAAGGTATGTGTGTCATACAGCTATAAAAACGAAGCAAAAGGGGGTAGGTGGTTTTGTGGGGGGGGGGAAGGATTGTTGTCCGGGGGGGGCACAAGTGGGGGGGGGGGTGGAAAAAACAGTGGTTGGGTTAAAAAGGGGGGCGGGCCTCAAAAAGAGGTTTGAA
>Ga0179593_1359756_pt1 | contig 11667 bp, 9 predicted proteins | sample CZODoug2_1_08_16_FD_185931 | JGI IMG/M metagenome (GOLD analysis project Ga0179593, IMG submission 185931) | Vadose zone soil fungal communities from Angelo Coast Range Reserve, California, USA - CZODoug2_1_08_16fungal (PacBio error correction) | ecosystem: Environmental > Terrestrial > Soil >...
CGCAAGGAAGGGTGAGCTTGAGAACCGAAATACCGCTTCAAGGAAAGGTGGGGGTCTACAGAAGGGCTCTCAAAATCAGAGCCACGGGTGAAAAAGACTCGGGGGGGGGGGTCACTCGGCCTACAACATCACTTTATACACCGGCTCCCCAGATTCTGGTGGGAACCTGACTTTACAGAGAGATGCAGATCCCGGTAAAAGTCATGGGAAACTATACTGTCTGATGCCCGGAAGCAAAATGTTAGGGCTGGTGGAGCGGCACAACTTTTTAGGGTTTGCCCCAAACGGGAAAAAAGGTCGCACGAAAAAGAACTGGGCCTCACGGGAGCGATCGTTCCGCCTACCTGCATACAAGAAAAAACGGGGCAAAAAGACAGTCACTGAGAAGACCACTGTTGAAAAAAAAAAAAACCACGGGTAAGGGGCCCTTCCAGTTGGGGAAAAAATTCACTAATTAAAAGATGTGTCTTTCGGAAGCGGGAAAAAAGTGTGATCGGAAACCCTCTTGACACAGGGAAACCCTGGTTCGCATCGGCCTCAAATGAACGTATCAGCAAATTGTCAAGGGCGGTGGGGGGGGGGCAATCATCCCAATCTCACGGTTAGGGAAGGGGAAACGAAAAGAGGTTTTATCGAAGCCCCATATAGTCAGGGTCGTTTCACAAGGAGATCAGACGCAACCGAGCGAGACCCGCAGAAGGGGGGACGTGTTCGCGTCCTGAACGGCCCGCGAAAAAAGGAACGGGAGAGCCTAGAGGTAAGGTTTAATAGGGGGTTGGGAAGCGGCGGAGGCAGCCTTCTATTGGTGAAATAGCCGAAGTGAAAACGCCCGGGGGGGAAAAAGCTTCCCAAGACGAAGAAAAGGTGGAACACACTTGTAATGTTGAACCGGGCGGTGCTACAGCAGCCAGGCCCAGGAACCGGAAGGATTATTAGCGTCTAGGACTTCAAGTCCACCATCACAAATCGGGGAGACATTTAACGGTACTAGGGTGTAGCTATGGGAGAGGGTGGACGGGGCCAAGTGGCCTGGATTAAATTCGGGGGAGAAAGACACAACTTCTTGATAAACCGGACGGGTAATCCCGAAAAAAAGCAAAAACGGAAGGTACGGCCGGCGTGTTCGGCCAGTTGGGACTGTGCACCAGTGAATCTAACCCAAGCTATTGAAAGAAAACGGAGTCCGGAATCGTGGGGAGAGCAGAGCAAACGGTCGGGAGGGGAGACTGAGAATCTAAGACTTGAGGACCTGCAGGTTCACTTAGACGGGGGGAGTAAGTTTGATTCCGTAAGTCTCGAGGGGGCTAGATAAAAAAAAAACCGTAAGAGAGGCTCCGGTCGCCCGCGCCCCGGGGGTCGGGGGGCGAAGAGTTGTAGGACAAATCGGGAGGCTCCTTCCCCCAGAGGGGGAAATTCCACCCTAAGGGTTAACCAAGGTAAAAGGTGTGCTCTACTGGGTCTGAGGTCTCTTTCTTGCCAAGGTTTTGTAAATCAGACGCAGGAGGGGAAATTCCTGGCAATCGGCCCCTATCACGCTACCCATAACAAAAGAGGGGAAAGCTGGGGGAAATGGTTCTCTATATCGTACTTCCGGTTTGGGTTGAAACGACGCCGTGGACCATTACGAAAAAGGAGCGAGAACCATATAAATTAGACCGCCCGACCGTCGAAAAACAAAAGACTGGCGGTTCTTTCCGCGAGAGAAGGACTTCAGACAACAAGCCCCAAGTGCTATCTTTAAGACTTTGGCCGAGTTCTGTTCTAAGTGGCCTGGGAGACGGGGCAGGTAATCTTAGCGCGGGTACAGGGACCTATTGACCAACTCCTTCAGACTACAGGCAGAAGAATGAAAAAGGTGCCACAGATAGGGGCGGGACACAGGTAGCTCCCTTAAAACTATGTAAACTGGCGACACAGTGATTCAATCGAAAGGATCAAAACAAAAAACACTGAGGGGATAGGAATATATAATTCAAAAGGCATTTTTTCTAATAGTGACACGTGCGCCGAAGAAGGCCGAGCTAAAAAACTTTGGGCAACTTTTCCATGCATTGGAAAAGTAATGCCTGGAAATAAACGGGGAAACCGGCGGTGGCAACTCGGACAGGAAAAACTGCGCTCACTAGGATACAACAAATTCCATCCCAGGACCAAAAGAACTCCACAGGGCCCGAGGCAAAAGCTACAAGGGAGATGCTACGTCTTCAAAAGGCCAGCGATAGAACTCTGAGGAAAGGCCCCGCCACGATGGAGGGCGGAACAGTCTTGCTTCTCCTCGAGGCGTGTTCGGGCCTGAGTCCGGCGAATACAGTTCAACAACAGTCGTGAGATGAAAAAGGAAAAAATAAAATGCTCTTCTACAAGGAATGTCAAAAAAGTGGAAGGTTGCACGAGGAAATGCTCGGGGAGGGGGGGGGCGGCAGAAAAGCACAACTGGTGGATCTGGCCCAAGGCCGGACACCAGACAATGAAGGGAATGAAGGCGGGGAAAAAAAAGGTGCAGCCAAAGAGGGCAGGACGAGACGCGTGTCGCCCGACGGGAGACCTGTGGAGGGGCGAAAGGTACCGAGGCAAAAAACGGGAGTACTAGGCGGGAAAAATGGAAACAGAAGAAAATAGACCACGGACGGTAAAGAGGCAGCAAAAAAGGGAATCTGCATTCAAACCATGAGAACCACGCCAATGGGAGGTTGCCATGGGCACCGCAAAAATGTCCGGCGCGGGGGGTAGGACACTAGATTTATCGAAATGGGTGCCTCATGCAAGAAGGGTCGACACCAATTCGGGGTAGGGCTGTCGGTGGGAAAAACATTCACAGGCACAGGTAAGCTGGTGATCAAGAATTAACCGAATTGCCGCTCGCACGGGTGGTCTTCCCATACCTCATCTAACACGAACATTCCGACCTTCGAAACAACCTTGGGGGGTTCTGTTACAGGGCGATCAGTACTAAAGGAGGACACGATACACGGTGTCCTTGCACTATGGATGCTGGTGAAGCAGGTCCACTGTCAAATCACATTGAGGAAGTATGGTGGCCCGGCCGTAACTTGGTTTATCGATATAAGGAGCGGGAAATCCAGGAAGCAACAGAGGAAACGGAAAAGAGGCGGGACTCCGAACTTGCATACCTGATTGGTCAATGGTGTCCGGTCGGAGCCTGGACCTCCCCCAAGAATACCGGTTCAAGGATTCGCGATTCAAGCGCTGGGGAAAGGACTGGGAAGCCCCGTTTAAAACACTGTGGACATTTTCCGCTCAACCCTTTACTGTCTAGGGTCTAAGGCACCCTGAAGGTCTGAAAAAGCTGACAAAAAGGCGACACGGATGCCATTTCAAAGGGGGCGGCGGGGAGAAACCGGACCGCAGGCCAGAAGGGGTGAACTCAACGTCCCAGGAGGAACAAAACCCTCTCTTCCCTCGTAAAGAGGGAGGGGGGCCAGGGGAGGGGGAAGAAAGGGGGGAAACTCAAGTGGGAAGCGGGGCAAGTGGGGGAAAGAGGATGATGGGTTTGACTTCGGGCACGACGGAGAAAAATAGGTCCGGTACACTTCCCCGAGGGGGAAAACTCTTGTATCTCACAAAAATCATAAACCCGGAAGACGAGACCAGAGTCGGGCAAACCATAAAGAAAAGGGAGGGGAAGGAAGAGGGGTGACGAAACGGGAGCGCAAATCAGGGGCCATTCACGAAGGTGATCCACCCGGTAAGGGGAGTAACAAAGAACGAGTCACAATCCGAGATAACACCCGGTCCAGCTGACGCGCCCTAATTGCTAACAAAACGGGGGACGGTCAAGGGGAAATTCGTGCAAAGGACAAAGTCAGAAGTCAAAGCTAAGAAACCAACAAAAAAAAACAGGAGGAGGAAAAGAGAATAAATTGTGGAGAGGGGTCTGACTGACCAGGGGAAGAACGGCGGCCGTTAAAAAAGGGGGTTCGACCATAGTCTAAGAAATGATCAAGTAACTTTTTTAAAAAACGGCTGAAGGGAACTCGGCTGCGACTCAAATAAAGAACAGGGGATCAACAGGGAAACTACACCATATTCCAGGGGGGGGGAAGGCACATAACTACTGGACGCTAGGATAAACCCTTAAGTGGTTCAAAAAGGAGTGGCCCGATCTCATTGAGGGCCAACTATCTTCAGGGGAAGAGGGGGGGTGTTACAAACTGTTCGGCAATGACGGGGGACATTCCGGGGAAGGAGCCAGGCTACCTGGACCAGCGGGGGTTTAGAAGAGGTCACAAGTAAATGCCAAAGCAAGCACCCTGTAGGGAGAACGGGGAAGACAGAACAAGACAATATGTCCGAAAAAGGGGGTCCGGCCGTAAACGTTCCCAAACGGAAAAAAGAAACAATTAAAGAGAGAGTGATGCGTCCTCTTTTGTACGTTTGTGGACTTCACCCCTCGGAAGCCTTAACGACCATAGCCTCCAGGAAAAAAATTGGAGACGTCAGTTGGGACAGTGGCAAGAAAAGACTTTGATTCTTACCCTAAATCCCTTTGTACAGGACCAAATACCGAAGAGTTAACGGGAGAATAAAATGCCCCCAGAATAGAACCGTCAGAAAACTGACCGGAAAAAGTTTAAGGAGAGGGCCTTTCAGCCCACCTTCAGAGTAGGGGACCCTTGCGAACCGACGGTCTTACAGCAAGGGGGAAAGGTTCGGGCTGTAAAAAACTGAATATTTCGAACCAGAACTGGACCTGAGCTGAACAAAGCTACATGTAAATTGGGCCATGTGGAAACGCGGTCAAAGAAGACATATTTCACTTTACAAAGAGGTGGAGGCGCCTGAGTTATCTGCAAACGTCCAGCACCCAAGGGTGAGCGGGGCTGAAGGTCTTCACGTCGGAATAGGGAGTCGGGGTAACTAAGGGGGAGCTTAGCCAATAGGCTACTTTACTTGAGGAAAACCTTCTCGAAGTAGCTGGGGAGACCTACTAAGGCAGAAGGGGGCACAAATGGTTTGAGCACGCAATTATCCCACCTCAACTAGGAGCACCAGGAGAATGCACATAGGAGGAAGAGCCTGACAGACGGATGGGGGGGGAAACCTTGATGACGATCCGGGACTTGAATCGGACAGGGTAGTATCCGGTCGAGTAAGAGGATGAGGCCCTACGGTCGATCCTAGTAAAAGCCGGGGGGAGAGGGAGAAGTCTCTGGAACAAAGAGGGGGGTATCCGGGTCGAGGGGAGATACAGTCTGGGGGAGAGATTGCACACAAGGTGGGGGAGGCATCAAGGTGGGGCATTTAAAGTGAGGCGCGCAGGCTCCAAGAGAGGGCTTCCAGAGTCGTTGAAAAAGGACAAACAGGGAGTTTGGAGAAGGAAAGTACAAACACCCCACCGAGAGAAATCTTTAAAAAACGATCGGCCGGGGACAGGGGGGGGCAGACGAGAGGGAATGAACGGTGTAAGATCAAGACAAACGGGCCATGCGAAGACGGGCTCCGAATGGACGACCAAGAAGGCTGAGTCAAGTCACGCAAAGGGCAGGAACTCAAAGAGTTGAGGGGGAGGTTCAGCCGCCCGATAGCAGGGCTGTGAAAAAGGTAAAAAAGGGCAAACCCTTGGAAAAGACGACTTGACCTTGGGCCGCGGAGCGGTGGAGGTGGGTGACCACTTTGAATTGCTTGAGATAAGGGGGGGCGCAGGGTCACGTCCTAGGGACAAAATCCGGGCCAGAGGAGCCAGGCGAATTCAAGTAAGGGAATTCCAACTTCTGAGTAACCACGTAGAAGACGCCAAAGGGGTGGAACTAGGACCTGCTCACCAAAATGAGGGCATCCGCTCACCACACCACTGGTAATATTAAAGAGAGAAGATGACCACAGGGTTGTACGAATTGAGCAGTGCACTTGAGCTAGGTCGACTTTTGCAGACGCACGTAGGTCAACTTGAATGACCAGTCCTTCGGCCGGGAAGAAAGTGGACGGAGGTTCAATCAATACCCTGGGAGGAGCATACGGTAATACAGGACTAGAGAAAAAATCCAAATCCGAAAGGCCAGATCAAAAAAGGTAAGGAGAGGCACGGTGCGGCGAAACTCCCTTCTGATCGGAGGGCACTCAAAAAAGCAGAATGAGGGATTTCAAGGTCTTCTGATCACCTACGGCGTGGGAGGGGAATCGGGGAGTAGTTCAGCAGGCCCTAGTCAGGGATATAACGGACCCCTCTCATCAGTCAACCGGAGTAAACGCCGTGTTCGGTCCGAGAGGGTTAGGCTGGGGGGAAACGTCTTAGACAACACCTCCCTGGGTGAGAGGGGAACCAGGTGCGTTGTACAACGAAGTAACGGACTCAAAAGGACAAGGCAAAGGCTTTTGAGCGACAAATCGGGAAGGCGGAAAAACGAAAGGGCGGTATCCCCGGACGTCTAAAAAGGGGAGGTGAAGGGGGGCCCCCGATAACCGGCCTGTTGGTCATAGGGAGCACCCGCGACCGACTTAGGGGAATCATCATCAAACTAATACCACGGGCACTACCACATGGCGGAGGGCTAACGTCGGATTAGTGGCGATTAACGGAGAACCACCCTCCTGAGTGCTAGTCTATTACGAAACATGACCTGCCTGGAACGGGTGCGTACATAGGGAGTGGAGGGATTATCAATAGTGATAAGCCAAAGAAGGTACTACTCAAGGAATGGAAAGGCGTCGGGGACTAGAAGGGTAGATACACTTTGTTTACAAGAGAACGGGATGGACTAGGCAAACCCTGGAAGTCGACCACTCCCTGGCCCCGCCTCACACCACGGAGAAATGCCGAAGTGATTCACCGATGGTGTGCTGGAAAACGTGCAAGAAGAAAGTGCGAAGCCGAGCCGGGAAGGGGCATATGGCTGCGGGTCGAAGGAAGGGGCAAAAGGCCAGGAAACCGGGTCGAGGATGGTGTCAGGGGGGCCGGGCGGAGGGGGATCTCCAGCAGCCTCGGAAGCACCGCACGGAAAAAAAGAGGAAAAAATGCAAAGAGCGTATCTAAAGGGGGGAAACGGCGGGCCTGAGGGAAAATCATAGGAAGACATCACGACCGGGAAGGGGGGGGGAAGGAAACGGTACGTCTAACAAGTGGGCGTTATTAGCAAACCGGAACTACCAGGGGGGATGGGGGGCCTAGAAACAGTCGTGGCGTCCGCCTAAACCGAGCACCGGCGTGGACCGGATGCTGAAAACACCCGTCGACATATCTCCTTGGAAACTTTGGGAGTCGATGGGAACCGGGCCGCAGGGAAAAAGAGGGGGGAAAAGCGACAAATCAAAAAAAGGAGAGGACCGAACTCATCGTCCTCAGGGCTCTATTGGGCTTGACTCAGAGGGGAGTGAAAGGAGAGGGGCCGTGCAGGGGGGCGAAAGGACCAGGGGATTAGGTAAGAGGGCCATAGAGGACCGAAGAAGGTCAAAGGTAGAGTCTACCTGCCCCAGAGGTCAATGTGGGGGGGCGCACACCAAGAAGTTAACTATGATATCTGAAATCACAGGTAAGGGGGACAGAAAGGGACCTAACGGGAGTTGAAGACGACAGAATTCCTTGCATGTACTCCAATAATATGGGGATAAAACGGGGGAATAACCTGAAAATGGCAGGACACAGAAGAGGCACCACGATCGAAAAATGACGGGGGGGAGCGGCGAAGCCTCAGACTGTTAAAGAGAAACACCGTGAAACGGTCCAGTGAGGTGTCATCAAACCATCAGGGCCTGTGAGGGCTCAGACTCAACCCGACAAAGAGGGAAGTAGTAGGAAAAGAGAATAATCGGCGAAAGTGGAATGGAGACCAGGGGGTACTGTAAATGCGGAAGCCCCGGGGTTCGCAGGGACATGAGGAAGCAAGGCTCCCTTCCCTGGTTGAACTCGATTGGGAAAACTCAACTTCTGATAAGAAGATGAATGGGATAAACGAAGAGCACAAAATTCTTTGGAAATTAGGGAAAGACGTCCACCAGCGAGTCATCGGTCAACTGGGAAGTTCAAGGGGCTGCCCGAGTGAAAGGGGATTCCCTTCGGCGGTCAAATAAAAAGGGAATGGGGGGCACTTTTTAGTCTGCACCGACTCATAGGTTGTACAACAATTCGTGTGCAGTTCTCCGTCGACCTGACAGGTGGGGAGCAGATCGGGGCACGCCGGGGGGTCAACACCTCTCCTGCACGGGAGATCAACGCACGGCCCGCCGACAAGTAGTCCGGGACAAGGGCAACAAGGCGGGGGTCCCTACCAACGCGAGCAATAGTCAAGAAGAGGAGGGGAGGTGGAAGACGCCTAGGGGGAGTTGTAGGTACTAAGCCACCCAGCGGGCGCAAGGCGGGCCCGGGCAGGACCAGACGCACTCGGGGAGGGGACGTACTTCAGTGGGGCCTAGAGAACAGGCTCAGGGGGGGAGGAGGGGAAAAAACGCCCGGTTTGAAAGGAACCCCGACATAAGGGGAAGGGGCTTTAAAGTTATAATCAAAGCGTACCCAGGGAAGAGCATGCATCCAACTGAAAACCGGGGGAGGGTGGAGGGCTAAGGGGGCTGCCCCTCCCGTACAATCAAGGTGCAGCGGGTGGCGAGACGGAAGGTAAGGTTACCAACATCTGGTTTCGCGGCGTCAAGGGGCCTCTGCGAGACAAAAAATCAGGAAGGCAGGTAAAACAGCATCGATTTAGAAGTTGAAACAAAACACTTAGAAAAGAAGCAAAATGAAAGGCAAACGACTACTCGGGTCGACCGCTTGTATCGGAAAGCGACAGACCCCCGAGGGTGGCGTCAGGCAGGGTCTCAACGCTTGGGAAGGGTAGAGGATTCGGGGGAACTGCACCTTGGTCAGGTAGTACAATCGGCAAGCTGACTTTAACTAAAGGGAGTCGGCCGGCGAGAAAAGGGGGGCAACTCTCCTCCGGAAACAGGGGTAGAAAAGTTTGGGGTGGCGAACGAGGAGAAACCTCCGAGAGTAAACGAAGACCCTGGGGAGAACAGGCCTTGAGGTAGTAGGGAATCTCCAACGCAGTAAACTCTTTCGTGTGGGTACCGTTAATCAAGCGAAAGTAACGTCACGCGCGCTGCAGGTCTTAACGGGTACGTATAGGGAGACTCCCTCCTTGAGTCGATCGACGATGACCGCCGTGGAGCGTGTATAAGGGGTCGGAACAGACAAACGGGAGGTAAGAAGGGAGATGGGAGGGGAATACAAGAGGGTCGAGGCCTGTCCAAACTATTTGATCGTGCAAAAAGGAGTTTCGGTCAGGCGGAGAGAAGGACTCTTTAAGGGACAAGAAATATGCCAGATGCAAGAGGTCATTACGCCTGTACAAGTATCCGAAAACCCGCACCAACCGATGGGTGCAAAAAAAAAACCGCTGGGACCCAGGCGGTTAAGTAGGGGGAAACGTAAGAAGCATATACTGGTAAGTTAGAGACAGAAACTATCTTTCCCATGCTCAAGGGGCTAAATTACCACAACTACTGTGCGATGTGAAAATAGAACCGGGCAATCACTCAAATAGGGGAAAAAGGGGCGTATCAGCGTAAAGGAGGCGATCTGGTTGGACGTTGACAGCCGACAATAGCTCTGTTAATACCTTGGGGTTCTCGGTGGCGTTTCTTCTGGGTTCATTTGAGAGGCTTCGAGTGCGAGAGGGAGACGTAAGGTTCCAGGAAGATGGCACACCGTGCAATCAACGGTCCACGATCTAAAAACATGCAGAGTACTGCCTTGGAACGGGGACAACCGAGATCTTCTCTGAAAAAAGTCGTCGAACGTGCGCATTGCTTCAAAACCCTCTGATCGTCGATCCACACGCCCGCAAACAACGGAGGCTTCGTCAATCTCTAGAATGCCATCGGTTGGGCTACGGCCATTGCAGCGTCATATTAAACGTTAACCACTAAGACGACGGGGGCCAACTATGGACGGAAGCCTTCACTGAATGCACGCTCAAGGGGAAAGCGGTGGCCCCGGAAAGGACGATGTAGCCTCAGCGAAGACCTTAATGAGAACGGGAAAATAACGGCCAGGAACGCGCAAAAGGGCGCAAGATCAGCATTTGGGCTGCTCAGACCTGAGTCCTAATGAAAGGCCAGATAAAGAGGGGATTCGTGCAGGAGGGATCCGCGACGTTGAGTCATCTGATGCGTCTCAAGCCTCGGAGGAGGGCGCAGAAAACAGGTCAGTATCGAGGCGACCGACTGCACAAGACTGTCCGGTCAATCAGAGGACTCAGGGGGGGGGAGTGGAAGTCGTCATAACAACGCCGGGGCTCTGGAACATATATTGGAAGAGGAGGAACACAAAAATGCGGACGACCAGAAGGAAACCTGATAAGGGGAAGGGAGAACACCTTGGGGGGGAAGTCTAGGAGTACGCTGGTAAGATCATCACTGTTATCCCCAGAAGTGGGAGGGAGCAAACAGGGTATCCAGATAACTAATTGGGGAATCGGGAGAGTCGGGTACGAACGGAGGCCTCATAATAGACACACCGGCATACACCATGCGCTTGGCATCAGGGGAGTTCTGCGACCTTCAACGTAGACTCAACCGCAGAAGGTTGTTGGACGCTTCAAGACTAAAGTGGAAGCTCCGGGTTCTTCAAGAAGTGAGGTGAAAGAGGCTGAGGCTAAGACACCTCTTTTCATACAAACGCAGGCGGTGCTGCGGTTCCTCTCGCCGCGAACTTGTGTATCAAAAGAAATTAACGACTACAAACACGGACAGGACAAAATCACGACACCGCCGCCCATTCCAGGCTCCCGGGCCGTGGGGGAGCATAATAAGTGGGTAGGACGGTCAGCATCATCGACAAAAGGATCACGTACTATAAGTCGCTTAAATACTGGGACTAACAAGACGTGAAAAGGCCCCGTACGGTGCTAAATGCTTGGAAAGAGGGGAGGAGGGGGGATGAGAACCTCGGAAGCCGAATGCAACAGAGGACAGACCGAGGGTATCTCCCCCGGCCATACGGAGGGACGGGGAAGGGAAAGGCACCAGAGCCTCATCGGACCGGGTCAATTTGCTGGGTATATGTGGGGAGATATGATAAGGGGCAGAAAAGGAGAGTGATGGGTTCCGTACACCAGAGTTAGGTTCAGAAGAAAGATAGTAGTGCCATGAGGCGTATCCAAAAAAACGGTCAAACAGAGGAGAAACAAACTGTATAGGGCGAGGGTCTCACGGTACGGAAGGGACAGAGGGTGGTTCACCCCCTGAACCGGAAGGCGGACCGCCATAAGAAAAGTAACTTCGTTCGCTGGTGGGGGAACGGACGGACCCCTGGTTCAGGGGTCCGAATCAAAGTTTTGGAAGGTGGGAGGGTATCCGACTTTAGTAAATGGAGGACGAGTTCGAGCCTTAAGAAAGAATGACAAGGTCTTCCCTGGAAAGAAGGAAAAAAAAAAGCTGTGAAGCGACCACAAACCGATCAAGGAAACTGGATCAGGGGAGTCGTTCATCATGGAAAAAAGTGGAAGTGGTTAAGATAGACGTGGACGTCGTGGAGGTACATCCAAAGAAAAAACATAGGGGGGAAGATCAATGGTCTAACTTCGGGTCTGTATTCAAGACTAGGAACAGGACGAGCGCAAACCTGGTCCGGGAATCGGAGAAGACGCCGGAGGGAAAATAACACCATGAAAGGGAAGTCCATGTAGGTTCGAAGGGACACATGAGGGTGGGGGCCCG
>Ga0179593_1460396_pt1 | contig 11667 bp, 11 predicted proteins | sample CZODoug2_1_08_16_FD_185931 | JGI IMG/M metagenome (GOLD analysis project Ga0179593, IMG submission 185931) | Vadose zone soil fungal communities from Angelo Coast Range Reserve, California, USA - CZODoug2_1_08_16fungal (PacBio error correction) | ecosystem: Environmental > Terrestrial > Soil >...
GACCCTGGTGACTAAAAAACCCTCAAAGATGCTTGCCAACCGGAGGCCCCCGCCAGAGGGCTAAAAAATTTAGGGTCCCTACCAGCGAAGCCGAAGGGGGGGTCAACTCATCCCGAATTCAACCTCAGAGAAAAAAAAAACTGACGATACGGTGCACAAGGATAGACGGGCCAATCCAAACAAAAAACAAATCCTTCCCGACTTGCGCACAACTGAAAGAGATCCTTAAATAAGGCAACCCCAGACTATGAAGGACGGACAAACATCTCTGAAAAAAAAGGAAAGTGTCAAGGAGGTAATATCGATATTACTGACAAAGATGGGATTGAGTATTCTTTCCTCCGTTAAACAATTGTAACCATTGGGCTGACTTCCTTTTCCGGGGTGATCCGCTTTAAGTGTGGGAAGCCAAGCTCGATGCACGTCAACGACGGAACAACACCCTGACCCGGTGGGGTTCCCTGGGGGGGGGGGTCCATCAACGACCAGACACACGAAGTCCAATATCTATTGAACAAGAATGAGGTCACGATCGGAGGGTTCATAAAAAAGTGGTACGAACCACATGAGAGTGCTCAAGGAACCATCTTCCTGTCTCACCAATGTCAACCACTGGGGGGGTGAGGAAAGAAAAATAGGGGGGATTCTTTAGATGTCTCTATGACGTGGTCTTGAAAGTGCACTGCTGTAGGACATTACCAAAATCAGAGCTTCGCTTCGACCAACTATTTGGCAAGGGGAGTGGTTGCTCCCAAACGGAGGACCAGCACGACGGGAAACGGGAAGGCGAGCGAAATCGCACTTTGTCCCGGGGTTGTGCCTCCAGAACTATACAGGGGGCTGGTACCCCAGCCTATCTGTGGAAACGGAACGGGGGAACAAATGATTCACCGGAAACGGCGTAACAGGGGGGCAGGAGGCACAATCCCGGGGTGCGGCTGGAAGGTGATAGCAGGACTAAAGGTCCGATCCTGTGACAGCATAAAGAAAACGGCTGTGAAGCTGGAAGTCAGCTCACTGATCGTGAAGTCAGGATGGGTGGTCCTCCTGACCAACGAGGCATTCGCGAGGCATCCTCTGAATCGGTAGAAAGACAAAGATCAATAGTTCAAGAAAAGGGTAGGAATGAGACTCTAAAGACGAGGGGGCCGGCATCATAGTAGTGTCTGGTTGGGGCTGGCATAAAAAAGACTAGATGGTGCTAAGAAAATAACGAGTAGCACGGGGGGGGGGTGGGGGGTAAAGTCCGTCCTCCGCAATGCAAAGGGGGGGGCGTCGCACTGGAGCTGAAGGCGGCCTACTTGGCTCGAAAGTAAATGCCACCGAGAAGATGTGGAGCGGGGGGGGGGGCTATCAATTCAGGGCCTGAGTACGAAGATCACGAAAAATGCAGTAGGGGTCTCTAGTTGTTCCGGGTTGGCACAGGGAAGCCAAAAAATGGACGAGTCCAACACAAACTCGTGTCGTGGTTCGTAAAGGGGGCTCGACAAAAAAAAATGAGGAAATAGTTAACGCTACGGAATATACTGGACTAACGCCGGGAAAAAAGCTTTTTCTGAACAAGAAAACGATGAAAACTCTTAAGAGGGCTGAAAGTAAAGCAAGAAGGGCGATTTACTTTCAACTGGGAAACGGGGACGGTGGGACATACGACTTCGGTACTTCAGGCCCTAAGGTGTGAAGGGGGGGAAGGTAACAGATTTGTCCTGACTTAGTGGTCTGCCAGGGGGGAACCACTGGCTTTTCCCTCGAATAGGACAGGAAAAACATGGAGCTCCTAGTCAAGCGAGGAAAGAGCACGAAATACAGTCTTCCTTATGGAGGGGCAGCATGGGAGGGGAACTGGAACACTTTTCCTATACAAGGCAGGGGTCAAGAAAACAAAAATCTACAACGTAGAAGAAAGCCGGGAGGTGGTACAGACGGATAAACAAATAGAAGACACACATCATCAAAATTCTCAGCCAACCTTGGGCCCTAGGGCCCTGACTAAGTGGCCGTGTTCTGACGGTACTACAAAGGGTACTTCTTCCGCGAAGATAACGCAAGACGGTGACGGAGCCAACCGCCACCACATTCTTTCAAGGGGGGGGATCACGACGTTCTTTGCTTTCAAGGGTAAACCAAGAAAAAAATCCAGGGGCAGACAAAATGGCATCTCTCTAACATAACACAGAAACCCTAAGAGACGTTGTAAAGTTATCTCGATCGTGGGTGACCTCAAGGACTCAATGCGCAAAATAGCTGGTTCGACCTGGGGGTCTAACAATTCAAAGGAGATCAGCTCTTTATTAGTAAAACTTCTAAGCGGCTTGTCGTCGGGGATGGGGATGGAAGAAGAACCCAGACTTTTGAAAGGCCTAAGTGAGCCAATTTTCTACTTCGGATACACTGTGACCGGAATAACGGAAGGTCAAATATCAAAAACTCCAAAGGATTAGGAAGGGAACCTCTGTGAGGGTCAGAAAAGGTGTCGTAAGACGGTCTCACCTCCAGGGGGGGGCCATAGGGAAGGGGGGGGCCCGCCGGGACTTGCTTCACACCCCACCCTACAGTCCCGACAAAACACCTCCCTGCTTCTCTAAATGGGATTGTCTAAAAAGTAGGAAAACGAGCTGGTGAAAAATCTTTCCTGAGGCCCTCAATTTATACACACGAATACAGCATCTTCACGTGGAGGGGCTATCAAGAAGTGTTGATTGAGAAGGCAGGCTTCCAGTTCAACCACGCGCAAGGAACAAGCCCTTGGTGGGGAGTGGGTGGCCTCGTAAAAGGAGGTGGGACAAACGAAGAACCTAGGGTCATCACCCGAGTAAACCAATCGGAGGGAAAAAGACGCTGACAGGAAGCTGTGACATGGTAAAGGTGAGCAGGGGAACGAGAACATGGAGTAAAGGGTGAAGGGAATAGGTAGGTGAGATAGCGGATGGCCGGGAACAAACAAGGCGATTGGAACTGGTCTGGGGTGTTGGTGGTGGTCTATCAGTTTATGGTGTAGCGTGCGTTTGTGAACCCACGGGCGGGTCAGGTCTGTCTATCTCGCTGGTTTGAAGACAGGTGAGTCGCAAAACGGGCGGTAGTACTAAAAACGGCTATTTACCCTTTGTGGGTCTGCCTAACGTCGTCCCCTGGGTTAATCGCACTTAGGAATGCCCTGCATTACACTACGACAGTTCAGGGTCGAGGGAGTCGTTGACGTCGGATATCACAAGGTGGGTAAGGTAAAGAAGAAATGGAAGCACAGAGGGAACAAAAGTTGGTCATAGGCCTGAAACGTGAGGACAGTAGGGAAAACAAAAAACTCGGGATCACCGTCGGGAAAGAGGCGTTATCAAAGACGGTCGTCCTCCAGGGGAGGAAATAGGGCAGGGGAGGCGGAACGGAAAAATGCCGGTCGCTCTCATTGTAACTCACTCATGAGGACAAAGAGACGTTCTGAGCGCTGGAGATGACATCGGGCGCATAGTTTGGGCGTAGAAACAGATTGTGTGGTACTCAGGTAGAGGGGAGGTCCACTTTCTCAAGAGACCCCTTAGATCAAACCTTGGGAAGGATCCTGAAGTAGTATTGCTTGGAGTTTCTTTGGTTAGGGGGGGGGGAACGGACCTAGCCTTCGCTACCTATTTAGCGGCAGCGTCGGTGTGGAACGAGTGTCTCAGGAGGGATGTGTTGCGCTTATCTGAGGATCCAACATTACTGGATTAATCGAATACACCTAACCTAAGGAATCTAAAAATGTGCTAGAAGTATCCGTTGATGCAATACAGTGGAAAACTGTGAAATTGTTCTGACTAGGTCAATAATTCGAAAAAACGCCCGAGAGTGGGGGGTCGTTGAGGGTTAAACCTTAAGAAGGGAGCATGAGAGAGGATAGGGGGAATCCATTTTCGTGAGAGACTGGGGTCGTGGGTCATAGGGTTCTGTCTACCACAACTCTAACATTCGGGAGGGATATGTAAAGCCGTCTCCTCAAGAGGGATGGGGGGTATTTTGTTGGCCGGTTCCAATATACGTCTTTGACCTAGCCACCGGATTCCAACCAAGACGGACACGGGTGAGAGTGAAGGCGATGGAAGATTTAATGGTCGTGATTCCCTGGGGTCATCAAGGTCATTTAGACGAGGCCCTGCCCGAGGGCGAGCCTATGGTGTGAGTGGTAGGAGGAAAATCTGGGAAAATGCAAGCAGGAAACACAGTCGAGTAGTTGGCGGCATGTAGGAACGTGAGCCCGAGAGCTGGGGAAGTGCGGACTGGCACGAAGAAAGTCTTGGGGGGCAAGTCAATATTAGATCTCAGAGGATGTGGGTACTAGTGACAAAAGTGTGGTCTTAGGAGGCGGAACCGATCTGGCTATTCATGTACACAAACGGACCCTGTCTGACGACAAGGGGACAAACTCCTCATAATGCACAAGTCTAATGTTGTTTTGAAAGTGGTCGTCTCTCACTAACTTCTTGGGAATGAATTTTCGGGTAGAACTATTACTGAATTCCTCGTCTGGGTTCACTTGGGCTAGAAGGGGGAAAGATTGGAGGATTCTCTTTTCACCTAGGGGACGTTTCCGTTGGCATGGGGGGGGACTTCTTCCTTGACTACTCAACGAGAGGGAGTGAGCCGACCGGTTGGAGGGGGAAGTCCTGGCGTGTAACGCCACAATTGTACCGACGTTGGAACGCATTTCTTTTACGAGTTCAATGGGGAAAACCTGTGAACGGGAGTGGTGGCGCGAGTGGACACAGACTGTGGAGGAAAATAGGAGGTCTCTCATCAAAAAAAAAGGAAAGGCTGCAGTCAATTATCCTGGAGGGAAAAGTACACGGGTCAGAAGAGGGGTGTTCTTTCATACCAAGGGAAGATCTAGGGACGGACGCCGTCAAAATCCTCCTTCGTCTGATGGGACAAGGCTAAGACCACATGTAGGAAGCAGGACAAGGGAAAGTGAGCGAAAGCTAAACGCGTCAGAAGGCTGGGAATGTGTCCTCGTCAGAGATTTGAACTGCCCAGGAGGGGATCCTCCTAAGGAAATTAAGGATGTATTAGTCTATGCTTCCCCTAACCAAGATGGGCTCAGGAACTTCATGCTGGGGGGTGCCTTGCAGGTCTAGGGATTGAGAAATCTCTAAGATGGGGGGGTCTAGCCGTAGCCTCGACGTCGGCATACTGACAAAGGGGGGTCAGGGAGCAACCTGGGGAGCCTACGCTCTTAAATCCATAGTCCAAGTGGAATCCCTCGGGAAATGACTCTCAAGGGGAATACACCTATTTCGACCCACATTTCATGCAACTGAACTACACACGTAAGGTGAATCGAGAGTGGGGGAGTCAAATTCTGGAATCTTTCTGCGTCAAGAAGTAGATGAAAGACAGTGTACAAAGTAAAAAACGTAAGGTTTTGGAATGGCCGGGATAACCAGACTTGGCTAAAAGATTGCACAACTCACAAATGTGTTAACACGCCTTAAAATAGCCAGTTTCACCAAGGTGTTTGGCTCTGGAAGGAGCTTGGACAAAAAAAATCACGGGATTGGAGTAAAAACCAAAGTGTCAACAGCCCGCTTACTCGGGCCAGGGGCAAAAGAGAAATCCTTGGCTTCGGTGTCTCGCGGGCACTGCAGGGGTAGCCGGCCCCGGACAATAGACAACTTTATTAATCGCCTCTCTCATCTGCAGGGGTCTCAGGAGGGTCCAGCAAGACAGAGGAGAGGCGGCATTCTTCTTCTAAGCAAACAAGTAAAAGGAAGTCCCAAATCCTAAAGGGATGGGATACTGCCATCGGGCTCGATCGGAGGGAGTGGGTAGGTGATGTGGTGGGACGACGCAACGGTGTTTATAGGGCTTCGAAAAAAGCAAAAAATAAACAAATGGGAGCCATCGCCTGTCCCGGACAGATCAAATGTGTCAAGCAGAAGTGGGGGGTCCCTGCGGCTTGAAAGGAAACAAAAGCGGTGTCCACAAAGGTAACAAAAAAACAAAACGAGAAATCCAGAGTTAAGGGAGAAGCTGGTAAAGGTAGACTCTACGGTTTCAGGTTTCGGTGAAGAAGGTAGAAAATTACTATTCAAAACACCTCAGGGTTCAGGGATCTCAAACCGCACACCGGGGGGGCGCTGTGAGAAAGGAAAAATAGGACGCCAATTGAGAACTTTGTTAGTACCCGGCCAGAGGGGACTTACTAGTAAGAATCTTGGAGCACCAGTTGGATCGGAGAACCTGTGACTTCGTGAAGGATTGGGAGACTCAGGTGGAAAAGGGGTCATATGGAAAAGGGTGGAACTTACCTCCCGGTGTGGAGTAACTATTGGTTGTCCCTGGGGTGAGTGTTAAAAGAAGCAAACACTTTAGTATGGGGGTCCACGCCTTCTCGTTAACAAAACCTGTCTATAATGAGGGACCCAAGTAAGCGGACCCGCGGAAGGGCCTATACGTGTCGGCAAGGGGGAAATTCAGCATTTGAGACTTGCCACTTAAGGACAGGAAGGGCTTGCCACCAAGTGTACAAAGGGAAGTTAAAAAAAGACTTCAAGTTGAGGAATACATGAAACCCACAGATGCGCATACCCGTAGAGGGACGGAGATGTGGATCTGTAGGTTAAAGCTGCAATTCGCCGTCCACACGAAAGTAGCTCTTTGGAGGCGCCACAACAAAACCCGGGGCCGGGGGGCAAAGGTGCTGGGGATAGCTCTGTATGTTCAGGAAATCACTTCGCAAGAAAGAATGACGAAATCTACAGCAGTGAGTTGAGGGTGTGGGGTCTAAATGTGAAAGGCAAGCCCTCAGATGGGGTCAAAGCAGCGACTGGTACCTGTGGTATAACTGTAAAGTACAGGGCAGTGGTATTAGTGCATGTCGGTGGTTTTTTCGCGAGGGTGCAGATTTCACGTTCCTCGGCAAGAGGAACCTCGGGTGTACGTGAGGAAAATATCAGGAAGAAACAGGGGCAAAAGAGCGTAAAGGCTCGACAGACACACAACGGATATTAAAAAGGAGGTTATGGCATTCTGGGGTGGTATTGTTCCTACCTCGTAGACGACGTCGAAGAAGTGTTTACAAATCTTGACCAGTTAGGGAACACATGCTTCAGTCACCAAACGATCAAAAAAATCGGATTACGTGGGGGGGGGGAGATAGTATAGACGTAATGGGGGTCCAAGGGTAGGACCCGACTTTCAAATGGGTCGGGATGCTGCCAAGGGAGACCCACCATGAAACTAGACGCTTTGGCAGGGAAGTATTATTGGGCTACTGCACCGTGATGCCAAAAATGCCCGGGCGCTCCGTAGCGAGCAAATTTACTAAATGGTTTGAGTTTTTCGGGGTCACAAATGGGGAAGGTGAAGCGAGAAGGGAGAAGACTCCTAGAAGCAAGGCCAGCCTCGGGTCGGGGCGGCCAGTCTTTCGGGAGTAAAAAAAAAACTCGGAACATGTTTAGTTACAAGGGGTATTGGTGAGATCGCTCCAGGGGGGTAGCGTCACTGGATGTCGAACCTATTGGAATTCCCGGCTGTCCCCCAGTTTTGAGTGAAGAAAGTCAAACAGGGCTTAAGGGAACCGTCCGTGAAATTACATTTCGGTCTAGCAAGCGTGACAGAGAAAGAAGGTTTTGAATTACGAACGCTTCAGGTTCGCAACATCGACAAAGGGGGGTGAACCCTTTCAGTACAGATAACTAATGGGGCCCCAGACTCTACCTCACCCCGGCTGGGTCGAAGGCCCGTGAGATTCCCTCACCTAAATTCTAGACGGTCGTGAGAAAGTTAGGAGAAGAGGGGGGAGGGTCAGGGAGAAGGTCATCCTCGGATGGGCGAATTACCTTCTTACACTGAGGGAGAGTGGACTTGGACGCTCGGATCATCGAGGACTGGGGGCGGGGTTAGGAGATCCCGAATTTTTGGGGTTGAGAGAAACTTTCTTCAACTTTCGGAATTGACCCATTTCAAACCATTTGAGTCCGGGCTCACAGGGGGGTGCACCGCTTCTGTGTAGCGTAGGCTTGAAGGCGGAGTGGTGGGGTGAGGTGCCTACGTAATTAAAAAAAACCCCCAACACCCACACATTACAGCCCCGGGAAAGAGGAAAAAAAAAAAAAAAACCAACGGAACCCAGAAATCCTTAAAGTTTCTTCAAGACTTAGGATGAGGCCTTGTTTGGTCTGGAGTGGACTTGGTGGAGTCTGAAGAGATGCCCAACTCCACACAAAAAAAAAAACGCGGATACTTAGGGGGTGCGAGCCCTCTCGGGGAAATGATTGCAGAAAGCCGGGGGGGTACCGATGATCTGGTGCTTGGAAGAAAGGAGAACACAGGGGGAGCAATGAGTGGATTAGAAAAATACCGCATGCTCCGAAAAGGATTGGGAGAGGGAACAAGTGTTGTTCTTCTGCAGAAACGTATTTGGAATGCATTAGGGCGTCTCCTTACAGCAGCAGAAGCTTCAAGGGTTGCGCTCATCGGCAACAGTGGTACTCCCTTCAAGAGTTGCGGGTGCCACGTTGGGCGGGGCCATATCTGGCATTTTGCAGCTCGGGGAGGACCCGGAACGGAGGCACATACTTAACGGGTTGTAGGTTGAGACATGGGCCAAAAAAAAACCGACACCTACATTGCCTGTGAAGAAGGTATGAGGCGCTGGAAACCGAGGGCTCCGGTGCGAACGAAGGTAGGTGGAAATGGAGGTGCCCCGATAAAGCAGAAGGAAAAAAAAAACAGGGCCGTTGGGGGCTATTAAAGCCGTGAGGAACTGAAGGGGGGCCGAGGAGAATGGGGTACCAATTTGTTCTAAAAGGCCTTCATCAAGTCCCACGAGGCTTTGGACGTATGGGCTCTGGAGGATTTCGCTTTGGGACACACGTGTCGGGCGGTAGCGGAGGGCCGAGCGGACGAGGCACTCCAATGGGACAAGGTCATCGCCCGTGATTACCCGTTCAAGGAATCGGGAGTGAAGGTCAAGGTTATGGCTGGACTCAATACCCGTTTGGATTCATATGGGGTATAGGGGAAAGAGACGTGGAATTAAGACTGGGGGTGGGCGCCCCATGGGTCGGCCTTGAGGAAGTTTCTGTCGCCCTGAGGGGGCGCAGTGACCTTATGTTATGGGGGAAAGGGAATTTGTCGCAGCCGGCTGTCTGGGTACTTTGTGGGGGTGACCGAAGCTGCTTCTGACAGTAGTCGACGGGTGTCAGCATCCCGGCAAAGCTGGACGGGTGCTGGGAATTATTGTCGAAAAAAAAGTAGAGGTGCGTGATGCTCGGGGCCTAACAAAATGCAGTGTCGACAACAACGTTAGTATGGAAGAGACATATAGCCATAAAGCCGAGGCAAGGGTCCTGGGGCCCCGCCACGAACAACTGGGGAAAATGGGGTGTGTCGTCACGACCATCTTAATCCGGGGACGGACAAAGAGCAGGCAAGTCTCGCTCCTGCTTGCAATGCTAAGTCCATGGGGGGAAACCAAGACACAAGGTCAGCAAAGAATTCTACAAAACCATCGAGGAAGACGTCCCGCAAAGATGGGTCAGTAATATCGCCCCAGCGGAATCCGGGACCGTCTGTCGGCAACTAACAAGGGAATTAAAAGAGTGGTAGGTGCTCTGGCCCCTTAAAAGAAGGAAGATAGTATGGGAGTCTCAGGGCTCACGTCCCAACGATTTTAGAAAAGAAGAGTGACCTGTGGAACAACATATTCCTCTGAAGAATCTCTTACGGACTCCCCTGAAGGGCGTGAAACCTTATAGCAAGCCTGGCAGAAAAGGGCAACGGGACACAAAAAAGCCTCGTCTCGGCAAACTGGTATACACACTAGGGAAATTCTAGATGCGATAAGGAGGAAGGTAAAAAACAACGAAAGCAAGGACCACCGAAGCAACTTTGACAGAACCGGCGGGGAGTATTCTCTCTACGAAAGGTGGATGCCAGTAAGAATTACAAGTCCGTCTCGGTGGACCTGCAGAACCGCCAGGCAGTGTCCTCATTAGGATAATGGAATGGCGGCATACAAGGCGACTCAAACGGAACTGGTACCGACTAATGGCGAAAGGTTACCCTTCTGGTGTATGCATGGGGAGCCTGGAATCACGCCCTATAGGTTGGTACCTGAACCCCAACAGGAACAATCTTCAGGAGAAAGTCAAAGTGAAGAAACTTTGCGTCGGGTTCTAGGGCCTGAGACAGACGCGGCGTGTCTTGACAAAACACGTTGCAAGAAAAAAAAAAACTTCGTCCGCTGAAGTACAACAGAGAAAAGCGGCGAGAGGTATCGGAGGGGGCACTCGCCGCCTCCAAAAGGAGGCGGCCACTCTCAGGCTGTTGTAGGACCGCAAAGCACCCGACGAAGGGGATCCACAGATTAACTTCATAATGTTCGTAAGGGGGCAACTACACGGGCAACATAGGGAGCATCAGCTCCACGGGGTAGAAAAATGGAACCGGGCACCTCAACAAAATAAAAGGGATCCTGGGGTGTCGGAGGACACTCATACACATCACAATCACGAAGAAGGGGGAAAAACATTATAGTTACAATGGAGACTGGTAGGAAAGCAGAGGCCTATTTTGTTGTAGACAAATGAAAATCCAGATACGGCCCCGGCCATAGAAACCTGGCAATCTTATAATACACAGCAGCCGGTAGAAGTCATCAGAAAGTCGAAGATACACTCGCTCTGTAGGGCACGTGGGACTAAAGGGTGCGCAACACCACAGGTACGAAAAAACCAAAACCTCTTTCCGGTTGAATAAACGGCCCCCCAGATATCCAACAGATCTCGCAACGGATCAACTCAGGTACGACCTTGTGAGGGACTAAGAGGCCTGCTGAAGGTACCATCTGGGCAGCAGAAGTAAAAAATTCCTTCATTGACTTAGCGGCTACGATCTGGGCTGGTGACGGATACATAGGAAGCGGAGACGTCTCAGACCTGCCACCCGAGGTGGTTTCACAAAAGGTAACAAAGGGGCCAGAGGCTGTGGTTTCCCATGAGTCAGAGGTAGCCCCAAGTGGAACCACGTAGAGGGGTGTGTGAAATAGCGTTCGGTCGTGCCTCTTCTGGTCAACGCGCCATAAGACCCGAAAGGTCCTTCAGAACAATGGCGGAACGCAGAAGGGACTGATAAACTAAGTACAACATTCACCAAACAAGGGGACCGAGAGCGTTCGGGAAGCACACCGTAACAAAACCAAACGTATAAGACAAAGAAAAAAGTAAAAAAAAAAAAAAACAAAACCAAGTTAAAAACGGGGTAGACCCAGCAAGAACACAAAAACACACAACGCCTATTGAAATACACCGGCCGGTGTCGGGGCTCTACTAGTGTATTGTAACCATTAGACGGACGCGGGAGCTCGTAGCGCAAACACCAAGCCACAAATTATCAGGAGGAGGGTGATCTTCTAGAGGCTCGGTTGCTTTTAATGGCCGGTAGAAGCATAAGAAGGACTCATAAAGAGAATAAGAAGATTTAAGGTGGGGGCTACCCACTGTCCCGCCATAGAGAGCCCCTAAAGAGTTCTGAAGGGGGTGTCTGACCCGCCCGGCCCTCGCCGCTTATTAGGGAAGGCAGGGCCAGTAGCATGTGCTGTTTGGTTTATTGAGAAGTGGAGGGAAAACAGCACGAGCACACAATCGACAGGAGGGTGAATATTCAGCAATCGGCACGGCCCTACACAAAATG
>Ga0179593_1485753_pt1 | contig 11667 bp, 15 predicted proteins | sample CZODoug2_1_08_16_FD_185931 | JGI IMG/M metagenome (GOLD analysis project Ga0179593, IMG submission 185931) | Vadose zone soil fungal communities from Angelo Coast Range Reserve, California, USA - CZODoug2_1_08_16fungal (PacBio error correction) | ecosystem: Environmental > Terrestrial > Soil >...
GGAACATCGTCTACCTGAGGAAGGGGACCGTCCACGCGCCCAAACCTGCGATGCGAAAAGGAAGGGTACGCCAGAAATGTTTACAAAAGGAAAGAAAGTCAAACAGCAGAAATGATTCGGGGACGGGGGGTGTCGTTTCCCACGCTGTCATGGGCAATCAAGGCCATCAAAGTAGTGGGAAAGAAGAACAGACAAAGGTAGAAAGCTAAGGAATCCTACGAAAAAAAATGGGGGAGGGAAAGAACGCCGAGAATCCTCACCTGTCAAAGTAGAAGAAGGGGGAAAAGCGGCCCGCGCATGGGATGAAGAAAAAAGCACCAAACCGAGAACTACGAAAAAAAAAAAGGCAGTAAGAAAAAAAAGAAGTTTTGGGAAAGGGGGGGGACGCAATTCTCCACGCCAAAAAGTTCCTCTCGAGGCTCGCATCAGGAAAACCGCGATGAGCTAAAAATCCTGAAATCTCAAACATTTCCTGGTCGGGGAGGGCGCGCGCCGAGGTCTTCCATTAAGGGGCTGCACGAAGCCGGAGAGGGGAGAACGACCGACATAAAAAAAAGCAAATGGAGGAATGACGGGAAGGAAAGAAGAGGCAGGCCTTCTCCCTCTCAAAAATCCTCCAGCGCCTCCACAAGACCACGCCGAACCAATCCTCGCGATCTGGGAAAAAAACCCGGGGGGGGGGAAACCAACATCGTCATCAACGACTTCTACTCCCCGCAATGCCGGCAACTCTGGGGAAAGCTAGGAAAAAACGGCATCGGGGGCCCAGCCAAGCCCAGGTCATACCCCACTGCGACGTAGGAAAGAACGTGAACGGAGGAAATCCTGAAGCAATCCAAAAAGGAACACATGGCAAAAATCGCACTCGCGATGGGGGGAGTTATAAAAAATTAGTCGTGGGGGACTATAGATAACCTTACAAGGGGGGGCAGGGGATTACAAAGCAAAAAAAAAAGCAATGGGGAAAGGAGACAGCCGCACGTGATGGATGGGATAAGAACATGGAAGATCATGCCCAAAAGGGGACAAAAATCACGGCGAAGTGGGGGCCTCCCCACAGGGGAGGGAGAAGAAGAAAAGACATACCTTGCAATCAAATGATCGCGCGTGGGAGCTCATCGGTAGCTCGTCTGAAAGACAATTCGCTCTGCGAAGCAAAGGTCAAAAATGATGAAAAAGAGTCAAAGGAAAAAGAGCGCCTTTTCTCTCACCAAACCAGAAAAGGAGGGGAAGGGCTTGGGAAGACCCCCGAACGTGGTGACCGTACATTCTCAACGAAAAAAACTTCAACCACCAAACGGCCATGAAAACACAGGAGGAGAAGTGCGTCACCAAAAAAAAGAAGAAATAAGCATTGAAAGGGGGATTAAAAAAATGTCAGAGGGAGGAAAAAAAAAAACTTCTGATCGCCGAGCTACACTTCCTAACTTCACGACGGCCGGAACCCGAAGATCGGAAAAGAAAGTTCAAAGGGAAAAAATTGACTTCGGCTCGCCAGAGACCTCTGCATTGAATGGCGCAGCTCGGCCAGAACCATATAAAGCAGGTAAAAAGTCACCAGAAAAAGGCGAAGAAGGTGCCAACCAATTCGAAGTCTCGACTCCCCTATGGACATGCAACCAAGTCGGACGATTCTTGAAGGACTCGCGATCCAGCATGGAATCTTTTCGCCAGCGGCGCCGTCCCGCCGTTACCTTAAGCACTAGACGGGTCAGAAATGACCCCGAAAAGTTTTAAAAACGTCAACCTGCCGCAAAATACGGCAAGGAAAGATTTGAACATCAGCGTCAGGGGGAGGGAGACACTCTTTGTTTAGAAAAGTAAGTGTGCGCTCGTTCAAACGCACAAAGGAATCACCCGGAGGGGTGAATTGGAAGACTACCGCAATAGAAAAGGGCGGGCAAGCGGGATCCTGAAAAATCATGTCGCAATTGAATCCTTGCAGGGAAAACATCCCGCGCCTGAACGTCCGGAAGAGAGAAATCAAAAAAAAAACTGAAAACCTACTACCTATAAAAGGGAAGTGACGCCCACACGGCGCCTCTTATCTATCGGGAATCACCGGCGATCCGAACCGGCAAAATCAAGTAAGTCGACAGGAGAACTATCGGAGTCTGAGTAGTCACATCCCTTGCGGCGCCATTCTCGGCGATAACGCATACAAAAAAAAAAAAAAAACCGGGGCGACAAGAAAAAAAGGGAATTGCAATCCGCGCCAAACCTTTTTTCTTGGGGACTCTCGCGCAGCCGCCGACGGCGCCATGGGACTAAAAAAGGGAAAAAAAATCCTAAAAAATAGGACATTGGGGTGGAAAGGTGGGGGGGTGTTGGTGGGTTTTGGTGGTGAACAAGGGGGAGGGTTAAAAAAGGAAAGAAGGGGCGGAGGACTCGTTCCCACCTCGGTGATGACATTAAACATGAAAGAGGGCCCTTGAATCGGGGGACTCAGGCGGGCATACAGAAAGGCTCGGACCAGGCCAGGCGAGAGGCCGCGAGATGAGGGCGCCCTTGATCGAACACGGAATACAGAAAACGGGGAAAGATCGGAATCTATATAAAAGTGGAGAGGCGTGACAACGGAAAAAAACATCAAGACAGTGTGAAGAAAGCTTGCGTCGCCTAAAGCGGGAAAGGGGGGGGCAAACGGGCAGGGAAAATCGAACTTTAGCATGTCTCCCTCGAAGTCGCGGGGAAAGGACAAAATACCGGGTCACCAGTCGCCGACAGTCCGCGGGGAAAATGGAATCCCTGAATGCATCTGTACAACCTTCTGTAGAGGGAGTTCTTCAAGTGGGGAATGCAGGGTTTTGGTGGAATCGATGCCAAAAATCCAAATTCACATAAAAAAACGACCGTCGAACCAAAGGGCCTCAGGCGGAGTCAAGCAGGATTTACGGGGAATGCATGGCCTCACTACGAAAAAAAATCACGAACAACAACGTAGGGGGAAAGAATCTGACTTAATGAGGGAAAGGGCGCGTAAATGCCACTGGAACTATGACGCCATGGTGGAGGGGACTTGGTGAAAAGGGGAGGGGGGGTGAAGGTGAGAGGGAACTCAAAGAAACAAAAGCAGTCTTAGACCTCCAATCCACTGTTACTGAAGGAAATGCCGGGAGGGAAGAAGGAAAAGACGCTCTCAGAATAAAAGCTTTTAGACGAGGGGGTTTCTTGGGGGGGCCCAAAAAAGAAAAGGGAAACAACGAAGGCAAGAAGGGTACTTGGGTTTCGAGCAAGCGCTCTTCAGGCCGAGCACGCGTTGCATGACAATGCAAGGATTGACGCGGGAAGATGGAGAGAACGGAATTATCAGGAGGAGCGGAAGGGCGTCAATTCCGAATTCTCTGAGCGACTTCGAATCAAGGGGGGAAAAGGAAGACGTCGCGAAATGGGAAAGGAAAAAGAGGCGGGTTCCATGGATGGTCGGCCTGTGCGACGAATGATTCCGCGATTCCAGGCCCGCGTCAAAAGGTAGGGATCACAAGATGGGCAAGGAAACAAACGAGAAAAAAAGGCAGGGGACCAATTTCATCATGGCCACGCACGGTTGAGGAAAATGATGATTTTTTTGGGGGAACCAGTAAAGGGGAACGTCAGAAAAAAGAGGGACAAAAAGGACATGGAGCGGATGAAAATGGGCGCCTTCCATGCTCGCAATTCGTATGCTACGCCGGCTATAAAGAAAAGAGTACTGGCTTGGAAGAGGGGGGGAAAAGGGAAACCTAGGGGGGGGTGGGCGATAGTTGGAGGGGGGGGAGTAACGAGCTTGATTTTCCGGTGCGGGATCGCCGGGTTCACCGAAGAGAAAAAAAGAGGGTACGAAGGTGTGTCGGAAAGATGGAGAGGGATCTTCCATCAAGAAGGCGGAGGAGTTGTTGCAAGGAATTCAAGGGGGGGGGGCGGCAGACATGATTTTTCGTAGGCCAAGAAGGGGCGAAAGGGGAGGGTTGATAGAGGAGCAAAGGAGGGGAGGGGGAATGTAGCGGAAAGACGCCCTTTCAGCTAAAACATGTACTACGCTACCTTTTGGAAAGGAACTGTAGGGCGAAGACCATGGGTTTAGTTTGGGAACTGTCTGAGTAGGCGGGTTGCGGCGGATAGGGGGTGATGAAACCTTAGGCCGTGATTTACGCACGTTTGGACGGTAGAACGAGGGGAAGAGTAAAAGAAAGGGTACATTAAGATTTGACTGGTCGTAAGTTCCACGCGGCCTGACTACGAGAGGAACCGCGGGCTTAGACTGTGGGGAAAGGGAAGGAGGTTGAGGAAAGCTTGTGGATTGCGTTGTTTGGGGGAGCGGTGGCGGCTTCGAGACGCCCTGTGCAATTCCGGGAGCGCGGCGATGGGAAAAGAGGACCCGAAGGGAGAAATTCTGAGGCAGGACAGGTCACCGTGATGGGGAAGTGTCGTCTGGCGCGAGGGGTTTTCTTTTTTTGGACCGGACGAAAGCCCGGAATGCCTTTTGGAGAATGAAAGCGGAGAAGGCAAGTCTGGTAAAACTACAAAAAAGGCGTGGGGAGGTTTGCGCCGTTGAGAAAAGCCTTCCACCATTGGAGGAGGGCGGTGTGCGAGTAAAAAAGACGGAGGAGGACGGGGGGAAAGACATGAGCCTTCACATGAAAGTTTCTGTTTGGTGCTCTTAGGGGCAAAGTTGGTAAATGTGATTCGAGCGGCGAATTGGGGTGGGCGCGCGACGGACCGAGGGACAAAATGAACGAGGGTAGAGAGGCGAACGGGACATATGTAGGGGAAAATGATGCAAGGACCACATGGTCGGCTAGCTTGGGCATGAGGGGGAAGGTCGACAAAAAGGCGCGAATGAAGGCAAATTCTCTGATGGAGAGGGGGCGGAGTTGCTGCTCTGATGTGAAGGAGAAATACGCCTGCCCCCGAGGGAGGGGGGGGGTCTATATACAAAAAAGGGATAAGGGTTGAAATCGAAAGGGGGGGGAAAGTTAATCAAAAAGAAAAAGGGGGTGGTGGCTACACTTCTCTAAGGGAGGAATGGCGCACGTTCACAGAGGGGCGGTGGACGTCACGCAGGGGGGTTAAGTAAGAGTGGGTCAAAGGAGGATGAAAACGGCATTGAAGGAAGATTCCAGTCGGAGAAGCGAGGTTTGTTTTTACAATCGGAGCCGGAGTACGGATTCCGAACGAGAGAGTTGGTAAGGGGGAATTGCAAAGGGGAGAAAAAGTCTGCGAGGGCGATCAGGGCCTCGGCGGTAGCCGTCCTTGCGCATCACCGACGAAATTCTGAAAAGAGATAGTGTAATCATGCGGGACAGCCGATCCTTTGGAAAGAAGAACAATGACGGGTCGAGATTGCGGGGGCATGGGAGGGCACAGGGGAGAGCTACGGGCCAGATGAAGGGAGGGGGTGTCGTTAGCATGGCTCAAAGTGTACGGCAACTTGAATTTGGATAGAGCGTCCGGAGAAGGTGGGTACGGTGGTTGAGAAAAGGATTTGTAAAAAAAAAAAAAAAGAAGGGACTGCTTCGATTTTTAAGAATGATGATTCACGGTCGAGCGCGCTAGTCGGGGGCAGGGAAACAACCGACGACAGGCGTAGTGACTATGCGAATAGGAAAAGGAATCCGTGATTCGTAGATTTGATGGCGATGAGAAGTTTGAACAAAGGAAGCGTGGGAACAACAGACGAAAAGGTGCGAAGTTGAGGAGGGGGATTTTGAGAGGGGGGAGGAAAGAGGGATATCGCAATCAAGGCGTGGCGCATCCTCAGGTGTGAGCGTGACGTTATCGCTCCTAAGGTGAGACGAGGGATGGGTCAGACTGAGCCAACAAAACAACGGATAGAAGAAAAAAAGTTACCAAAAGAAGACGGAGAAAAAAAATGCATGCGCAAAGGGACGGGGAAGTACTGCGACGATGTTTAGAAGATCCCTCCATCAACCGCCTAAACGCCCGCCGAATGGCAGGCAGGGGGAAATTCGAAAAAGGGAGAAGGGGCAAAAGAAAAACAATCTTGAGAAGTCAAAAAAGGAAATCATTTGCGGAAACAGGCCACTCAATCGAAGGAACTGCCTCATGTCACCATCGCCGGGTTGGATGACCAAGAAATCGGAGGGGGGCATCAGAATGGCAGAAAAAATATACCAAAGGCGACACACCACGCTCTGCCTCGAAAAAAAGCCCAAATGCCGGCGGAAAGATATCCCACAATCACGGGGAAGGGAAAGTTGGCGGGGGAAAATGATAAATCCAAAACGAGGGACGCGCGAAAGGCCGCGGAACAAGATCTCTCAGTGAATCCAGGCGAGAACTGAAAAAGCTCAGGGTAAAAGGAAGAACGGGAAAAAGGACGGCTCATGATCGTAGTCAACACGAGCCTTCAGAGGAAATCCCGATCTACCTGTTGGACGGGAAGAAAAAAAGGCCGGACGTAAAGGGAGAAGGCAAGGACGTCAGGAATCCAAGCGCCTACCGAAGACCACGCTAACGCAATTCCCTCCGAGAGAAATCGCGCAAAAAGCGACGCCAGCAGAATCAGGGAGTTAAAAAAGAACTGGTAGCACGAGAAGCCGTGCACTCTGCGAAAAGGAATCCCCACGGCATCTGGTCGCTCTACACAGACCAACTCCGACGAACGTACAAAGGAGAGTCGGAAAAGTGTGAACAAATCCGTTAAACGTTGTCGCCAAAATCCAAACCGCTCGCTCGTTATAAGTTTCCAACTGGACAAGCAGAGCGATGCGCCTAGGTATTAATAGGGGGGAATAACAAAGTAAGAGGGGTCAAGTCGGGAAAAAAAAGAATAAGAAAAAAACGAAAGAGCATCCCGATAATTTTCACGAAGGCGGACGCGCGCACGTGATTGAATGGGAAGAAGAAATTGAAAAAAAAAAAAAAAGGGGGGGGGGATCCCCACCGCATCATTTTCCCCGAAAAAGATGTCTGCGGAAGCCCCGCAACACGAAGAACGTCAGTGCCATAAAATAGAGGACGGAAGAGAAAATCTCTGCCGCGATGCTCGAGAAATGAACAATTCGGGGGAACCGAACGCAAAAAAAAGAAAAATAGGATCGTCCCGCTAATAAGGGAAAAAAAGATAAAAACACACGAACCCTAAGCCGCACCGATTCCTGAGTCACTCTCACCACCCGCTCTCAGAAATGGGCGCGGAAAAAACGTGAGGCAACCAGACTAAAGAAAGGACAAAAGTCTTAGAACAGACAAATCCAAAGAAAGTGGCATCAGCGGTTCATTCTTGAACAAGGCATGAAAGGGGCTTTCGTACCCTGAAAAAAAAAACTCGGCATAAGGAGCGGAAAGGGACAAAGGAAAAGCGTCAAATCAAAGAGACCTCGTCCGAAGGTGGGTTTCAAAAGGTGAACCCTCTATCAGGGACGGCGTCGAATTGAAATCGCAAAACGATCATGAAAGAGACACAAAGAGAAAAACACGCAACAGGGCCAATCGTCACATCACGTCATTGTACAGCCATCCATTCAAAGGGGGAATGTCCAAGAACAGGAGAAAACACTCGCGGCAAAAAAAGGGGACAACCCGCTTCACGCCCGCGAATCAGCATGCCAAACTGTTCAAAAACGCCAAAAATTCGCCGTCAGGGATGTGGGGCCAAGAATGCGTGAAAAACTGGAAGGATCAAATAAAAATAAAAAAATTTTTACCGCGACGGACAAGACCTTCAAGAGCAATGCGAAAAAAGCGAAAGGAAAAGTAATAAGAAGGAAACAAAAAATTGTTTAGAGGTAAGTGCTGCGTCAAACCTCAGGAAGGACTCACCCGTGAAAGAAAAAGGACGGACTGGAAGGAGCGAGAACTTAAGAGAAAGGGCACCGGGTCGTGGCACTATTCTGGCGCCAATTGAATCCTTGGCTCAACGCTCCGGGGAAGTCGTCCGGCTCGAGACACGAAACGCATTAAACACCCTACTCCTAAACCCTTCTCAGATGATTGTGCCGAACACCGCGCCGGGATCTCTCGGAAAGTCGAGAAACCGCAAAACCCGAGGGGGAAATCAGTCGAAAAAGCCATCCAAAACTGGTCACTGGCATTAGAACCAGCCACGAATAACGTTCTGAAGAAAGTCGGCAGGGGAGAACGCATGCATGAGCCCTGCCGCGAAGCCGGCCATTTTAAAAGCCGCTACATGGACAATTTCCTTGGCGGAAATCTCAGACACTCAGTCTCAAACGGTCCCTTACGCCAGGCCAAAAAACAAATGAGATGCGAAACAAAAAGAAGGAGGGACTCGGACCCTTGCTTCGAGTTGTTTCTCGTCCCGGAAAGGGGGAACATTCAGATTTCGGGAGGAAATCGGAGAAAACAAAAAGACGCAAACAGCCTCTAAGCTCCACTCCATTAAAGACTCTCGGCAATAGCGAGACGGCTGGGGCATCAGCCCGTGAAGAAAAAGTACAGGAGTTGAACGGGTCCAAATCCTCCACTATCAAAGTAAGGACTCATGTTAGCCATCGGGGGAAAACGCAAAAAAACATAAGGAATTTAGAAAAAAACGAACTCGCGAATCAGGCGCTTGCTCAGGCCAATTCCTCCACGGTGCAGAAGTGTTGAAAAGCGACGATCGCATTTCCAATGAGGCGAAAAAAAAAAATCGGAAATTGCGGCTTCTCAGGAGTGATGTCCACCGCTGAAGAAACGCAATCAAAAATGAAGTAAAGGAGGGTCGACAAGTATGGGTTGAAAGCTTTTGGGTTGATTTTTGGTACTTAGAAACCCCCCCAAGGAAACCATGAAAAAAAGAGAGCAGGAAAATCGTGGGCATTGGCCTTGGCGACGCCCGGCAGGCCTCCTAAGAACGAAAGCTCGAAAAAAAAGGATGAGAAAAAAGGAAATCGAAGGGGTGAGGCCCGAATTTCGTAAAACCACTGCCAACCGATGAAACGATTGTGGAGTGGAGGAGGTCACGGTTCTTGGGGTAGGGGGAACTTTTGGGGTTACATGGGGGGTCGAAGGACAAAAAAAGAAACGGGGAAGAAGACCAAAATACAGACTTGAAAATTCATTGCCGGTAGGCGTGAATTCAAGCGGTGATAACCGAGGGGGTAAAAAAAGTATGGGGCGTTGCGAGATTCAGCGGCCATGATCCAGTCGCTTCCTTACAACAGGGTGTGGGAAGTGAAAATAGAGAAAATAAAAGCCTGATGTGGTGTCGTCGTTGCCCGCTGTATTTGCGAAAGGGTGCCGGAATGTAGAATGCGGCGGAAGATTAAAAAAGGAGTCTGTTATCGGAGGGCCATCCGTCTGAGGGCGCATGACGAGCGAAAATGCGTGAGCTGCTCCGAGGAGGCCGACTCGGAAAGGGAAAAGAGGGAAGGATTAAAATGCAAATTGTAAGGGGATTTAATGTCATCAGGCCGGTAACGAGACAAAGCGACTGCAATCGTCGAGGACATGATGGCGGGAGCGCGACTGGGGGGGGGGTTTTTTGGGAAACGCTCGTCCGACGAGTGGATGACTTAGGCAGCGCAGAGGTCACCGAAAGTGGTTAAGAGGCGGAATGAGGGTCCGGCATTGCGGCATTCTGATAGATCTCCGATAAGTGCGAAGGGGAAGTAAACTGGTTGGATAATGGAGGCTATAGAGAAAAAGCGAGGCGGTCGAACGTGCTTTGGAAAGTGCCGGGAGCGCCGTTGCCCGGCATAGGAAGCGAAACGGGTGGGCGGAAAAGAAAAGGGCGAAAGAGAAAGTTTTACACCTGTTGAGTGAATCGCGAGGAGACGCACACTTCAAAGCGCGCGGATGGGGTTTTTCGCACCAATTGAAGTTCATTGTTCCAGGGGAAAAAAGGGGTCCTATTTATGCTCGCGAGCATAAATTCAGCGGTGTGAGTTACGAGTGCGGGGAAAGACGAAAAGCGCAGCAGACAAAAGAAACTAGGGGAAAGGACTGTGGCGGATGGGAAATTTTAACAAAAACGTGCCGAGAACGGAAATTTAACAAGGAAAATTTCGGCGAAAAAATAGATTAAACTAGCCGCCGTGAAGTGTAAACTCATCGTATTGCACGAAAAGGACGGCAGACGAAGAAAAGAGGATTGATTAAGGAGGAGAAGAAAGGAAAGTGTGAGGTAGAAAAAGATGCCTGGACGAGATGGCGCGAGCTTCGACTTCTGGGGCCCATCTAAAAAGGACAAGTTGGGGGGATAAAAATTCAGAGGGATTGGGTGTCGTACTGGTGGCGGTCGATCGCGCCCCGGGCCAGGAAAGAGAGCGAGTGGAAAGGGGAACGCCGGGACGGAGGACCGGGGGAACCTTCACCTTCAGAGGAGAATTGGCGTCGGGGACGAAGTCCGTGAAATGATTCAAGTCGTTGTCGCGTAGGCCGAGTTGGGGGTTTCTTTTGTTGAAGAAAGAAAAAGAATTAAAAAAAGAGATGAGTTCGAGCCCTTGCGAAGGGGTCTTCGTAGGACGTTGGTGTTAAAGTTTTGACCGGGGGGGAGAGCAAAGGGAGGGTGCATGAAAAAATCCGGCAGCGGGGAGCCGATTCTGGTTCGGGGCGACAGGGATATGGTTAAAAATGACGATAGAAGGCCGGGTTGGGAAATGTGATTCGAGCAGCGAATTTTGCGCGGACGATTACCGATGGAGACCGGAACGCGCAGAGACGCACGAGGGTGACGAAGTAGAAAAAAACCGGACGAGGGTAAAATGATGCCGGAACCCTCGGCTATGTGGGGGCAGTATCTAGATGGGGGAGGGGAGCTGGGAAAGTAGTCTTCAGGGGGGCAATCAACGGGGAGGAGTTGCTGCACTGAGGTGAAGGATAATACACCGCTGCCCCCCGAGGGGTGTTATCTATAGAAAAAAAGATGAATTGAAAAGAAAAGAAGGAGCAGGGGAAAAGCCGCGGGCGTGGGGACAAAAGAGCGACAGACGTTAATGGGAGCAGTTCAACAACCGGTACTCGTCGCTGGGGTGCGACCGTAAGTTGAGGGTTGGAAGCGGAAAGTCGGCAGTCCACACGGCGGGATTCGCAGTCGGATGACGAAATGTTGGTTTTAGAGCGGTACGATCGGAGGGAAGGAGAGTTTGCGAAAGCTAGGCGTTAAGAAGTGAGGGGGAGGGGCTGGCGAAATCAGGCAAATCCGCTGCGAGGCCTGGCCGCAGGAAAGCCGAAAAGAAACGGGTTAGGAGGCCGAGCGAACGAGTCCGCCGGGACGCCGAGTCCTTTGGAAAAAAAACAATGACGGATTAAAATTGCGGGTCAGGGGGCGCGAACCGATGCAGATAAGAGAGCGGGCGTAGAAAAACATCAGATGAACTGCTTGGTGGGTGGCACTTGTCGCAAATTTAGGCAACTTGAGTTGTGATAGGGCGACGAAGGGGTGTGGAAAAAAGCAAACAGACGCGTGGAGTAATAATGCGCGGGGGATTACGGCTTTCGATTGGGGGGAACACATTGGTGAGGGGCACTGTCCTCAGGGCGCGCGATGCGTGGCAATAAATGGGGCGGAGAGAGATTGGAAACAAGTCGAATACTTATCGCGGGTGCTGCCAGACTTTGATGGACGATTCCCCATGCAGCCGGGAAGCGAACAGCGCGGCTTCCTTGAAGAAGATTTCGGAGGGAAGGGGGGTTAGAGGCGGTTATGGAGAAAACGAGGAAAAAGCTTCTCGGAGGAATCGTTGGGATTCGCTCCGACGGTCGACGATCAGTGGGTCC